>Ga0194131_10001310_pt1 | contig 42805 bp, 33 predicted proteins | sample TA2KigO120mmetaG_FD_148631 | JGI IMG/M metagenome (GOLD analysis project Ga0194131, IMG submission 148631) | Freshwater microbial communities from Lake Tanganyika, Tanzania - TA2015053 Kigoma Offshore 120m | ecosystem: Environmental > Aquatic > Freshwater > Lake | place: Tanzania: Lake...
AGAACGAGCCGAGGAAGAAGACGCTGTCGCCGGCGACGCGGCCGTAGATCAGGAGCGTCAGCCCGACCCCCAACTGCAGCAGCAGGCCGAGGCCGGCGATCCGGGTGGCCCGCTGGTAGGCGACGTGGTCGGTCCGCATCGTGGATCGGGTCCGGTCGGTGGAGGACGCGGCGGCGGGCACGCTGCTGCCCCCGCGGCGGAAGGGTTCGCTACTGTACTGTCCCGGACGAACGGCGGTGCCCGCTCGCGGGGCATCGCGTCCTCCGGTCCGCAGCCCCCCCGGACTCCACCGTGCTCGGCTTCCTCGAACAACTCGGGGCGATCGCCCGAACGACCTTCATCGAGAGCATCCGGCAGCCGGTGGTGCTGGTGGTGCTCGTGGCGGCGACGATCTTCGTCATCCTGTCGAACCCGTTCTCCGGCTACACGATGGAGGACGACCAGCGGCTCTTCATCGACCTCGCCCTCTCCACGGTCTTCATCGCCGAGGTGATCCTCGCGGCGTTCCTCGCGACGAGCGTGCTCAGCCGCGAGGTGGAGAACCGCACGGCGCTGACCGTGCTCTCGAAGCCGGTCGCCCGACCGACCTTCATCCTCGGCAAGTACCTCGGCGTCGCCGCCACGCTGCTCGCGGCGCTCGCGTTCCTCGCGCTGGTCTTCCTGCTCGTCGAGGTGCACGGGACGATGCAGACGGTCCGCACGCCCTACCACCAGCCGGTCATCACCTTCGGCGTCTCGTCGCTGGTGCTCGCGCTCCTCGCGGGCACCGCGGCGAACTACCTCTATGGCTGGGCGTTCCCGAGCACGGTGGTGCTGACGGGGATTCCCCTGCTCCTTCTCGCCTACGTGCTGTCGCTCCTCTTTGCCCACGACTGGGCGCCGCAGGCGATCGGGACGAAGTTCCGCCCGGAGTTCCTGCTCGCGATCGGATCGCTCGCGATGGGGCTCCTCATGCTCGTGGCGGTGGCGATCGCCGCAAGCACCCGGCTCGGGCAGCTGCCCACGCTGGTGGTCACGGTGACGGTCTTCCTGCTCGGACTGCTGTCGGACTGGCTCTTCGGGCGGACGATCATCCGACTCGACGCCGAGCTCGCAGCGCGACCGCCGGGGGAAGGGTCGCTGCTGGATGGCGCGAGGCTCCTGCACGGCTTCTGCCGCGTCATGTACTCGATCGTGCCGGACTTCCAGGTCTTCTGGCTCGCCGACGCCCTCACCCAGAAGCGGACGATTCCCGCCGACTACTTCGCGGTGACCCTGCCCTACGGCGTGATGATGATCGTCGCGATCCTCTCGATCGCGACCATCCTCTTCCAGAGGCGCGAGATCAGCTGAGTCGGTTCGAGCGTCCCGCCGCGGCGGGCCCGTCCGTCACGACCACGTCTCCATCTCCGCCCGCCGACCGCGGTCCGACAGCATCCAGCCCGCGATCACCGGGAAGGCGCCGATGGCAAGCACCGACGCGACGAGCCCGAGCTGCGACCACCGCATCAGCGACTCGCGGCTGAGCCCGCTGCCTCCGCCCACCGAGACCTGCACCGAGCCGCGGCGTCCGGATCCTCCCGAGGGCGCCTGCTGCTGCGCGTCCTCGATCATCCGCAGCTGCGAGTCCACCTGCTGGGGAAGGGTCACGTAGCCGAACGCCGCCGCCCCGAGGAGGACGAGGATCCGCGCCACCACCCAGACGCGGACCAGCGTCGCGCCGAGCCTTCTCCGGCGCATCAAGACGATGCCGCCGATCAGCAGCACGACCCCGAGCAGGATGGCGACCGCGCCGCTTCCCAACTGCACGGCGGTCACCATCTCGGGCAGACCCGCGCCTTGGGCGTTGAACGCCAGGAAGGCGAGCCCCACGGCGTTCACCAGGATCCCGAGCAGCGCGTAGACGAGGCAGACCACGCCCAGACCCGTCGCCCAGGCGCTCTCTGCGGGCACCGGCGCGGACCCCGGCGCCTCGATCGGCGGGGCGTCAGCCGCCACGGCGCATCTGACCGAGCTGCCGTCGCATCTCCGCAAGCTGGCGGCGGAGCGGCTCCGGATCCTGCGGCAGACCGACCTCGTAGACGCAGACCGGATAGCAGCGGTCGTACCAGCGCAGGATCTCCTGCAGGATCTGGATCTGCGTGCCGAGCACCACCGACGCATCGCCGGTCCCGGTGCCCTTGTAGTTGAGACGCTGCACGAGCTTCGGCAGCTCCTCCTGCGCCTCCTTCACCGTCCGCTGCCACTCGTCGTGGATCTTGCGACCGATGCCGTTGGCGGCTTCCTTCCACTCGGGGAGCTGCATCAGCTTCGCGAGCTGCTCCTGCGTGTCCGCGGTGCCTTGGCTGTAGCCGCTGTGGAGGGCGTTGCTCGCATTCAGGGTGAGGTTGTTCTTCTCGTCGGAGAGGTCGAACTCGCCCTCCATCGTGTTGAAGTAGGTGACCTTGCCGGTCTCGGGGTCCCTGTCGTAGGAGACCATCAAGGGCGCGTGGATCATCGCCTGCACCACGTAGCGGTTGCGACCGCCCGACTCCGCGACCTCGCCGCACCGCTCGAGCCACGCCTGCAGCTGGGGTCCGGACGCCGCGGTGGTGCCCGCGAACATCGTGATCGCCCCGAGGGCGCCGACGCTCATGTAGTAGTTCTCGTCGCAGTGAAGCGCGGTGAATGCTCCGCCCGAGATCGCCTCCTTGATCCACGCCACCATGCGGTGCCGCTTCTTGAGGTCGTTGATCGTGGCGCCGACCTTGTCGCCCTCGATCACGAGACCACCTGGGCTGTCGATCAGGAGCACGATGATCTGACCGGGACCGTACTTGTCGGCTTCCTCGCCGATCTTCTCGATCTCGTCGTGGCGGAGCCCGATGCCGAGGGTGCCCGAGAGCGGCAGCAGGAACACGCCAGGCCAGTCGCTCGATGCGGCGCTGCGGTTCGGTCCAGCGTCCTTGCCGCCGGTTGCCGGCGCGGTTGAGGTTGAGGTCGCGCTGGTCCTGGGGCTCGTCGAAGTCGCGGGCTTCGTCGGCGACGAGTCCGTCGATCCTGCCGCGCCCGCCTCGAGGGTCGTCATCGAGGTGATGTCGCCGATCAGGATCGTCTTCGTCGCGGTCTTGCCGGCGATGGTGCCCTCGACCTGCACGAACCGCTTCTCGACCGCCTTGAGCGTGCCCTGCAGCGTCTGCGAGACGCCGCCCTCCTGATACTGGACCTCGACGCGGTCGCCGACGTCGCCGCGCCAGCTGCGACCGTTGCGGAAGGTGAGCTGCTCCGCCGCCATCGCCGAGGGGATGGGAGACGCGACGGCGGTCATCGAGAGGACGCTCCCGAGCAGTCCCGCCCCCACCACGAGCGAGAGCACGAAGGTTCCGAGGCGGGTCTTCACGTCGAGGTCTCCTGGTCTGGCGCCGGGCTCGCCGCACGCCTTCGAATCAGTCCGTGACTCCGATCGGTCGAGGGATCCATCGAGCCCTCGACCGGCGGGCTTCGGCGGCGAACGCCGCCGACGCTTCTACCACCCGAGGGTCCGGCGGGTTGCCGTCGCGGATCCCTCGCGGACGGCTCAGCGACGACCCGGACCCGCGGGTCCGCCCGCGCCGAGTCCGCCGCCGCCCGCCCCGCCGCCACCCGCGCCTCGCCCGCCGCCGCGGAGCCCCAGGATCTGCTCCTTGAGCTGCTCGACGAGCACCTCGAGAGCGAGCAGCGACACGCCGTCCCGCTTCCAGCGGTTCTCGACCGCCGGATACTGCTTCATCGCCCCGATCACCTTCTCGTACAGGTTCTTCGCCGCGCCGAGGTAGCGCACCGCGTCGTCGCCGGATGCCCAGCCGAGGTTCTGCTCGGCGTCCTGCATCCACTTCTTGGTCGCCTCGTAGGTGCGGCGCCAGTCCTCGACGTACCGCTCGATCAACTTCTGTCCGCTCTCCTGGAGCTGGTACTCGCGCCAGCCCTGGAGGAACGCCACGTCGTCGAGCGTCTCGGCGATCCCGGCGCAGACGCCGAGGTCCTCGGCGAGCTCGGCGCGGAGGTTGGTGACGTCCTCGGGGGAGCTGTCCACCACCCAGTGCCCGTTCGTGTCGAGCTTCCAGGTGACCTTGCGTCCCTCGAAGTTGGCGGAGAGCTTGTACTCCGGGCGCATCATCGCCTCGCCGAGCTCGAGCGGATATCCGCCCTTCTCGAGGAAGCCCTTCCCGATGCCGGTCCACGCCGCCATCATCTTCGCGGCGACGTCGGGGTCCTGCCATCCGCCCGCCATGCGAGAGACGTTCTGCAGCCCCCACAGCCGCGCGTTGGGCTTCATGTACATCGTCGGCCAGGACATCGCCATCAGCGAGCCGAAGCCGACGGAGTCCTCGACCCACATCACCTGCGGGTACGCGCTCAGGTCATCGCGGAGCGAGGTCGCGAGCTGGCGGTACTCGCCGAGGAGCCCGAGCCCGGTCTCCGCCCGATCGTCGTCGGCGAGATAGAAGATGTTGTTGATGTCCGCCGACTCGAGGATGAACACCACGAGGTCGGGGTTCGCCTTCTTGCAGTCCGCCACGATCTCCTCGTAGGCGGAAGGATGGATGTCGGTGCCCATCTGCCCGCGCATCGGGATCGGATAGATCACCGGGACCTTGCCGGCGGCGGTCGCGTCGTCGGACGCCGTCGCGGCAGCCGGGGCGGCGAGGGGGGCGACGATCAAGACGAGGGTGAGGGGACGGAGAAGGCTCATGCGGGCTCCTTGGACTCGGAGGCGGGGCGTCCGGCGACGCGAACGCACGCCGCGACCCTTCATTGTGGCACCGCTCCCAAGTCGAGTCCAACGAGTCGGGATGGATCTCGACGAGGGAGTTCGGTTCAGGATCCCCCGCGTTCGCGGAGCCGACTCGCGACCGAGAGTGCCTCCTCGGTGGTCCGGACCCGTCCCTCGAGCTGCGCGTCGTAGACCGCCTCGAGGACGCGACCGAGCAGCGGTCCCGGCGCGAACCCCGCTTCCAGAAGCTCCTTGCCCCGCACCAAGGGCACCGGCTGCCGCTCCCCATGCCGCCGCAGCTCTTCGTCGATCCGATCGACCGAGGCGGGATCGACCCCTCGAAGCACCGCCAGCGACGCCTCGAACGCCGGGTCCATGCCCGCCCGCCGCCGCGCGGCGACCGAGAGATCCGACCAGACGTTGATCCGGTCGATGCCGCGGAACACCCCCTCGAGGCGATCCCGCTCCAGGTTCGAGAGTCCGAGCGCCGACTGCAGGTCCGCCGCGTCTCGGAGGGCGTCGTCGATCCCGCCTCGATCAAGCCGCCACGCCGCCAAGGCGGTCATCGCGTCGGCGTCGGAGGGAAGTCCCCCAAGCCGTGGATGGGCGGCGACCTGGTGGTCGCCGAGCAGGCAGCGATCAAGTCCCCACGACTCGAGCAAGGTCGCCGCGCGGGCGCGGTGACGCTCGCCGAGCATGCGGCGCAGCTCCTGCCCGAGCCGCTCGCGGCTCACGCCACCGAGGTCGCCCCGGAGCGACTCGATCGCCGAGGCGGTCGCCGGATCGATCGACAGCTCGAACCTCGCGGCGAACCTCGCGCCCCGCAGCGCCCGCAGGCGGTCCTCCGAGAGCCTCGCCGCCGGATCGCCGATCGCCCGCAGCACCCGGTCGCGGAGGTCCTGCTCGCCGCCCACGAAGTCGAGCACCCGCCCATCGCGGGGGTCCTCGAAGAGCCCGTTGATCGTGAAGTCGCGCCGCATCGCATCGGCACGGGCGTCGGCAAAGCGCACGCCCTCCGGGTGCCGACCATCTCGGTACTCGAGGTCCGCCCGGAAGGTCGCGATCTCGAAGGACGCACTCCCTCGGCGGAGGAGCATCACGCCGAACGCCTCGCCCACCCCGATCGCCCGCGGGAAGACGCCGCGGACCTGCTCGGGCGTCGCGTTGGTCGCGATGTCGAACTCGCGCGGCGCGAGCCCAAGCAGCCGATCCCGCACGCAGCCGCCGGCGAAGAGCGCCTCGAAGCCCGCCTCGCGGAGCTTCGCCGCGATGCGGACCGCGTCGCCGCGGACGTCGGAGGCTCGGGAAGGACCGCCGCTCACGCGGGCAGACTATCCGGCGGCGGACGTCGCCCCGCGACCGCCGTCCGCGCCCGCGCCGCCTGCTCGCCGACCGCCTGCTCGAGCAACCCAAGCGCCGCCGACTCCTCCGCGTCGCACACCGCGGTCGGCTCGATCGCCTCGCCGACCGCGACCACCACCCGTCCGCGGAGGCGGGGTCGGGATCGTCCCTTCGGCCAGACCTCGTGGCTTCCGGCGACGCCCATCGGCACGATGCGGACCTTCGCCCGCCGGACGAGCAGCAGCACGCCCCGGCGGAAGGGCTGCATGGTGCCGTCCTCGGATCGGGTGCCCTCGGGGAAGATCGCGACGCACCGTCCCGCGGCAAGCTCGCCGAGCGCCGCCTTCATCGCCGCCGCGTCGCCCCCCTCTCGGCGGACGGGGATGCAGCCGTAGCTTCGGAGCAGCCGACCGAAGAACCCCTTGAAGAGCGTGTCCCTCGCCATCGGCGAGAACTGCCGGTCGCTCATCGCGCTGCCCACGAGCATGGGATCGAGAAAGGACACGTGGTTGGCGATCACGAGGACCGCGCCCTCCCGCGGGATGCGGCGGCGATCGAGGACCCGGTAGCGGTAGAGCACCCGCAGCGAGCACTCGACGAGGAACCGGCAGGCGTCGAACCAGAGGATCGCCGGAATGGATCGCCCCGGGACCCGGCGGCGGAACTGGAGCGGTCCGATCATCGCCGCGGCGTTCCCGCGGTGCCCTCCGCGCCCACCCGCCGGAGCGCGTCCCTCACCTCCCGCTCGAGGCGGTCCACCACCTGCTCGAGGATCGTGCCGCCCGTGTCCACCACCACGGCGCCCGGCGGACGCACGAGGGGAGCCACCGCGCGGGCGCGGTCGTGCTCGTCGCGCTCGCGGATCGCCCGCCGCAGCGCCAGCTCGTCCACCCGCTCCCCCGCCTGCTCGAGCTGCAGGAGGCGACGGTGCGCCCGCTCCTCGACCGGCGCGTCGAGGAAGAACCGCACCAGCGCATCGGGGAAGACGACCGAACCCTGGTCCCGCCCCTCGCTCACGAGGCGCGGCATCGCCGACGCGATCCGTCGTTGCGACTCGACGAGGATCGCCCGCACCTCCGGTCGAGCCGCGACCGCCGAGGCGGCGGCGGACGCCTCCACCGATCGGATCGCCTCCTCGACCGGCTCGCCGTCGAGCAGGATCACCGGGGGATCCGCCCGCCAATCGAAGTCGATCCGGCTGCGGCGGATCACCGCCGCGACCGCGGCGCCATCCGAGGGTTCGATCCCGGAACGCAGCGCGAGGAGCGCCGCCGCCCGGTACATCGCGCCGGTGTCGAGGACCTGCCAGCCAAGGCGTCGGGCGAGCTGCTGTGCGACGCTCGACTTCCCGCACCCCGCGGGACCGTCGATGGTCACCACGAGCCCGCCCGCCCCCGAGGTCACGCCTCCTCGTCCGCGTCAGGCACCGCGGCGAGGGAGCCTTCGAGGTGCTCGCGGGCGAGGCGGATGCGCTTCGCGGCATCCTTCGCCCGCGACGAGAGCGCCAGCGTGCTCGAGAAGTTCACGGCGCGGATCGCCGAGACGAACTCGCCGAGGCGCGTCCACGCCGAGTCGGCGATCCTCGCGCTCGTGCCGAACACCGCGTCGAGCTCCGCGAGGATCACCGTCGAGTAGGGCGCGAGCCGGCGGAGGGTCGCCTCCGCGTCCTTGGTGCGGGCGGCGTGGGCGAACCCGGGCATGCAGCCGATCCGGAAGCCGCCGACCCGTCGGATGAGGTCGGTCATTGCCTCGACCTGCAGCAGGGCTCCGTCCTTCGCCGAGGGCGCGATGAGCAGGTTGAGCTCGTGCTTCTCGATCGACTGCAGACCCCGACGCACGGCGCCGGCAAGGGCGTCGAGGTCGGCGCCCGCCGCCGCACGGCAGGAGATGCCGAGCCCGCTGCACCCGAGGCGAGACGCGACCGTCGCGAGGCGCTGGAGGCGGTCCATCGCCAAGGGACCGACCTCCGGATCGGAGGAGGCGAGGTCGAGCTCGACGTCGTCGATCAAGGTCAGGCAGGGACAGGCGACCTTGTCCGCCGCGTCGCGAAGCCGGTCGAGGTCCCGCCCGGTCCGACCCGCGAGCAGGGACGCCCGCAGCGTCAGCCCCCGCAGCTGGAACTCCTCGATCGCGACCCGAGGAAGATCATGGAGTTCCGGACGGTTGCGACCCGCCGCGAGGCTCGCGAGGGACCCGACCTCCAGGGTCATCATGATCGGTGCCTGCAACCGCTGCTCCGTCGATGGGGTGGTGGCGGCGCCTCCGCCGTGCAGGTGGAGTCTAGTGGATCGACCCTCCTCCCCCGTCTCCTTCGACGCCGACCGATGCGGTCTCCGGCGGCGAACGCCAGTTGACTCGGAGCCTCGAACATCAAGGGGTCATGACCGGAGTGAAGATTTTCAGTGAGGGTCCTTGCGAATCTGGGAAAGACCGGTAACCTACGGAGGCAGCTCTGCATCTTTCTCCCCTCCGGAAAGCGCCCATCGTTCGCGATGGGCGCTTTCTCTTCGACCGCTGCCGGGGCTCCCTCGGGAAGACCGGTCGGAGGCGATCGGAGCTGGTCGGAGCTGGTCGGAGCTGGTCGGAGCTGGTCGGAGTCTCGCTCGGATCGATCCGCCCCTCCGTAAGATCCGCCCCTTCATTCCTTGGACACCTCCGATGACAAGCCCCTCCGATCTCCGCTACTCCCAGACCCACGAGTGGTTCCGCGTCCAAGGCGACGTGGTCACGATGGGCATCACCCAGTTCGCGGCGGACCAGCTCACCGACGTGACCTACGCCGCGATGAAGCCTGCGGGCACGCAGGTCGCCGCGGGCGGCTCGATCGGGGAGGTCGAGTCGGTGAAGACGACCAGCGACGTCTACGCCGCCGTCGCCGGCGAGATCATCGAGGCGAACTCGGCGATCTCGGCGGATCCGTCGCTCGTGAACTCCGACCCCTACGGCGCCGGCTGGATGGTGCGGCTTCGTTGCAAGGACGCCTCCCCGCTCGCGAAGCTCATGGACGCGAAGGCGTACGACTCGAGCCTCGCGGGTGCCTGAGCCCCACCGCGCTGCGGTCGCCACCAACGAGGGAGATCCGACGATCGCCCGCGGCGCCGCGGTCCGTCTGTCGGTGGAGGAACTCCGCAAGACCTACCGCACCGGCGACCGCGTCGTCGAGGCGATCCGCGGACTGGACCTCGCGATCACCGAGCCCGGCTTCTTCGCGGTGATGGGACCCTCCGGGAGCGGCAAGACGACGCTGCTGCATCTCCTCGCCGGACTCGACCGACCGGACGGCGGTCGGATCGAGGTCGGCGGCGAGCGGATCGACGAGCTGCCCGAGGCGGCGCTGACCCGATACCGGCGCCAGCGCATCGGGATCGTCTTCCAGCAGTTCAACCTGCTTCCGACGATGACGGCGCTCGAGAACGTGATGCTGCCCGGAACCCTCGACGGTCGCCCCGCGGCGCAGCTCCGCGCGCGGGCGGCGGAACTCCTCGCGGAGCTCGGACTCGCGGATCGGCTCGAGCACCGCCCCGACGCCCTCAGCGGCGGCGAGCAGCAGCGGGTGGCGATTGCGCGGGCGCTCTTCTTCGATCCGCCGGTCCTCTTCGCCGACGAGCCGACCGGGAACCTCGACTCCGCCACGAGCGGACGGCTCTGGGAGCTCCTCCGCCGCCTCGCGTCGGAGAAGGGCATGCTCGTCTTGATGGTCACGCACGAGCCCGCGGCGGCGGTGCACTGCCGGCGGGTCTTCGTGCTTCGGGATGGAACCCTCGCGGGAGCCTTCGATGTCGATGGGCTGGATGCGGGCGGCCTCGCCGTTCGTGCAGCTGAGCTTGCTCGGTCGCCCGCGTAGGTCGGCGCTCCTCGCGACCGCGGTGCTGCTCTCCTCCGCCCTGGTGGTGACGGTGACGTCGCTCGTCGCCTCCGGCCAGGCGGCGGTGGAGCGGCGGATCGTCCGCTCGATCGGCGCGACCGACGCGATCGTCTCGCACCAGTTCGCCGCCGACTTCGAGGAGTCGCTCCTCGCGGAGGTCGCCCGATGGCCGGGCGTGCGGGCGGCGGGCGGGCGGCTGCGGAGCTCGGTCACCCTCGCCCGCGAGGATGGTCGTCTCGACGCGGAGGGTCGCCGCCGCCGGATCACCGTCGAGTGCCGCGGCTTCGACCTCGCCGACGCCGAGACGTTCGACCAGATCGAGCTCGAGGCGGGTCGGATTCCCTCCGCGCCGGCGGAGGTGGTGATCGATCCGCTCACCGCGTCGCATCTCGAGGCGGAGGTCGGCACGCGGCTCGTCGTCGAGCGGTTCGGCGATCCGGTGGTCCTCGAGGTCGTCGGCATCCAGCGCCGACCGATCCTCGGCGCGCTGCAGCGACCACTGATGCAGCTGCCTCGACCCACCCTCGCGACGGCGACCAGCTCGGAGGGACGACTCAGCGCGATCGCCCTCATCCTCGAACCCGGCACCGACGTCGAGGCGTGGTGCCAGGACCGCCAGAACCTGCTCGGAGCGGATGGCGACCTCGTCGTCGAGCCCTCCGAGCGGATCCGAGGCGGGTTCGACCGCACCGTCTCCGCGAGCCGCCTCGGGCTCACCGTGGGCTCGGTGATCGCGTTCCTCTCCTGCGCCTTCATCGTCGCGACCGGCATGACCACCGCGGTCGTCGAGCAGCAGCGGCTGCTCGCCATCACCCGCTGCCTCGGCGCTGCCCGCTGGCACCTGCTCGTCGGGCAGGTGCTCGCGGGGTTCCTGATCGGCGCGGTGGGCGGACTGCTGGGTCTTCCCCTCGGCGTCGCGATCGGTTGGATCACCGCCGCGGCGCTGCCGGAGGTCCTCACCGCCGGTCTTGCCCTGCCCCCCTTCGCGTTCGGGCTCGCGATGATCGGCTCGATCGGTGCGGGCGTGCTCGGCGCCGCCTATCCGGCGGTGCAGGCGAGCCGCGTGCCTCCGCTCGAGGCGATGCGGGTTCGCGCGATCGCCCCACGCACCTCGCGGATGCTCCTCTGCGCGGGCGTCGGGCTCGCGCTGATCGGGGTGCAGCTTGCGCTCCTCGCGATCCCCGACCGCGACGCCCGCTATCTCATCTACAGCTTCGTCGGCATGCCGCTGCTGCACCTCGCGTGGTTCCTGCTCGCCCCGCCAGTCCTCTTCCTCCTCGCCCTCGTCGCCGCCGGTCCCCTCGAGCGGCTGCTCGGGCTGCCGACCTCGCTCCTCTCCGGCTCGGTCCGCGCGACGCCCTATCGCCTCGGCTTCACCGCGGGCGCCTTGATGGTGGGACTCTCCATCCTCGTCAGCACCTGGAGCAACTCGCTCTCGATCGTCGAGGTCTTGCGCGAGCGGGTCCGGTTCGCCGACGGCTTCGTCTTCCGCACCGGAGGGCTCTCCCCGCCGCAGCAGGAGGCGATCGCGGCGCTCCCCGGCGTCGCGGAGGTCTGCCCGATCGGCTACCTGCCGCTCGAGGTGATCGGTCAGCAGGTCTTCGGCTTCGAGGGGCTCGCGCCGACGAACGTGGTCGCGGTGGGCTTCGAGCCGGAGCGGTTCCTGCGCCTCAACCGGATCGAGTGGGTGCGCGGCACGCCGGAGGAGGCGGTCCCTCGCCTGCGGCAGGGCGACGCGGTGCTCGTCGCCGAGCCGTTCCTCACCGCGCGAGGTCTCGGCGTCGGCGACCGGATCCGCCTCGGGAACCAGCGTCGAAGCCTCGAGTTCGAGATCGTCGGCGTGGTCTCCGCCGCGGGGCTCGACATGGCGACGCAGATGTTCGGGATGCGCTCGCTCTACAACGAGCAGGCGATCAGCTGCGTCTTCATGGACTTCGGCGCGGTGGCGCGGCACTTCGGGAGCCGCGAGGCGTTCATCCTGCAGCTCTCGCTCGATCCGCTCCTCGACGAGGCGATGGAGCGGGATCTCGGCGAGCGGATCACCTCCGCGGTGCCCGGCTCGGTCTTCGCGACCGGGAGGGGCATCCAGGCGATCGTCGACCAGGTCGGCGGCACCGTGCTCGGAATCGCCGCCGCGGTCGCGGCGGGCGCGCTCCTGCTCGCGGGGCTTGGCGTGGGCAACGTGATCGCCGCGGGAATCGCCGCGCGGCGGTTCGAGTTCGGGCTGATGCGGGCGATCGGCGGACGCCGCGCCGCCGTCGCGGCGCTCGTCGCGGGCGAGGGTGTCCTCGTCGCCGCCGCCGCCTCGCTCGCCGGGCTTGGTCTCGGTCTCCAGCTCGCGTGGATGGGGCGGGCGATGTACCGCGACCTCGCGGGGCTCGACCTCGGCGGAAACCTCCCGGCGCTGCCGTGGCTCGCTGCCTCCGGCGCGGTGCTGCTGATCACGCTCGCCGCCGGTGCGCCCGCGACGCTTGGTCTCCTTCGTCGACCGACCGTCGAGCTCCTCGCGGTTGGTCGCGCCGGCTGACCGCGCGATCGGTCCGCGCCGCCGCGATCCCTACGATGCCCGCGTGAGCGACGGCAGGTTCAGGATCAAGAGCCCCTTTCGTCCGACCGGCGACCAGCCGACCGCGATCGAGACCCTCGTCGGCGGCATCGGCGAGGGACGGCGGTTCCAGACGCTGCTCGGGGCGACCGGCACCGGCAAGACCTTCACGATGGCGAACGTGATCGAGCGGGTGCAGCGCCCGACCCTCATCGTGAGCCACAACAAGACCCTCGCGGCGCAGCTCTACGAGGAGATGAAGGAGCTCTTCCCCGAGAACGCGGTGAGCTACTTCGTCAGCTACTACGACTACTACCAGCCCGAGGCGTACATCCCGCAGCGGGACATCTACATCGAGAAGGACGCCTCGCGGAACAAGGACCTCGATCGCCTCCGCCTCGCCGCCACGAGCAACCTGCTGAGCCGCCCCGACGTGATCGTCGTCGCGAGCGTGAGCTGCCTCTACGGGCTCGGCTCGCCGAGCGAGTACGGCAAGCGGATCGTGATGGTGCGGCGCGGCGAGGTCCTCGAGCGCCGGGCGTTCTTCCTCGCCCTCGCCGGCATGCAGTACCAGCGGCGCGAGGTCGATCCCACCCGCGGCTGCTACCGCGTGCGGGGCGACTGCGTGGAGGTCCACCCGGCGCACGAGGAGCACGCGATCCGCCTCGACCTCTTCGGCGACGAGATCGACCGGATCGAGCTCTTCGATCCGACCTCCGGCGAGGTGCTCGGCGAGGCGGCGCAGGTCTTCATCTTCCCCGCGGTCCACTACGTCACGCCGCAGGACCGCATGGAGTCGGCGCTCGCGGGGATCCGCGAGGAGCTCGACGCGCGGCTCCTCGAGTTCCGAGGCAAGGGACTCCTCCTCGAGGCGGAGCGCCTCCGCGCCCGCACCCTCAACGACCTCGAGATGATCGCGGAGACCGGCACCTGCCCCGGCATCGAGAACTACGCGCGGCACTTCGATGGTCGCCGACCCGGCGAGCGGACCTACAACCTCCTCGACTACCTCGCCCTCGTCCCGGGGCGGCGTCCCGAGGAGTGGCTCTGCATCCTCGACGAGAGCCACGTGACGATCCCGCAGATCCGCGGCATGTACTTCGGCGACCGCAGCCGCAAGCAGACCCTGGTGGACCACGGGTTCCGCCTGCCGAGCGCCCTCGACAACCGCCCGCTCCGCTTCGAGGAGTTCGTGGAGATGGTGCCGCAGGCGATCTTCGTCTCCGCGACGCCCGGACCGTGGGAGCTCGAGCAGTCGGGCGGCGAGGTCGCCGAGCAGGTGATCCGACCGACCGGTCTGGTCGATCCGCCGATCGAGGTCCGGCCCGCCCGCACGCAGGTCGCGGACCTGCTCGAGCTCGTGCGCGGTCGCGCCGCCCGTGGCGAACGGAGCCTCGTCACCGCCCTGACCAAGCGGCTCTGCGAGGACCTCACCAACTACCTCCACGAGCAGGGCGTGCGGGTCCGCTACCTCCACAGCGAGATCGACACCCTCGAGCGGCTCGGGATCCTGCGGGACCTCCGCCGCGGCGAGTTCGACGTGCTCGTCGGGGTGAACCTCCTCCGGGAGGGGCTCGACCTGCCGGAGGTCTCGCTGGTGTGCATCCTCGACGCCGACAAGCAGGGCTTCCTGCGGAGCCAGTCGAGCCTGATCCAGACGATGGGGCGCGCCGCGAGGAACGTGAACAGCCTCGCGGTGATGTACGCCGACGGGATCACCCCGGAGATGCAGTCCGCGATCGACGAGGTGAACCGCCGCCGCGAGAAGCAGCTCGCCTACAACGCGGCGCACGGCATCACGCCGCGCACCATCGAGAAGGCGATCCGCCGAGGGATCGAGCAGGAGATCGCCGCGGGGCGCACCGTGCGGAAGGCGGCGGGCACCGCGAGCGAGAAGGCGTTCGATCGCGACGAGCTCGAGAAGCTGCTCGAGGAGGAGATGCTCGACGCGGCGAAGTCGCTCGAGTTCGAGAAGGCGGCGCGGCTTCGCGACCAGCTCGAGCGCGTGCGGAGAGGAGGCGAGGTGGACCTCTCGGAGGAGCCCCGACGCACCGAAAAGCCGGGAGAGCCGGGCTCTCGCGCGGGTCGCACCGGTCCACGACGCCGCAAGGCGAGCCGATAGCCGTCGGTCCTTCCCCTCGCCGTCGGTCGTTCCCCGAACCACCGCGTCGACTCGTCCTCGCCTCGACCTCGATCGCCGACGGCTCGTCAGCGGGCGACCGGTCGCGCCACGCCCCCGAGACGGATCCGTCCCGACGCCGCGACGAACCGCCGCCACGCCTCGCCGCCCGCCCGCGGTCGCCGCGGGGGCACCGCCGCGGGTCGCGGCGTCTTGACGGGCTGAAGCGTGGGGGTCGACGGAGTCACGAGCGGGATGGTCCTCGGTGTCGAGGGGTTGCCTCTTATTCGGAGGTCCTGCACCTCGGTTGGGAGGATTCCAGCGTAAACGACGAGAAGTGCAAGACTGGAACGACCAGAGCATCGAACTCCGATCGACTTCCGGGGGGTCCGTCCACTCCGATAACCTGCCCGCGGCCGAGCCCCCATGACCATCCACCCCCGTCCCGCCGACCCCGCCGCGCGGCTGATCCGCGTCCGCGGGGCGCGAGAACACAACCTCCGCGACCTCTCCGTGGACATCCCCCGCGATGCCATGGTGGTGGTGACCGGCGTCTCCGGCTCGGGCAAGAGCTCCCTCGCCTTCGACACGATCTTCGCGGAGGGGCAGCGGAAGTACATGGAGTCGCTCTCCGCGTACGCCCGGCAGTTCCTCGACCAGATGCAGAAGCCGGACGTGGATGGCATCGAGGGGCTGCCCCCGACGATCGCGATCGAGCAGCGCTCCGGCGGGCACTCCCCCCGCTCGACCGTCGCGACCACCACGGAGATCCAGGACTACCTGCGCGTCCTGCTCGCCCGCTGCGGCGAGCCGACCTGCTGGCACCGCGACGAGAAGGGGCGCGTCTGCGGTCGACCCATCGCCCGCACCGACTCGTCGGTGCTCGTCGACCTCCTCGTCCGCGAGCATGCCGGCACGCGGGCGATGATCGCGGCGCCGGTCGTGCGCGGCAGGAAGGGCTTCCACCGCGACGTCCTCGAGCAGATGCAGAAGCAGGGCTTCCTGCGGGCGAGGGTCGATGGTCGCCTCGTCGACCTGCGGGAGGCACTCAAGGACGGCGGCGAGAACCCGCTCAAGCTCGGTCGCTACGAGACCCACGACGTCGAGGCGGTGGTCGATCGGCTCTCGCTCGGCGCGGACTCGCGGCAGCGCCTCGCGGAGAGCCTCGAGACGGCGCTCCGCGCCGGCGACGGCGCGGTGGTGGTGCTGCTCGAGGACGCCTCGGGGGGATGGACCGAGCGGCGCTTCAGCGAGCGGTTCGCCTGCCCGGATCACCCGGAGTGCTCGATCGAGGAGCTGGCGCCGCGGCTCTTCTCCTTCAACAGTCCGCACGGGGCGTGTCCGCGCTGCGCGGGTCTCGGCGACATCAGCGAGTTCGACCTCGCCCTCGTCGTGCCCGACGAGGCGCGGGGCGTCGCGGAGGGCGCGATCGAGCCGTGGCGCAAGAACGGGCGGCGGATGAACATCTACTACGCCCGGATCCTGCGGCGCTTCTGCGAGTGGACGGGGATCCCGCGGGACCTGCCCTTCCGCGACCTTCCGGCGCGGGAGCGCCAGGTCCTGCTGCACGGGACCGACGACGCGCTCGAGACGGAGCTCGGCTTCTCCTTCGAGGGCGTGCTCCCGAACCTCCGCCGCCGCTACGAGGAGAGCGAGAGCGAGCTCGTGAAGGAGCGGCTCCGCGGCTACCAGACCTCGGTGCCCTGCCCGGAGTGCCAGGGGGCGAGGCTTCGACCGCAGGCGCTCGCGGTGCGGATCTCCGCGGGCGGCACGCGGCTCAACATCGCGGAGGTCGCCGCCCTCACCATCTCCCGCGCCCTCGGCTTCTTCCAGAGCCTCGACCTCGACGCGGAGCGGCGGAAGATCGCCGCCCCGGTCCTGAAGGAGATCGACGCCCGGCTCGGCTTCCTCGCCGCGGTGGGACTCGACTACCTGACGCTCGATCGCGCAAGCTCGACCCTCTCCGGCGGCGAGGCGCAGCGGATCCGGCTCGCCACGCAGGTCGGCTCGGGGCTCGTCGGAGTCTGCTACGTGCTCGACGAGCCGACCATCGGGCTCCACTCGCGGGACAACGATCGGCTCATCGCGACGCTCCGGAACCTCGCCCGCATCGGGAACACCGTGCTCGTCGTCGAGCACGACGAGGAGATGATCCGCGCCGCCGATCACGTGCTCGACGTCGGTCCCGGACCCGGGCGCCACGGCGGCACCGTGGTTGCGCAAGGCACCGTCGCCGACGTGATGGCAAGCCCCCGCTCGCTCACCGGCGACTACCTCGCCGGACGCCGCGGCGTGCCGGTGCCGGAGCGCCGCCGACCAGTCTCCGAGAAGGAGTCGATCCGCGTCGTCGGGGCGAGCGCGAACAACCTGCGCGACCTCGACGCGGCGTTTCCCCTCGGCGGGCTCGTGGTCGTGACCGGCGTCTCCGGCTCCGGGAAGAGCACCCTCGTCAACGAGGTGCTGCTGAAGGCCGCGCTCCGCGAGGTGCAGGGAGCCCGCGTGGTGCCCGCGGCGCATCGGCGGGTGACGGGGCTCTCGAAGATCGAGCGGATCGTCGAGGTGGACCAGTCGCCGATCGGGCGGACCCCTCGCTCGAATCCCGCGACCTACACCGGCATCCTCGACGAGGTCCGCAAGCTCTTCTCGCTCGTCCCGGAGTCGAAGATCCGCGGCTACCAGCCCGGTCGCTTCAGCTTCAACGTGAAGGGCGGTCGCTGCGAGACCTGCCAGGGGCAGGGCGTGCGGCGGATCGAGATGCACTTCCTGCCCGACGTCTTCGTGACCTGCGAGACCTGCCGGGGCACCCGGTTCAACCGCGAGACGCTCGAGGTGCGCTTCAAGGGCAGGACGATCGCGGAGGTGCTCGACCTCACCGTGGACGACGCCCTCGTCTTCTTCGAGGCGCACGCGCGGGTCCACCGGATGCTCGCCTGCCTGCGCGACGTCGGGCTCGGCTACGTGCAGCTCGGGCAGGCGTCGACCACCCTCTCGGGCGGCGAGGCGCAGCGGATCAAGCTCGCCGCGGAGCTCGGGCTCTCCGGCGCCGGACGGGCGCTCTACGTCCTCGACGAGCCGACCACCGGGCTCCACTTCGACGACGTCCGCAAGCTCCTCGAGGTGCTCGAGCGGCTCGCGGACGCGGGGCACTCGCTCGTGGTCATCGAGCACAACCTCGAGGTCGTGAAGCGAGCCGACTGGATCATCGACCTCGGTCCGGAGGGCGGCGACCGCGGCGGCACCATCGTGGCGACCGGCACGCCCGAGGAGGTCGCGGCGAATCCCGCGAGCCACACCGGCAAGTTCCTCGCGCCGCTGCTCGATCCGGCGAAGGTCGCCCGCGCCGCTCGACCCGCCGCCCCGACGCGGACGGCGCGACCACCCGCCACGTCGGTCGGCGCCGAGTCGGCGAAGACGAAGACGCCCGCGAGGAAGCCCGGGAAGGAGACCGCACGGACGCCGGCTCGCGCGAAGGGTGCCTCGCCTCGCGCCGCAGGCAGCCGCCGTGGCTGACTCCGGTCGCCGCGCCCGATGGAGCGGCGCGACCCTCGGAGCCGCCGTCGCGCTCGGGGCGATCGTCGCGATCCTCATGCTGGTGGCGCCGGATCCGGGATGGCGCCGCGCCCTGCGGCGTTCCGCGGCGGTCGAGGCGATCCTTGATCCCTCGCCGGAGGTCCGGCGCGGGGCGTGGGAGTCGCTCACTGCAGACCTCCGCGACGACCAGTCGCGCGAGGCGACCATCGCGGAGATCGAGGACGTGCTCGAGGAGCGCCTGCGGACGCACTCGGTTCCCGATCCGGTGCTCGCCGACCTCGCCCGCGAGCTCGCCGGATTCACCGCCTCGCGGTGGGATCGACCGACGGACCGAGCGATCCTCGTGAGGTCGATCGAGCTCGCGGCGACGGGCGAGCCGCCGGACGCCGTGCTCGCGACCTTCGCCGTGGAGCGGCTCGCCGCGCTGCCCGACGGGCTCGCGCTTCCCGTGGCGCCGGAGGTCGCGGCGGCGCTCTGGAGCCGCCTTGATACGCCGATGCAGGCGCGTCTGCTGCCGCGGCTCGCCTCGCTCGCGGATGGATCGAGGCGGAGGACGCTCGCCCTCCTCGAACCGCCCGTCGATCGCGACCTCGCGGGGCGACTCCTCCTCGCGCGGTGGCTCGTCGACGGCGATCCGGCGGCGGCGATCGCCCTCGCCTCCGATTCCGCGCTCCACCCGGACCTCCTCGATCGCTCGCGTGCGGCGGCGGTCAGGCTCGATCCTCGCGCGGCGATCGGCGTGCTCGATGACCTCGACGCCGATCCCGATGCCCCGTGGGCGACGATCCTCGCGCCCGCCTCCGAGGAGCCCGCGGTGCGGGCGGCGATCGAGCGTCGCGCCGCCGAAGGCGAGCCTGCATCGCGGCGACTCCTCGCACGCATCGACGCCGTCGCGGCAGGCGAGCCCGCCGACGCCGAGGGGCTCGCCGCCGCGTGGGACCTCCTCGCCGATCCGACGAGTCCCGCCGATCTGCGGCGGGTCGCGGCGCTCCTCCTTCTCGCGGCGACCTCGAGCGAGGACCTGCCGGAGTCGGCGCTCGCGAGCCTCCTCGAGGGAGCCGTCGCCGGCGAGTCGGGCTCGGTCCTCGCGTCGGCGCTCCTCGCGGAGGCGACCGATCGAACCCGGCTCGCGTCGGCGTGGCTTCGGAGCCTCGAGGACGACCGCAAGCGGGCCGGCGCGATCCTCGCCGTGCTCATCGACGGTCGATCCGGCGCCGACCTCGCGGCGATCGCCCGCACGCAGTCGGGCGCCTCCGATCCGCAGGTCCGCTCGCTGCTTCGCGCCGCGTCCTGGGCGCTCGCCGCGCCGCGCGACTTCGCCGTGCGCGATTTCGACCGCGAGTTCGTCCATCGCATCTCCCGCGGCGAGGCGGGCGGGGAGGTCGATCCGGACGTCCTCGCGCTTCGCCTCGCCGCAGGCGAGCCCGCCGCGGTCGGGGACCTCCTCGCGCTGCCGAGGGAGCCCACGAGCGAGGACCCCGAGGCGATCGCCGGCTGGAGCCGGCGCATGGCGATCCGCTGGCTCCTCGTCGAGCGGTTCGTGCCGGACCTCGCGGCGGCGCTTGGTCCGCCGCTCGGCGGATCGAGGCGCGGGCGGGCGCTCGAGCGCGACCTCGCGCTCGTCGAGTGGTGGTCGCTTCGACCCGAGCTCCGCTTCGACCCCTCGCGACGACGGTGGGTGCGGTCGCGATCCTCCTCGGACTTGTGACGGGCCCGCGAACCTCGGAAGATCTCCCGGCGACATCCCCTCCTCGAGACCCGCGATGCCCGAACCCGGCTTCAACACCTCCCTCCGCGTGCTGATGACCCCACAGGACACCAACCATCAGGGGACGGTCTTCGGAGGCGTGATCCTCTCGCGGGTCGACCAGGCGGCGTACCTCGAGGCGCGACGCCACGGGCAGCACCGCTGGGTGACCGTCTGCATGGAGCGCATCGAGTTCAAGGCGCCGATCTGGACCGGCGACATCGTGGACTTCGACACCAAGACCGAGGCGACCGGACGGAGCTCGGTGACGGTGAAGGTCGAGGTCTTCGCGGAGCGCTACGCGACCCGCGACCGCGTCGCGGTGACCGAGGCGATGGTGAAGATGGTGGCGGTGAACGCCGCCGGGCAGTCGATCGACTTCCGAGGCGCCCCCACCGTCGGCGCGTCGGTCGCTCCGGAGCGGCGCGGATGATCCGCCGCCTCGGCGGGCTCGTCTCCGGCGGCGGTCGCACCGTCGCGAACCTGCTCGAGCGGATCGAGCGGGACCGGATCCCGGCGCGGATCGAGGTGGTGATCGCCCATCGCGAGGACATCGCGGCGGTGCCGCGGCTTCGCGCCCTCGGGCTCCGGGTCGAGGTGATCCCCGCGCCGCGCAGCGGGGTCGTCGGCGAGGATGACCTCGGCGACCGCATCGACGCGATGCTCGAGTCCTGCGGCGTGGACCTGGTGCTCCTCGCCGGCTACCTGCGGCGGTTCCGCGTGGGTCGCCGCTGGATCGACCGGGCGATCAACATCCACCCGGCGCTCCTTCCGGACTTCGGCGGTCCCGGCTTCTACGGGCTCCGCGTGCACCAGGCGGTGCTCGCCGCGGGGCGCCGGGAGTCGGGCTGCACCGTGCATTGGGTGGACGAGCGCTACGACCACGGCGAGGTGATCCTCCAGCGGCGCTGCGCCGTGCTTCCCGGCGACACCCCGGAGTCGCTCGCGGCGCGGGTCTTCGCCGAGGAGCGCGAGGCGCTGCCGGAGGCGGTGAGGCGGATCGCCCTCGGGCTTCGTCCGACCGCGGCGCGAGGCGCCGACCGATCCGGCGGCGATCGCCCGCGCTGATTGGCGTCAATCCGCGGCGTCGCGGTTGCCCCCGCGCCACCTCGGCGCCACCATGACGTCGTGACCAGGGTGCTTCTTCGATCGACGGTGCTCGCGGGGCTCCTCGCCCTCGGCATCGCCCCGCCGGTCGCCGGCGCCGACGACCGCGAGGAGCGGGTGATCGAGGCGTTCGGTCGCGGCGACCTCGCGACGGCGGAGCGGCTCCTCGAGGAGCTCCTCGCGGCGGATCCGGGCCATCCGGAGCACCTCTACAACCTCGCCTGCGCCCGAAGCCTCCGCGGCGACCAGGAGGACGCGGCGCGGCGCCTGCTCGAGGCGGTCGACGCGGGCTTCCGCGATCGGCGGATCATCGAGGAGGACCCGGACCTCGCGGCGCTCCGCGCCCATGCGGCGTTCGCCGCGGTCCGCGAGGTCCTCGACCGGACCGGCGACCGCCCCAACGCGGACGCGGCGCGGTCGAGCCTCGCCGCATGGCTCGACCGCTTCGGGCCGAGCCGCTACCGGGTCGAGGAGGACCGCGAGCGCTCGCTCGTGATCGCCACCTCGCTCGGCGAGGCGTCGCACCGCGAGATGATCGAGATGCTCGATGCGCAGGCGGACCATCAGGTCCGGACGCTCTTCGGCAGGCACCCCGAGCATCCGGTGCTCCTCGTCGTCGCCACGCCCGAGGACGCGGCGCGGTTCTTCGCGAGCAGCACCACCGCCGGTCTCTACGATCACGCCCGCCGGCGGCTCGTGACCCGGGACATCGGCGAGAGCCTCCGGCACGAGTTCACGCACCTGCTCCATCACGCCCAGATGGAGCGGCTCGGGCAGAAGCATCCGATCTGGATCCAGGAGGGGCTCGCCTCGCTCTACGAGGCGTACGTGCTCGCGCCGGACGGCTCGATCGAGTTCACCCCGAACAGCCGCCACAACGTCGCCTTCCGCGCCACCCGCGCGGGCGCGATGCGTCCGTGGTCGGAGGTGCTCGCCCTCGATCCCAAGGGATTCATGAAGGAGGCGAACCGCCTCTATCCGCAGGTCCGCTCGATGTTCGAGTTCATCGACGCCGAGGCGGGTCTGCCGCGGTTCTGGGAGGCGTACCTCCGGACCTACTCCCAGCGCCCCGACGGCTCGGCGGCACTCGAGGAGGTGCTCGGCGAGGACCTCGCGGCGCTCGACAAGCGGTGGAAGAGGTGGGTGGTCGAGCGGGGCGGGATCGACGACAGCGTCCGACCAGGGGATGCATCGCTCGGGATCGAGGGCGAGGACCTGCCCGACGGGGTGAAGGTGACGCGGATCCTGCCGAGCTCCGCCGCGAGCGCCGCCGGCGTCCGGCGCGGCGACGTCCTCCTCGCGATCGACGAGGCGCCGATCCGGAGCGGTCGCGAGATGCTGCTTGCGATCGCCGCCCGGCGCGTCGGCGAGACGGTCTCCCTTCGCCTGCGTCGCGGCGCCGGGACGATCGAGCTCGCCGCGGTCCTCCGCCCGCTCCCGCGCGGCGCGACCGGCACCGGGATCTCGCCCCCCTCGCGCGACCGCGGCGCCGATCGTTGATGCGGCGGGTCGGCGGAGTAGACTTCGCCCGCCGCCCGACCCGGACCACGCCATGCAGGCCAGCAGGCCTCGTTCCCCCTCGAAGTCCTTCAAGATCTTCTTCCTGCGGGGTCTGGTGGTCCTGCTGCCATCGGTGCTGACGCTCTGGCTCCTCGTCGCGGTCTACCGGTTCCTCGACAACTCGATCGCGGCGCCGATCAACGGCTGGGTGCGGTGGGCGATCGTCGAGCTCGACCGCCAAGTGCCGCTGCTTCCCTCGGCGTTCGACCCGACGCCCTCCGAGGTGCAGGCGGAGTTCGCGGCGCTCGCGGGCACCAAGCGGCAGGTGACCGCCGAGCAGGCGATGCAGATCCTTCGTGCACGGGACTTCCGCGCGTGGTGGGAGGAGAAGTGGTACCTCAACCTCGTCGGTCTCGTGATCGCGATCGTCGGCGTCTGGCTCGCCGGTCGCCTCGTCGGCGGGATCATCGGGCGCTCGCTCTACCGGCGGCTCGAGCAGGTGCTGACCTCCGTCCCGGTGATCAAGCACGTCTACCCGCACGTGAAGCAGGTGGTCGACTTCATCCTCTCCGACGAGCGTCCCATCAAGTTCAACCGCGTCGTCGCGGTGCAGTACCCCCGCCCGGGCATCTGGTCGATCGGGCTCGTCACCGGCGACGGGCTGAAGGCGGTCCGCGGGCTCGCCGGCGACTCGGTCACGGTGTTCATCCCGAGCTCCCCCACGCCCTTCACCGGCTACACGATGACCGTTCCTCGCAAGGATGCCGTCGAGTTGCCGATGACCATCGACGAGGCGCTCCGCTACCTCGTCACCGCGGGCGTGCTCGCGCCCGGTCGGGATTCGACCGCCCCCGCGGCGTCCCCGACCCTGCCCATCCCCACCTCCTCGGAGAACGAGCCGTGCAAGTCAACATCACCGGTCGGCACCTGACCATCACCCCGCCGATCGAGGAGTACATCCGCAAGAAGACCGAGCGGATCCTGCGCCACTTCGACCGCGTGCAGGAGATCCGCGTCGTCGCGGAGAAGCTGGCGAACGAGTATCACGTGGAGATCCTGACCGACGTCGAGCACCACAAGGACTTCGTCGCCAACGGGACCCACGAGGACCTCTACGCGTGCGTGGACATCACCGTCGATCGGGCGGTGCGGCAACTGACCGACTGGAAGGAGAAGCTGCGCCAGCACAAGCACTGAGCGCAGGACGAACACCATGAGATTCCGAGAGATCGTGGTCGAGAAGGCGGTGATTCCCAAGCTCGCCTCCACCAAGCGCGACGAGGCGATCGCCGAGCTGGTGGACGCGCTGGTCGCGGCGAAGACCATCGCCAAGAAGGAGCGCGACGAGTTCCTGAAGGCGGTGATCGCCCGCGAGAAGCGCGGCTCGACCGGCTTCGGGCACGGCGTCGCGGTGCCGCACGTGAAGAGCCCGACGGTCGAGCGGCTCGCCGTCGCGATCGGCATCAGCCCCGATGGGGTGGACTTCAACGCCCTCGACCGCAAGCCGGTCCACTCGATCTTCCTGCTCCTCAGTCCGGAGCATCGACCGGAGGATCACCTCGAGGCGATGGAGCTGATCTTCGGGCAGCTCCGCCACGAGCGGTTCCGGAACTTCCTCCGGCAGGCGACCACCACCGCGGCGGTGATCACCCTGCTCGAGGAGGCCGACGCGAGCCGTCCCGCCCGCTGACCGCTTCCCGACTCGACGCCCTCCGCCTCCCTCCGGAGCCACGGATCTCCTCGTGCCTTCGATCCGCGTGACCATCGCGAACCGGCTTGGTCTGCACGCCCGACCGGCGACCGCGTTCGCGCAGACCGCGGGCGGCTTCTCCGCGTCGGTGAAGGTCCGGCGCACCGATGGTCAGGAGTGGGTGGACGGCAAGAGCATCATGCAGATGCTGATGCTCGCGGCGACCGCGGGCACGGTCCTCGAGATCGCGACCGAGGGCGGCGACGCCGCCGACGCCGCGAACGCGCTGCGGGCGCTGGTCGAGCGGCAGTTCGACGAGGACTGACCGCTCAGCCCACCCGCTCGAGCGAGGTCTCCCGCTCCATCAGCGAGCGGAGCGCCTGCCTCGGGGCGAGCCCCTCGAAGAGGACGGCGTGCACCGCCGCCGAGATCGGCATCTCGACGCCGGTCCGCTCGGCGAGGCTGCGGATCGACCGCGAGGTCTCGACGCCCTCGACGACCGACCTCGTCGCCCGAAGGTGCGCCGCGAGCGACTCGCCCCGCCCGATCGCCTCGCCGCAGGAGCGGTTGCGACCCTCGGGACTGAAGCAGGTGGTGGCGAGGTCGCCGACGCCCGCGATCCCGAAGAAGGTCTCCGCCCGCGCCCCGAGCGCCGAGCCGAGCCGGACGATCTCGGCGAGACCGCGGGCAAGCAGCGCGCTCTTCGCGTTCACGCCGGCGCCGAGACCGTCGAGGAGCCCCGCCGCGATCGCGATCACGTTCTTGGCGGCGCCGGCGATCTCGACCCCGAGCGGGTCATGCCCGGCGTAGACCCGGACCCATGGCGCCCGGAACGTCCGCCGCACGAGGTCCGCGAGCGCCGGATCGTCGGAAGCGGCGATCATCGCCGCAGGGAGGCGGCGGGCGAGCTCCGAGGCGATGGTCGGTCCGGAGAGCACGCCGATCGGCACCGCGCCGCGGCACGCCCGCAGGATCTCGCTCGGTCGAGCGAGGCTCGCGACCTCGATCCCCTTCGAGACGCTGACCACCGGAGTCGGGGCGGAGGGGAACCGCCTCCAGACCTCGCGGAGGTGCTGGACCGGAATCGCGCTCACGAGAAGGGTCGCGTCCTCGATCGCGCGAACGGGGTCCTCCTCGACCTCGACCTCCTCGGGGAGCTCGACCTCGGGAAGCCGCGGGGAGGCACGGGTCGCCCGCAGCGTCGCCACCGCGTCGGCGAAGGGACCCCAGAGGCGCACGGCGTGCCCCGTCTCGACGAGCTGCGCCGCGAGGACGAGCCCCATCTGACCATCACCGACGATGGCGATCCGCTCGGGCATGGGGGGCGACTATACGACGAGCCACCCGCCGGACCGGCGGCTCGCGCGAGGGACCAGACCGGCGGGCGGGCGGCGTCGCGCCCTCTGCTAGTCTTGCCCGGTCCGCCGGACCACTCGACCGCCAGGAGCCGTCCCGAGATGTCCTCCGCCGCCTCGCTCGGATCGACCGCCCCCCTCGGGGGCATGCCCCGCCGCCACGACCACGACGACTCGACGCCCGCGGGCGGCGAGCGGCTCGAGCGCCAGTTGGTGGTCGCGCTCGGAGGCGGCGTGCTCCTCCTCTGCTCGTGGGTCGCCGGGCTGCTCGGGTTCGAGCGGGCGGTCGCGCAGATCCCCGCGGCGATCGGGGCGATCGTCCTCGTGCTGCCGCTCGCCCGCGGCGCGTGGCAGGAGCTCCGCCGCGGGACCGCGTCGAGCGACTCGCTCGCCTGCCTCGCGGTGCTCGCGGCGCTTGCGAACAACTACTTCCTCGCCGCGGGGTTCCTCGCGTTCTTCCTGTGGCTCGCGGAGCTGATCCTCTCCCGCACCGCGTGGGGCGCCCAGCGGGCGATCCGCGACCTCGTCGAGCTCACCCCCGACGTCGCCCGGCTCGTGGCGGAGGACGGCACCGAGCGCGAGGTGCCGCAGAGCGCGCTGCGGGTCGGTCAGCGGGTGCGGGTGCGACCGGGCGAGAACCTTCCCGCCGACGGTCGCCTCGTCGCGGGCACCTCGAGCATCAATCAGGCGTCCCTCACCGGCGAGGCGGTGCCGATCGAGGTGCAGGCGGGCTCGGAGGTCTATGCGGGCACCACCAACCTCACCGGGCAGATCGACCTCGAGGTCACCGCCGTCGCGGGCGAGACCACGATCGGCAAGGTCGAGCGGCTGATCCGCGAGGCGGAGCGCTCGCGGACCCGCCGGCAGGAGCTCATCGAGCGCCTCGCGTCCTACTACGTGCCGGTGGTGCTGATGGTGGCGCTCGTCGTCTGGTTCTTCACGAGCCGAAGCAACGACGCCGCGGTGCGGGACTCCGCCGCCGAGCGGGCGATCACCGTGCTGGTGGTCACCTGCCCGGGCGCCCTCCTCATCGCCTACCCGACCGCGATGGTCGCCGCGTTCGCGGCGGCGGCGCGGCTCGGCATCATGATCAAGCAGACCCGGACCCTCGAGGCCGCCGCCGAGGTCGACACCGTGGTCATGGACAAGACCGGCACCATCACCACCGGCAAGTTCGCGGTGAGCCGCCTCGCGCCCGCCGACGGCGTCGACGGCGCGACGCTCCTCCAGGCGGCGGCGGACGCCGAGCAGTCCTCGAACCATCCGCTCGCCCGCTCGATCCTCGAGACCGCGGGCAAGGCGCGGATCGAGCCGCGCCGCACGACCGAGGTGAAGGAACTGCACGGTCGGGGCGTGTCGGCGCAGGTCGCGGGCGGCGGGGTGATCCTCGCCGGGCGCGGCTCGTGGATCGTCGAGACCCATCCGGCGACCGCCGCGCCGGTCCGCGCGGTCGAGGAGAAGCTCGACGGCATGTCGAGCGTCCACGTGTGGGAGGCGGGGCGCTACCTCGGCGCGGTCGGTCTCGAGGACAAGCTCCGCCGCCACGCCGCGGACGCGGTCTCCTCGCTGCGTCGACTCGGCGTGCGCCGGGTGAGCATCTTCACCGGCGATCGGCTCTCGGTCGCGACGCGGGTCGGGCAGGCGGTGGGGGTCGACTCGGTCGAGGCGGAGTGCCTCCCCGAGGAGAAGCACGAGCAGCTGCAGCACCTCATCCGCCGCGGGCACCGGACCCTCGTCGTCGGCGACGGCATCAACGACGGACCGATCCTCGCCTCCGCCGACGTCGGCGTGGCGATGGGACTCTCCGGCTCCGACATCGCGACCAACTCGGCGGGCGTCGCGCTCATGAACGACGACCTCCGCCACGTCCCCTTCCTGATCGAGCTCGCCCGCAAGAGCCGCTCGGTGATCGCCCAGAACATCGGGGCGAGCCTGCTGCTCGCCCTCGTGGGGCTCGCCCTCGCGGCGACCGGGCAGATCCAGATCTGGGTGACGCCCTTCTACCAGGCGGTCGCGTACATCTTCGTCATCGCGAACAGCCTGCGGCTGGTGCGGTTCGGCGAGGACTTCGCGGGCGCCGAGGAGTTCCGCCGCGCCGAGGAGGCACGGCTCGCCTCCGCGCCCAAGCGGTCGGCGTCCCGGCGCATCTCGGCGGCGTGAGGCTGACGCCCGGCGCGCCCTTCGAGACTCGACGCGACGATCGCGTGCGAGCACGAAGGCTCCACGCCTCACCGCGATTCGCCACGCGATGGGTGGGAGAGTGCCCGAGCGCTCCGCCTCTCCCGCGAGTCGCCACGCGATGGGTGGGAGCGTGCCCGAGCGCTCCGCCTCTCCCGCGAGTCGCCACGCGAGGAGTTTGAGAGACCGGTAGCCTCGACGCCTCTCCCGCGAGTCGCCACGCGACGAGCGGGAGAGGCCGCCTCGCGAACGCAGTTCGCGAGGCGGGTGAGGGTGGCACGACCCGAGGCGATCGTCGCGGGGCGCACGTGTCGCGACGACGCCGGTCGCCGCACGTCGTGATTCGGTCCTTCCCCCACCGGGCTTCTCGCTCCCGCTCGAAGCCCGACTCCCCCGCATCGCTTCGCTCGCGGGAGAGTGCCCGAGCGCTCCGCCTCTCCCGAGAGGATCGCAGCGACGAACGAGAGCGTGCCCGAACGACTCCGCCTCTCCCGCGAGTCGCCACGCGATGGGTGGGAGAGTGCCCGAGCGCTCCGCCTCTCCCGCGAGTCGCCACGCGACGAGCGGGAGAGGCCGCCTCGCGAACGCAGTTCGCGAGGCGGGTGAGGGTGGCACGACCCGAGGCGATCGTCGCGGGGCCCGCTGATCGAGACATCGCCCGTCGATGCAGCGCTCCGACCCGCACGCCGTGCTTCGGTCCTTGCCCCCACCTGGCTTCTCGCTCCCGCTCGAAGCCCGACTCCCCCGCATCGCTTCGCTCGCGGGAGCCGTCCCGACGTCACGCCACCGTGACGTCCTTGCAGAGGTAGACGTCCTGGATGGCGTTGAGGAGCTTCACGCCCTCGGGCATCGGCTTCTGGAACGCCTTGCGACCGGAGATGAGCCCGATGCCGCCCGCCCGCTTGTTGATCACCGCGGTGCGGACCGCGTCGAGGACGTCGTGCGATCCTGACGCGCCGCCCGAGTTGATGAGACCGGCGCGACCGCCGAAGCCATTGAGGACCTGGTAGCGGCAGAGGTCGATCGGGTGGTCGCTCGCGAGGTCGGTGTAGATCCGCTTGTCGAACTTCCCGTAGCTCGAGCTCCCCATGTTGAGCGCCTCGTAGCCGCCGTTCAGCTCGGGCAGCTTCTGCTTCACGAAGTCCGCCTGGATCGTCGCGCCGAGGTGGTTCGCCTGCCCGGTGAGGTCCGCCGAGACGTGGTAGTCCTTGCCGCCCGCCTTGAACGCGGGGTTCCGCAGGTAGCACCAGAGGACCGTCGCCATGCCGAGCTCATGCGCGTGGGCGAAGGCATGCGAGATCTCCACGATCTGCCGGGTGCTCTCCTCGCTGCCGAAGTAGATGGTCGCGCCCACCGCGACCGCCCCGAGGTTCCACGCCTCCTCGACGGTCCCGAAGAGCACCTGGTCGAACCGGTTCGGGTAGGTCAGGAGCTCGTTGTGGTTGATCTTGCAGATGAAGGGGATGCGGTGGACGTACCTCCGCGCGACCGAGCCAAGCACGCCGAAGGTCGTCGCGACCGCGTTGCAGCCGCCCTCGATCGCGAGGCGCACGATGTTCTCGCCGTCGAAGTAGATCGGGTTCGGCACGAAGCTCGCCCCCGCGCTGTGCTCGATCCCCTGATCGACCGGCAGGATCGAGACGTAGCCGGTGCCGGCGAGGCGACCGTGGTTCAGGATCGCCGCGATCGAGCGCAGGACCTGCGGGCTGCGATCGGAGGGCATCCACACCCGGTCCATGAAGTCCGGTCCCGGCAGCGAGAGGAGCTTCTGGTCGACCTTCGCCTTGTGGCTAAGGAGCGAATCCGCCTCCTTGCCGAGGACGTCGCGGATGGGCGTGATGAGGTCGGTTGGCATGGGAGGTCCTTCCTTGCAGGCTTGAGGCGAGCGGCTTCCGGCGGCAGGACGTGCGAGGCGATCGCCGCCGGACGCCTTCGCCGGCGGCGGGGCGGCATGCTAACCCACGCCCGGCGTCGCGCGCCCCGTATGCTCCGCCCCGTCGCCCTCCGGAACCGCGCTCGATGTGGTCGTCGCTCGTCCTCCTCCTCGTCTCGCTCGTCCTGCTGACCCTCGGCGCGGAGCTCCTCGTCCGCGGCGCCAGCATCCTTGCCCTGCGGGCGGGGGTCTCCTCGTTCTTCGTGGGGATGACCATCGTGGGGTTCGGGACGAGCACGCCGGAGCTCGCCACCTCGATCTTCGCCGCCCTCGACGGCTCGCCCGAGATCGCCGTCGGCAACGTGGTCGGCTCGAACATCGCGAACCTGACCGCGATCCTCGGCGCGATCGCCCTCGTCAGCCCCATCGCGGTCCGCGCCGGATCGATCACCCGCGAGGTGCTGCTGCTCGTCGCGGTGACCTCGCTCCCCTACGCCGCCCTCGCGACGCAGGGCATCCTCGATCGGACGATCGGGATCGCGTTCCTGCTCGGGCTCCTCGGGTTCGTCTGGTGGAGCTACCGAACGAACCGGACCTCCGAGCCCGACGCCGACGCGCCCACGGTGCCGGCGGGCTGGCGAGGCGGCGTCGCGTGGAACGGCGTGCTCTGCCTCGGCGGGATCGCGGTGCTCGCCGGAAGCTCGAGGCTCCTCGTCGACTCCGCGGTCGAGCTCGCGACGCACTGGGGCGTCTCGGAGCTCGTGATCGGGCTCACCATCGTCGCGATGGGAACCTCCGCGCCCGAGCTCGTCACCAGCCTCGTCGCCCAGATCCGCGGTCGGAGCGACCTCGGGCTCGGCAACCTCGTGGGCTCGGGGATCTTCAACGTCCTCGGGATCCTCGGAGCGACGGCGCTCCTCCAGCCGACGCAGATCTCGCCGCAGATCTTCCGGTTCGACCTGCCGGTCGCGATCCTCGTCGCCGCGGCGATGCTGCCGATCATGCGATCCGGGCGAAGCATCAACCGCGCCGAGGGAATCGTGCTCCTCGCCGCCTTCGTCCTCTACACCGTCGCACTCTACCAGGGCTGGCCTGCCGCCCTCGCCGCCGCCGGATGATCCGCGGCGGAGCCGCTCACGCCGTGACCGCGGGCCGCACCTCGTCGATCCATCCGCCGCCGAGGACCTCGTCGCCCGCGTAGCAGACGATCGCCTGGCCCGGGGCGAGCATCTCCGAGGGATGCTCGAAGCGGACCTCGAGCCGCGCGTCGCCTCCCTCGCCCTCGACGCGGACCCGCGCCGGCGCGACCTCGCCGTGCGCCCGCCACTGCACGGCGCAGGACCTCCACTCGCGCGGCGGCTCGCCCGCGGTCCAGTTCACGCCCCGGGCGATCGCGCCTCCGCAGACGAGCCGCTCGCGCGGTCCGACCACGACCTCGTTCCGGGTCGGATCCTTCGAGAGGACGAAGAGCGGCACGCCCGTGGCGAGCCCGAGCCCACGCCGCTGCCCGATCGTGAAGTGCTGGTGCCCCGGATGCTCGCCGAGCGTCCGACCCGCCTCGTCCACGACGCGGCCCGGCGCGACCGAGTCGGGCGCGCGGCGACGCAGGAGCCCCGCGTAGTCGCCCTCCGGAACGAAGCAGATCTCCTGCGAGTCCGGCTTGTCGAAGACGGGAAGCTCGAGCTCGCGGGCGAGCCGGCGCACCTCCGGCTTGCGGAGCCCGCCGATCGGAAGCAGCGTGCGGCGCAGCCGCTCGCCCGGCAGCCCGAAGAGGACGTAGCTCTGGTCCTTCGCCTCGTCGAGCCCGCGCCGAAGCCTCGCCTCGTCGCCCCGCCGCTCGATCCGGGCGTAGTGACCGCTCGCGACGAACGAGGCGCCGATCGACTCCGCGTGGTCGTGCAGGCGCCCGAACTTCAGCCAGTCGTTGCAGCGGACGCAGGGATTCGGCGTGCGACCCGCGGAGTACTCGCCCACGAAGTAGTCGATCACGCGGTCGAAGTCGCGGCGGAAGTTGAGGACGTAGAGCGGGATCCCGAGCCGCGCCGCGACGAGCCGCGCATCCTCCGCGTCGCCGACCGAGCAGCAGCCTCGACGCCTCGCCGCGGAGGTCCCGCACGCCGACGCCTCCTCCGCGGGGCGCATCCCCTCCGGCTCCTCCACCGTCCCGAGCCGCATGAAGCATCCGACCACCTCATGCCCCGCCTGCGTCAGGAGCGCGGCGGCGACCGAGGAGTCCACGCCCCCGCTCATCGCGAGGAGCACCTTGGCGGGGCGACCTTCGGGCGTCATGCCGACCACGGGTCGAGTCTACGGAGGCGCTGGGGATTTCTCGACGGATTCCCGGCTTCGCCGCGGTCGGCGGTACCGTGCCGCCCATGCTCCTCTTCGCGGGGATCGATGAGGCGGGCTACGGCCCCATGCTCGGACCGCTCTGCGTGGCGGCGACGGCGTTCCGCATCGCCGACGCGGACCCTGCCGAGGGACCGCCGGACCTGTGGGATCGGCTCGCCTCGGTCGTCGCGCGGCGGGCGAGCGACAAGCGGCGCCGCATCGCGGTCGCCGACAGCAAGACGCTCAAGTCGCCCAACGGCGGTCGCCAGCATCCGCTCCGCCACCTCGAGCGCGGGGTGCTCTCGATGCTCGGGGCGATGGGTCCTCTTCCCGCGAGCGACGAGGAGCTCCTCGACCGACTCTCGGTGGGATCCGAGCGGCTCCGCACGCGACCGTGGTACGCGGCGTCGCGATCGCTACCGGTGGCGGCGACCGCCGAGCGGCTCGGGATCGACGCGGCGAAGCTTGGTCGCGCGATGCGGACGGCGGGCGTCGAGCCGGTCGCGATGATGGCGGAGGCGATCGACGAGGAGGCGTTCAACCGCCTCTGCACCGCCGCCGGCAAGGCGCACGTGAACTTCGTCGCGGCGATGCGGCTCGTCGACCGCCTCTGGCGCGAGCACCCCGAGGCGCACCCGCGGGTGATGATCGACCGCCACGGCGGACGCAGCGACTACGTCGAGCCGCTGCTGCGGGCGTTCCCCGGCGTGCAGCTCCGCGTGCTCGCCCAGGGCGATCGGGTCAGCCGCTACCGGCTCGAGCGGGATGGGTCGGAGATCACCCTGAGCTTCGAGGTCGAGTGCGAGGACCGCCACCTGCCCACCGCCCTCGCCTCGATGACCGCCAAGCTGGTCCGAGAACTGCTGATGGACCGCTTCAACCGCTTCTTCGGGGGTCTCGCCCCGGAGGTGAAGCCCACCGCGGGCTACGTCACGGACGCGCGGCGCTGGCTCGAGGAGATCGCCCCGACCCTCGAGCGTCGGGGGCTTCGACGGCAGGACCTCGTGCGCCTCGCCTGATCCTCGGCTCGCGGCGCGGCGGCAACCCTTGACTCGCGCGGGGGCGGAGGTACGCTCTCCGACTTTCCGCAAATCCGCGGAAGGCCCCGAGAAGCCGCAGCGATGCCGTCCGAGAACGCCCGTTGCCCCGAGTGCAGGACCGAGCCCCCGGCGACCGCCGAGGGGTCGGATGCCGACTCGGATCCTGACCCTCTCGGCGCGTCCCCCGGCGCCGGCTGACCGCCTCCCTCGGGAGGTCGGATCGCCGGGGCCGTTCAATCTTCTCCGAGACTTTGCCCGACGGACGTCGAGCGGTAGGTCGGAGAAGTCGATCCAAGAACTTCCGGCGTGCGAACACGCCGCGTTTCCCGGGTCCTCGGGGCCCCTTCGTCCTTCTTCAGTCGCCCTCGCGACCGGCGGCGACGACCGATCCGGTCCACCACCAGAGTCCGAACCATGTCGACCGACCTCACCTTCGTCCGCAACATCGGGATCTGCGCCCACATCGACGCCGGCAAGACCACGGTCTCCGAGCGGGTCCTCTACTACACCGGCAAGAACTACAAGATGGGCGAGGTGCATGAAGGCACCGCGACCATGGACTTCCTCCAGGAGGAGCAGGAGCGCGGCATCACCATCCAGTCGGCCGCGACGACCTGCCCCTGGGAGACCGGCGGCAAGACCTACAAGATCAACCTGATCGACACGCCGGGGCACGTCGACTTCACCATCGAGGTGGAGCGCTCGCTCCGCGTCCTCGACGGCGCGGTCGCGGTGTTCGACGGCAAGGAAGGCGTCGAGGCGCAGTCGGAGACGGTCTGGCGGCAGGCCGACCGCTACCGCGTCCCCCGCATCTGCCTCGTCAACAAGATGGACAAGCTCGGCGCGGACTTCGACTTCAGCTTCAAGTCGATCCGCGAGCGGCTCGGGGCGAACGCGATCGCGGTGCAGATCCCGATCGGTCAGGCCGACACCTTCGAGGGCCTCATCGACCTCGTCACCATGCGGGCGTTCTACTTCGACTCGACCGAGCTCGGCTCGAAGTTCGAGGAGCGGGACATCCCCGAGAAGATGAAGGACGTCGCGGAGCTCTGGCACCACGAGATGGTCGAGAAGGCGGCGGAGCTCGACGACGTGCTGATGGAGCGCTACCTCGAGAAGCCCGAGTCGATCACCCCCGACATGGTCAAGGCGGCGATCCGCAAGGGCACCATCGCCCGGCAGTGCTTCCCCGTCTTCTGCGGCTCCGCCCTCAAGTACGTCGGCATCCAGCGGGTGCTCGACGGCGTCGTCGACTACCTCCCCAACCCGACCGAGGTTCCCGCGGTCGAGGGCGTCGATCCCAAGGAGCCGGAGACCAGGCTGTCGCGACCCCACGGCGACGATGCGCCGTTCTCGGCGCTGGTGTTCAAGGTCGTCTCCGACTCGCACGGCGACCTCACCTACATCCGCGTCTACTCCGGTCGCCTCGAGAAGGGCGCCCGCCTGCTCAATCCGGGCAACGGCAAGAAGGAGATCATCTCCCGCATCTTCGAGATGCACGCGAAGGACCGCGACGCCCTCGACTCGATCGGCGCCGGGCAGATCGTGGCGGTGATCGGCCCGAAGAACTCGATCACCGGCGACACCCTCTGCGACGCCGACAACCCGATCATCCTCGAGCGGATGGTCTTCCCCGAGCCGGTCATCTCGATGTCGATCGAGCCGAACTCCGCGGAGGACAAGAAGAAGCTCGGCGAGGCGCTCACCACGATCCGCCGCGAGGATCCCTCGTTCCGCTCGACCTACAACGACGAGACGGGCGAGACCATCATCGCGGGCATGGGCGAGCTGCACCTCGAGATCATCAAGAACAAGCTCGTCCGCGACATGAAGGTGAACGTCACCGTCGGTCGCCCGCGGGTCAGCTACCGCGAGACGATCTCCGGCGCCGCCAACGACGTGCGTGGTCTCTTCAAGAAGCAGACCGGCGGTCGCGGTCAGTACGGCGACGCGGTGGTCAGCGTCTCCCCCTGCACCAAGGAGCAGGCGGAGGCGGATGGGCTCAAGATGGTCAATGGCGTCGTCTTCGTCGACAAGATCTCCGGCGGCGTCATCCCCCGCGAGTTCATCCCCTCGGTCGAGTACGGCGCGCGGCAGGCGGCCGCGAGCGGCGTGCTCGGCGGCTACCCGATGATCAACGTCAAGGTCGAGCTCGTCTTCGGCTCCTACCACGACGTCGACTCGAGCCAGGTCGCCTTCGAGCAGGCGGGCGCCCTCGCCTTCCGCCAGGCGTGCACCAAGGCGGGTCTCGCCCTCCTCGAGCCGATCATGAAGCTCGTGGTCACCACGCCCGACGAGTTCTTCGGCAACGTCTCCGGCGACATCTCGAGCCGCCGCGGTCAGATCGTGGACTCCGAGATGCGCGGCAACGTGCGGCTCATCACCGCGGAAGTCCCGCTCTCCGAGCTCTTCGGCTACACCACCACGCTCCGCAGCATGACCCAGGGTCGCGCCACGAGCACGATGGAGCCGCTCGAGTACCGCGTGATGCCCGACCGCCTCAAGGAAGCAGTCCTCGCCAAGGGCTGATCGCGGTCGATCGACCTCGATTCCACCCGACGCCGACCCCCGCAGGGTCGGCGTCCTTTTCTATGGCCGATCGCTCATCGGATGGCTCATCGGATGACTCATCGGATGACTTGGCGGATGGCACGCCCCGCCGCGGGCGCCGCAGGCTAACCGCCTCGAGGTTCCGTCTGACTGTTCACCGAGGACCGAAGATCCGTCGCGGCGCTCGTGTCGCACGGGGAGGCGAGACGACGCCGCATCCGCCGCGATCCACTGAGTCGATCGCCGACGCTGCTCGACGGGCTACCGCGCGGGTCGACGTCCGGGACTCCGCCCGACAGGACCTAGACTCCGCGTCCCATGCCCGACGCCCTCGCCGACGACGTCGCCTCGGCGCCCGAGTTCCGCGGAGAGTTCGAGCTCGACCTCGTCCGGAGGTTCCGCCGCCGCTTCGGCTGGATGTGCGGGGTCTACGCGATCGTGTCGATGCTGACGGTGGTGCTCTCCGTGGCGGCGGTGCTCCTCGCGCCGCTCGCCGACGCGATCCGACCGGCGCCCAAGAAGGAGGTCCCGTCGGCGTCGAGCGGGGTCGTCCCCGCGCCGCCCGGCGACCGCCTCTCGCCTCGCCCCGACGAGTTCGAGCGCGGCACGCGGTCGTTCCGCCTTGGACCGCTGCAGATCGCCGGCTCGCCGCCGTGGACCTCGACGCCCCTCGACCCCGCCGAGGAGCTCGCGGTGATCGAGGACGAGCTCGCCTCCGAGGCGTCGCGGCGACCTCTCGCGGAGGACTGGCTCGCCGGCGTGGTGATCGACGGCACCTCGGCGGCGGCTTCGTTCCTCGTGATCCTCTGGTTCTTCGCGCGGGTCCGTCCGCGGATCGAGCACCGCGCGGTCGCGCTCTCCGCCGCGACGCGCCTGATCCTGGTCCTCGTCTCGCTCTCGCTCCTCGGCGAGGTCGCGAAGTCGATCGTCTCGCTCGACCTCGAGCTCGCGCCCCTCCTCAGCGTCGCCCTCTGGCACTTCTCCGCCTGCCTGTTCCTCCCATGGACGGCGCGGGAGTCGCTGCGGCCGATGATCCCCCTGCTCGTCGCGTGGGCGGTCTACCGCCTCGTGCTGGGAGGGACGGAGGGACTGGTCGTCGTGGAGACCGGCGTCGCTCCGGGGCTCGGCAGCTCGCTGGCGGGCGCCGCGCTCGAGATCCTCGCGAGTCCCCTGGTGCTGGTGCCCGGCATGCTCGTCTGCTGGATCCGCCAGTGGTGGCTTCGGCGGCGCTTCGGTCGAGAGTTCGCCGGCCGGCAGCTCCGGTCGCTGCGGCAGGAGATCAAGCAGGCGCGGCGCATCCACGACAGCCTCTTTCCGCAGCCCTTCGACGCCGACGGAGTCCGCTTCGACTACGCGTTCGTGCCCGCCCGCGACCTTGGCGGCGACTTCCTGCACCTCCTCCGCCGCGAGGACGGGTCGATCTTCCTCACCTTCCTCGACGTGACCGGTCACGGGCTCTCCGCCGCGATGACCGTGAACCGCCTGCACGGCGAGATCGAGCGCCTGCACGCGGAGCGTCCGGACATCTCGCCGGGCGAGATGCTCGCGGGGCTCAATCGCTACGTGCACCTCACGCTCCTGCGGCACTCGATCCTCGCGACCGGCGTGGCGGTGCGGCTCGACCCCGCGACCGGTCGCGCGACGCTCTCGAACGCCGGGCATCCGCCGGTCCTGCTCCGCGCCGCCGATGGTCGGATCCGCCAGTGCGAGGCGAACGACCCGCTGCTCGGCGCGCAGCCGGCGGCGGAGTTCCACGGGGGCGAGCACCGGCTCGACCTCGCGAGCGGCGAGGTGATCCTCCTCTACACCGACGGCGCCTTCGAGGCGCGGGACCACTCGGGTCGGGAGCTCGGGCTCGACGGCTTCGAGAAGCTCTGCCGGCACCATCCTCCGCCGCCGCGCTGGCCGGCGTTCCTGCTCTCGATGGTCGAGGGATTCGAGGGACCGATCCGCGGCGACGACGTGCTGCTCGCGAGCCTCCAATGGACGCGGACTCGCCCGAAGGTCGATGACGGTCGCTCCCGCGGCGCCCGACGCCCCCTGCAGGAATCCACCGCATGACCCATCGACGCGACGACCGCGACGCCGACCTCCTCCGCCTCGCGGTGCGCCTCGCCCTGCGCGGTCACGGTCTGGTCGAGCCCAATCCCATGGTGGGCGCGATCGTCCTCGACGCTTCGGGTCGGGTCGTCGGTCTCGGCCATCACCGGCGGATCGGCGGTCCCCATGCCGAGGTCGAGGCGATCGCCGCGGCAGGCGAGCGGACCCGCGGCGGGACGATCCTCGTCACCCTCGAGCCGTGCAATCATCAGGGTCGGACGGGACCCTGCACCGAGGCGATCCTCGCGTCCGGCGTCGCGCGGGTGATCTACGGATCCTCCGATCCTCATCCGCAGGCGCAGGGGGGCGCCGCACGGCTCCGCAAGGCGGGGCTCGACGTGCAGCAGCGCGCCGACGTCCCGGAGGTCCGCCTGCTCAACCGCGCCTTCATCCATCGCCTGCGGAGCGGTCGCCCCTGGGTCGTGGCGAAGTGGGCGCAGACCCTCGACGGAAAGATCACCGTGGGCGCGGGCGATGGGCGCTGGATCTCGAGCCTCCCGAGCCGCCGCCTCGTGCACCGCGAGCGGGGCTGCTGCGACGTGATCCTCACCGGGATCGGGACGGTGCTCGCGGATGATCCCCTCCTCAACGTCCGCGGCGTGAAGGCGCGGCGGCACCCGATGCGGGTGGTGGTCGATCCGCGGCTTCAGATCCCCCTCGAGTCGCAGCTCGTCCGCACCGCGCGGGAGCAGCCGCTGCTCGTCGCCTGCGACGCGGAGGTGCTCGAGCGCGACGAGGACCTCGCGGAGCAGCTCCGCGCGGCGGGCGCGACGGTCCTCGGGCTCGCCTCCACCGGCGGCGAGCTTCCGCTCCGCGAGCTCCTCGAGCGGCTCGCCGGCGAGTTCGGGGCGTCGCGGGTCCTCGTCGAGGCGGGCGCCCGCATGCTCGGACGGCTCTTCCGCCACGGGCTCGTCAACGAGGCGTGGGTCTTCGTCGCCCCGCGGGTCGCCGGTCGCGAGACGGGTCTCGCCGCCGTCGCGGGCGCGACCGAGGGCGGTCTGGGTCACAGCCTCACGCTCTCGCTCGAGTCGATCCGCCGCCGCGGCGGCGACCTCGTCCTTGGCTACGGCGTGCCCGCGTCCGACGCCTCGAGCGGCGACAACCCGTAGTCCTCGCCGCGGAGCCTCGGCTCGAGGCTCGCCGGAAAGACCCGCAGCACGTCGTCGCCGTCGTCGATCGCCCATCGACCATCCGCGGGATCTCGGGCGATCCGCACGGCGCCGAGCGGGCGACCATCGAAGCCGCTCAGGATCACCAGCGCCGCGAGCCGCTCCTGCGGGAAGGGCGTCACCGCGACCTCCGGCGCCCGCGCCTCGGCGAGCTGCCCGAGAAGCGCCTCCGCCGCGCCGCGTCGGGCAGGCACCTCGTCCGCGACGTCGCCTCGCTCGTCGATCCGCTCGGCGACGAAGCCATCGAGCTCGCGGCGCAGGCGGAAGGTCTCCGCCGCGGTCCGCACCTCGATCGTGCGGACGTCCGCGGGCTGGACGTCGGTTCCCGTGGGATCGACGAGCGACGCGATCGGGCGACGCAGGATCGCCGTCGCCTCCTCGCCGACGAGCAGCACGCACGGTCGACCCGCGACCATCGCGAAGCGATCGGGGGAACCCGGACCAAACGACCCGCCGAGCCGCACCTCCGCCCGCGCGAGCACCTCGCCGCCGTCGGGCGACGGCACCCGGCGCTCGAGGGAGATCACCTCCGCCGGCTGGTCGAGCCCGTAGCGGGCGAGGTCCTCCGGCTCGTCCTCGAAGTACGCCGAGCACTCCGCGCGACCAAGCGCCGCGAGCCACGCCTCGACCGCGTCGGCGTCGAGGCGGGTCGAGAAGGGCGACTCGAGCCGCCAGCGGGCGTTCTCGCGCACGAGCTCGATCGGTCGCGCCTGCCCCGCGCCGCCCACCTCGATCCGATCGATCGGCTCCTCCGCGACGGGAAGGAGCCGCTTGGAGCGCCACGTGCGGGGATCGCCGTCGAGGAGCCTCGCGTGGAGACCGGCGTCGACCGCATGCACGGCGTCGTCGCCGCCCCGGCGAAGCCAGGCGCGACCGGCGACGCTGCGGCGCCCGAGGTCAAGCGTCACCTCGCGGCGGGCGGCGTCCGGAGGCGCCGCGGGATCGCTCCACGCGAAGGTCACCCGACCGAGCGGCGGCTCGAGCCCGAGGTCGATCGGCTCGCCCTGCTCGTCGCGCGGTCGATCCGCTTCGTCGAGCCGGCGGCTCGAGCGGAGCGACTCCGCCACGACGGCGTGCTGGCGCATCGAGAAGGACTCGACCGGCACCTCGAAGGGCTCGACCTGCCGCCACGCGGCGCCCTCGCGGCGGAAGAGCCACGACGCGCCGTCGTCGCGCCGGAGCCGGATCTCGTCGATCCGCTCGACCGGCAGCGCTCCTCGGGCGAGCAGCAGGCGAGGTCCCTCCTCGACGGTCGGCGTGCCGCCCCGAGGAAGCCACGCGAGCGCCGAGAGCAGCGCCGCCACGAGGATCCAGACGCCCGTCGCCTTCGCGTTCATCGGGCTCGATCCCTCCGCGTCAGGACGATCCCGCCCGCGACGAGCGGCGCCACCGGCAGCACGACGAGGAGCCCCGCGATCCACCACGCCCGCGTCGAGGCGTCGAGTCCCGTCAGGCGGGAGACCTCGCGGCCGGCGCCGCCGGCCGCGATCCACGCGTCGAGCCCGGAGAGCCATGCGGCGCCGCTGCGGGCAAGCTCGCGGTTGCCCGGGTTCGCGAACGCGACCCGCTCCCCGCCAAGGGAGACCGTGCGGTCCGCGAGGCTCGTCAGCATCCAGCCGTTCGAGCCGACCACGATCGACCGCTGCACGCGACCATCGGCAAGCGCCCGCTCCGCCGCGAGCGCGACCGGCAGCGGCTCGACCTGCCGCTTCGCCGCCGGCACCTCCGCGACGCCCCGCACGCGGCGCCAGTCCTCCTCGAGCCAGCGCGACTCCTTCGGCTCGAGCGATCCGAGCGCGACCGCGGTCACGCTCTCGCGCGGCGAGATCGGCACCGGATAGAAGACGAGGAGGTCCTGTCCCGAGAGCGCCGCCCCGACCGGATGCGTCGAGGCGGAGGGCGCCGCGAGGTGGGTCGCCTGCGGTGCCGCGGGCGCATCCTCGCCCGGGGCGAGCTCGAGCAGCGTGCGCGAGGTGTCCGCCTCCACGCCGAGCGACGCCGCGAGCGCGACCCACGGATCCCGTCCGCCGAGCAGGGGCAGCACGCTCGGCGCGACGCTCAGCATGACCGGATGCCCCTCGCCGATCCGGCGCTCGACCTCCGCGAGGAGCGCCCGCTCGGCGTCGTCCGGCTCGAGCGAGCTCCGGCGGAGCGGCGGCACCACGAGGAAGACGACGGTGCGTCCCGCCTCGACCGCCGAAGGTGCTCCCCCTCGCGCCGACCACTCCCTTACCTCGAACCGCGCGGCGCGAAGCTCGTCGGCGATCGCGAGGAGGTCGCCGCCCTCGGTCGATCGGCGGAGCAGCGACGCCGGCTCCGCGTGGAGGACCACGACCACCGGCGGCGACTCGACGCCGAGCGAGCGGATCGCCGCGGCGAGCAGCTGCTCCCCCCGGAAGCGGCGATCGAAGCGCACGGTCTCCTCGCCGCGGAAGGTCGAGCGCGGCAGCAGCTGCCAGCCGGGGATCGTCGCGGCGCCCTCGGGTCCCGAGACCACCGCCGCCTCCCCCGCCGCGACCGCCGTCGCGACCTCGCCGAGCCGCGAGGGCGGCAGCTGCTCGAGCCGTTCCATCGAGCGGCGGAGCCGCAGCGCCAGCGACCGCGCCGCGGCGTCCCGTGGCAGCGCCGCGGCGAGCTGGTCGGAACGGAGCCGATGGTGCGCGACGAGGGCGCTCCGTGCGGACTCCCAGTCGGGGAATGGTCGCGAGGTCGAGGTCTCGACGAGCGACTCGATCTCGCGCTTCAGCGGCGGTCCCGTCGCGGCGACCTGCTCGAGGAGCGACTGCGCCGCGGCGAGCTCCGCGCGGCGGCGATCGTCGCCGCGCCCCTCGAGCGCCGCGGCCTGTGCCTTGAGCCGCGGCGCCTCGGCGGCGGCGAAGGAGACGAGCTCGTCGAGCCCGGCGAGTCCATCGGCGACCGCGTCCTCGTAGGTCCGAGACTCCTCGGCGTGGGAGGCGGCGAGCCGCTCGAGGAGCGACTCGTAGGCGGCGAGGTCGCGGGGGTCGGTCGGGTCGATGCGTCCGACGCGGATCCGCGGATTGACCTCCGCGAAGCGCCGCAGCACCTCGTCGATCTGCGCGAGGAGCGCCCGGTCGCCCTCCTCCGGGATCACGAGGAGCTCGATCGACCACTCGCCCGGCAGCGACGCGAGGAGCTCCCGCGTCTCCGTCGAGAGGCTGTACGCCCGGGTGCGGGTGAGGTCCATGCGCACCCGCAGCTCCGGTCGCGAGGCGATCGCGACGACCGCGACCGCCGCGGCGCCGAGCGCGAGGACGCGGATCGCGCCGTGGAGGACGCGACCGAGCCTCGCGACGCCGAAGGGTCGGACCCGGCGAGGCGCCCCGAGGGCAAGCGCCGCGAGCGCGAGGAAGCACGCGATCGCCGCCGCGAAGTACGCGACGTTGGCGAGGTCGAGGAGCCCGATCACGAACGCGTCGAGGCGCCGCAGCGGATCGATCGCCTCGAGCGGCGCGGTCCACTCGGCGCCGAGCCAGCGAGGCAGGAGCTTCGCCGCGAGGACGAGCCCGAGCCAGGGGAACATCGCGCCGAGGTAGGCGAGGACCTGGCTCGACGCGAGGCTCGAGGCGAGGATCCCCATCGAGGCGATGGTGCTGCCGACGAGGAGCAGCCCGAGCAGACCGCAGGCGATCTCGCCGAAGTCCGGATCGCCGTGCCGCTCGAGCGGCACCGCGAGCACCGCGATCGGAAGCAGCACGACCGCGAGCACCCCGACCGCGGCGAGGAACTTGCCGAGCACGATCGACCACTCGCCGAGGGGCGCCGCGCCGAGGACCTCGAGCGTCCCCTGCCGCCGCTCCTCCGCGACGCTCCGCATCGCGACCGCCGGGGCGAGCAGCAGCGTCGCCCACCCGAGCGCGACGAGCGCCGGGCGAAGGTTCGCGATCTCGCCCTCCTCGAAGCCGACCGCGACGAAGACGACCGCCGCGAGGAGCCCCGACGCGGAGGCGAGCACCCACGCCAGGGGCGTCGCGAACGCCGAGAGGAGGTCGCGCCGGGCGATCGCGAGGGACATCCTCATCGGCGCTCCTCCCC
>Ga0194131_10001311_pt1 | contig 42794 bp, 33 predicted proteins | sample TA2KigO120mmetaG_FD_148631 | JGI IMG/M metagenome (GOLD analysis project Ga0194131, IMG submission 148631) | Freshwater microbial communities from Lake Tanganyika, Tanzania - TA2015053 Kigoma Offshore 120m | ecosystem: Environmental > Aquatic > Freshwater > Lake | place: Tanzania: Lake...
GAAGATCGCGCGCCGCGCGAGGAGGGCTACGAGCGCCGCGCCGAGCCGCGCCGCGCCGAGCCGCGCCGCGCCGAGCCGCCCCGCGAGGAGCCGCGCCGCGAGGAGCCGCGCCGCGAGGAGCCGCGCGTCCTCGCTCCGGGGGCGAACGAGGGCGGTGGCTTCGGTCTCGGCATTTTTGAAGAAGAGCGCAAGGCTCCGGCGCCGCCGCCGCCCGCTCCAGCCCCGCGCGCCGCGCCGGCTCCGGTGCGCAGGCCGGTGGAAGACGACTTCGGCAGCTTCGGCGCCGGCATCTAGCCGCGTCGAGGTCTGAGTTCGCGGGGCTCCGTCGCTACGAGCGGCGAGGCCCCGCTCGCGTTCGAGGGAGCGCGGCCGAGCGCTGCGCCGCGCGCTACACTCCGCCGCGAATGTCGGCTGACTTTCTCCCGGAGCTGCCGTCCGGCTTCACGCTCGAGCGCGAAGCGCGCGGGGCGCTCGCGCTGCGGCGCAGCGCAGCCGCGGAGCTGGCGGAGAGTGGCTTCACGCTGGCTTCGGACGGGCGCGGTCGCACCGCGGAGCTCAAGGGACGCCATGCGGTCGTGCTCCTCGGGCCGCCGGGGCGCGAGCTGGTGGTGCGGCGCTTCACCCACGGCGGCTTGCTGCGACTGCTCACCGGCGCGCGTTTCGCGGACCCGCGCAGGCCCTTCGCGGAACTCGTGATGTCGGAGCGCTTGGCTGCAGCGGGCGTGCGCACTCCCGAGGTCGTCGCGGCTCGCGCGCGGCGCGCGAGTGCCTTCGGTTGGGAGCTCGCGCTCGTCACGCGTCGCGTCGTGGGTGCGCGCGATGGCGGAGAGCTGCTCGCTGCGGCCGCGTGCGACGAGCTCCCGCCGGGGGAGCGAGCGAGCGCCTGCGCCGCGGCCGGGGCACTCGTCGCGCGTCTGCACGCGCTCGGTTTCCTGCATGCGGACCTGCATCCTCTGAACATGCTCTTCGCGCGCGATGGGAATCCGTGGCTGCTCGACCTCGATCGCTCGCGCTTCGAGTCGACGCTCGATTCCGACACGCGCGCCCGCAACCTCGCGCGCTTGCACCGTTATGTCGAGCGCCGCCGCGCGCGCGGCGAATTCCAGCTCTCGCGCACGGACCGCGCGCGGTTTCTGTGTGCCTATGAGCCCGATCGCGAGCGCCGCCGCGCCATGCTCGCCGCCGTCGCGCGCGAATTCGAGCGCACGCTGCGCTGGCACCAGCTCGGCTGGCGCCTGTGCGGCGACTGATCGGGAAGCGACGCCCAAGAACCGTCGCGTCCGCGACGCGCGTCACCCCTCCGCGGGTGGCTCGACCTGCACGCGCGGGTAGATCACGCCTTCGGGCGAGAGCACGGAGTCGAGCAGGCGGCGGGCGGCGTCCGTGTGCACTCTGCGCAGCTCGTCGTTCTCGATGCGGCCGTTCTCGCGCTCGATGCGCGCGCGCAGGCGTTCGACATGGAGCTCGGATTCCTCGGGGTCTCCGGCAGTGCGCAGGACGAGCGCATGGGTGCCGATCACTACGATGCGGTCGAAGAGCTCGGCGCCCTGATGCTCGAGAATCTCCACGCCGCGCGCGGAGAGGCTGCGCGCGGTCTGTAGATCGCCTCGCTCCCGCGCGATGCGCGAGCGGATGGCGAGCGCGAGCGACTCAGCGCGCTGCAGGCCCATCTCGTGCGCGATGCGCAGGGCGCGATCGAGAGTCTCCGCTGCCGCTGGGTCCGCCTGCTCCCACAAGAGCGTGCCGAGCCACAGCAGCGCCAGCGTCTGGCCGCGGCGATCCTCGATCTCCGTGGCGACGAGCAGCGCCTCGCGCAGGCGCGCTTCCGCTTCCTCGGGCTGGTTGAGGTCGAGCAACAGTCCACCAAGGCGCGCGCTCGCCTCGAGCTCGATGCGGCGCTCTCCCGACTGCTGGGCCAGAGTGATCGCGCGCTTCATCGAGCCGAGTGCGCGCGCGGGACGCCCGCACACGCGGTAGATGCGACCGCGCAGCATGTGCGCGCCGGCGGAGATACCGGGCAGGTTCCAGTTGCGCGAGCGGCGCTGCAGGCGCAGCGCGTGGTCGACGCTGCGCAGCGCTTGCTCCACACGGTTGTCGAGCAGGTCGACGACACCGAGCTGCACCAGCGCGAGCGCGCGCTGCGGATCCACCGTGGCGCGCTCGCTGGCACTCTCGAGCAGCGCGCGCGCTTCCTCGAGTTCGCCGACATGGGCCTGCACGACGCCGAGGCGACGCAGGGCCTCGCTGGCGAGCTCGTCGCTCTGCGCGCGCTCGGCGAGCGTCACCGCGTTGCGCAACATGCCGCGCGCGAGGCCGTACTGGCCCGTGCTCACCGCGTAGCGACCGTGTAGGAGGTACACGCGTGCGAGTGCGTCGGGATCGCGATCCGCGTCGAACTCGAGGTCCGAGAGCTCGTCGAGCCACCGGCGTTGCTCCTCGCGCGAGCCCAAGCGATCCGCCGCGTCGGCGGCGGCCTCGAGGAACTCGATGCGCCAGCGATTGCGCACGCGCGAGGTGCTCAAGTGCTCGAGCGCCTCGATGCCCCAGCGCGCCAGTACATTCACGCGCTGCGGCTGACCACGGCGCAGGAGGGTCTGCAGCAGCGGCCGCAGAAGGCGCAGCAGCTGTTCGTGGCGTTCGGCGGCGCGCAGGTGGAAGGCGCGCTGAAAGGCGTCGCCGATCGGCAGGCGCCGCGTCCGTGCGCGTGGCGCGTCGGGATCAGACGGCGGCACGAGGGCGTCGGCTGCGAGCGCGTGCAGCGTGCGACGATGTTCGGGGGCCATGCCGCGGTAGAGAGCCTCGCGCAGCGCCGGGCGCGCGAAGCGGTAGCGATCGCCGGTGGCGACCAGCCAGCCGGAGTTGACCAGTCGCACGAGCGCCCGGTCGAGTTCGCCGCGGGACGCGCTCGGGAACGCGCGCAGCAGGAACTCCGACTCGATGCGGCCGCCGGCGACGGCTAGGCGCTCGAGCCACTCGCGATCCTCAGGCGTGGCCTTCGCGAGGCGCTCCTGAATCACGCTGTGCACGGAGTCCGGCAGCGGCAGTCGCTCCGGCGCGATCTCGAGCACGAGCTTGCGATCCGAGGGACCTTGGCTGCGCGCTTCGCCGCGCTCGATCAGGCCGCGCAGGAGCTCGGCGACGAGGCCCGCGTGCCCGCGGCTGCGTTGGAACAGCACGGCGGCGATGCGCCGACGCGGCTGCGAGTGGTGAAACAGCGAGTTGACGAGCTCGCCGATCGCTGCTGCGTCGAGCGGAGCGAGCTCGAGTTCGAGCAGCCGAGCGCGCTCGGCGAGCCGCGAGCGCAGACGCGCGAGCTCGTGGGGGCTCGCCACATCGTCTTGGGTGCGCACGCCGAGCACGAGCAAGGCCCGCGTACTGGCGAGGGACTCCGCGAATTGCCGCAGGACATCGAGCGAGCCCTCGTCGGCGAAGTTGAGGTCGTCGAGGTAGACGATCAGCGGCTCGGCGCGCGCGACGGCGCCGAGCCACTGCGCGAGCGCGGCGGGGACGGCGAGTTCCGTCGTGCCGTGGAAGAGCTTGGAGAGCGCTTGCGCAAGCGTGCGCGCCGCAGACGGAGGGACGAGGCGGCCGAGCTGCTCGACCTGACGCTGGCCGGGCTCCGCGCCCGGCGGCAGGCGCAGGTAGCGCTCGAGCAGGCGCAGGATCGGCATGCAGGGCCGCTGTTCCTCGAAGGCGGGGCAGCGCGCGTAGAGGTACAGCGGCGGGGGATCGAGCTCGCGACGCGCGGCGCTGATGGTGTCGCTTACGAGGCGCGACTTGCCGCTGCCCGATGGGCCCTTGAGCCACACGGAACTGCCCGCGCCGTCGCGCGCCGCTTCGCGGGCGCGCTCGAGCAGCGCCGCGAACTCGCGCTCGCGGCCGACGAGCGGAGTCAGGTGCAGCGACTCCATCTCGCCGAGGGTGCCGCGGCGTGCCTGCGAGCCGAACTCGAGTTGCGCGCGCCACCATTCGCCCCGTTCGCCCTCGCGGGCGCGGCGCTCGAACTCGGCGCAGTCGGGACGCAGGCGTGGATCCCGTCGCAGCGCATCGAGCAGCAGCGCGTCGAAGAACGGGGAGAGTTGGGGCAGGAGACGCGACGGCGGCAGATAGCGTGCGGTCGCGATCGCGGCGAGCAGCTGGTCCGCGCCCGGATCCTCGACGCCGCGGCGCAGCAGCCTGCCGCTCGAGAAACCCGTGGCGGCGTTGATCCCCCCCTCGGCCTGCGCGTCGGCAAACGGATGGCGAGCCGTGGCTGCTTCGAACAGCACGACGCCGAGCGCGAACAGGTCGCTCGCGGGCTCCGCGGGCAGTCCGCGCGCGCGCTCGGGCGAGAGGTACGCGAGGCTGCCGGGGTTGATCGCCTCGTGTGCGGCGAGCTCGGGCGCCGGCATGGCGTTGCCCTCCGTTGCGACCGCCGCGACCGAGCGAGAGCCGCGCCGCGGGGGCTCCTCCACGGCGTCGAAGCGCTGCGCGAAACCCAGATCGAGCAGCACGGCGCGCCCCGCGGGATCGATGCGCACATTGTCCGGCTTGATGTCGGAGTGCACGAAGCCCGCGGCGTGCAGCGCGGCGAGCGCGCCGCTCGCGTCCGCGGCGAGGCGTCGCAGCAAGGGCTCGGGGAGCGCGCCACCCTGCACCAACAACTCGCGCAGCGACCGGCCCGCGACCAACTCGGTGACCAGATACGCTCCGTCTTGGTCCTCTCCATCCGCGATGTGACGGACCAGCGACGGATGGCTCACCGCACGGCCGACGCGTGCCTCGGTGGCGAGCGAGCGCCGCGCGGCTTCGTCGCGGCGCAGGTGCGGATGCAGGCGCTTGACAGCCACATCCGTGCCCTTGCGCCAAGCCTTCCACGGGGCCGCAAGAGTGCCCTGCACGACCCGCCCGACGGCGCCTGAGCCGATCGGGCCCTTGAGCGCGACCACGAGGCCATCGGCGGTGGTGAGGAGCTGGAACATCGGCGCGCGCTACGCAGGATAGCAGGCGGCCGCGCGCGGCAGATCGGCGCAACACTCGACGCTACACTCCTCGGCGCGATGAGCTTTCATGTCCACAACAGCCTCACGCGGCGCCTCGAGCCCTTCGCCTCGCTCGAGCCCGGCGTGGTTCGCATGTACAACTGCGGACCGACGGTCTACAACCGACCGCATGTCGGCAACTACCGCGCGTTCCTGTTCGCCGACACGCTGCGCCGCTGGCTCGAGTACCGCGGCTACCGCGTCGAGCAGGTGATGAACATCACCGATGTCGGGCACCTCACCGACGACGGCGACGAGGGCGAGGACAAGCTCGAGAAGCAGGCCAAGAAGGAGAAGCTCGACCCGTGGGAGATCTCCCGCAAGGTCGCGGCGCAGTTCTTCGCGGATCTCGGGGCGCTCGGCGTCACGCCCGCCAAGGCCTACCCCAAGGCCTCGGAGCACATTCCCGAGATGGTCGAGATCATCGAGGGCCTGCTCGCGAAGGGCCACGCCTATGAGGCGCACGGCAATGTCTACTTCGATGTCAAGTCGTTCCCGAGCTACGGCAAGCTCTCGGGCAATCGCGTGGACGAGCTCGACGCCGGCGCGCGCATCGCGGTGCGCGAGGACAAGCGCAATCCCGAGGACTTCGCGCTGTGGAAGTCGGATCCCGCGCACATCATGAAGTGGGACACGCGCTTTGGGCCGCACGGATTCCCGGGCTGGCACATCGAGTGCTCGGCCATGGCGCGCAAGCACTTGGGGGACCGGCTCGACATCCACACCGGCGGCGAGGACAACATCTTTCCGCACCATGAGTGCGAGATCGCGCAGACGGAGAGCTTCACCGGCCAGCCGTTCGCGAGCTACTGGATGCACTCGAAGTTCCTGCAGGTCGACGGCGGCAAGATGTCGAAGAGCCTCGGGAACACCTACACGCTCGACGATGTGGCGGCGAAGAGCTACACACCGCGGCAGCTGCGCTTCGCGCTGATCCGCGGGCACTACCGCGCACCGCTCAACTTCACGTGGGACGCGATGAAGGACGCCGCGAGCTCGCTCGAGAACCTCGACGACCTCGTGCTGCGCCTGCGGCGCGCGGCGAAGGGCGAGGGCGCTGCGGATGCGCAGGCGGGCATGGAGCTCGTCGTCGCGGCGCGCCGCGAGTTCGAGGCCGGCATGGACGACGATCTCAACGTGTCGCGCGCGCTGCCGGGACTCTCAGGCCTGCGCGCGGCGGCGCTCGAGGGCAAGTTCGGCGCGGCGGCTGCGGAGCAGGCGCTCGCGTTCGTCGCGGACGCGAACCGCGTGCTCGGCTGCATCGCCGTGGACGAGGAGCTGCTGCCCGCCGACATCGAGGCGCTGATCGAGCGTCGTCAGGCCGCGCGCAAGGCGAGGGACTTCAAGGAGTCCGACCGCATCCGCGACGAGCTGCTCGCCAAGGGCATCGTGCTCGAAGACACGCCGAAGGGCGTCGTCTGGCGCAAGAAGTGAACTCGCGGGCGGCGCGTCACGCCGCCCTGCAACGCATCCTCCCGCTCTCTCCGACTTGGACTCGAAAAAACCATGCTGCTCTCCATCCTGTCGCTAGCCGTCCTCGCGCTGTCCGGTTCCGATCGCGTCGAACTGAAGGACGGTAAGGTCCACGAAGGGCGCGTGCTCGCGGAACTGAAGGGATCGATCGTGCTGCGCGAAGGCAAGCAGGTGCGCAGCTTCTCGCGCGCGGACGTCGCGAATGTGACGAGCCTCGAGCGGAGCCTCGCGCCGCTGCTCGAGCACGACCTGAAGTCGGCGGATGCTGCGGCGCTCGCGACATGGGCCGCGGAGGCCGACAGGGCGGGGCTCACCGCCGACGCGCGCAACCTTTGGCTGCGCACGCTGCTCGCGGACAAGGACCACGAAGGTGCGCGCAAGGCGCTCGGCGCGAAGCCCGTCAAGGACGACGTCGCGCTGCACTTCGGGAAGTCGCTGCTGCACCTCGCGCATCTGCGCGCGGGCGGGCTCAAGTGGAAGTATGCCTACGAGCTCCCGACGACGCACTTCGTCCTCAAGACGGACCTGCCGCTTCCAGCCGCGCTCGAGGCCGCGACCGCGCTCGAGCGTTTCCACCACCGCTTCTACGGGCTGCTCGGCGAGCCGCTCGAGCTCTATGTGTTCGACGAGCGCGCGCTGCCCGAGGTGCGCATCTACGCCGAAGGTGCCTCGTACCCGACGCCGCCGCGCTCGGGTGATCGCGTCTGGTTCTCGATGGGGGAGAACTGCTTGAACGTTGCCGCGGACGGCCAGCTCGCGTTGCCGGCGCTCGTGTCGGAACTCTCGCGGCAGATGCTGTTCAGCGCGCTGCGGCGCAGCTCGGGCCCGACCGCACAGGTTCAGCCGTGGGTGTCTGCGGGCATCGCGGAGTACTTCGGTCGCATCGCTCCGACGCAACTCGGCGGCGCGTGGGGTGACGCCTCGGCGGCTTTCGCGGTCGCAGCCAAGACCGTCGCGGCGAGCAAGACTACCTTCGCCGCACTGTTCAACTCGCCGATGAACGAGTTCTCCAACAGCCCGCAGGCAGGCGAGATGTCGGCCGCGGCGTGGAGCGCTCTGCACTTCTTCCTCTACGCGCGCGACGGTGCGCTGCGCGAAGGCTTCGGTCGCTATGTCAACGACGGCGCCAAGGGCAAGCTCTCGATGAGCGCGCTCTGCGAGCATGTGAAGCTCAAGCCGGACGAGATCGAGAGCGGCTGGCGCGCGCACGTCTCCGCCGCAGCGCGCTAGACGCGAGTCCGACTAGAACAACTCGCGCTGTTCCGGAGCCCGTGCCGCGCGCGGTCCCTCGTGGATGCCTGCGAGGCGTTCGGTCGCGAGGCCTAGCCGACGGCACTGCAGCGCGAACAGCTGCGCGATCGCGTCGTAGCGCGGGCCCGCGCCGCCCATGCGCTCGCCGAAGCCCGTGAGGTTGAGCTTTCCGTTGCGCATCTCGCGCAGGGCGTTCAGCACCTTGTCGGCGCGACCGGGGTGTGTGGCGCGCAGGCGCTCCTCGAACACGGGCGCGACTTCCGCCGGCAGGCGCAGCAAGACGAAGAACGCCTGTGTCGCGCCGCACTCGCGTGCGCGCTCGAGGATCTCCGCGATCGCGGAGTCGTTGAGCCCAGGAATCACCGGCGAAAGCGAGACGCCGACGGGTACGCCGGCCTCGTGGAGTCGGCGCAGGGTCTCCAAGCGCGTCGCGGGAGCCGGGGCCCACGGCTCGAGCGCGCGCGCGTCGTCGGGATCGAGGAACGGAATCGAGAGTGCGACATGCGCGCCGCCGCGCTGCGCCATGCGCGCGAGCAGCTGCGTGTCGCGACGCACGAGCGCGCCCTTGGTGATCACGCCGACGGGGTGGCGGAACTCATCGCACGCCTGCAGCGCGCGCAGCGTGAGCTCGTAGCTCGCTTCGAGGGGCTGGTAGCAGTCCGTGACGCCCGAAAACGCGATCATCTCGCGGCCCGCGCTCCAGCGTCGCCCGGCGAGCTCACCGCGCAGCACCTCGACCGCGTTGCGCTTGACGACGAGCTTCGAGTCGAAGTCCGTTCCGGCGCCGAAACCCAAGTACTGGTGCGACGGTCGCGCGTAGCAGTACGAGCACGCGTGCTGGCATCCGCGATAGGGGTTGAAGCCGAAGCGGAACGGCAGGTCGGGGCTGTCGTTCTCCGCGAGCGCGCTCGTGCAGTCCTCTTCGAACACCTCGAGGCGCACCGGCGGCGGCTCGTCGAGCCACTCGACGCTGCGCGAGGCCCACGGGTTCGGGGGATTGGCGACGCGACGGGGAGCGCTGGTCATGGGCGTCGCGGACTCTCGACGAAACGGCAGCGCGTGGCGCGCAGGCGCAGAGCGGGCGGATCGATGCCTTCCACGAGCTCTCGTCCGCCGATCGCGAGCGTGCCGGTCACCTCGACGCACACCTGCTTCAGGTACTTCGCCTCGTGGCCCGGCTCCATCTCGACATGGATCCACTCGTCGAAGGTCGGCATCGCGCCGAAGCAGCAAGCCGCATTGTCGCGCACGAGCATGAAGTCGCGCACGGCGCGCTTCTCCATGCGTCCGGGGATCATCCAGCCGCGCAGCACGGCGCTCGCGCCGTCGAATTCGCGCACGCGCTCGGGGAAGCACTCGAGCGGGAGCTGCTTGTGCTCCGAGGCTTCGAGCGCGGCCGCGATCGTCGCACGCTCGGCGTCGTTCATGCGCAGCGCCTCGAAGCCGTCGCGCGCGAGACGCTCGGCGGGGGAGAGGCGCGGCCCGGCTCGGACGGGTTCCTCAGCGCGCGCACTCGTCGGACCCGCGATCGGCTTGCCGCGCACGGAGGCCAGCTCCGCCGGCGGTTCGGGCTCGGAACATGCAGCAATACTCAGTGCGAGGGCGAACGCACGGCGCATGCGCGCCAAGGCTAGCAGGCCGCGCGCTCCGTGCGGCTCATGGCTCCGAGAGCTTGCGACGCTCTCGCCGCCGCGCCTACCATCTTCGGCCTGTCTCGACGCCCGCTCCCATCCTTCGAGGAGTTCTTCGGTGAGTCCGATCCTGCTTGCGCTGTGCCTGCCCCTCGCGCCCACGACCGTCGGCGAGTCGCACCCTTTCACGGTGCACGACATGCTCGCCATGGATCGCATCTCCGACCCGCAGCCCTCGCCGGACGGACAGCGCATCGCTTTCTCCGTGAGCGTCACCGACCTCGAGGCCAACAAGCGCCGCAGCGACATCTGGCTCATGAATGCGGACGGCTCGCAAGCCCGTGCGCTCACGACGCACCCTGCGACGGACATTAACCCGCGCTGGCTCGACGCCACGACGCTGGTGTTCCTCTCTTCTCGCGCTGGCTCGATGCAGGTGTGGAAGCTCGCGATCGACGGCGGCGAGGCGCAGCCGCTGACGAGCTTCCCCGTCGGCGTCGAGAACCTCGATGTATTCCCCGGCGGCGGCCGCCTGCTGCTCTCGTTCGATATCTGGCCTGCCGCGAAGTCGCTGAAGGAGAGCGCCGAGCTCGACGCCGCGCGCGCGAAGCAGAAGCACTCGGGCCAGACCTACGAGCAGGCGCTCATGCGCCACTGGGACTCGTGGGAGGACGGCAAGCGCAGCCATGTGTTCGCGTGGGAGCTCGGCGCCGCGGAGCCGGTCGATCTGATGCCCGGCATGGACTGCGACGCGCCGACCAAGCCCTTCGGCGGCTTCGAGGAGACCGCGATCTCGCCCGACGGCAAGCTGGTTGCGTTCACGACGCGGGACGCGGGGCGCGAGGAAGCCTGGAGCACGAACACGGACATCTACCTGAGCCCCGCCGATGGCTCAGCGCCGCCGCGCAATGTGACCGCCGAGCGCAAGGGCTATGACCTCGGTCCCGCGTTCTCGCCCGATGGCGCGACGCTCGGCTACCTCTCGATGCCGCGCGCAGGCTACGAGGCCGATCGCCACCAGATCGTGCTCTTGGATGTGGCCTCGGGCGCGGCGCGCAAGCTCGCCGAGGGCTGGGATCGCTCCGCCGCCGAGATCACGTGGTCCATCGACGGCAAGACGATCTTCACCAGCGCCGCGAACCTCGGACACATCTCGCTGTTCGCCATCGAGGTCGCCTCGGGCAGCGTGCGCACGCTGGTCGAGAAGGGCACAAATGCCGGGCCGGTCCTGTGCGGCGAGCAGCTGGTCTTCAGCCGCGACACGCTCAAGCTGCCGGTCGAGCTCTTCGCGGTGGCGCAGGCCGGTGGCGAGCCGCGCCAGCTCACGCACCTGAACGACGCGAAGGTTGCCGCCGCGCGCATGGGCGACTACGAGCAGTTCACCTTTGCGGGCGCGAGGGGGGACACCGTGCACGGCTTCGTCGTGAAGCCGGTCGATTTCCAAGAGGGCCAGAAGTACCCGGTCGCGTTCCTGATCCATGGCGGGCCGCAGGGCAGCTTCGGGGATCACTTCCACTATCGCTGGAATCCGCAGGCTTACGCGGGAGCGGGCTTCGCGGCCGTGTTCATCGACTTCCACGGCTCGACGGGCTACGGGCAGGCCTTCACGGACGCGATCCACGACGACTGGGGCGGCGCGCCCTTCGAAGACCTGATGAAGGGGCTCGATCATGTGCTCGCGAAGTACGCCTACCTCGACGGCACGCGCGTCGCCGGCCTCGGCGCGAGCTACGGCGGCTACATGATCTGCTGGATCGCCGGCAACGCGCCCGAGCGCTTCCGCGCCCTCGTCAACCACGACGGCGTGTTCGACACGCGCATGGGCTACTTCGACACGGAAGAGCTGTGGTTCCCCGAGTGGGAGCACGGCGGCACGCCGTGGGAGCGCCCCGAGGCTTTCGACAAGCACAACCCCTCGCGCCTCGTCGGCAAGTGGAAGGCGCCGATGCTCGTGGTCCACGGCGGCCTCGACTACCGCGTGGTCGAGACGCAGGGCATCGCGGCCTTCAACGCGCTGCAGCGCCAGGGCATTCCGTCCAAGTTCCTGTTCTTCCCCGATGAGAACCACTGGGTGCTCAAGCCCCAGAACTCGCTCCACTGGCACGCCACCGTGCTCGACTGGATCCGGCAGTGGACCGCCCAGTAGGGCGCTGCGGCCTGCTTTTGGGGGCGGCCCGAGTGCGCGCGAGCGGCTCGGGCCGCGTCCGTTGGGGGACTTCGTTGAGCAGCCGATTTGACGCCGCTGCCTCGGGCTGCTTTCCTATTGCCCCCCAATGATTCGTCCCTCGACCCGATCCGCCCACGCTACGCGCCGCTCTCTCGCGGCGCTCGTGCTGTTCGTGGTCGGGTTCCTCGCGCAGGGCCTGCACTCGGCCTTCGAGAGCCACGAGGTGTGCGAGCATGGCGAGTTCGTTCACGCCGAGGGCGCCCGTGCTCACGATGTACACGGCGCGTCCGACGCACTCGTGCCGGAGACCCGCGAGGGGCCGACTGTCGAAGTCGCGGACGAGCATGAGTCGACACACCATCACTGCGGCATCGCCGTGGCCGCGCCGCTCGTCGAGCCCAGTTTCGCCGCGCCGTTCGGTCTCGCGCAGCCACTCGCGCCGGTCGCGGTGGTCTTGCCCTTGTGCGCGCCGCGCGTCGAGCGCATCGCGCGCCTGCGGCTCGCGCCGCACCACTCGCCACCGGAAATCCAGGGAGCCTGACCGCCGCGTTCGCCTCGCGCGAACGCTGGCACCGCTCGCGTCGCGCGCTCGCGCGTCGCCTCTCCCTTCCGCCTGCGACGCTGCCTGCGTCGCAGTCTCGCCGCGCCCCCCTCATCGATCGCGCTGGCCATGGATTTCCTTCACGACTCGACTTCGCAAGCCCCGTCTGTCTCGCTCGATTCCTCCGCTTCCGTAGCTCTCGCCGAGCGCCATGTGCCGCGCATGCTCGCGGTCGCTCGCAGCATCTTGGGCTGCGAGCACCTCGCCTGGGATGCCGTGCAAGAGGCGCTGATGTGCCTGTGGCACGAGCGCCACGCTCCGCACGACCTGTGCGGCTGGCTGGTGCGCACGACGGTGCACAAGAGCCTGCACCAAGTCCGCAGCCGTTCCCGTCGCACACGCCACGAGCTGCTCGCCGTCGCGGCACGCGAGCTCGACTTCGCTTCGGACCCCGCCGAGTTCGCGGCGCGCACGGACCTCGCGCGCACGATCCTCGCAGCGATCGAGCAGCTCCCGCGCTCCTTCCGCGAGCCCTTCGCCCTGCGCGAGCTCGAGGGCCTCGACTACGCGGAGATTGCCGCGCGCCTCGCGCTCGCCCCCGGCACCGTGCGCTCGCGCATCCACCGCGCCAAGGCGCTGCTCCGCACCTCGCTGGCCGAGCTCCTGCACGACCCGGCCCTGTGCGCCCTGTGCCAAGAGGACACAGCGCATCCTCACGGCTGAAGTTCACGACTTTTCCTGGAACCCTCACGCGACGATCGGTGATCACTTTTCGGCAGCGGGCGGTTTCCGTCCGCGGCCCCGTCCCGTGTTGGAAGAGCCGGGATGGAGGGCGCGGGGGGTTCGCAGCTCCCGCGTCCTGTTTTCTTGAAGGACTCGAGCTCGCCGGGAACTCCGCTGCGACGAGCGGCGATCGACTGTGCCGCGGGGCGCGCTCTTCCTTCCCGCGCGGCCAGAACTTGGCTCTCGGAACCTTGGAGATCATCGCCCATGCAGGGCCTATCCAGACTGCTCAGCCCGGCACGCATCGTGCTGGGCTCGTTGCTGCTCACCGCTTCCTCCGTCGCTCAGTCGCCCGCGCCCGAGGGACTCGCCGGACTCGAGATCAGCTTCTACGCGGATCCCACGCTCGATGTCATCTTCCGCTGTTCGGACACCGACCTGAACGGCAACTACAACCAGACAGGCGAGACGATCGCCCTGTACGCGGATGTGGTCGCGTCGCCGCAGGAGGCGAATGTCCCGCTCGATTTTCCGTCCCATATCACCGTCTCGCCCGATGACACCGTGTTCGTTGCCGATCGCGACCGTTGGATCGTGCTGGCGCTGAACGACTTCGATGAGGACGGCAGCGCCAATGAGGCTGGCGAACACTGGGTTTACTTCGACGGCACCGTCGGCGGCAACGCAGCCGGACTGGTTCTCGCGACCGTGGGAGGTATCTCGAACCGGGAGCCGCTCGGAGCCGTATGGCTGGTCTCGTCGAGCACACAGGCCGGAGAGGCCGAGCGCGTGCTGCGCCTCGAAGACCGCACCCTCGACCGCGACGCGAACGACGCGACGGAGGCGACGGTGTTCGCGACCTTCGCGGAGAGCGATCCTGCGGATCGCGCCATCAAAGGTGTGCGCGAGGGCGTGGACGGCGCTGTCTATGTGCTCGACGCTGGCAGCATGACGCCGGCGGGGCGCGGCATCTACCGGCTCGCGGACCTCGATTCCAGCGGGGTGATCGATAGCTCGGCTGAGGTCTCGGCCTTCTTCATTCCGCCCGTGCAGGCAGGGGACGACTGGGTCGCGCTCGATCAAGACGACGGCGAGAACTGGTACCTGCTCAACCGCGGCAACGGCCGCATCTGGCGCGGCCACGACACGGACGCCAGTGGCAGCATCGAAGGCCTCGAGATGTACGCTCTGTGGCAGATCGGGATCGGCAGCGACTGGCAAGACATCGGAGTTACCGACGAGGGAGGCATCTTCCTCGGCCTGCTCGGCGGATCTGGACAGGTCGCGTTTGGCGCTGACATCAACTCCGATCAGACCATCGGCAGTGGCGAGTCGCTCACCGCCTACGACGCGACGGTGGCGGTTGTCCAAATGTCTTCGCCGTTTGGGGTGGCGGTCGACTTTCACGAACACGGTGTGGTGGGCGATCCGTTCTGCACTGCGGCCTCGATCGTCGGCTGCCCGTGCAACAACAGCGGCTCGCCTGACGCTGGCTGTGTGAACTCGACCACCCTTGGCGCCATTCTGGAGGGCGAGGGATCGAGCGGCGTCGGCAACGACGACCTCGAGTTGCACGCTCTCCAACTGCCTCCCAATGTGGCGGCGGTCGCGTTCTATGGCATGCAGCAGGTCGGTAACGGCAACGGTCAGCGCTTCTACGATGGACTGCGCTGCGTCTCTGGCAGCGTGCGCCGCATCGGACTCGCACAGGTCGATGCGCTCGGCAACGCCCACTGGGGTCCGGCACTTGCTTCAAGTCAGGGCCTCGTGGTGGGCACCACCTATCACTTCCAAGTGTGGTATCGCGATGCCGCCGGTCCTTGCAACACCGGCTCCAACTTCAGCAACGGTCTCTCGATCACGATGGACCTGTGACCAGACCGGGACTCGGGTCTCCGGGGAAGAGTGATTTCCCAGAGATGTGATGGAAGCGACGCCCAAGCCGAGGAAGGCTTGGGCGTCGCGCTTTCCTCAGCGCGTGCGGGTGCTGCGCAGGCTGATGTTGGAGACGAAGTCGTCGTCGGGGCTCGAGCAGCGCCGCGACGAGCGGCAGAGGCCTTCCTCGCAGTCGAAGCAGGGCGATGGGGGACGCGCAACGCAGGTGTGCGAGGGCGCGCACGGGGAAGTTCTGGCGAGCGAAGTCCGCGCACCGACAGCACTCGGGCCGCTTCGTGCCCAACCCACCTCGTGAGCTCCACGGCCGCGGATGCAATGACTCACGCGCCTGCTACACTCTTGCCCCCACGGTCCGCGTCGGCGGTTCGCCACGGTCCCTGGCCTCAACATGAAGCAAGCACGTGCCAGCGCTCCGCGCGCGAAGTTCCTGCCCCGAACTGTAGAGCAGATGCGGGAGCGCGGCTGGGACGAGCTGGATGTGCTGCTCGTGACCGGCGACGCCTATGTCGACCACCCGTCCTTCGGCGTGCCCGCCATCGCTCGACTTCTGGAGAAGCGCGGCTACCGGGTCGGCATCCTCGACATGCCCGAGCTCGAGCCCGATGGCTCGGGCTGGAAGCGGCTCCCCAAGCCGCGGCTGTGGGTGGGGGTGAGCGCCGGGACCATCGACTCGATGGTCACGAACTACACCGCGTCCAAGAAGCTCCGCCATCAGGATGTGTACCGCCCCGGCGGCAAGCCCGGGCGCCCCAACCGCGCGACGATCGCCTACACGGCGCAGGTGCGGCACCACTTCCCCGGCGTGCCGGTGGTCGTCGGCGGACTCGAGGCCGGGCCGCGGCGGCTCGCGTACTACGACTATTGGGAGGACAAGCTGCGGCGCTCGATCCTCGTCGACGCGAAGGCGGACCTGCTCGTGTGGGGCATGGGTGAGCGCACGGCGGTCGAGATCTCGCAGCGCATCGCGCGCGGCGAATCGCTGCGCGGCATGGCGAACACATGCGAGCTCGTGAAGCCCGACGAAGTGCCCGCGGACGCGCGCGCGGTGCCGGCGTTCGAGGACATGCTCGCGGATGTCGATCTGCAGATTGCGCTCTTCAACGCGGTGCGCGAGGAAAACCGGCCCGATGGCAAGGTGCTCGCGCAGCGACACGGCGCGCGCGTCGTCTTGCAGCACCCGCCGCTCGTGCCTTCGACGCAGGAGGAAGTCGACGAGTACTACGACCTGCCCTACACGCGCGAGTGGCATCCCGACCACACCGCCGCGGGCGGCGTGCCGGCGCTCGAGCCCGTGCGCTGGTCGATCAACACGCACCGCGGCTGCCTCGCGGACTGCACATTCTGCTCGATCACATTCCACCAGGGCCGCACGATCCAGTCGCGCTCGGTCGAGAGCGTGCTGCGCGAGGCCGCGTCGCTCTCGGGCATGCACGACTTCCGCGGCACGATCACCGATGTTGGCGGGCCGACCGCGAACATGTGGGGCATGGGCTGCAAGCTGCTCGAGGCCGGCAAGGGCTGCCTCGATCGCGACTGCCTCTCGCCGGATGTGTGCCCCGCGCTGCGCGTCGACTCGGCCAGCGAAGGCTATCGCCGCCTGCTCTCGCTGGTCTCGCGCACCAAGGGCGTCAAGCACGCCTTCGTCAGTTCCGGCATCCGCTACGACATGCTCCGCAGCACGAAGTCGCAGACGGAGGGCGAGCTGCTGCCGCTGCACCGCCAGCTCGTCCTGCAGCACACCTCCGGGCGCATGAAGCTCGCGCCGGAGCATGCCTCGCCCGACGTGCTCAAGCTGATGAACAAGCCCTCGTTCGAGGTCTACGAGCGCTACGAAGAGGACTACAAGGCGACCTGCGAGGAGCTGGGCAAGGACCAGCACCTCGTCAACTACTTCATCGTCGGCCACCCGGGCACGACCATGAAGGACGCGGTCGTGCTGTTCGAGCGCCTGCTCGAGCGCAACTACAGCCCCGAGCAGGTGCAGGAGTTCATTCCGCTGCCGATGACGCGCGCCTGCGTGCAGTACACGACCGGAAAAGATCCGATCACGGGTGCGGCGCTGTATGTGCCCAAGGGCGGACGCGAGCGGCGCCTGCAGAAGGCGCTCGTGCGCTGGAAGGTGCCGGAGAATCGCAAGCTCGTGCTCGAGGCGCTGCACGAAGCCGGTCGCGAGGATCTGGTGGACTCGTTCTTCCGCGGGCTCAAGCGCGGCGGACCGCCGCGGCGCATGCCGGCCCGCAAGAATGTGCCCGAGGGCGACGACGCTCCGATCGACGATCTCGACACCTGCGGTTAGCGACCCGCGCGCGCGATGCTTCGCGGGAGCTCGGTGGCGCTGGTAGCATCGCTCCCGCGATGAACGGCGATTCGACGCGCGAGTTCGCAGGCTTTCCGCTCGGGAAGCGCGGCTGGTGGATCGTGGTCGTGCTGCTGCTCGCGCTCGGCGCGACGCGTGCGCGCGGAGCGTGGTACAGCTACGGGCTCGATGGCTACGCGGACGAGCCCGAGGTCGTCGAACCGGCGCTGCGTGCGGCGAAGGGCGAGTTGCGACCGGAGCGCTTCCTGTATCCGGGCTGGACCTCGTACACGATCGGTGCCTGCTACAAGCTGCTCGATGTCGTGGGGTTCGGCGGAGACGAGGGCTTCCTCTCCGCCGAGCCGACGCCGGATCACTTCGTGGTCGGGCGACTGGTCGTGTTCGCGACGGGGCTGCTCTCGGCGCTCGTGGCCGGGCTCGCGGCGCGCAAGCTCTTCGGGCCGTGGGCGGGCGCGGCGGCCTGCGGGCTGCTGCTCGCGAGCCCCGAGTTCACCAGCATGAGCTATGTCGTGCAGGTCAACACGCCGGCGAGCCTGTGGACGGCCTGCGCCATCCTCTTCAGCGCGCGCATCTACCTCGACGGGCGCCAGCGGCGCGACTATGTGCTCGCCGGCCTCTGCGCGGGCTTCGCGGTGGGCTGCAAGTACAACTCCTATCCGGCGGCGCTGCCGATCTTGGTCGCGCACCTCTTCGCGCCGCGCGATGGCAGCGGCTGGCGCCATCCGTGGTTCCTCGTTGCGGGCGCCCTCGTGCCGCTCGCCTTCGCGCTCACGACGCCCTACGCGTTGCTCGATTTCTCGCGCTTTCTCGAGTCCGTGCGCTTCCTGAACAGTGTGTACCAAGACCAGAACTGGCCGCTGCACACGAGCATGTCGGGCGGCAGTTGGCCCAACTACCTCGACCGCATCTGGCGCGCGGGGTGGCCCTACGAGTTGTCGTTGGCGGCGCTCGCGGGCGCGCTCCTCGCGGGTGCGCGCGACTGGCGACGCCCGGCGATCGTGATCCTCGCCGCGGCCGCGAACCTGGCGTTTCTGGGCTTCTACAAGGTGTACTTCCTGCGCCACCTCCTGCCCGCGATCCCGCCGCTGGCGATGTTGAGCGGCGCCTTCGTGCAGCGCGCGGTCGACGCGCTCGACCGCGAGCGGACGCGCAAGTGGCTGGCGTCGTCGGCCGCCGCCGTGCTCGTTCTCGCGCTCGGCTTCCGCTCGTTCGCGGCCACGGAGGCCAAGCTGTCTGGCAAGACCAAGCTCGACTCGCGCTCCGCGGCGGCGGAGTGGATCGAGGCCCACATCGAGAAGGGCGCGCGCATCGCGTGCGAGGAGCGCTCCCCGAAGCTCGAAGGCTACGAGCTCGTTCCGGCGCGCTCGATCGCGGCGCCGGTGGATCGCACGGCCGAGATCGCGGCGCAAGCCGACTATGTGGTCGTGACGCTGATGGGCGAGCGCCTGATCGAGCGCGATCCGGCGTGGGCGGGCGCGCGCGAGGTGTACGAGCGCTTCGCGGTGCGCCACGAGCTCGTGGCCGAGTTCCTCGGCCGCGGCGTCGACTACTCTGGTCGCGATATCCGCATCTTCCGCATCGTTCGCTGAGGCCGGCGCGCGCTCTCTCGACGCGCGAGGCCGCCGCGATGCTCGCGACGGCCTCGGGGGAGCGAAGCGCGAAAGCGCTGCGCGAACTTCGTCGTTACGGGGCTAGCTCGTGACGCGCTCGCGGAACTCGAGCGTCACCGGGTCGATGCGCACGCGCTCGCCGATGTTGACCAAGTTGGAGACCTTGATCTTGATGCCGTTCTCGAGCACGGCGTCCTTCCACGAGTTGTTGGCGCCCTTCATCGGCGGCGCGCACTCGGCGACCTTGCAGATCACCGACGACGGCGGGCTGACGGTGACGACCTTGCCGTTGACGAGGAAGCCGATGTACTTGTCCGAGCCCCACACGAGCGCGTCCTTGGCGGCCTCGATCGAGCAGCGGAACTCGTTGCCCTCGGCGTCGTAGAAGACCTCTTCCGGGCCCTCTTGGTAGGAGTGGGAGAGCTCGATGTTGTCCTTCTCGAGGACCTCGAACTTGGTGTCGCCGTGCTCCTTCAGCTCCGTGACGCGACCCGTGAGCAGGTCTTTCAGCGTCACGAAGACATATTGGCGGCGGTCGTTGCGCATGATGCTCCAGTCGGCGACGGTGCACATGCGACCTTGGTACTCGAGCAGATAACCCTTGCGGATGTCGAGAGCGCTAGCTTGCACGGGAGAAGTCCTCTGACGTTGAAGTGGGCGAACAGTCTAGCGCGGACGGGCCGCTACAGGAACTCGATGCGGCCCTGGGGCAGCAGGTAGACGATGAGCATGGTGCCACCGGCGACGGTGGGCACGTGCTCTGAGCCGGGCGCCTCGACGACCCAGCCCGCGGGCTGGCCCATGAAGGTCGGGCTCCCAGCGAGCGCCATGCAGAAGTTGAGCTCGCCGTTGGGATGGCGGTGCCGGGGACCGGCGCCGTTCATGTGCACGACGTCGATCGAGAAGTCGTGGGTCTCCGGGCTCGCCTTCGTGACGCGGCCGTAGCGCACGGGCAGCTCGCCGCGGTTGGCGATTTCGCCGCGCTCGAGCATTCCGACCAGCGCGACCTGCAGCGCGCGCGCAGCGGGGCCCGCTGGGTCGAAGCGCCGCCGCAGCTCGGCGACAGCTGCGGCGGGATCGGCGGGGGAGACGCCCTTGGCGGCGTCGAGGAGCGGACGGAACGCTTCGAGTGTGGTGCTCATGAATGCGTGCAGTTGTAGTGCGCTGCGCGCCCCCGCTCAACGGCGGTAACGGATGAGCAGGAGCGCCGTGCCCACTCGGAATCCCTGCGCGGGATCGAGGGGTACCAGCACGAACTCGTACTTGGCGAGCGCCGCATCGTTGGGGCCCGCGATCGCGCCGCCAAGGTCGAGCCGCTGCCACGCTTTCGGCAAGATGCTCCACGGACTCGCGGCGTCGACGACGCGCGCGTTGAAGTATGTGGGCTGGTACTTGGCGAAGGCCTCGAAGCCGATCTTGCGATCGTGGCCGGGCATCTCGCGCGCGGCGGGGTCGAGGGGCTCGAGCGGCTCGCGGTTCGTGAGGCCGTGCATGTCGTGCACGACCAGCCCGGTCGCGTAGTAGCCGAAGGCCCCGATGTTGCCGAGCACGATCGACTCGCCGGGCTCGGTCGCGCTCTCCAGCGCGCGTCCCACTTCGATCCAGTCGCGGATGTCGACCACGCCCTTCTTCCACATCGCGTGCTCGCTGCGGAACTCCTGACTCCAGCGGAAGTGCGCGCACTCGCGCAGCGCCTGCGGCACGACATGAATGTCGAAGCACGGCAGCGCTCCGAGCACGACGAGCGGCACTCCGACGGCGACGCGCAGCGCCGCGTGCGCGAAGGTCGCCAGCCACGCACCGAGCGCGAGCGCCACGAACGGCATCGCGGGCACGAGCATGCGATACATCATCATCCAATCGCCGCCGAGCACGGCCAAGTAAGCGAACGCGCTCGCGCAGAAGACGAGCGCGCCGCGCGCGAGGCCCGAGCTCTCCCGCCCGAGTCGCGCGATGGAGCCGCCGAGCACGATCGGGATGCTCGCCACGCACAGGCACAGGCTCGCCACATACTGCGCGCCGCGCAGCAGGTACTGCGAGCCGAACGCGACCTTGATGCGCGCCGTATTCGGCTGCAGCGCCTCGAAGTAGGCGTAGCGGAAAGCAAGGTAAGCGAGCGTCGTCGCGAGCGTCGCGCCCGCGACGGCGAGCACGGCGCGCAACATCGCGCGGCGCTCGCTCGCGTCGGCGACCGCGAGCGCCGCCAGCGCGCTCATCGCGACCCACACGAAGCCATCCGCGCGCACGAGCACCGCGAACGCGGCCCACAGGCTCGCGCCGAGCGCGCGCGGCGCGGAGCGTTCGAGCGCAAGTCGCTCGAACACGCCGAACACACACAGCGCGAAGGCCATGGTCTCGAGGCCGCTCGTCGACCACACGGCGATCGGCGCCAGCGTGGCGCTGCACAGGGCTGCCAAGGTCGCGCTCGTACTGTCCTGCAGTCGCGCGCTCGCCACGCGCGCGACGAGCACGACCAGTCCGCACGCGCAGGCCACGCCGACCAGCCGCGTCCACAATTCCGGTGCGAGGCCGGCGAGCTCGAGGCCCGCGCACAGCACCGTCCACAAGAAGTTCGAGAAGCCTTCGACCGGCGGTGCTTCGCCGACATTCCAAGCGAGCCCGTGCCCCTCGGCGAGGTGGCGGCCGTAGCGGAACGAGATGAAGGCGTCGTCGACGAGGAAGTCCATGGCCCACGCGAGGCCGAGCAGGAACGGCAGGGCGAGGAGCACCGCGGCGGGGAGTGCGGGCACGCGGGCGCGAGAGGCTTCCACGGCCGGATTCTGCACCTCGGGCGGGCTCGCGTCGAGCGCGCGGGAGTCGATCGGGGCATGGTTCCTTGCGCGCGGCTGCCTACAATCCCCGCGCCTTCCATGCCCCAACAGCCGCGCCGCATCCTGATCGGAGCCCTGTTCGCCCTGCTCGCGAGCTGGGCGGCGCTGCCGCTCTTGCAGGCCGGCCTGCACGGTGCGGAAGTGGGCCTCGTCGAGCGCGCGCGCACTTCGCGCAGCCTGATCGACCCGGCGCTCGCGGGCGGGCACCTGCTCGCGAGCCTCGACCTCGCGGCCACGGCAGGTCGCGCGCCGGCGATCGTGGCGCGGTTGGAGAGCTTCGCGTGGCTCTTCGTCGCGGCGCTCGCGCTCGGGCGCAGCGCTCGGCGGATCCTGACGCCGTGGAGTGGAGGCGAGCTGGCGCGCGCGGCGGGTTGGGCCTCGTCGCTCGTGTTCGCCCTGCACCCGGTGTCGTTCGCCGCAGTGGCTACCTTGACGGCGCGTGCGGACCTGATGGCGCTGTGCTTCGCGTCGCTGTGTCTGTGGGCGTACTTGTTCGCGCGGCAGGAGCGCTCGAGCCTCGCGCTCGGCCTCGCGGGTTTGTGCGCCGTGTTCGCGGGTCTGTCCAGCGACCTCGCCCTGTCGTTGCCGGTGTGGCTGGCGGCCTCGGAGTTCCTCTCGGCCAATCGTCAGCGCAAGCTCGCGGCGCGCGCGCGCTCGGCCGCTCTCGCAGCGCTCGCCGGACTGGTGTGCGTGCTGCTCGATACATGGGTGCGCAGCCTCGTGCTCGAGGAAGTCGCGTTGCCGGCGCCGATCGCGTTGGCGAGCGTGAGCGGGCTCGCGGGGTTCTTCGAACGCCTCGGCGCGCTGCTGTTTCCGGTCAACGCGCATGTGCTCGGCGCGCCCGGCCTCGCGCTCGCGGGCCTGCTCGCGCTGGCCGCGTTCCAGCCGATCCTCGTCGCCGCGCGCGCGGCGCCGCGCCTGTGGGGGCGCATCCTCGGACTGTGGGCCCTCGCGCTGCTGCTCGCGGAAGCCGTCGGACGCGGCGTGCGCGTGCATCCCGAGGACCTGCGCGACGCGGAGGGCATGTTGCTCTCCGCCGCCGTGCTCTCCGTGGGACTCGGACTCGGCTCGGTGGCCATCTCGGGCATGCGTCGGGTCGTGATGCCGCTCGTGCTCGCGCTCGGTCTCTCGATGCTCGCGCACTCCGCCGGTCTGGCCCATCGCGCGGCGGCGCGCGAGCTCGACGGGCTCACGGCTGCGCTGGAGACGCTCGGTGCGCACCCCGCGTGGATCGTCGACTGCCCCCAGACCGTGCTCGGCGTGCGCTGTGCGGACGGCGCGCTGGGAGAGCGGTGGAACGCAGCCGCGCTGGAGCGCGTGAGTTCGCGGCAGGTCGCACTGCGCGCCTGCACGGGCGAGCTGGAGCGTTCGCGCGGACAGGGACTGTCGCTCGTGGTGCGCGGGCCCGCCGGGTGGCGGGCGCGCGACCTGCCCGCCCCGTTCGAAGGCTCGCTTACGCGCAGCTGGATCCGCGACGGCATCTCGCCCGAGCTCGATCTCGATCCGCTCTCGGTGGGGGCGCTCATCGTGCGTGCGACGGCGGATGCGGACACCGCGCGGGCGCCGGTGCTCGCTTGGCGCTCGACCTCGGATGTCGGAGTCGAAGACGGGCGCGTCGAGGGCGCGTGGGCCTACCTCGGCGAGGCGTCGGAGGCGGTGTTCGACCTGCGCACCTCGCTCGAGTGGCTCGCGGCGGGGCGCGTGCGGCAGCTGTGGTCCGCGGCGGGTTGGAGCCGCATCGCGCAGGCCGAGCTCTTGCCCGAGCTGCCCGAGCCGGTACTCGAAGGTGGCCTCGCGCTCGACGGCGAGGCCTTCGCGCTGCGCGCGGGCAGCGGGCTCGATCCCGACGACGAGCGCCGCAGCTGGCGCCTGTGCGCGCTCGATGCCGACGGGGAGCCGGTGACCGCGAGCGGCGAGCGCGTGGACGCGCTCGTGCGCTTCGACGCGCGGGGCTTCGCGAATGTGCGCGACGAGGCGCTGCTCGAGGTACTCGTCGACGGCATGGCCGTCGAGCGGCGCCGCGTGCGGCTGCCCGCACGCTGAGCAAAGCCGCTAGTTCGGCGTGTTCAGGCGCGCGAGGTCGACTTCGATCGTCGCCAGTTGCTGCGTCAGGTCCGCGACCAGCGGGTTGTGGTAGAGCGCGTAGCGCACCTCCGAGCGCGCCTGCTCGAGCAGCCTGCGCTTGCCGGCGATGTCGCTCGCGGGCAGGTTCTGGGCCTGCATGCGCAGCACCTGCGTGTAGTTCATCGTCGCTTGCCAGTGGCGCAGCTTCGGGTCGCGCAGGATGGTGCGGCGGAAGTACTCGCCGGCGGCTCCGATGTCGCCGTTGCGGCCGACGAGCTCGCCGAGCAAGTACAGCGCGTCGCCGTTCTCCTCGACCTGCACGAGCTCCTCGAGCATGCGGCGCGCCTCGTCGAAGCGCTCCGCGCGCATCGCGAGCCGCGCGAGCGCGAGCTTGGGATCGGTGCGCGTCGTGCCCGCGTTCATGACCGCGAGCAGCGTGTTGATGCAGTCCTCGCTGCGGCCGAGCTTGTCGTAGGCCTGAGCGAGTGTGATCGAGGCGCCGGAGTTGGTCGGCTCCTTGCGCACGGCCTGCTCGAGGTACGCAAGTGCGGCCTCGAGCCCGCTCGTCGCCTGCACGATCTGGGCCCAGTTGAAGGCCTCCGAGAAGCCCAGCTCCCCGAGGGCGACCTGCTTGCCGCGCGCTGGGCGGCTCGCGCTGGAGGTGTCGGTGGCCCGCGGAGCGCGCGAGCGCAGCGACTGCGCCATGCGGTGGTCGCGGGTGAGGATGTTCTCGACGCTGGCGAGCGTGGCCTGGAACTCCGGCTGGTGCAGGGGCTCGCCCTGCGCTTCGCGCCACAGGAGGTAGCGGTCGAGGAGCGAGTCGGTCAGGCCGTCGCCCTGCAGGTCGAAGCCCGGGTCGACCTCGAGCAGGTTCGCGTTGCGACCGAGGAACATGTTGCGCGCGCCGAGGTACTCGAGGCGCTGGTGGTCGTCGGTGTTGAGCGGGCCCTGTCCCACGAGTGCGGCGAAGTGGGCTGGATTCGCGCCGTGGTAGGCGAGCAGGCCGGAGAGGTTGTAGACGCCGACGCGCGCGAGGTCGGAGCGGATCTGCGGGCGATCGAACAGCGACTCCATGGCCGCGAAGTCGACCGGCAGCGGCTCCATCGAGGCGAGGCCGATCGTGTCGGACTCGAACGTCAGGAAGCACTGCACATGCGGGAAGACCTCGTGGATGGTGCGCGTGATGAGCTGGATCGTCTCGTTGGACTGCTCGTAGTGGTGGAACCACACCATCATGATGCCGCCCTGCTCGAGGCGGTCGCGGCAGTCCTCGAAGAAGTCGACCGTGAACAGGCTGCCGATGCCCGCGATCCAAGGGTTCGAGGGCTGCGAGACGATCAGGTCGTACTTGCGCGGGACCGTGCGCAGGAAGGTGCGCGCGTCGTCGAGGTAGACATGCGTCTTGGGGTTTTCGAGCACGCCGTGGTTGGCGGCGGTGAAGAGCTTGTCGGCGTCGAGCACGGCCTTGGAGATCTCGACCACATCGATGCGCTCGACTTCGTCGTACAGCGAGATCGCGCCGGTGGTGACGCCCGAACCGTGGCCGATCACCATCACGTTGGCCTTGTCTCCGTCCTGCTTGGGCAGGAAGAACATCGGGATGTGGCCCGAGAGCAGGAAGGTGATCATGTCGAGCGGGCCGGTCGAGGCGTCGCCCTTGCTGTTGATGTAGATCGCGGCGAGGCGCTCGCGGCGCACGCCCATGACCGACGCGTCGGCGTCTTCCCACAGGCCGAAGTCGTCCCAGCCGTCGACTCGCGGATCAGGGTCGCGCAGGTGGGTCTTCTTCCACCACTCGAAGTTGGAGGCGGCGTGGCGCGAGAGCAGGAGCGCGTCGGCGTCCGCCGGCGGTCCCTTGCGCAGGCGCAGGTGGCCTTCGCTCTGGCGAATCGTGCGCGCCCAGCTCGCGACGCGCTCGCCGCGCACCTCGAGGAAGCCCTGCACGGAGTAGGCCACCATGCCGGCCACGGTCGCGACTGCGGCCGTGACGCGCAGCACGAAGGCTGCATCGGCCGCGGCGACGAGCAGCAGCGCGATGGCGACGGCGTTCAGCGCCAAGTTCATGTGGAAGGCTCCGTCCATGCCGAGCATCGGCATCAGCACGAGGCTCGTCACGATCACGCCGAGCACATTGCCGACCGTGTTCCACGCGTAGGTGTTGCCGACCGTGCCTCCGATTCGTGCCGCGCTGCGCGCTTGGATCTGGCTGACGAGCGGGAAGCCGAAGCCGATGCAGATCGTCGGCAGGAGCAGCATCAGGAAGCAGTAGGCCGCCTGTCCGGCGAGGAACAGCTCGTAGCCACCCGGCACTTCGCCCGAGGGAAGCAGCGGCTGGGTCGGATCCTCGAACACGAGCAGCTCGGTGCGCATCGAGCTGATGAAGTACGGCAGGCGCTCGATCACGGGCGTGATCGCGAGCAAGGAGAGCAGCACCGCGACCTGCGACGCCGCCAGCCACCACAGCGGCCGCTTGATGTCGACCACCGACACGATCCAGCTGCCGATGCCGATGCCGGTGATGAAGCACATCAGCATCACCGTGAACGAGTTGTTCGAGGAGCCGAAGCCCAGCCCGATCACGCGCAGGAACACGATCTCGTAGCCCATGGCCGCGAAGCCCGAGAGCGCCAGCGCCCAGAGCGTCGCGCGGAACTGTCCCGCCGTGTACTGCGGGCCCGACTCGCTTGCCTGTGCGGCGACTTCCTTTGGCGTCCCGGCGCCGCGCGCATCCGCGAGCCACACGAGGCCCGCGGCGAGGAAGTTCATCGACGAGGCGACTGCGAGCGCCGACCAGATGCCGAGCTGTGGCAGCAGGTAGAAGCCCGCCACGCCCGAGCCGAGCACGGCGCCGATGTTGTTGAGCGCGTACAGGCTCGCGACGGCCTTGCGCGTCTGCGCGACCTCGTCGATCAGGTAGCGCGCGAGCACCGGCAGCGTGCCGCCCATCATGACCGCCGGTGCGAGCACGACCACGAGCGAGAGCACGAGGCGCAGCGCGAGCTTGAGGCCAGGTTGTTCGAAGGTCGCGGCCGCGAGGCCCTCGTACAGCGCTCCCGCACCTTGGGTGAGGAACGGCAGGGCGATGCAGTACAGGCCGATCAGCACCTCGAGCCACACATACACGCGCAGTGGCCGGTCGCGCTTGTCCGAGCCGCGCCCGAACAGCACGGCGCCGAGCGCGAGTCCGCCCATGAACACCGCGAGCACCACGGCGTGCGCCTTGGCGGTCGAGCCGGTCAGGTTCGCGAGCAGCTTGGCCCACACGACCTCGTGCATGAGGCCGGCGAGGCCGGAGAGGAACAGCGCGAGGAGCACGAGCCCTCGCTGGCGCGTCGGTTGGACCATGGGACGGTTCAGGTGACTCTTGGGGCGCGTGGGGTGCCGGAAGCCGGGGGCGGAGGCTACCAAGTGCGCGCGCCCGTGGAACGAGGGGGAGCGCGAGGGGGTGGGGCGTCGCTACAGTTCGGGCCAGCCATGTCGACCCAGCCCTCCGAGCAGCTCGACACCTTTCCCAACCCGGCGCCCGAGCGGGACTTCGAGGTCCGCTTCGACTGCCCGGAGTTCACCTGCCTGTGCCCCAAGACGGGCCAGCCCGACTTCGCCACGATCCGCATCCGCTATGTGCCGGACCGGCTGTGCGTCGAGCTGAAGAGCCTCAAGCTCTACCTGTGGAGCTACCGCAGCGAGGGCGCCTTCCACGAGGCCGTCACCAACCGCATCCTCACGGATCTGGTGGCCGCGACCCGGCCCCGCCGCATGACGGTCGAGGGCGATTTCTGGGTGCGCGGCGGGATCAAGACGGTCGTCGAGGCGAGCTACCCTTGAACCCCTGATCGCGGCAGCCACGCGGCGTCAGGCTCCGCGGCGAGCGAAGGAGCTTCCGGCGCCGAAAGTCCCTTCCGTGCGGCGCGCGCCACCGGGCTAGAGCGAGAGCCCGAGCTCATGGCGCAGCGCCGCGTAGCCGGGCTTGATGCGCTCGAAGATCACCTTGACGCGCTCGTCGTAGTGCGCGAAGGCGCTCTTCATGCCGTTGATGGTGATTTTCTCGAGGTCGGCGAGCGTGCAGCCGAACTGCTCGACCGCGATCTGGTACTCGTCGGTCATCGTCGTGCGGCTCATCAGGCGGTTGTCGGTGTTGAGCGTCACGCGGAAGCCGCGGTCCATGTAGAAGCGGAAGGGGTGCTCTGCCATCGACGGCGTCGCGCCCGTGTGCACATTCGACGACAGGCACACCTCGATCGGGATGCGGTGGTCGAGCACATACTGCGCGAGCGCGCCGACTTTGATGACCGTGCCTTGGTAGATGACGATGTCTTCGATCAGGCGCGTGCCGTGCCCGATGCGATGGGCGCCGCAGTACTGCAGCGCCTGCCAGATGCTCTCGGGGCCGAAGCTCTCGCCCGCGTGGATCGTGATCGAGAAGTTGGCGCGCTTGACATGCTCGAAGGCGCGCAGGTGCTCCTTCGCCGGGTGCCCGGCTTCTTCGCCGGCGAGGTCGAAGCCCACGCAGCCTTGGTCGCGGAAACCGACCGCGAGCTCGGCGAGCTTGAACGAGAGCTCCGGCGACTGGTTGCGCATGGCGCACACGATCAAGCCGGCGCCGACCCTGAAGTCGCGCTGGCCGCGCTCGAGACCCTTCAAAACCGCGCGCATCACGCCGTCGAGGCCGAGGCCGCCCGAGGTGTGGAAGTGGGGGGCGAAGCGCACCTCGGAGTACACGACATTGTCCGCGGCCATGTCCTCGCAGTACTCGTAGGCGATGCGCTCGAGCGCCTCGGCGCTCTGCATCACGGCGATCGTGTGGGCGAAGCCCTCGAGGTACAGGGGCAGCGAGCCGCGCGCGGCGCCGGCGTGGAACCAGTCGGCGAGGTTGCGCTCGTCCTGGTGGGGCAGCCTTTCGTAGCCGCTCGCGCGCGCGAGCTCGAGCACCGTGCGCGAACGCAGGCCGCCGTCCAAGTGCTCGTGCAGGAGCACCTTGGGGACGCGGGCGGTGACGGACCGTTCGGGCTTGTAGGCGGAGGACTTGGGGATCTTGGTCATGGCCCGAATCTAGTGGCGGGCGCTCGCGTTTTCGCGCCCAAAAGTGCGCAGCGCACGGCGCGTTGGACCGTCGCGCGGCGCACGCCTATCCTCTTCGCCGCCGTCGGTCCGTTGCCCGAGGTTCCTCCGTGTCCAAACCCGTCCGCGTCCGCTTCGCTCCCAGTCCCACCGGCAAGCTCCACATCGGCGGGGCGCGCACCGCGCTCTTCAACTGGGCCTACGCGCGTCGCCACGGCGGGGCGTTCGTGCTGCGCATCGAGGACACCGACCCCGAGCGTTCGACCAAGGAGTTCGAGCGCGCGATCCTCGAGGGTCTGGCGTGGCTGGGGATCGGGTGGGACGAAGGTCCCGACATCGGCGGCCCCCGCGGTCCGTACCGTCAGTCCGAGAAGTACCCGCAGTACCGCGAAATCGCGCGGCGCCTGATCGCCTCGGGCCACGCCTACCCGTGTTTTTGCACTACCGAGCGCCTCGACGCCCTGCGCGCCGAGCAGGAGTCGCGCAAGGAGCGGCAGGTCTACGATCGCTTGTGCGCAGGGCTCGATCCGGCCCTCGCCGCGCGGCGCGTGGCCCAAGGCGAAGCGGCCGTGATCCGCTTCCGCGTGCCGCCGGGCGAGACGGTCTGCATCGACCACATCCGCGGCGATGTGCGCTTCTCGCACGAGGAGGTCGACGACTGGGTCATGGTGCGCTCCGACGGCAGCCCGACCTACAACTTCTGCGTGGTGTGCGACGATGTCGACATGGGCATCACACATGTGTTCCGCGGCGAGGAGCACCTCGTCAACACGCCCAAGCAGGTGCTGCTCTACCAGGCACTCGGCCAGCCGATGCCGGAGTTCGGGCACTTGCCGCTGATGCTCGGCACCGACGGCAAGAAGCTCTCCAAGCGCACCGGCGACACGGCGCTGCAGGACTACCGCGACAAGGGCTTCCCGCGCGAGGCCGTGGTCAACTTCCTGTGCCTGCAGGGCTGGGCGCTCGACGGGACGAGCGTCTTGTTCTCCGTCGACCAGTTGGTGGCGAACTTCGACATCAAGGATGTGCAGAAGGCCGGCGCGATCTTCGACCCCGAGAAGTTCCGCTGGATGGCGGGCGAGTACCTGCGTCAGGAATCGCTCGAGACGCTCGCCGACCACTGCGCACCGTTCGTCGTCGCCGAGGGCCTGTGCAGCGCGGACGAGCTCGCGCGGCCTCGCGCTTGGTTCCTCGAAGTCGTGAAGACCGAACAGGCGCGGATCCAGACCTACGGCGAGCTTCCGCCGCGCATCGCGTACCTCTTCCAGCGCGACGACGCCGTCGTGTGGGCCGCGGAGGCCGTCGCGACCGCGCGCAAGCACGCCAACGCCGCGCAGACTCTGCGCGACTACCGCGAGTGGCTTGCGCCGCGCGTGGGCGGCGGCATCGACGCCGCGGCCTTGCGCGACGCCTCGAAGGCCTGGGCGCAGGAGCGCGGCCTCAAGCTGCCCGCGTTCTTCCAGCCCGTGCGCCTCGCCCTGTGCGGGGTCGTCAACGGCGCGGACCTCTTCGATGTGATGGCCCTGCTCGGCGCTCCGGCGGTCCTCGCCCGGCTCGAGTACGGCGCGGCACGCCTCGCGAGCTGATTCTTGGCCATTTTCCCGCTCCGCGCGTGCGCGGGGTCGGGCCGCGGGCGCCGTTCAAGGCGGCGTGGCAACGTGTCGATCCAAGCGAGCAGGATTGCCGTGGAGCAGGCCCCGACCGACAGCGACCGTTCCCTGTGCGAGCGCGCCCGCGCCGAGCTCGGCCGGCTCGTCGAGACCGCGCTCGTGCCCGAGCAGGGTTCGAGCCTGCGCCGCCACCTCGAGCTGTGTGCGGAGTGCGAGCAGGAGTACCGCGAGTCGCTGCGTCTGACCGCCCGCATCGCGCACGAGCGCCGCATCGGACGCGAGTCCGCCGAGCGCACCGGTCGCCGCGAGGAACGCCTGCGTCTCGCGCGCAGCCCGCGCTCGCGCCGTCCGTACTCCATGGTCGTGCGCACCCTCGTGCTGCCGGGGCTCTTGATCTTCCTGCTCACGCGCATGTCGAGCTCGGAAGTCGAAGCGCGCGCTCGCGCCATCGTCGGCGAGTACTCGCTCGGCGTGCGGCGCATGGACACGCAGGACATGCCGCAGCCGCTGCGCCGCGGCGACTGGATCGTGACGGATGCGCACTCCGCCGTGAGCCTGAGCGTGGGCGCACGCACGGAAGTGCTCGTCGAGCGCGACTCGAAGGTGTGTGTCGAGGATCGCGGACTCCTGCGCTTGTTGTTCGACTCGGGCGCACTCGTGGTGCGCGGTCGGCGCACGATCACCACGCGCGTCGGCGTGCTCGAGCTCGAGCACGGGGAGCTGCGCCTGCGCGGGGACGCGCGCGGCGTGACGGCGCACTTGCGCGCGGGCGCGTGTGTCGCCATCGATGCGCACGGCGAACGACGACTCGAGCCGGGCGCGAGCCTCTGGCTCGGTGGCTCGAGCGACGAGGCGAGCGCGCCTAGCGTCGCGCCGCACGCTCGCTAGAGTGCGCGACTCCCAGAGCGAGCTCGTCGATGTCCCTCGGTCAGGAACTGCGGGTCGCGCCCCGCCGCCAATCGCTCGCTCGCCGAGCGGCCGTGCGGGCGTGCGAAGCGCTCGCCGTCGCCTGCGGTGGCCGTAGCTGGTTTCGCGCGCGCCACTTGCGTCCCCCAGGCCTGCTCGTGCGTCGGGAGCGCGTGTCCCATCCGAGCCTGCCGGAGGCGTTGATCGGGTTCCGGGTCGTGCAGCTCAGCGATCTCCACGCTGGCCCGTTCGTGCGCGCGGGGGACTTGCGCGCTGTCGTAGAGCTCGCGAATGCGCTGCAACCCGACTGCATCGCGATCACAGGCGACCTGATCACGCACCGCGCGGAGGACGCGGAGCTCGTGCGCGCGGACTTGGCGCAGTTGCGGGCGCGAGAGGGCGTGTTCGGAGTGTTCGGCAACCACGACTACCGCGGCCGACGCGAAGGCGAGATCGCGCAGCGCTTCCGAGCGGATGGCGTGCGCTTTCTGCGCAATGAAGGCGTGCGCATCGAGCGCGGCGACGCGGCCGTGTGCGTGGTGGGCGTCGAGGACCTCGAGGAGGCGCGCGAGATCGACCTCGAGCGCGCGCGCGCGTGCGTTCGTCCGGGAGACTTCGAGATCGCGCTGTGCCACAACCCGCGCGGCGCGCTGGCGTTCGTGCGCCCGTGCTGCCTCGCCGTGCTGTGCGGCCATTCGCACGGGACCCAGCTCGACCTGCCATGGCTGCGCCGGGCCGGGCCGCCGCACCCCGGGCTACGCGTGCACAGCGGCTCCACCGCGATCCTCGTCAGTCGCGGGCTCGGCTCGATCGGACTGCCGCTGCGCATCGGGGCTCCGACCGAACTCGTCGTGCTCGAGCTCGAGCGAGGCCGCGCGTGAGCCAGGGATCGCTCAGCTTGCGCGGCGGTGTGCTGTGGGTCGCGCGCCAAGCGCGTCGTGCGCATGTGCAGCCGTTCGATCTCGATGGCCGCGCGCTCGGACCGGGCTTCTCGTTTGCCGGGGCGGGCGGCGGTGCGCTCGCGCTCGGCGGGATCGAGGTCGACTCGGATCGGCAGCTGTGGAGCGTCGATGGTCGCGCCGGAGCCGTGCGCGCGTTCTCCGTGTTCGGCCGAGAGTCCGCCAGTTTCGTGGGCGCGCCTTTGGAGCGCGACGACGCGCGCGGAGTGCTCGCGGGCGCGAGCGACCTCGCCCTGCACGAGACGGATCACGCGCTCGAGGTGCTCGTCGCCTGCGGTGGAGCGCGGCGACATGGGCTCGCGCTGTTGCGTGCCGATGGTCGCCTCGTCGCGTCGCTGCGGCCGCTCGGTGATCCGCGCGGACGATTCGGCGACATTGCGCGGGTGGTCCAGCACGGGCCGTGGACATACGTGTGCGAGCGCGGTGCGCGGCGCGTGCAGGTCTTTCGGGACTTCGAGTTTCACTTCTCGTTCCGCATCGAGCTGGGCTCGCTCGAGCGGCCCGAGCCCGTGGCGCTCGCGGCCCTGCCGGACGGGCGGCTTCTGATCGCGCTCGCGGGGGCCGGGACCGCGCTGGTGCTCACCGACGGGGTGGGGCGCGTGCAGGCTGTGCTCGCCGCGATCGGGGAGGGGCACGGGGAACTGCGGGATGTGGGGGACATCGCGGTCGAGGCGGGGGCGGACGAGCGCTCGGGCCGGGTGGCCGTGATCGACCGAGATGCCGAGCGGTTGGCGGTGTTCGACTTGGCGGGCCGCTCGCTGGGCGACTTTCCGAGCCTGCCGGGGGATCCGCAGGGCTCCTAGCTGCCGCGGGGGGGGGCGCTCGAACCCGAAGGAGTTTCCACGGGCGGTGGCCCCGAGCGCAGTCCACGGTCGGGGCTACCGATTTCGTCCGTGCGGGCTAGACTTTGATTCGGCTGCACCGGGGCTCGCCCCCGAAAGCCACTCCCATGTTTCCGGCTCTGATCCTCGCCATCGCGTCCCAATTTGGCGGGCCGATGGGACTGCCGCAGGTGGATCGCTCGCGCCTCCATGGTCCGCGCGACGCGACTCCGTTTGCGCGCACGCTCGAGGAATCGGCGGGGCCGGGCTGGGAGCGAGGGAGGGAACTCTCCCTCGCGCCGGGCGCAAGTCCGCGCGGCGGGGTGGGCGTCGGCGTGCGCGCGCTCACGGGGCTCACCAATCCGCCCCCCCCTGGTTCGATCGTCGGACGCGCCGGTGTGCCGGGGGTGACCCCCACGCCGCGCTGGTTCGAAATCACCATCCAACCGGGCACGGGCTTCGCCGAGCGTTTCCTCGTGCAGGACTCCAACGGCATCGGACCGCGTCCGGTGCTGGTCGTGTTCCACAAGTTCGGCGTCAGCCACTACGACGCGTTGCTCAACACATCGTTCTTCGCCGAGGCACGCCGGCGCAACTGGATCTGCGTCGCGCCGATGAGCAGCGGTCAGACGCACTTCTCCGACTCTCGCAGCCACATTCACACGCGGGCGGTGCTCGAGTGGGTGCGAACGAGCCTCTCGGTCGACACCGCGCGCGTGTACGCCGTCGGGTTCTCGATGGGGGGCGGAGCGGCGATGAACTATGCCGCGCGCCAGCTCGATCCGACCCACCTGATGTTCGCTGCGGTGTTCAATCAGTCGGGCATTCTCTCGCACGAGGACACCTACCCGCAGTCGGGGCCGACGATTCAGCAGATCTACGACGATCGCTTCGGCAACGGTCAGCCGGGTTCCGCCACGCCGTGGAATCTGCAGCGCGGCTCGGTGTTCAGCTTCGATCCGAACTCGCTCGTCGTCCTCGCCGCGACCGATCTCGGCCGCAATCTGCTGCACCTCGCGACGCACACCACGCGCACGACCGGCGACATTCCGTACCTGATCACGCAAAACGATCTCTTTTACCAGCACCAGCTCGGACTGGGCGCATCCGCGACGCGTCACCTGCTGACCGTGGTGAACTACCCCGGCCACTCGTGGGATGCGGTCAGCGAGGCTTCGGTCTGCAACTGGCTGCGCAACTACTCGCTGGCGCTGCCGAGCGCGGCGAACACGCTGGCGGACTCGAGCGGCCGCTTCTTCCACTTCCACATCGAGCAAGCTCTCGCGGGCGACTTCACGCCCTTCAACTGGAGCGTGGACACGACCAACAATGCGGTCGCGATCACCGGCACGGCGAACTTGACGCGCGCGCGCGTGGCGACGGCCGATGCGGGCCTCGATCCGCTGCAGCCGCTCGCGGTGACCACGGGCTGCGCGGACGGAATGCCGGACCAGATCCTCCTCGAGGGCTATGTGCTGCCGCCTTCGGCGGTGCTGCGCGACGGAGTCAGCACGCTGAGTTGGTCGCACGACGGACAGCTCGGGCGGCTCGTGCTGGACGAGACGGACGGCGTTGCGACGCACATCTGGTCGATCGTTCCCTGACGCAGGCTGCGCTCGGGAGCGCGCGTTCCCGGCAGCGTGCCCCGAGAGTGTTGTCTGAGCGTGTTCCCTGTGCGCGCGTCGCGCTGCCTCGGCGTGGACGCGGCTCGGTCGCAAAGAGCGCGCGAGCGAATGTGACGCAAGCTGCGCGGTCGAGCGAATGCGCGCGCGACGCAGCGAACAGGCGAGCGATGGGACGCGGGCGATGCGGCGAGTGAGAGCTCGCTCGCGCAGCGTCGGGCGTGCGCGCGCCCGCTCGAGCGACGAAGGGGGCCAGTGACTTTGCGGTCACTCGCCCGAGGGAGAAAGACAGCCTTCGAGCTTCCCGGGTACGGGCGCTGCTCGCAATAGCACCCGCACCTCCCGAAGGCTGTCTTCACGCGGGAGGCGAACCACACGCGCGCGAAGAGCGTAGCGTGTGCGCGAGCGGGCGCAACGAGAGCCTGTGCAACGGTTGCATTGCCGTGCCGCGGCTGTGCACGAGCGCGCGTCGCTCTCGAGCTCCCACGCAGCTCGCCTTGCGAGCCTTCCCACGCGAGCGTTCTCTCGCGAGCCCATTCCAAGGACACTCGTTTCAGGCTCTGGAAGCCCTAGGGCGCACCGCTTCGCGGTGGGGGGCAGGTCGGGTTCAATCGTCGCGGCGCGGCAGGGCCGCGGAGAACGGCGTGCCGTCCTCGGGCAGGGTCGCTGCGATCGACGCGTGGAGCGAGAGCCATGCGATGGCCCGGTCGTCGCAGGCCTCGGGGTCGCTCCAAGCGAGCACCAGCGCGAGCTTGCCCTGGTGGGCGAGAACCTGCGCGCCGCACGGCAGTTGGCCTTCGATCACGCCTTCCACGGCCGCTCGCACGAGTGCTTCCGACGGCAGGAGTTCGCGCGGCCCGCGCGCGAGGACGGGCAGCCACATGCTCCCGTGGCAGCGCCAGAGCTCGACCGCCCGCAGCCCTTCGCAGTGTGCTGTGGCAAACAGCAGCGCCCGGTCGAGGTCGCCCAGCGTTGTGCTCGCGAGCAGCGCCAGAACGGCACCCTCTTTGACTTCGGTCTTGGGCTTCACGCCAAGCCCTCTTCGGATGTCCGACGCGGGGGCCTCAAGCGGGCCCGCGCCGGGAGCGCGGCGTGCCCCAAAGCGGGGCTGCGTTGGGTCGCTCCGGGCCGCTGCGGGCGGAGCTGGGCGGATCTGGGCGCGGAGCGCGAGGCGGGGCACAATGGAGCGCGATGAGCGACGCCTACCTCGACATCAATGGCTCGACGCCGGTCCACCCCGCGGTCCTCGAGGCCTACCTCGAGTCGACTCGGGCGACCTGCGGCAATGCCTCCGTCTCGCACCCCGCCGGCCTGCTCGCTCAGGAGCACATCGCGCGCGCCCGCGCCACCGCCGCGCGCACGCTCGGGTGCTCGGACGACGAGATCTGGTTCACCTCCGGTGGCACCGAGTCGAACAACTGGGCGCTCAAGGGGCTGTTCGCGCCCCACTGCGGCGGCCGGCTCGTGACGAGCGCGATCGAGCACAAGTCGGTGCTGCGCACGGCGGACGCGCTCGCTCGAGCGGGCATCGATGTCGCCGTCGTGCCGGTGGGCAACAGCGGTCGGGTCGAGGTCGCCGACATCGAGCGCGCGCTCACACCGGACACGCGCGTCGTGTCGCTGATGGTCGCGAACAACGAGACCGGTGTGCTGCAGCCCGTGCGCGAGGTCGCGCAGCTGTGCCGCTCGCGGGGCATCCTGCTCCACTGCGACGCCGTCGCGGCGATCGGCAAGTTGCCGCTCGATGTGCGCGAGCTCGGCTGCGACCTGCTCAGCCTCTCTGGCCACAAGCTCTACGCGCCCAAGGGTTGCGGCGTGTTGTATGTGCGCCGCGGCGTCGCGCTTGCGCCGCTGATCGACGGCTGTGGACAGCAGTGTGGAATGCGCAGCGGCACGGAGAACACCGCGGCTGTCGCGGCGCTCGGCCGCGCGTTCGAGCTGCTCGCGAGCGGCGCGTTCGACGCCGCTCGCAGACCCGAGTTGCGCGATCAGTTGTGGGCGGGCGTGCGCGCGCTCGAGCCGCGCGCCGTGCGCAATGGTGAAGGTCCGTGGCTCCCGAACACGCTCAGCGTCACATTCCCCGGCCGGATCGGTACCGAGTTGCAGAGCGCACTCGGCGCGCGCGGCGTGCATTGCTCAGCGGGAGCGGCGGCGATGGGGAGCGCGCCGTCCCATGTGCTGATGGCCATGGGCAAGGGCGATGCTCACGCGCGCGCCACGCTGCGCTTTTCGCTCGGCCACTCGACACGCACCGACGACATCGAGCGCGCGCTCTCCGCGCTCGCCGACGCGCTGCGTGCGACGCCCAAGCCTGAGGAGGCTCACGCATGAATCCAGACCCGCTCGATTTCCTGCTGGCCGATCTCGATCGCTTGCTCGCGGAGGATGCCAAGGGCGCGCGCGTCGCGCGGCTGCTCGCGGAGTACACCCAGAGCGGCTCGAGCGACTGGAAGCGCTTCGCGCTGTTCGAGGCCAACTACTACGCGCGCAACTTGATCCGGCGCACGGAACTCTACGAGTTGATCGTGCTGTGCTGGAGCAAGGGGCAGCGCAGCCCGATCCATGAGCACGCGGGCCAGCGCTGCTGGATGGGCGTGCTCGAGGGCACCGTGCGCGAGACGATCTACCGCGTGCGCGAGGACAGCCTGCAGCCGCCCGCGGTCGGACCCTCGCGCGAGTTCTGCGCGGGCGGCGTGGCGTACATCGTCGACGAGATGGGCTGGCACCGCATCGAGCCCGTGGGGGAAAGGCCGGCCGTGACGCTGCATCTCTACTCGCGGTCGATCCCTGAGTGTCGCGTGATCGACGAAGTCAGCGGCACCGTGCTCTCCAAGCGCATGAGCTACCACTCGGTGGGTGGCAAGGTGCTCGCCCAGGGCGTGGGCTCCCCACAGCGCGAGTGAGCACCGGGACGGATGCCCGCGAGGGGCTCGCGCTTGACCGCTCCCTCGCAGGGCCCTAGAGTCTTCGCCCCGAATCGGCGGTGTAGCTCAGTGGTTAGAGCAGCGGCTTCATAAGCCGCGTGTCGGGGGTTCAAGTCCCTCCACCGCTACCAACCCGCGGCGCGCGCCGGGAGCACCGATGTGGATGCCAGAGGGGTCCCTCCTCGTTCGCGCCCCGGGTCTTGTTCGGGCCCCGTCGTTCGTTCGAGCGCTGGCCCTCGACGGGCTGGTTTGGCCGCTCCGCGTGAGCGTGATCGCAGCGGCACTCTTTTTTTCCTTGCGCGTTCGATGGTGGCTGGAAAAGACTCGTAGATGTCCTTGCGCGCTCTGCGGCTCCTTCCGGGACGGACCGAAGGCGCAGCGTGCGCGAGGCACATGCAACGACCCAAGGTGTCCTCGATGCAAGCGCTTGAAGAAAGCTCCGCGACCGTTCCGGACGAGTCCCCCCTCGTCGACATTCCCGTGTCCCTCGTTCCTTCGGCGTCCTTCGATGTGCCCATGCAAGCGGGCGACTACGACTTCGAAGACGACTTTCAGGATGAGGACGACGAGGCCGACGACGACGAAGAAGATGATGATGAAGAAGTCGACGAGGACGAGGACGACGACGGAGAAGACGGCGATAGCGACCTGTGGGACGACGAGGACGAGGACGACGACTAGAGGCGCTTGCCCCGCGCGGGGGGCGTCCTCCGCGCGTTCCTCGCGGGTGACGCGGGGGTAGCGCGCCTGCGCGTGGGTCGGCGAATGTGATTTGCGGGGGAACTAGGCCTCGCGGCGCGGAACTTTGGGCCTAAGATCCGCGCTTCACCGAGCTGGGGGCGCCGGACCCAATGGAGGGTCCGGCTGAGATGTACCCCTCGAACCTGATCCGGATCATGCCGGCGTAGGAAAAGCTGATGAGCACGAGCACGAACGGCGCGGCACAGGCGCGCGCCCACAAGGTCTTCCGCGCGGTCCCGTTTGGCGGCACGACGCTGCGCGTCCCCGCTCGGCGCGTGCAGCTCGGGAACGGCGAGTCGTTCGACCTCTACGACACGTCCGGTCCGCAGGGGCACGACCGCCATGCCGGCCTGCCCAAGCTGCGCGCGCCGTGGATCGCCCGCCGGGCTGCCCTCGGCGCGGGCAATGTGTCGCAGATGCATTACGCGCGGCGCGGGATCGTGACCGAGGAGATGGCCTTCGTCGCCGCGCGCGAGGGTGTCGACCTCGAGTTCGTGCGCACGGAGATCGCGGCCGGGCGCGCGATCATCCCCTCCAATGTGCGCCATCCCGAGCTCGAGCCGATGATCATCGGCCGCAACTTCCTCGTGAAGATCAACGCCAACATCGGCAATAGCGCCGTGGCGAGCTCGATCGAGGAGGAAGTCGAGAAGCTCAGCTGGTCGACGCGCTGGGGAGCGGACACGGTGATGGATCTCTCGACGGGGAAGAACATCCACGAGACGCGCGAGTGGATCCTGCGCAACTCGGCCGTGCCGATCGGCACCGTGCCGATCTATCAGGCCCTCGAGAAGGTCAAGGGGCGTCCGGAGAAGCTCGACATCGACATCTTTCTCGAGACGCTCGAGGAACAGGCGCAACAGGGGGTCGACTACTTCACGATCCACGCCGGCGTGCTCTTGCGCTATGTGCCGCTCACCGCCAAGCGCGTGACCGGCATCGTCTCGCGCGGTGGCTCGATCATGGCGAAGTGGTGCCTCGCGCATCACAAGGAGAACTTCCTCTACACCGAGTTCGAGCGCATCTGCGAGCTCTTGAAGCGCTACGATGTCAGCTTCTCGCTCGGCGATGGCCTGCGGCCGGGCTCGATTGCGGACGCGAACGACGAGGCGCAGTTCGGCGAGCTGCAGACGCTGGGCGAGCTCACCGAGATCGCCTGGAAGCACGATGTGCAGGTGATGATCGAGGGCCCCGGGCACGTGCCGATGCACAAGATCCGCGAGAACATGGATCTGCAGCTCAAGCTCTGCAAGGAAGCGCCGTTCTACACGCTCGGGCCGCTCGTGACCGACATCGCGCCGGGCTACGACCACATCACCAGCGCCATCGGCGCGGCGATGATCGGCTGGTACGGCACGGCGATGCTGTGCTATGTGACGCCCAAGGAGCACCTTGGCCTGCCGGATCGCGAGGATGTGAAGCAGGGCGTGATCGCGTACAAGATCGCGGCGCATGCGGCGGACCTCGCGAAGGGGCACAAGGGCGCGCAGGAGCGCGACAACGCGCTCTCCCGTGCGCGCTTCGAGTTCCGTTGGGAGGACCAGTTCGAGCTCGGGCTCGATCCCGTGACGGCGCGCGCCTACCACGACGCGACCCTGCCGCAGGAGGGCGCGAAGACGGCGCACTTCTGCTCGATGTGCGGCCCGCACTTCTGCTCGATGAAGATCACCGATGATGTGCGGCGGCTCGCGGCCGAGCAGGGCGTCGGCGCGGACGAGGCGCTCGCGCGCGGCCTCAAGGACAAGAGCGACGAGTTCGCGCGCACGGGCGGGGCGCTGTACTCGTGAGCGAGTCCGATGTCCCGCCGGCGATCGAGCCGGACCCGGAGTGGGGCAAGGTTTCCGGCCATCCTTTCGACACGCGCTTCCTCGAGGGGCCCGGCTCGCGCACGCGCGAGCTCGGTCGCGCGATCCGCATCTTCGGCGAGTTCGTGAAGGGCTTTCGCGCGCTGCACTTCGTCGGACCCTGCGTGACCGTGTTCGGCTCGGCGCGCACGCCGAGTGGCTCGCGCTACTACGAGCTCGCGCGCGAGCTCGGTGGGCGGCTGGCGTCCTCGGGCTTCACGGTCATGACCGGCGGCGGTCCCGGGATCATGGAGGCCGCCAACCGCGGCGCGAAAGAGCATCAGGGCTACTCGCTCGGCTGCAACATCGAGTTGCCGCGCGAGCAGCAGCCCAACCCGTACCTCGACCGCTTCGTGACCTTCCGCTACTTCTTCGTGCGCAAGGTGATGCTCGCGAAGTACTCGGTCGCCTTCGTCGCCATGCCCGGCGGATTCGGCACGATGGACGAGCTGTTCGAGATCGCGACGCTGATCCAGACCGGCAAGGTGCACGACTTTCCGGTTGTGGTCATGGGTAAGGACTACTGGGGCCCGATGTTCGACTTCCTGCGCGGGCCGATGCTGAAGGAACGCATGATCGAGGCGCGCGATGTCGACCGCATTCTGCTGACGGACTCGCCCGACGAGGCCATGGCGGCGATCGAGCACTCCGCCGCGCGGCTCCTGCAGCGCACATGGCTCAAGCGCGGCCGGCGCAGCCGGCTGCTCGGCGAGCGCGGGCGCTAGGCGTCCGGTCTCACGGGCGGCGCAGGTCGAGCACGCGCGCGAGCGCGCTGATCACGAGCGCGTGGCGGATTTCGCCCGCGGCGATCCGTGCGCGCACCTCGTCGAGCGCGAGCGTGTCGACGACGATGTCCTCGCCGCTGTCGAGGTCCTGCGGGTCGGTGAGCTCGCAGTCTTCGGCGAGCCAGTGGTGGCACAGGTTGTCGTGGAACGCTGGGTTGGGCTCGACGCAGCCCAAGTAGGTCCAGCGCTCGCTCGTGTAGCCGCATTCCTCGCGCAGCTCGCGCCGCGCGGCATGCCCGTGTTCTTCGAGCGGATCGACGACGCCGCCGGGGATCTCGGTCGTGATCGAGCTGCTGCCAAAGCGGAACTGGCGCACGACGATCAGTCGCCGCTCGCGCGTCAGCGCCACCACATTGCACCACTGCGGGGTTTCGAGCACGGTGCGCAGCATGTCCTTGCCCGTGCGCGGGTTGGTGAGCGTGTCGAAGCGCGCGCGGCAGATCAGCAGGTCGGGGCCGTAGTGGCTGTACACGCGGGTCCACGGGCGAGGGGCTTGGCTCATGCCTGCGAAGTGTAGGGCCGGGATTGTGCGCGTGCTGCTTCGTTCGCGGATGCGTCGGCGCTACCGTGCTCCGATGGCCACGCTGAGCTTGAGTCCGCTCGAGCGCGCCCGTCGCTCCCAAGGTGTGGCGGCGCTGCTCCTCGTGCAGCTCTTCTTCGGCCTGTTTCCGCTGTTCGGGAAGGTCGCCTTCGGCAGCTTCCGAGCGCAGGCGGTGGGGGCGTGGCGCATCGCGGTCGGCGGCCTCGTCCTCGGCTCGCTGGCGGCGGCGCTCCACGGCCGCAAGTTCCTGCCCGACCGCGCGGACCTGCCGCGGCTCTTTCTGTGCGGCTTGCTCGGCATCGTGCTCAACATGGTGATGTTCCTCGAGGGCCTGCAGCGCTCGACGGCCGTCAATGTGGCGCTGCTCTTGCCCTTGATCCCCGTGTTCACGCTGATCGTGGCGGTGCTCGCGCGCCAAGAGCGCTTCGACCTGCCGCGCGCGATTGGCATGGCGGTCGCGTTCGCGGGTGCGGGGCTCGTGCTGTTCGAGCGCGGCGGCCGCCTCGGCAGCGACCATCTCACGGGCAACCTGCTCGTCGTGGGCAACGAGCTGTGCTACGCGATCTACTTCGTGCTCTTGCGTCCGTTGCTCGGCAAGTACCCGCCGCTCGTGTTGACCGCGTGGGTGTTCCTGCTCTCGGCTTGGGCGATCCCGCTGCTCGTGGGACCGGCGACTCCGCTCGTGCCCGAGGCCGCGCCCACGGAGGCGTGGCTCTCGATCCTCTACATCGTCATCTTCCCGACGATCTTCACCTACCTGCTCAACTCCTTCGCGCTGGCGCGCGTCTCGGCCTCGACGGCCGCCGCGTTCATCTTCCTGCAGCCGATGATCACGGTCGTCGGAGCGCTGTGGTGGCTCGACGAGGCCCTGCCCGGCCACTTCGCGCTCTCCATGCTGCTCACCTTTGGCGGCGTGCGGCTCGTCGCGCGTCGCCCCGTGGCGCGGCCTCTCGCGCCCGCGGCGACGAGGTTCTAGAGTCTCGGCCCATGCATGTCCCGCAGGTGCCCGAGCCGTCTCGCATTCGCTTCCGCTGCAAGGCGCGCACGCGCTGGTCCGACGAGGACAACCAGAATGTGCTCAACAACGCGGTCTATCTGACCCTGCTCGAAGAAGGACGCCACGCCTACTTCCAGCGTCTGGGCTTGCTGGAGCAGAACCACTTCCCGTTCGTGCTCGGGAGCTGCAACATCCGCTTCGTGAGCCCCGGCCGCGGCGGCGCCGAGGTCGAGATCGAGGTGATCACCACGCGGCTGGGCAAGTCGTCGTTCGAGCAGGCCTACCGCGTGCGCGAGACGCCCGGCGGCCGCGTGTGGTGCGAGGCCGAGGCCGTGCTCGTCGTGTACGACGCGCGCAACGGTCGCAGTGCGCCGATGACGAGCGCTTTCCGCTCGGCCGTGGCCGAGTTCGAGGGCCTCGCGTAACTCGCGCGGCGCCGGACCCGACGCGCAGGCCTACTC
>Ga0194131_10001315_pt1 | contig 42724 bp, 40 predicted proteins | sample TA2KigO120mmetaG_FD_148631 | JGI IMG/M metagenome (GOLD analysis project Ga0194131, IMG submission 148631) | Freshwater microbial communities from Lake Tanganyika, Tanzania - TA2015053 Kigoma Offshore 120m | ecosystem: Environmental > Aquatic > Freshwater > Lake | place: Tanzania: Lake...
CGGCGCCCCGCCCGCGGCCCTGCTCGCCGCGCAGGGGCAGCGGCGCCTGCGCAGCGAGGGTCATCACGCTCGTGGCAACGATGAGTGCGGTCCAGATGGATTTCATGCGGCGAAGTGTACACCGGCCTCACACCGCCATTTCCGCCACCGGCCGGACCTCGACCGTGCCGTCTTTCGCCGACGGAATCCGCGCCGCGATGCCGATCGCCTCGTCCAGGTTCTTCGCCTCGATCAGGTAGTAGCCGCCGAGCTGTTCGCGTGTCTCGGCGAACGGCCCGTCGGTCACCATCCGCTTCCCGTTGCGGACACGGACGCTCGTCGCCGTCGTCGTCGGCTGCAGCTCGAAGCCGCTCAGATGGTTCCCGCTGGCCTTGATGGCCTCCGTGAACTGCCCGTATTCCGCGTAGATGCTCTGCCGCTCGGCGTCCGACAGCTTCTCCCACGACTTCTCATCCAGGTGAATCAGCAGCATGTATTTCACGTCGTACCTCCGTGCGTGTATCGAACGGCGAGGCCGCGGATCGACAACCCGGGACAGAAAGTATTTACCATCGGGTGATGACCGCCGTTGCCGACGTCTACTCGGCCGAATGGGGCTACATCGTCGCCACGCTGATCCGGCTGCTCGGCGACTTCGACGTGGCCGAAGAGGCGGCGCAGGATGCGTTTGCGGCCGCGGTGGAGCAGTGGCCGCTGTCCGGCGTGCCCGAGTACCCCCGCGCCTGGCTGATTCAGACCGCCCGACACAAGGCCATCGACCGGCTGCGCCGGCGGGCCCGGCTGCAGGAAAAGATCGAGGCGCAGCGGGTGCTCGACGGCGACCGCGTGCAGGACCCGCCCGGTCTGGACGGGGGAGAGATTCCCGACGACCGGCTGCGGCTCATCTTCACCTGCTGTCACCCGGCGATTGCGCCCGACGCGCAGGTCGCGCTCACGTTGCGGACGCTGTGCGGCCTCGAGACCGACGAGATCGCCCGCGCCTTCCTGGTCCCGCCGGCGACGATGGCGCAGCGGCTCGTGCGGGCGAAGCGGAAGATCCGCGACGCGGGGATTCCGTACGTGGTGCCCGAGACGGGGGAGATGCCGGCCCGGCTCGACGCGGTGCTCACGGTCATCTACCTCGTGTTCAACGAGGGGTATGCCGCGACGCGCGGCGAGCCGCTGGTGCGGGGAGAGCTCTGTGCGGAGGCGATCCGCCTTGCCCGGCTCGTCCGGGCGCGGCTGCCGGCACCCGTCACCGGCGAAGCGACCGGCCTGCTCGCGCTGATGCTCCTCCACGACTCGCGCCGCAACGCGCGCCTGGACGAGGAGGGCAACCTGGTCGTGCTGGAGGAGCAGGACCGGAGCCGCTGGGATCGCGCGCAGATCGCGGAAGCACTGCCGCTGGTGGAGGAATCACTACGCCGCGGCGGCGGTCCCTTCGCCCTGCAGGCCGCCATTGCCGCGCTGCACTGCCAGGCGCCTCGCGCGGAGGACACGGACTGGCCGCAGATCGTGCGCCTCTACGAGGTGCTCGAGCGCGTGCAGCCCTCGCCGGTCGTCTCGCTGAACCGCGCGGTGGCGGTGGCGATGGTGGCGGGCCCGCGCGCCGGGCTCGCGCTGATCGAGCCGCTGGCGGCGGCCGGCGATCTGGACGGCTACCATCTGCTGCATGCCGCCCGCGCGGACCTGCTGCGCCGCGCCGGCGACGCGGATGCGGCCGCGCGCAGCTACGAGCGGGCGCTGGCGCTCGCCACCAACGAAAGCGAGCGGCGCTACCTGCAACGACGGTTATCATCACTGGCGTGTCCACCACGCGCGTCGCAGTAGTGCAGGCTGCGCCCGTTGCCTTCGACGTGGCCCGCACGCTGGAGAAGGTGAAGGACCTCGCGGCCGACGCCGGCCGGCGTGGCGCCGCGCTCACGCTCTTCCCCGAGGCGTTTGTCTCGGCGTATCCACGCGGCCTGAACTTCGGCGCCGTCGTCGGGTCGCGCACGCGCGCAGGGCGCGAGCAGTTCCGCGTGTACTGGGAGAGCGCGATCGAGGTGCCCGGTCCGCACGTGGAGGCGCTGGCCTCGGTCGCCCGCGGCAACAGGACGCACCTCGTGATCGGCGTCGTGGAGCGCGACGGCGGCACGCTGTACTGCACCGTCCTGTTCTTCGGCCCCGACGGCGGCTATCTCGGCAAGCACCGCAAGCTGATGCCGACCGCCAGCGAGCGTCTCGTGTGGGGCTTCGGGGACGGATCCACCCTGACCGTGCTCGACACCACCGTCGGCCGCGTGGGCGCCGTCATCTGCTGGGAGAACTACATGCCGCTGCTGCGCGCGGCGATGTACGCGAAAGGCGTGGAGATCTACTGCGCGCCGACGGCCGACGACCGGGCGACGTGGCTGCCGACCATGCAGCACATCGCGCTCGAGGGGCGCTGCTTCGTGCTGTCGGCAAACCAGTTCGCGCGGCGCAGCGATTATCCGGCGGACTATGCGACCGCCTTCGGCGACGATCCCGCCACCGTCCTGTCGCGCGGCGGCAGCTGCATCGTCGGCCCGCTCGGGCAGGTGCTCGCGGGCCCTGACTCGTCGGGCGAGACGATTCTGACCGCGGACATCGATCGAGACGAGATCGCGCGGGCGCGGCTCGACTTCGACGTGGTGGGCCATTACGCGCGGCCGGACGTGTTCACGCTTCGCGTGGACGAAAGCCGGCGCGCGCCGGTGTCGTTCGAATGAGATTCCTGGTTCTCGGCGCCGGTGGCATCGGCGGGTATTTCGGCGGCCGGCTCGTCGAGAACGGCGCGGACGTCGCCTTTCTCGTGCGCGAGCGGCGGCGCGAGCAGCTCGAGGCCGACGGGCTTCGCATCGAGAGCGTCTACGGCAACGCGACGCTGCGCGTCGCCTCGCTGGTTGCCGACGACCTGAAGCCGCGGTACGACGTCGTCCTGCTGACGTGCAAGGCGTACGACCTGGCGTCGGCGATCGATGCGGTCGCGCCGGGACTTGCGCGCGACGGCTGCGTCGTGCCGCTGCTGAACGGCATCGCGCACCTCGAGCCGTTGAACGCGCGGTTCGGCCTGGAGCGGGTACTCGGCGGCACCGCCCAGATCGGCGTCACGCTGGCGCGCGACGGCACCGTCAGGCACCTCAACGACTGGCGGACGATCGCCATGGGGGAGCAGGGCGGCGGCGTCAGCGCGCGGGCGCGGGCGATTGCCGGGGCGTTCCCTGCGGCGAGCGTCGCCGCGCAGGCGTCCGCGGACATCATGCAGGAGATGTGGGAGAAGCTCGTGCATCTCGCCACCGCGGCCAGCATGACCTGCCTCATGCGCGCCAATGTCGGGGAAATAGTCCGGACCGATGCGGGCGCCGGGCTTCTGCGCCGCACGTTCGATCTGCTGAGCGAGGTTGCCACCCGCAACGGCCATCCGCCGGGCGACGCCTTCCTCGCCAGGTACAGGCGCATCTTCTCAGACGGGCAGTCCGGCTACGCCACCTCGATGCTGCGGGATATCGAAGCCGGCAACCGCACCGAGGGCGCCCACATCGTGGGTTTTGCGCTCGAGAAAGCCCGCGCCGCGGGCCTGGACGGGGGCACTCTGGAGATCGCGTACAGTCACCTGCAGGCCTACGACAACCGGCGCGCGGCGGGGCGGCTCCCGGGTCGAAACTGATATACAATCCCGCGTCTACGGGCCGACTTCCTCAATAAACTCCAAGGAACGATCTATGTCACGCAGGACGGCACTCTCGGTCGCGTTGCTGGCGCTCCTCGCTGCAGGCGTCTCGCTGGGCGACATCGCGAACGCGCAACAGCAGGCGCAGGCGCCCGCGCAGGGCGGCCGGCAGGGCGGCGGCGGCCGCGGCTTCGGTCCCGGCGGGTTCCAGCCGCCGACGTCCACGACGCCGCCTCCGGGCGTGCAGCCGCTCCCCGTCGATCTCTTCACGACGAAGAACTTCTACCTCGACGAGAAGTACTGGCTCGACAAGCGCTACACCCGCTGCAACACGCCGCGCCAGTTGACCGACATGGTGCGCAACAACCGGATGGCGCACTGGGGCGACTGCAACCTCGACCGCCCGATCGACGGGATCGTGAGCCCGTACCAATACAAGACCGCGGCGGAGCACTACGCGGCGCTGCTGACGGAAGCGGAGAAGGCAGGCGGACCGACGAAGCACACGCGCCAGACGCTGCCCGAGTGGGACGGCTGGTACGCGCGGCGCGCTCCGGACGAGCAGTGGATCTGGGGCCGCAACCTGCAGACCTCGACGATGCTCTCGCTGCTGACGCCGAAGTACCGCGCGTGGATGGTGCAGCAGAACTACCACGAGACCGTGAACAACTCGCCCCAGTGGATGGCCGCGTTCTGCTATCCCGAGGGCTTCATGCGGTGGTGGGCGCAGGCGTCGCTCGGCGGCAACATCGAAGTGATGATGAACCCGAACCAGGTGCAGTTCGTCAGCGGCATCGCCGACAACTTCCTGCGCCGCGTGCTCATCGGCCGCACGCACGTGCAGAAGGTGCCGCAGTGGTACGGCGAGACCGTCGGCTTCTGGAACGGGAATACGCTCGTGGCGTGGACCGCGAACGTGCAGGGCTGGACGCTCTCACACTCGATGTTCGAGTACAGCAGCCGGATGGAGACCGTCGAGGTCTTCCGGCCGTCGGCGGACGGCAAGACGATCACCGTCGAGGCCACCTTCTACGATCCCGAGGCGTTCACGCGGCCGTTGCACACCGTGACCCCGTGGGAGCGCGTGCGCAACCTCGACGACCCGGAGGCGCGCTTTACCCTCGTGCAGTGCCGCGTCCAGAGCACCATCGTCAACGGCCCGGACGGCAAGCCCACGCAGCTGACGTTCCTCGACGACGGCTACATCGACTACTTCGGCCGCCCGTGGGCGCAGAACTGGGAGAAGCATTTCGAAGAGGGCTGGCAGAAGCCCGGGAATTGATCGCACAATCAGCAGAGGACCCTCGAGGAACGGCGTTAAGGCGTTCCGGGAGACAGGGAGAGAAGCGATGAAGAAGCGTTCGTATTCATGGCATGTCACCGCAATCGCCGCCGTCATCATGGCTGCTGGATATGCGAGCACCACGCTGGCCCATCATTCCTTCGCGATGTACGACCAGACGAAGGCGACGACGCTGACTGGAAAGCTCACCCGCTACATCCCGGGCGCGAACCATGCCCAGCTCATCTTTCAGCTCGTCGACGACACGGGCAAGGCGGTCCTGAAGGACGGCAAGCCCATCCAGTGGGGCGTCGAGACGGGTTCCGCCGCCTCGATGGCGCGCAACGGCGTCACCCCGTCCACGTTCCCGGAGGGCACGATCTTCACGGTGACGCTGCACCCGCTGCGAGACGGCCGGACGTTCGGGGCCATGGCGGGCGCGTTGGTGCTGTGCGGCTCGACGATGCCGGAGGGCGGCTGCAACGAGAAGACGGGCAAGGTCCTCGTCCGCGGCAGCGCCGACATTTAAGGCCAGGGTAGAGATCGAAGATAATAGAAGAGGTTCAACGGCGGCTGGGAGGACGCAGACAGCGTCCTTCCAGCCGTTTTTCTTGGTGCTTCCCCATGTCCACACCCGCTGACGCTGCCACCATCGTCGTCACGAAACCCGGAGCCGGCGCGTCTCCCATCCCGACGGCCGCCACCGCGCCTGGCGTGCCGACGCCGGAGCTGATCAAGGCGATGCTCGATTCGGGCGCCGGGATCAGTGACCTGATCCTGTCTCCCGGACGTCCGCCGCAGGTCGAAAAGCACGGCGACCTTGTCGCGGTGACAGTGCCCGGGCTGACGATCCTGAAGCCCGAGGACACGGCGCGGGTGGCGAAGGACCTGATCTCCGGCAACGACCAGGCGATCAAGTCGCTCAAGGAGAACGGCGCGTGCGACCTCTCGTACTCGCTGCCCGAGCGCTGCCGCTTCCGCGTGAACGTGTTCCGCCAGCGCGGCACCTACGCGATCGTGATGCGCGTCATCGCCTCGAAGATTCCGTCCATCGCGGACCTGAACCTGCCGGCGGTGCTCGCCGAGGCCGCGAAGCTGAAGAACGGCGTCGTGCTGGTCACGGGGCCGACCGGCTCGGGCAAGTCGTCCACGCTGGCCGCAATCATCGACCTGATCAACGAGACCCGCGCGGAGCACATCCTCACCATCGAGGACCCGATCGAGTTCCTGCACAACCACAAGAAGGGCACCGTCCACCAGCGCGAGCTGCACAGCGACACGCCGACCTTCGCGCTGGCGCTGCGGGCTGCACTGCGGCAGGCGCCCAAGGTCATCCTGGTCGGCGAGATGCGCGACCGCGAGACGATCGAGATCGGGCTCACCGCGGCGGAGACCGGCCACCTCGTGTTCTCGACCCTGCATACCATCGACGCGTCGAAGACCGTGGACCGCATCGTCGGAACCTTCGAGGCCGCCGATCAGCAGGCCATCCGCACCCGCCTGTCGGCGTCGTTCCGCTTCTTCATCTCGCAGCGTCTCGTCCCGAAGAAGGGCGGCGGCCGCGTGGCCGTGCTCGAGGTCCTGAAGTCCACGATGCGGACGAAGGAGTACATCGAGAAGGGCGACCAGGAAGGGCGCTCGCTGCTCGACGCGATGCGCGACGGCGAGCTGGACGGCATGCAGCACTTCGACGGCGAGCTCGAGAAGCTCGTCCGCGCCGGGACGATCACGATGGCCACGGCGATGCTGTACGCGACCAACGCCGGCAACCTCCGGCTGCAGATGTCGGATGTGCCGGACGACGCGCCCGACACCTCGATCGAGTCGATGATCGTGCGTTAGAGTACGTAGAGTACGTAGTGTCCGGCTTTAGCCGGACCAAGTTGAGCGGCACCGCCGTGTGTGGTCCGGCTAAAGCCGGACACTACGAAGAAGTCGAAACCGCGCTAAGCGATGGTTGAGCCCCCTCACGCCGAAGACGCGGCCGCGGACGACGAGAGCCGTCCCCGCGCGCGCCGCGTCCTCGCGAAGACGTGCGACATGGCGTTCCTGACCGTCGCGCTGCCGCTCGCGGGCTGGTTGCGGTAGGGGCCTACGGCGATCCAGCAGCGAACGCGGCCACTCTCCCGTCGCGCTCATCGACGGCCGGGCACGGTGGGGCGGGATCACCGGCGCCAAAGTGCCGCAGCAGCTCGAGCATCCTCTCCCGCATGAGCGTGGCGGCGAGGCACATCGCCGCCCGCTGCGTCGCCGGATCGAACCGCGCGCCATAGCCGAGGAGCATGCGGACCGATTGCCCGGAGTCGTTCGCCACCGCCCAGAGCAGGGGCAGCAGCGCCAGCGGCCGGCCGCCGGTGAGCACCGCATGACGCACCTCTATCGGCGTGTTCGGATCCTGCCCCGCGCGGATGAACTCGTAGGCCCTCGACACGTCGTCGCGCTCGACGGCCTCGGCGAGCGAGTAGGCGAACGGCGTCGAGAAGAGCGGGGACTCGGGCGCGCGCGACCGCCAGGCCTCGAGCGTGATGAGCGCGGCGGCCGCGACAATCGCCGGGAGGGCCATGACCCACGCGAGCAGGCGCTGGCGATCGGTCATGGCAGCCCGAGCGTCCGTTTGACGATGCGCGGATAGTGCGTCGGCCGCGCCGGTCCAGGCGCGGTCCCCTGCGCGATCATCGACTGCATGATGTCGAGGTAGACCGGCCGCTCGGCGAACTCCACGCGCCGGTCGGGGAGCAGGAGGAGCCACTCGCTGCTGTTCCTCGCGGAGAAGATGCGCGCGATCTCGATCGTGCTGATCGCGCGGCTCTGCCACGCCGCGGCGAGCAGGGCAAGGCCGGCGGCGGCGAGCACGAACTGCGGCCGCCGCGCGGTGAGGGCCCGCCCGGCGGCGGCGCGGATCGCGAAGAACGCCGACAGCGCGTAGAATGGCACCGCCATCCCCCCGAGCCGGTCGCGCGAGTAGTTGAAGCTGAGCGCGCCCGACGCCAGCAGGACCACGATCGTCACCACGAACAGGCGCGTCTCGAGCGACGTGCGGTCCGCCCGCCAGGATCGGACGCCCCACCACACGACCAGTGCGGTGACTGCCGCCGAGGACAGGAGGTGAATCATTTCCCAGATCTCGGGATGGCCCTGCACCGTGTCGTTGACGATGCGGAAGATGCCGCGCGTGGGCTCGGAAAAGAGCACGTTGCCGATGGTGGCGGCGGCGGTATAGGCGTAGACCAAGTACGGGAACCCCCCGAACCGCGCCTCGGCCTGGTCCGGCTCGAGCTCGATGAAGCCGAGTCCGATCGCCTGCTCGAAGGGCGCCCATGACTCCCGCACGGCGACGCGTGCCGCCACATACACGACCGCGAGGACCGCCAGCGCCGCGGCCGTTCCGCGCGTCGCGCCCGGCGCGCCCATCCACCACGCCGTGACGACGAGCGGGATGAGCACGAGTCCCTGCTCCTTGAACCCGATGGCGGCAAGCGTCAGCAGCACGATCAGGGCGCTGCGCCACGCCCGCGGCTCGCGATTCGCGAGTACCCACGCGAACAGCGCGAGCGGCATGCCGACGATCGTGTAGCTGAGAGGAATCTCGAGGTTGTCGCGGAACCCGCGGCTGCCGGCGAGGACCGCCACCGCCAGCGTGGCCGCCGCGGCCTCGAGGAGTGTCGTCGGGCGCACATGGACGACGAACAGGATGAGAAGCGTGACGACAGGGATGATGTGCAGCAGCCTGACGCCGGCGAGCGCCGCCTCGAGCGAGCCCGCGTAATGCCAGAGCGTGGAGAGGCTGGCGTGGAAGAGCGGCCGGTAGTACGCGGTCTCGGGGAAGAAGAACTGGGAAACCGGCGCCCGGGTGACGTCCTCGAACAGCGCCACCGCCTCCGTGACGGGAAACGGCGTCTGCCACAGCACGGTGCAGAGAATCGCGAGGAAGGGCGCCGTGACGAGCAGGACCGCCCACGTCCATCGAGGCATGCGCGCCCCAATTGTCTCAAATCGCGCCGCTACAATGGGGCATGGCCGGGCGCCAGTGCTATCACTGCAAGCAGTGGGTCGAGGAAGGCGAGGCGCACGACTGCTGGACGACGACCGAAGCGGCCCTGACGAAGGACCTGTCAGAGGATCTGCAAGAGGCCTGGGAGCGGCTGCGCGAGACCGCGAGCGAGTTCGGCGAGCAGCGCATCTACGCGTCGCACAACTCGATCATGTTCTCGCGCCGGTCGTGCTACTTCTTCGTGCGCCCGAAGAAGACGTTCCTCGAGGTCGTCGTCTTCCTCGGGCGCGCGGTGAAGGCGCCGCAGATCCGGCGCGTGGACGCGGCGTCGAAGACCAGGAAAGCCCACTTCCTCCGCATCACGCACCGCGACGAGGTGGAGCCGCCGATGACGGACTGGCTGCGCGAGGCGTACGACCTGCAGGCGAGGAAGACACAGAAGACACGATGAAGATATACGACGAGCTGGCTGCCTGGTGGCCGCTCCTGTCCGCGCCGGAGGATTACGAGGAGGAAGCCGCGTTCTACGCGCAGGCGCTCGTTGCCGCCTCGCGTCGTCCCGTCCGGACGGTGCTGGAGTTGGGGAGCGGAGGCGGCAACAACGCGTCGCACCTGAAGAAGACGTTCGACATGGTGCTTGTCGAACCGTCAGCCGGCATGCTTGCCGTCAGCCGTGCGCTCAATCCCGAGTGCGAGCACGTGCAGGGGGACATGCGGACCGTACGCCTGGGCCGGCCGTTCGACGGCGTGTTCGTCCACGATGCCGTGTGTTACATGACGACGCGCGCCGACCTCCGGCAGGCGATCGCGACTGCGTTCGTGCACTGCGCGCCCGGCGGGGCCGTCCTGTTCGCGCCGGACCATGTGAAAGAAAACTTCCGGCCCGGCACCGACTGCGGCGGCCACGACGGCACGGACGGCCGGGCCCTTCGCTATCTCGACTGGATGTGGGATCCGGACCCTGCCGACGACACCTACCTGGTCGACTACGCGTTCGTGCTGCGCGCGCCCGACGGAACGGTGCGCCTGGAACACGACCGCCACGCCGAGGGACTGTTCACGCGCGCGGACTGGCAGCGTCTCCTCGCTGAGGCTGGCTTCACCGACATCCGGGTACTGCCGCTCGTCCACTCGGAGGTGGACCCCGGCACGCACGAAGTGTTCACCGCGACGCGGCCGGGCGTAGCGCGCCACCCTGCCGCGACGACGATGTAGACCTCAGGCGGGCCCTGCTGGAGGAGGCCCTGCGCACCATCCAGTCCGAGGGCGTGGAGCATCTGGCGCTCCGGACCGTCGGGGAAAAGCTCGGCGTTTCCCGGACGGCGCTGTACCGTCATTTCTCCGACAAGCAAGCGCTGCTCGCGGTCGTGGGGCGCGAGGGCTTCCGCATGCTCCGCCTCGCCCTCGTGGACGCACTCGTCGAGCAGCAGCAGGCCGGGTTCGTGCGGCAGGACGATCCCGCGGCCAGCTCAGTGGCATGAACGAGAGCGGGGAGACGCTCAATCGCTACGCGGCCGAGCGGGTCCGCGACGCGATTTCGGCATAGAATACGGCGCTATCCGGAGGTGCGCGATGCGCGACAGGTTCCGGTCCGCGCTGTTCGCCGTCACGACTCTTCTCACGGCCCTTCTCACGGCCGCCGCCGTCTCCGCCCATCACTCGGTCGCAGGCCAGTTCGACACGTCGAAGTCGCTGACGCTGACCGGCGTGATTTCGCGGGTGGAGTGGATCAACCCGCACATCTACCTCCACATGGACGTGAAGGACCAGCGCGGGGACGTGACGACGTGGACGCTCGCCTCGCTGCCGACCGCCATGCTGCGGAGAGCCGGCCTCTCCCGCGAGTCGATCCAGGGACAGCCCGGCGAGCTCATTACCGTTGCGGCCAATCCCGCGCGTGACGAGACGCGGAACCTCGCCTGGATCACGAAGATGACGTACGCCGACGGACGCGCGATCTTTCTCACCGGGCAATAGACGCACGCCCTGAGGAACGGCGTTGAGCCGTTCCGGGAAACCAGGACGCCATGACACATCGCTCACTCCGCTGGATTGCGCTCGCCGCTGCCGCCGCCGCCGGGCCGTGGATGGCTCACGCCGCCGCGCAGGGCCCGCGCATGACGCCCGAGCGGCTCCAGGCGCTCGCCGCGAAGCCGACGCCGCGGCTGACCGGCGGCCGTCCCGACCTGAACGGCACCTGGGATCGGTTGGGCGGCATCGAGTTCGTCCGGCCCCAGCGGTTGGCCGACGGATCGATCTGCATCCTGGCGTGCGGCCCGGCCGGCGGCGGACCGCCCGGCCCCGCGCCGGGTGCGGCGCCCAGCTTCCCGACATACAAACCGGAATTCCTCGCGAAGGTGAAGGATCTCAGCGATCGGCAGACGCAGACCGACACGTCGCTCCGCTGCCAGCCGATCGGCGTGCCGCGCATCGGCCCGCCGGGCAAGATCGTCCAGAACGCGCGGGAGGTCGTGTTCCTCTACGACGACATCAACGGCTCGTTCTTCCGCATCATCCCGACCGATGGACGGCCGCACCGCAAGGGCCTTCCGGCCAGCTATCTCGGCGACGCGATCGGGCGATGGGAGAAGGACACGCTGGTGGTCGAGACGGTGAACTTCAACGACGAGACGTGGCTGACCGACAACGGCGCCTTCCACACGACCGGGTTGAAAGTGATCGAACGGTTCCGCCGCGTCGGGGACACGATCGAGTACCAGGCGATTGCCGAAGACCCCGCCGTGCTGGCCGAGCCGTGGACCGGGCGGCCGCGCACGCTCTGGCTGACGGATCAGGAGCTGGAAGAGTCGCCGCGGTGCGAGGATCGCGACATGAGCCTCGTCACCGACGGCTCCCATCACGACAACCCGCGCTAGCGCGGTTTCGACTTCTTCGTAGTGTCCGGCTAAAGCCGGACACTACGACGTTTCAGAAACCGCGCTAAGGGTAGCGGCGGCGCAGCTCGTCGATCACGGCCATGCGCACGTCGCGGAGCTCCGAGACGTTCGTGACGCCGGGGTTCTGCCGCGTCAGGAACCCGAGATTCGCTTCGGCCCCGGTCAGCAGGAAATCGCTGATGGCGACGTCGTAGCGCGCCGCCGGATCGATCGTCTGCGGCCGCGCCGTGTGCAGGTAGCCGCCGGTGCCGGCGTTCTTCTCCCCCACATCCAGCACCTGCGACAGCAGCGCGCCGGTGAACGTGGCCTTCACGATGGGCCCGCCGAAGGGCAGCACGCGAATGACGTCGTACTGCGACACCGGCCCGCGCGGCAGCACGTCGTCGATACGGATGGAGCCGCCGTTGAACATCGCGACATCCGTGCCCGCTTCACGGCGCATGGCCTCGACGATCAGACCGGTCAGCGGCGTGTGGCGGTTTCTCACCGCCGACTCGCGGCCGTCCAGCGGCTCGGTGAGCGTGGCCACGACCTGCGACGGCTCGAAGCCCGCCGCGCGGAAGCCGTTGAACGCGGCGTCGGTCCACTTCCGCACTTCGGCATTGGTCCGCGGGCCGGCGGGAATCGACGCGTCGATCGCCTCGAGGCGCGACGAGACGATGGGACGCGCGCCCCGCCGCGGCACGCGCACGGTGACGACGGCCACCGTGCGCACGTTGGCGTCCGCCTTCACGACCGGCGTGAGCCGCGGGCCCCGCCGCATCAGCCAGTTCTCGTGCTCGTGCCCGCCGAGGATCAGGTCGATCTCGGGCACCTGCTCGGCCAGCTGCTGATCCTGTTCGAGCTCGAGGTGGGTGAGCGCGACGATGACGTCGCACTGGCCCTTCAGTCCCGCGACCACTGACCGAGCCGTGTCGACAAACGGCAGGTACCGCACCCACGGCTGCTGGTTGGAATCGATCGTGAGGCCGATGAGACAGGTCCTCACCACGCCGTTCGCCGTCCTGATCGGCAGCACCGCCTGTTTCACCGTGTTGGGAAACAGCGCGCCCTGTGCGTCGGTGACGTTCGAGGCGACGATCCGGAACCTCGCTTCCGCCAGCCGCGCGCGCAGCGCTGCTTCGGAGATGTCGAACTCGTGGTTGCCGAACGCCGCCCAGTCGAGGCCCACCAGGTTCAGGACGGCCACCATCTGGCGGCCGGCGAGCCGCTCGCCGTTGACGACGGCGGTGCCGATGGCCGACGGCGAGAGAAAGTCGCCGCCCAACGTCGTCACCAGCGCCGGCTGCTGCGCCCGCAGCCGCGCGCGCAGCGTCGCCACCCGCGCGAGCCCCCCGGCGGCGCCGCCCTCGACCGGCGTGATCTCGTAGACGTCGTTGAAGTGCAGGAAGGTGACCGTGCCCTGCGCCGCGGCCGGTACGGCCGCCAGCAGCAGGAGCACGAGCGCGCGAACCGCGTGCACGATCAGCGCGCGGAACAGGGCGTCGGGTTCCAGCCGGTCCCGTCCGCCTGCTTCTTGAACAGCATCGTCCGCACGATCGGCGTGACGAAGTACTGCGAGTCCTCCAGGGCCTGCGTCACCGCGAGGTACTGCTGCCCGTCGTCGTCCACGAGCCTGACGAAGTACTCGGTCATCGACGCGTTCGCGCTGTAGGGAACGCCGTTCTTGCGCAGGTAGCCGGGGCGCATGCGCGTGGTGGTGACGCGCAGCTCACCCTGCGGCGCGAGGTCCGGCGACTGCGGCGTGAACGGCCGTGCCCAGCGCGCGGTTGACGTGCCCTGCCAGGTGCCGCCGCCGGTGGCCGGCGCCGCGGCAAAGTGGAAGCGCCGCGTCTGCGTCCCCGCGTCGGCGTCGAGCTTCAGCACGTCGTCGCTCTCCCAGGTGATGTGCAGGCGTCCCGGCATCCGCATGACGCCGACCGCGCCGTAGCCGCGGCACTGCTCGCCCGCGGCTTCGTCCCTCGCGGGGTCCCAGGCGTCGGTGACCTTGCGGCCCTCGGGCGTGATGGGCAGGTAGTCCACGTTGCCCTTCGGCGGCGTGAGCATCCGGTAGCGCCAGAAGTCCGTGATCATCGACACCCAGTAGCCGGTGAGATCCACCGGAGCAGCCGTGCGGGCCTGCGCGAACGCGGACGAGGGCACGATGAGCACGACCAGAACGAGGATGAAGGCACGCATGGTTCTACGATCCGGTAGGAAGCGTGCGGAAAATGGCCTCGATGAATCGTGCCGGCGTCCACGTGGCGTCGCGGCCGAACCGCGGGTCGTAGTCGCGCGTGATGCCCGCGCGCTGGATCTGCTCGAGCGACATGCCGCGCCGGCGGAGCTCGCGCACGCGGTCGCGCATGATCGTGACCATGTCGCGGTAGTACGCCAGGTCGGCCGTGTCGATCAGCCGGCCGTGCCCGGGCACGATCATCGTGCCGCCCTCCATCATGTGCTCGACGACGGTGATGTCGAGCAGCTTGTTGGCGCCGTCCACGACGCCCTGGATGCTGCCGCCGCGCTCGACGTCGATGACGGGGTAGTGCGCCATGTTGACGAAGTCGCCGGCAGCGAGGACATCCGACCCGCGGAAGTGCACGACGCTGTCGCCGTCCGAGTGCGCGCGCGGGATGTGCGTGACGACCACCGCCTCGCCGTTGAAGAAATTCAGCTTCTTCTCGTCGCCGAAGTAGACCTCGGACGGCAGCGCCGCCGCCGGCACGCTGGGCACGCCCTTGGGGCTGAGCCGCGTCGCCACGTTCTCGTGCGCCACGATCCACGCGCCAAGCTGCGAGCGGTCGAGCAGGTTGCGCACGCCGAAGGTCCGGCCGGCGGACGCGATGACCGCGTTGCCGCCGATGTGCTCGGCGGACGCGCTGGTGTTGACGATGGCGGCGATCGGCCGCGGCGCGGGCGGCGCGACGGTCGAGGGCAGGAAGTTCGAGCTGCTCCACCACGTGCAGCCGGCGGAGACGCCGACGCAGCCGCGCGGCGGGAGGCCGGTCGCCATCACGCGGCGCTCCAGATCGCGCACCGTCTGCAGCACGGTCTCGGCCATGGCCGTCGATCCCGTGTCCACGAGCATCGTGCCGTCGCGCCCGATCGACGCGGCGATGTTGCCGCCGGCGCCCGTGATCATGAAGACGTTGCCGCGAATCGGAATGACCCGCAGGGCCTCGGCCCCCTCGACGCGGCCCGGGGCAGGCGGCCCCGACTGCGCGGTCAACGACGCCGTCGCCAGAGCGACGAGCGCGAACGCGCCGAGACCCCTCATCGGGCCCCTCCCGGCGGCTGGGGCGGCGCGGCCGGAATCGCATCGTCACGCCCGGCGCCCTTGCCGAGCGTCCACGTGCTCGGGCGGAGCTGCCGCAGGAATTCCGGGTACATCGTCTCGGGCCCGCCGGTCGGCCGGTTGAGCGGCAGGCCGTAGCGCGTGCGGATGTCGCCGAGGAACTTGTTCTCGCCCGGCATGAAGTGCGGCACCACGCCCTTGTCGAGCCCCTCGTACACCGCCGTGCACGGATGCGCGGGCACGAGCGAGTTCACGTTCAGCCGGTACTCGGTGGCGCGGATGAGCGGCTCCGCCAGGTAGAGCGGGTCGTGGACGACGTTGATCCAGGTGAGGATGTCGCCGCGGCGGATCCACCAGCTCGTGACCTTCGCTTCGTCGCTGATCATCGCGCCGTTGCGCCGGATGTAGTCCTCCTTCATGTGCGTCGTGTTGATGCGCAGCATGTCACCGTCCCAGCGCGCGGTGGAGAAGCCGCCCCACGTGTGCGCGGACTCGGCGGGCGGATGCTCCCGGCCGTCGAGATACACCGGCATGTTGGTGGACTGGTGCCACTCCGGGTGATACGCGAGCACCTGGCGCGAGAAGGGGTCGACCTCCTTGCTGATCCGCAGCGCCGTCGGGCCGCGGTAGATGTAGGCCCACCCGTGCGGGCGGCACTGGTACTCCGGCAGCGAGAGGATCGACGCGTCCCACCCTTCGGCGCGCGCCAGGCCCGCCGCGTTCAGCGGCAGCCCCACCCAGTCGCCGACCCACGGGTTCTCCGTGTTGTCCATCGACCGGATGGGCGTCCACTCACCGGAAAAGTCCACCTGCGCCGCGGCCGGACGCGCGGCAACGAGGACGAGCGCGACGAGCAGGACGGTGCGCGGCATGGTCAGGTGGCCTGCGTGTCGGCGTCGAACTTCGCCTTGTAGCGCGAGAGCGGAACGGCGGGCTGTGCCGCCGCCGGCTGTGCCGGCGCGGCCGGCTTCGCCGCCGCGCCCCTCGCGCGGTTTTGCTCGGGCACCGTGATCGGCTCGAGGCGCGCGACGATGGCCGCGCGCTGCTCCTCGTACCACGGCGGCAGCAGGAGCGTCGTGCCGAGCGCCTCCGGCGCCTCGTCCTGGTAGAACCCGCCGGGCACGTTTGACGTGCACTCGACGAGGATGCCGCCGGGCGACCGCGTGTACATCGAGTGGAAGTAGAAGCGGTCCTTGATCTCGGACGTGTCGGTGAACCCGATCTCCTCGTACTTCGCCTTCTGCTGCGTGAGCGCCTCGTCGGTCTCCAGGTTGAGCGCGATGTGGTGCGCCGTGCCCGCGCCGAAGCCCCAGCTCCCGGGCGCGCGATCCGGCTCGTGGTGCAGGTCGATGATCCCGCCGATGCCGTCGCCCGCCTGGAAACGGTGATACGGCCCATCGACACCGACCTTCGTGAAGCCGAGCGCTTCGATGAAGAACTGCTCCTGGTCGCGCACGTCGCGCACCGACAGCACCGCGCCGAAGAAGCCGCGCGTGCCGACGTCGCGGCTCACGCGCGTGGTCGTCCATGGGTTGCGCGTGTCCGCGGGCTCTTCCATCACCTCGAAGAGGAGCCCCGCCGGGTGCCGGACGCGCACGTACTTGCGGCCGAACCGCTCCTGGATGCCGCTGTGCTCCACGCCGTGCGACGTGAAGTGATCGGCCCAGAACCTCGTGGTGCCGTGCGGCACCGTGTAGGTGGTGGCCGAGAGCTGCCCCGAGCCCGAGCGTCCGGGCTTGCGGGCGTAGGGGAATGTCGTGGTGATCGACCCCACGTCGGCGTCGGCGTTGCCGTAATACAGGTGGTAGATCGGGATGCTGCCGTCCATCAGCACGGTCTGCTTGCACAGCCGCTGCGCCATCACCTGCGTGAAGAAGTCCACATCCTCCTGCGCGCCGCCGGGGCACAGCGTGATGTGATGGATGCCTTTCACCAGCGTCGTCATACATCCTCCCGCCTTTGCTGCCGCTACGGTGCGGCAAGCGTATTGGTCGATTCCAGCTCGGCGCGCACCACCCGCGCTCCCTGCACCATCGCCGTAAGCTTGCCGAACGCGGCCTCGCGCGGCAGGTACTTGAGGCCGCAGTCCGGGGCGATCACGAGGCGCCCGGGGTCCACGTAGGGCAGCGCCCGGCGGATGCGCTCGGCGATCGTATCCGGAGTCTCGACCTCGGGCGTGGACAAATCGAGCACGCCGAGGATCACCGTCTTTCCGGTGAGCTCCGCCAGCACCGAGCAGTCCAGGTTCGGCTGCGCGGTTTCCACCGAGACCTGCTGGATGGGCGTCGCCGCCAGCTCGGGCAGGAAAGCATACTTGGCCGGCTTGCCTTTGACCATGAAGCCGTAGCCGAAGCAGATGTGCAGGGCCGTCGTGCCGCGGACCCCGTCGAGCGCCCGCTCGAGCGCGGCCACCCCGTATTCGCGGGCGGCGTCCGGCTGCGCCTGCATGTAGGGCTCGTCGAGCTGCACGACGTCCACGCCGGCGGCGAAGAGGTCGCGTATTTCCTCGTTCACCGCCGCCGCGTAGTCGAGCGCCAGCTCGGCGTCGGACGAGTAGTAGTCGTTCTTCGCCAGCTGCGTCATCGTGAACGGGCCGGGAACGGTCACCTTGATCTGCCGGTCCGTGTGCGCCCGCAGGAACTGCGCGTCGCGAAGCTCCACCGGCCCGCGGCACGATGGCCGGCTTGCCGGTGCGGCTGGTGATCGTGCCCGGGTTGTCGAGATCGATGCCGTCGAGCGCGGTGGCGAAGCGGTTGAAGTAGCTCTCGCGCCGCATCTCGCCGTCGGTCACGATGTCGATGCCGGCGCGCTCCTGGGCGGCAATCGCCAGGATCGTGGCGTCGTCCTGCGCCTGCGCGAGATGCTCGGGAGCGACACGCCACAGCTCGCGCATGCGCACGCGCGGCGGCGTGTTGCCCGCCAGCATCCCCCGATCGATCAGCCAGTCGGGCTGCGGATAGGAGCCGACCAGCGTCGTCGGCAGCAGCGTCAGATCACCGCGAGTTGCATGCAAGGTGCGGCGGAGAATACGGCAGCACCTGGGACGAGTCAAGAGAACGCGGCCTATTTTGCTTGCGAATTTGTCCCGCGCATGAATCGACCGCCGCCTGTTGCATGCAGCGCGGCGAGGTGCACTAGGATCTGGCATGCCCAAACCGTCTCAGGCCTCGGAGCTGCGCGCGCTCCCGGCCGTCGACGTGAACTCGCAGACCGCCCGCGCGTTCATCGGCATCCGCGAGCTGCTGCTGCACGGCGCGTTCGCGCGCGGCGAGCGCATCTCCGAGCTGCCGCTCGTCGCGCGTCTCGGCATGTCGCGCACGCCGATTCGCCTGGCGCTCGAGCGTCTCGCGCACATCGGCCTGCTCGACGCCGGCGCGACCAGCGGCTTCACGGTGCGCGAGTTCGCGCTCCGCGAGGTGCTCGACGCCATCGAGCTGCGCGGCGTGCTGGAGGGGACGGCGGCGCGGCTCGCCGCCGAGCGTCTCAGCGGCGAGGCCGGACTCGACGCGCTGCGGCGCTACTGCGACGACATGGAGGCGCTCGACGGCCTGACGATCCACACCTTCGCGCGCTACATGGATCTCAACGGGTCGTTCCACCTGCGGATTCTCGACATGGCCGGCAGCGAGATGCTGCGCCGCGCGCTGCAGCAGGTGAACTCGCTGCCGTTCGCCTCGCCCAGCGCGATGGTGTTTCCGACCTCCATCCTGCCCAGGTCGGGCGAGACGCTCGCCATCGCGCTCGAGCACCATCGGGCGCTGGTGGAAGCGATCGCCCGGCGGCAGAGCACGCGCGCCGAGAGCGTGGGGCGCGAGCACGCGTACCTCGCGCGGCGCGTGCTCGAAGTCGCGCTCTCCAATACCGACGCGCTCCGCCGCGTGCCCGGCGGGTCGCTCATCGACCTGTCACGCCGATGATGAACACGCTGACGCTCGTGCTCTGTTGTGCGCTCGCCGGGGCCGCGGTCATCGCGCAGGGGGCGCTCTCCGCTCCGCCCGTCGTCGTCCGCAAGACCGTGCAGACAGTTGACGGCCGCACGCTGGAAGGCCGCGTGCTCAACGAGGGCCTCTCCGATCTGCAGCTGCGGACCGACGACGAGCGCATTCACCTGCTGCGGAAAGCCTCCGACGGCCGCTACCGCCCGGTGACCTCGCAGCGCGACTGGCCGACGTACCACGGCGAGGTGGGCGGCAACCGTTACACGACGATCACCCACGTCGACAAGCGCAACGTCGCGCGGCTGGCGCCCCGCTGGGTCTTCCCGATCCCGGGCGTGAATGCCGGCGCCGCGGTGGAGACGACGCCGCTCGTCGTGGACGGCGTGATGTACATCTCGACGGCGAACCAGGCGCTCGCGCTCGACGCGGGCACCGGCCGGCAGCTCTGGCAGTACCGCCGGCCGCGCACCGAGGGGCTCGTCGGGAACGCCGCTGCCGGCATCAACCGCGGCGTGGCCATCGCCGGCAACCGCCTGTTCATGGTCACCGACCACGCGCACCTGATCGCGCTGAACCGGTTCACCGGCGAGCTGCTGTGGGACACCGAGATGGCGGACTGGAAGGTGAACTACAACGCGACGTCCGCGCCGCTCATCGCCGGCAACCTCGTCGTCGTCGGCACGGCCGGTGGCGACGAAGGCGTGCGCGGATTCATCGCCGCGTACGACACCACCACCGGCAAGCAGGTGTGGCACCTGTGGACGGTGCCGAATCCGGGCGAGCCCGGGTCGGAGACGTGGGTCGGCAGCCAGACGAGCCACCGCGGCGGCGCGGCGTGGATGACCGGCACCTACGATCCCGAGCTCGATCTTCTCTACTGGCCCACGGGGAATCCGGGTCTCGACTTCTACGGCAACGAGCGGCAGGGCGACAACCTCTATACCGACTCGGTGCTCGCGCTCGAGGCGAAGACGGGCCGCATGCGCTGGTACTTTCAGTTCACCCCGCACGACATCCACGACTGGGACGCGCAGGAGCCGCCGGTGCTGGTGGACACGCGCTGGCGCGGGCAGCCGCGCAAGCTCCTCATCCAGGCGAATCGCAACGGCTTCTTCTACGTGTTCGATCGCACGAACGGCGAGCTGCTGCTCGGCAGGCAGTTCCTCAAGCGGCTCAACTGGGCGTCGGGCCTCGATGCGAAGGGGCGGCCGGTGCTCAACGAGCTGAAGGAAGACGCCAACGGCGAGCAGTACGTCTGTCCTGGATTCCAGGGCGGCACCAACTGGTTCTCGACGTCGTACAACCCGGGCACGGGTCTCTACTACTTCCAGGCGCTCGAGCGCTGCAACGTCTTCACGCGCCGCAACATGGAATGGCAGCCGCTGCGAAGCTTCATGGGCGGCACGGCGCGGCCGGCGCCGGGGGAGACCTTCACGAAGTCGCTGCGCGCGATCGACATCCAGACCGGCGACGTCGTATGGGATCTCGTGCAGGGCCCGAGCGCGGTCACGGCGTCAGCCGGTGTGCTGTCGTCCGCATCGGGCCTCGTGTTCTTCGGCGAGAACAGCGGCGCGTTCATGGCGGCCGACGCCGCCACGGGGAAGGTACTGTGGGAGTTTCCGACGAACCAGGTCTGGAAGGCCTCGCCGATGACCTACGTGTTCGACAACACGCAGCACATCGCGATCGCGGTCGGCCAGAGCATCGTCTCCTTTGGCCTGGCCGACCGGTAGAAGAGAAGTACGTAGTGTCCGGCTTCAGCTGGACCTAGAGCGGTTTCTGAAACGTCGTAGTGTCCGGCTTTAGCCGGACCAAGTTGATCGGCACCGCCGTGTGTGGTCCGGCTAAAGCCGGACACTACGAAGAAGTCGAAACCGCGCTACGGCATCAGCGAGAACGCCCAGGGCTCCGGGAGCGAGAGCAGCATCAGCGCCGCGCCTGCCAGCGCGATGTTCTTCGTGAAGTTGAGGAAGTCGTTCATCCCCGCGTCGGCGTTGGGCGCGTTCCAGTAGTCGTGCATCTTCGGCGACACGCCGAACAGGAACACGGCGATCATCAGCAGCCCGATCTGTGGACGGATGCCGAGGATCACGCTGAGGCCGCTGATGACGAGCCACAGCCCCGAGATCGTCACCGCGACCCCTGCCGCCGGCACCTTCTTGTACTGCGCATACCCCACCAGGCCCGCGCGATTCCGGAAGTGATTCACCCCGTTGTACAGGAACAGGCCGCCGAACAGCAGACGGCCGATCAGCAAGGCGATATCGGACACGTTATTCCTCCTGCGGTGCGGCGGAGGATACGGCAGCCCCCGCAGCGAGTCAAGGTATCGCGCTTGACTTCGCCTCCCCCCCACGCTACGGTGCGCCCGGCGGAGGAGCCACCTTCATGACTCACATCAGGATCCTTCTCGCGGCACTGTGCATAAGCATGCTTGCGCCGGCTTCGCTGCTGGCGCAGGTCTCCACCGGACAAATCAGCGGACGCGTCACCGACGGCACCGGCGCGGTGCTGCCGGGCGTGACCGTCACCGTGACGCAGACCGACACGCGGCTGGTGCGAACGGCCGTCACCAACGAGCTGGGCGTCTACACGATCACCAGCCTGCCCGTCGGCCCCTACCAGCTCGAAGCCGGGCTGCAGGGGTTCACCACGTTCGTGCGCACCGGCATCGCCGTGCTCGTGAACGCCAACCTCGTCGTCGACGCGGCGCTGCAGCTCGGCAACGTCGCCGAGAGCATCACCGTCGAAGCCGTCGCCTCCAACGTGCAGGTCGAGACGCGGCGCATGGGCGTCGGCACCGTCGTCGAGCAGGAGCGCATCCTGGAGCTGCCGCTCAACGCGCGCCAGGTGACCGACCTCATCACGCTGTCGGGCGCGGCCGTGCGCGTGCCGCCCTCGGCCACGGCGACGATGGTCACCGGCGTCAACATCTCGGTCGCCGGCGGCGAGCGCTTCGGCGTCGCCTACCTGCTGGACGGCTCGCTCAACAACAACCGGTTCGACGCGTCGAACATGCCGATGCCGTTCCCCGACGCGCTGCAGGAGTTCCGCGTCAGCACGAGGGCGCAGGAGGCGGCGATCGGCCGCTCCTCGGGCGCGTCGGTGAACGCGGTCACCAAGGCGGGCACCAATGCGCTGCACGGCAACGCGTTCTGGTTCGTGCGCGACGCGAAGTTCAACGCGCGCGCGGCGCACGCGGCCGTCAAGGACAAGCTGAAGCGGAACCAGCCCGGCGGCGCCGTCGGCGGGCCGATCGTGCCGAACCGCCTCTTCTTCTTCGGCGGCTACCAGAGCACGATGGTGCAGCAGACGCTGTCCGACACGCTGTCGATCGTCCCCACCGCGGCGATGCTGAACGGCGACTGGAGCGCCTTCAACCGGTGTCACAACCCGCGCTGGACCGACATCGACTTCACCGACGGCAGCGTGAACCCGGCGCGCTACAGCGCCGCCGCGCGCCGCCTCGCCGCCCGCCTGCCGGCGGCGCAGAACGAGTGCGGCGAGTACCGCTGGGGCGACCGCGTCGAGCGGCACGACAAGCAGATGATCGGCCGCCTCGACTATCAGCTCTCGAGCAGCCAGTCGTTCTTCGGCCGCTACCTGGTGACGATGCACAACCAGCCGGTGACCTTCAACGAGGCCAACCTGCTCAGCGCCACCGCGGCGGGCAGCGGCTTCGACGACACCGCGCACTCCTTCATCCTCGGCAACAACTGGATCCTGAACTCGAACACCGTCAGCGCGAGCCGCGTGTCGTACAACGGCATCCGCGCGCGGAAGCAGGGCGCGCGGTTCTTCAGCCCCGAGGATGTCGGCATCGCGCAGTGGACCTCGGTGCCCGGACACTTCCCCGTCAACGTGACCGGCAATTTCAGCTTCGGCTTCGGCCCGCTGGCGCAGCGCACCGTGGATCAGAACCAGTACCAGATCGGGCAGGACCTGACGATGGTCCGCGGCGCGCACCAGTTCAGCGGCGGCGTCACCTGGGCCCACGACGACGTGGTCTCGCTCGCCCACAGCCGCGGCGTCGGCGGGATCAGCATCACCGCCGCGACGACGGGCCATGCGATGGGCGACTTCATGCTCGGACGCCTGACCGAGATGCGGCAGTCGATGCCGAGCACGCTCAGCCCCGCGCAGCACTACGTCGGCGCCTACGTGCAGGACACCTGGCGCCTGTCGCCGCGTGTCACGTTGAACTACGGGCTCCGCTGGGAGCCGTTCTTCCCGATGGTCTGGAAGGAGAATCCGTACGGGGGCATCCGCGTCTACAACTTCGACGTGGAGGACTTCCAGGCCGGACGCAAGAGCGCGGTGTTTCCGAACGCGCCCGCCGGCTTCAGCTATCCGAGCCAGAACCCCGACGGCTCCGGGCCGGCGGACATCGACGGCGGCTCCGGCGTGCGCCGGCGGCTGAACAAGTGGGCGCCGCGGCTTGGCGTCGGCTGGGATCCGCTCGGCACCGGCGCCACCGCGGTGCGCGCCAGCTACGGCATCTCGCACGACGTGGTCGCGCTGGAGTCGCTGCTCAACTCCAACAACGTGTCGCCGTGGGCGGCCGACATCATCCATCGCACCGGCACGCTGGACAACCCGTGGGAAGGCCTGCCCGGCGGGAGCCCGTTCCCGTTCGACTGGCGCCGGACGCCGCTGTTCCTCCCCGGCTCGGTGTTCATGCCGTTCGGGCCCGACCTCGACACCACGTACGTGCATTCGTGGAACGCGACGGTCGAGCAGCAGCTCGCGGGCGCGTGGCTGGTGTCGGCGAGCTATCTGGGTACCAAGAGCGAGCAGCTCTGGAACACGGCCGCGGTCAACCCCGTCGTGAACCTGACGCCGCAGACGCACGCCCGCCTCTTCACCGGCCCCGACACGTGCGTGCTCGAGGGACGGACGTTCACGCCGTGCAACCAGACCGCGAACATCCTGCAGCGGCGCGAGCTGCGCCTGTGGGCCGCGCAGAACAACCCGGCGCTGCTCAGCGACGCGACGCTGTTCGCGAACATCGACGAGTTCCGCTCCGACAGCAGCGCCAACTACCACGGCCTGCTGCTGGCGGTGCGCGGCAACCTGCCGGGCCTGAACCTGTCGGCGAACCACACGATCGCGAAGTGCATGAGCGACCGCGTGAACGTCGGCATCGCCAACCCGAACCAGACGTTCCATCGCGACCGCGACCGGTCGTACTGCCAGTCGGACCGCCGCCACATCTTCAACCTGACGGCGGTGGCCTCGGCGCCGGAGTTCACGAGCCCCGTGCTGAACGCGGTCGCGTCCGACTGGCGGCTGTCGGTGCTCTATCGGGCGAATTCGGGCCCGCCGCTGACGATTACGTCCGGCACCGATCGCGCGCTGACGGGCCTGGCGGGCCAGACGGCCAATCGGATCAACGACAACGTCTACCAGGACACGTCGGGGAACCTCGGCTCGCAGTTCCTGAACCGGGGCGCGTTCGCGATTCCGGCGCTCGGCAGCTACGGGAACATGAGTCCCTTCGCCGTGCGCGGGTGGGCGTTCTGGACCGTGGATGTGGCGCTGTCGCGCCTCTTCGACGTCGGCCCGCACCGGATCGAGTTCCGCGCCGAGGCGTTCAACCTGCCGAACGCGACCGTTCCGATGGATCCGGTCGCAGGCTCCCTCGCGCTCTCGAGCCCGAACTTCGGGCGCGTGACGACGATGAACGAACCGCGCATCATGCAGTTCGCGATCAAGTACGTGTTCTAGAGCGGTTTCTGAAACGTCGTAGTGTCCGGCTTTAGCCGGACCAAGTTGATCGGCACCGCCGTGTGTGGTCCGGCTAAAGCCGGACACTACGAAGAAGTCGAAACCGCGCTGAACCAACGGGGACGCCATCAGCCGATCCAGGTGGGCCTGCAGCAGGTCCACCTGGCCGGCACCTGCCTTGAACCCGACGTATCCATCGGGCCGCACCAGGAACAGACGGCCGTCGCCCGCGCCGCGCCAGCCGCGCGGAGCCGGGAAGTGTCTCGACGTCGAGCACCGCGCCGTGCAGCGAGACGGAGGCGCTGGTCGAGCCGGACGTGGTGGGCCAGCCCGTGCAGCGCAGCGCCTCCACCACGGAGCTGCGCGCGGTGTGCGGCGCCAGTCCCTGGCGCGCGAACCACCACGCGCGAAGCCGGGACAGGATCTACCGCGCGGGCCGGGCCCAGCCCTTTTCGAAGTGTTCTTCCCAATTCTGCGCCCAGGGCCGGCCGAAGTAGTCGATGTATCCGGCGTCACCGGGCAGGAGCTGCGTCGGCTTGCCGTCGGGGCCGTTGACGATCGTGCTCTGGACGCGGCACTCGACGAACATGTGCCGCGCGTCGTGGTCGTCGGGCGCCGCGCGCCGCTGCCACGGCGTGACGATGTGCAGCGGCCGGAGGAAGGCGTCGGGATCGTAGAACGTGGCGTCGACGGTGATCGTCCGGCCGTCGGCGCTCGGCGTGTACGTCTCGATCACTTCCAGGCGGCTGCTGTATTCGAACATCGAATGCGAGATCGTCCAGCCCTGCACGTTGGCCGTCCAGGCGACCAGCGTGGCGCCGTCCCAGAAGCCGACCGTCTCGCCGAACCATTGCGGCACCTGCTGCGAGTGAGTCTGGCCGACGAGGATCTTCCGCAGGAAGTTGTCGCTCGTGCCCGAGAGGAGCTGAAGCTGGTGCGGCGTCATGAGCCACTCGACGTTGGCGCCGAGCGAGAACTCGGCCCACCAGCGGAGGAGCCCCTCGGGGTAGCAGAACGCCGCCATCCATTGCGGCGAGTTGTTCACCACCTCGTGGTAGTTCTGCTGCACCATGCGGCGCCTGTAATCCGGCGTCAGCAGCGAGAGCATCGTCGCCGTCTGCAGGTTGCGGCCCCAGATCCACTGTTCCTCGGGAGCGAGGCGGCGGTACCAGCCGTCCCAGTCCGGCAGCGTCTGGCGCGTGTGGACCGTCGGACCGCCGCGCATCCGCGCCCGCGCGAGCAGGGCGTCGTAGTGCTCCTTCGCGGTCGCGTAGGGGTACGGGCTGACGATCGTCGAGACGTCGCGATCGCGCGTGCAGTCGCCCCACGTGCCGAACCGGCCCTCGCGCACCATGTCGGTGAGCGCCCGCGGCGTGTTGCAGCGCGCGTAGCGCTTGTCGAGCCAGGACCGTTCGTCGAGATAGAAGTTCCTGCTGGTGAAGAGGTCCACCGGCAGCGACGTGACGCCGGGCGGCGGCGCCGCCCCCTGGGCATGCGCGACATCGTCGCGCGCGACGGCCGCCATGGCCGCCGCGGCGAGTGCGACGGCCGCTACGATCGTGCGGGCAGGATGCATGGCCGGATGCTATGCCGCACGCTGGGTGCGGTCAACGAGAACTGGTAGGATGGCGCGCATTCCTCACCCGCCTCGCCGGATTGTCGGTGTTCTGCTCCTTCTCACCGCGGGCGCGGCGGGTGCCGTCGCTCCAGCGCGGTTCGTCCGCTTCAGCGAGGCCCGCCCGATCCTCACCGAGCTTGCCGGCACGCTGCCCGCCGGCCTCGACGCGCTGGCCCCTGCGCAGCTCGAGGCCGCGTGGCCCGGCTGGATCGAGCGCCACGATCGCGCGATCCGCGCGCGGCTCGAGCGGGGCGACGAAGACACCATCGTCAACTGGCTGCTGTTCGGGACGTCGTTCACATCGAGACCGCGCGCGGTGCTCGGCGCCGTGGAGGCCGGTGGCGATCCGGACGCGGTGCTGCGCAAGACGATCGCGCTGATCACCGCCCGGCTCGACGACCTGCTGATCGCGCTGGCGAAGCCCGGCGCCGACGAGCGGCGTCTGTTCGCGCGCGCGTTTCTCGAGCGGCGCGGACTGCGCTTCGCGTCGCCGGCGGACATGGATGCCGCGGGGCAGTACCTGATGGCGGCCGTCATCCGCGTGGCCACCGAACAGGATCAGATTGATCAGGAGCTGGCCGCCACGAGCGGCGGCGATCCGGGCACGGAGTTCGTCAGGCGCTCGCGGCTGTTCCGCACGCGCGGCCTGTCGCTCGACACCGCGCTCCCCTCCAACCACGCGGTCGAGCAGACGTTGTCGGCGATGAAGGCGCGGGGCGTGCTGACGGCCGGCTCGGTGCGGCGCGTGGCGATCGTCGGTCCGGGTCTCGACTTCGCGGACAAGGACGTCGGCTTCGATGCGTATCCGCAGCAGACCGTGCAGCCGTTCGCCGTCCTGGACTCGCTCAAGCGGCTCGGCCTCGCGCCTCCCGCCGCCGACCCGGACATCGTCCTGCTGGACATCAGCCCGCGGGTGGTCGATCACGTGACGCGGGCGCGGGCGCGCGCCACCAAGACGATGGGCTACACGCTGAACCTGCCGCTGCCGCGCAGCACGCCGTGGCTGCCGGAGGTGCGGGCGTACTGGAAGGCGTTTGGCAGTCAGATCGGCGCGCCGGCTCAACCGGCAGCGGCGACGGCGGTGGCGGCGCTCGCCGACGTCCGGGCCGTCAGGGTGCGGCCGTCGGCCGTCCAGCGCCTGTCGGTCCTGGACCTGAATATCGTCACCGAACGGCTGGACGGGGAGGCGTTCGACCTGGTGATCGCCACCAACGTGTTCATCTACTACGACACGCTCGAGCAGGCGCTGGCGTTTGCCAACGTGGCCGCCATGCTGAAACCGGGCGGATTCCTGCTGGCGAACGTATCCGCGCCCCGGCTTTCGTCCCTGGCGCTGAACGCCGTGGACACCACCACAACCCGCTATACCGGGACGGGAATCCTCGACTTTCTGGTCTGGTATCAGGCCCCCGCCCGGCAAGCATTCTTGCGCAAGCTGATATCCATTCAAGGCACGATTGACATCTCAGCTGGAGGCGTTTAGCCTCCCCCGTTACGCAGGCTATACTCCTACGCTTCAGTCGCCGGTGTCGTCCACTCGGAGCCACGTTTGAGGAGGACAGAAATGCTGACTTCGGTTCAGCGAGCCCGGGCGTCCCTCGTTGTCTTGTCCCTGCTAGTGCTCCTGCCATCGGCGGCCTTCGCACAGGCCGCGATCACCGGTGTCGTTCGCGACGCCGGAGGCCTCGTGCTGCCGGGCGTGACGGTGGAAGCCACCAGCCCCGCGTTGATTGAGAAGGTCCGATCGGTCATCACCGACGCCACCGGCCAGTACCGCATCGTCGACCTGCGCCCCGGCACCTACACGGTGACGATGGCGCTGCCGGGGTTCAACACCTTCAGGCGCGAGGGCATCGAGCTGTCGGGGCAATTCATCGCCACGGTGAACGCCAGCCTCAACGTCGGCTCGCTCGAAGAAACGATCACGGTGACTGGTGAGTCGCCGGTCGTGGACGTGCAGACCACGCGCGCGCAGACGATCATCGACCGCGACGTGCTCGCGGCCATTCCCTCGTCCCGCAACGTCGTCGGCATCCAGGCGATCATCCCCGGCATGAACACCGACGGCGATTCCGGCGGCATCAACGGGACGATGCAGGGCGGCGCCTCCGCCATCCACGGCGGGCGCAACGCCGACTCGCGCATCTACGCCGACGGCATCAACATGGGGTGGGCCGGCGGCAACGGCGGCGGCGGCCAGATGCCGCAGGTCGCGGCGTCGCAGGAAGTCGTCATGACGCTCTCGGGCGGGAACGCCGAAGCCGAGACGGGCGGCGTGGTCTTCAATGCCATTCCGCGTGACGGCGGCAACACGTTCAGCGGCCAGGGCAACTTCAGCGGCTCGAACGGGAGCCTGCAGGGCAGCAATTACACGGACGAGCTCAAGAACGCCGGCCTGCGCGCGCCATTCGAGCTGATCAGAGTCTACGACGCGAACGCGATGTACGGCGGCCGGATCCTGCCGGACCGGCTGTGGTTCTACGGCGTCTACCGCCAGGTCGGAGGCAAGCGCACGGTGCCCGGCATGTTCGCGAACAGGAACGCCGGCAACCCGAACTCCTGGGTCGTGGACTTCGACCGCAGCAAGCAGGCGTACAACAACAGCCTCGAGCGGCAGGCGACCGTCCGGTTGACGTGGCAGGCGACGCCGCGCAACAAGTTCAACGCCCACTGGGCCGAGCAGTACAACGACGCCAACTACGGCGACGCCGGCGGCACGGCCACGACGACGCCGGAGGCGCAGACGCGCACCTACTACATCCCCTCGCGCCAGCCGCACGCCACGTGGCAGTCGCCGATCTCGGGCCGGCTGCTCGCAGAAGCCGGCTGGGGCATGTATCAGGCCCGTTACCGGTTCGCGCCGCGGAACGACGGCACGCACAACCCGGCGATGATTCAGCGGCTGGAGCAGGCCGGCGAGATCCCCGGTCTCCTGTCACGCATGCCGCGCGCGCCGGGCCAGGGCGGGTTCACGCACTCGCTCATCGGCAACCTCGCGAGCCTGCGGGCGTCGCTGACGTTCGTCACCGGCGCGCACAACCTGAAGGTCGGCTACCAGGGCGGCTTCGGCAACCCGTCGCAGACCTACCAGAACACGACGCAGGTGGTGCAGGTCCGGACGCTGAACGGCGTGCCGAACCAGCTCACGCAGACGATCTCGGTCGGCCCCGACACCAAGTACGTCCGGAATCTCATCCCGACGAACTTCTACGCGCAGGATCAGTGGACGCGCGGCCGGCTGACGCTGCAGGGCGGCATCCGCTACGACTCGCTGATCTCGACCTATCCCGATCAGCGCATCGGCGGCCCGGGTTGGCCGTACGCGCCCCAGGAGATCTTCTTCCCGAGCCGCTCGACGCCCGGCTACGAGTGGAAGGACCTCGGGCCCCGCATCGGCGTGGCCTACGACGTCTTCGGCACCGGCAGGACGGCGATCCGGTTCAACGTTGGCCGCTACATCGAAGCCATCACGGCGAGCAACAACGACCTCGACATGAACCCGATGGTGCGGACTCCGGTCAACTCGACGCGCGGGTGGACCGACACGAACAGGAACTTCGTGCCCGACTGCGACCTGATGAACCGTGAGGCGAACGGCGAGTGTGCCCGACTGGACAACCAGAACCTGGGCAGGCCGATCTTCAGCCGGTCATTCGATCCGGAGTACGTCAGCGGCTTCGGCAGCCGGCCGTACAACTGGTCGGTCGGCTTTGGCGTCCAGCACGAAGTGATCACGGGCGTCTCGGCGACCGTGACGTTCAACCGCAACTGGTGGGGCAACTGGTACGTCGTGGACAACCGCTCGACCAATCTCGCGGACTACACGCCGTACAGCATCCAGGCGCCGCGCGACCCGCGGCTTCCGGGCGGCGGCGGCCAGACGATCAGCGGCCTCTACAACCTCGTCCCCGAGAAGGTCGGGCTGGTCGACGAGCTCGCCCAGTCGTACGCGAACTTCGGCGACCAGATCGAGAACTGGCAGGGCATCGACGTGTCCATCGTGGCGCGGACGCGGCTGGGGCTCACCGTCCAGGGCGGCACGAGCACCGGCCGGCGGCTGGCGGACGCGTGTGATGTGCGGGCGAAGCTGCCCGAGCTCGGCACCGGTCCGACAGGGGTGACCAACGCCTCCGTGACCGCGAACGTCACCGCACTCGGCGGCGGCGCGTTCTCGGCCTCGGTGAACAACCCCTATTGCCGGATCGCGGAGCCCTACCGGACCGACTTCCGCGGCCTCGCGACCTACACCGTGCCGAAGGTGGACGTCCAGGTGGCGGCGACCTGGGCCAGCATCCCGGGCGAGTCGCTGCGCGCGGACTACATCGCGACCAACGCGGTGATCGCCGCGGGCCCGCAGCCGCTGGGCCGGCCGCTGACCGGCGCCGCGACGGTCTCCGTCAACCTGATCCCGCCCGCCACGATGTGGGGCGCGCGGCGCAATAACGTCGACATGCGCATCGCGAAGGTCCTCCGCTACGGCGGCACCCGCGCGCAGGTCGGCGTGGACATCTACAACCTGATGAACGCCGATACGGTCACGAACTACAACTTCGGGTTCGTGCCGGGCGGCTCGTGGCTGATCCCGACGCAGGTGACACCGGCGCGGTACGCGCGCATCAGCGTGCAGTACGACTTCTAATCAGGGCTGGTAAGGCCAGTGGGGCGGGTAGGGCCAGTGGGCTCTTCCGCCCCACTCACCCCACCCGCCTCACCCGCCCCACTCGCCTCACCCGCCCAGTCGAGCTCCTCGTCCGCTGTCTCGCGCGCGACGAGCAACCCCACCAACGACAACACCGCGGCGCCCGTCAGGTAATAGCCGACGTACGCGACGCCGTAGCGCTCGGCGAGCGACGTCGCGATGTACGGCGCCAGCGACGCGCCGAAGATGCCGGCCATGTTGAAGGTGAGTGAGCTGCCCGTGTAGCGCACCGCCGTGGGGAAGAGCTCGGCGAGCACGGTGCCGAGCGGGCCGTAGGTGAGCCCCATCAGCCCGAGCCCGATGGCCAGCGTGAGCACCGCGCCCGTGGTGCCGCCGCCGAGGAGCGGCCCGAGCCCGAGCCCGAAGATCGCGATGCCGATGCTGGCCGCCATGAGCATCGGCCGGCGCCGCCGCTCGGCGAGCGACGCCGAGATCGGGATCGTGATCGCGAAGCACACGACGCCGACGAGCTGGATGCGCAGGAACTCGTCGCGCGTGAAGCCGAGCGCGGACGTGCCCCACGACAGCGTGAACACCGTCATCAGGTAGAAGACGACGAACGTCGCCAGCGAGACGAGCGTGCCGGCGACCACCGTGCCGCCGTGGCGGCGCAGCACGACCGCCATCGGCACGCGCACGCGCTCCTGGCGTTCGACCGCGGCGGTGAAGACCGGTGTCTCGCTGATCGCGAGCCGGACGTACAGGCCGACGAGGACCAGCACCGCGCTGGCGAGAAATGGCACGCGCCATCCCCATGCGACGAACTGGTCGTTGGTCAGCGCGCCGGAGAGCGCGAGGAACACGGTCGTCGAGAGGAAGAAGCCGAGGGGCGCGCCGAGCTGCGGGAACATCCCGTACCAGGCGCGCCGTCCCGGCGGCGCGTTCTCGATCGCCAGCAGCACCGCGCCGCCCCATTCGCCGCCGAGGCCGAGCCCCTGGCCGAAGCGGCACAGCGCCAGCAGCACGGGCGCCGCAAGTCCGATCGACTGGTAAGCCGGCAGCGCGCCAATCGCCACCGTCGAGACGCCCATCGTCAGCAGCGTGGCCACGAGCGTCGTCTTGCGGCCGATCCGGTCGCCGAAGTGGCCGAAGAGCGCGGAGCCGACGGGGCGCGCGACGAAGGCGATGCCGAACGTGGCGAGGGAGGCGAGCGTCGCGGTCGCCGGATCCGACGCCGGGAAGAAGAGCGTGGGGAAGACCAGCACCGCGGCGGTGCCGTAGATGTAGAAGTCGAAGAACTCGATCGTCGTCCCGATCAGGCTCGCGAAGAGGACCTGACGCGGGGTGTTGGCTGGCATCCGAGGGCGAAATCTTACTTCGGGATAAGGTACGGTCATGGCCGGACGCCCGCTGAAGACGCTGGAGCGCGTGATCTCCAAGGCCGGGCTCGGCTCGCGCGTCGAGGCGCGGACGTGGATGCACGCCGGCCGCGTGACGGTGAACGGCCGCGTCGTCCAGAACCCCGACCACTGGGTGGACATGGAGCGCGACCGCGTCGCGCTCGACGGCCGGCCGCTGAAGGCGCGCAGCCGGGTGTACGTCCTGCTCTACAAGCCGACCGGGTATCTCACCACCTACAAGGATCCGGAGGGACGGCCGACGGTCTACGACCTGATTGAGGACGTGGGCACGTTCGTCTCGCCGGTCGGGCGGCTGGACATGGACACGTCGGGCCTGCTGCTGCTGACCAACGACAACCAGTTCGCCGAGCGCGTAACGAACCCGAAGTCGCATGTGCCGAAGACGTACCTCGTGAAGGCGTCCACGCGGCTGAGCGACGAGCAGCTGCAGCAGCTCGGCGACGGCATCGAGCTGTCGGACGGGCCCACGCGGCCGGCCGTGGTGACGCGCGTGCGCGACTCCGCCAAGTACACGCACTTCGAGATCACGCTCACCGAGGGACGCAACCGCCAGGTGCGCCGCATGGTGGAGGCGTTGGGGGCGGTGGTGTTGAAGCTGGTACGCGTCCGGATCGGTCCGCTCGCGATCGGCAGGCTGCCGATCGGCAAGTGGCGGCTGCTCACGCGCGCCGAGGCCGAGTCGCTTATGCCGCCGCCATCGCGGCGCGCCGCCGCCGGATCCGTGTCCGCGCGAGCCAGTAAAACATGACGGCCAGCGGCAGCAGCGCGAGCACGGGACGGATGCCCGAGCTCTTGAACGGCTCGGGAAACACCTGCGGCTGACCGAGGAAGAACGATCCGGTGGCGACGGCCGTCGCCATGCACGCCACGTGGCCCGCGACGATGGCGACGAGGCCCGCGGCTGGGTGGACAGGACCCAGGGGTGACATCTCATTCCCCTCTTGCAGGCGCCAGCCGGAACGCCGCCATCTCCTCGCCGTTGCGCACGACGAGCACGTTGTTGACGAGCGCCGGGTGGTTCCACGTCTTGCCGTCGATCGCCTTGAAGCGCGCGTGCTCCACATGGCCGCCGGGCGTCGCGCCGACGAGCGCGAGCTCGCCTTCCTCGGACAGCACCAGCAGCAGGTCCTGCTCCGGCAGCAGCATGAGCTGTCCGTGGCCGTAGCGGCCTCCCTTCCACTTCCGCGTGCCGTCCGCGATGTCGATGCTCGAGAGGATGCTGCCGTCGAACCCGAACGCGTGGCCCGCGTGGATCACGAAGTCGTTGAAGTACGGCTTCAGGCCCGGCGACGTCCACTTCTCTTCCACCGTCCATCCATTCGGCCCGCGCGCCACGTCGAGCCGCCGCAGGTTCAGGCCGCCGGCGGCGCTCGCGTCGGTGACGATGACGCCGCTGCCGCCGGGCACGACGGCCGGCTGCACGATGCGGAAGCCCTCCCACGCGTGCTCCCACAGCACCATGCCGCTGTCGGGCGCGACGCTCGTGGCGCCGAACCCGCTCTGAAACAGGAGCTGCGGCACGCCGTCGATGGTCACGAGCTGCGGCGAGCTGTAGCTGCCGCCGCGCGACTTCAGCAGCCAGCGCTGCGTGCCGGTGGCGGGGTCGTACGCGATCAGTGCCCCGGACACCGCGGTGACGACCACGTCGTTGAAGACGACCGGCGAGCTGGAGATTCCCCAGCCGGGCACGGGCACGCCCGTGTCCGTGGCGGCGTTGCGCGACCAGATCACCGCGCCCGTGGCCGCGTCGAGCGCGTTGAGGATGCCGGTGGCGCCGAGCGCGTAGACCCGCCCGTTGCTCACCGTCGGCGTGCCGCGCGGCCCGGCGCCGCCGTTCGACTCGTAGAAGCGCACGGGATCGCTGTGCCGCCAGACCGGCTCGCCTGTCGTGACGCTGTAGGCGGCGACCTGCTCCTCCTCGCCGCGCTGTTCCTGCGTATAGAGGATGCCGTTGTCCACCGCGAACGACGACCAGCCCGGACCGACGGCGCGGCGCCACAGTTCCGCGGGCGGCGACGCGGACCAGTCGGGGTCGATGCGGACGCCGCGCAGGATGCTGTCGCGCTCGGGTCCACGGAAGCCTGGCCACTCGGCGGGGTGTGCCGGGGGTTCCGGTACGAGGCCCGGGTTCGGCGAGCGGCTCGAATCATCGCGAGCGGACCCGTCGGGCAGGCCGGACGCAACGACGGGAGGAGCCGGCGCCTGCTCGACGGTTGCTTCCTGTACCAGCAACCGGTCCTCGGGCGTCGGCGTCCATCGCCAGTGGAAATCGGATTCGGCGTCTCCCGTGATCCCGCCCGTCCGCATCGTGGTGAAGACCGCGCACGCGAGCACGATGGCCGCCGCGGTCAACGCGCGGCGGGATCCGGGCGCGAGGGTGCGGCCGAGCACCGACGCCGCGACGAGCGCGAGACCCATCGCCGGCAGCGCGAAGATCGGCAGCAGGAGCCCCTGGAAGCCGTTCGAGATCGAGAGGTCCACGGCGAACGACGTGGCATAGAGCGCCACTGCGCCCAGCGCGATGACACCCACGCGCTCGATCCACGGCGCGCGGCTGAAGAACAGCCACCAGGCGATGATCGCGAGGCTGGCCGCGAGCGCGCCGCCCACGCTGTACAGCATCGGCAGCGTCACCGCGTAGCGGATGCCGAGCAGAACCGCGAGGACTACCCCGGGCCAGAGGCGAAGCGGTTTCGACGCGGTCAGGTCGTCCCACCGGGGCTGCATGACGCGGTTCCTGGCTATTCCTGGTTCGCCGCGGGCTTCATGACGCGGCCGATGGCGTCCACCAGCCGCGACCAGCGGTCCTGTTCGCGCGAGAGCTGCGCCTTGCCGGCCGCGGTCAGCCGGTAGTACTTGGCGCGCGGGTTGGCCTCGCTGATGCCCCACCCGGACTTCGGCCAGCCCTGCGTCTCGAGCCGGTGCAGCGCGGGGTAGAGCGATCCGGTTTCCACCTCGAGCAGCTCGTCGGAGCGCTGGCGGATCGCCTGGCCGATGCCGTGGCCGTGCTGCGGGCCCCATTGCAGGGCCCGCAGGACGAGCATGTCGAGCGTGCCTCGAAGGAGATCCAGGCGCTGGCCGTCGGCCTGGTTTGCCACATGCTGGTCGCCTGCCGGTCTCGCCATGGCTGTAGACGTTCTACGGCCTAGGACGTAGACAGTCTCCAGCCTGTTCCAGGCCCCCGGTTTTCCTCGGGAATTCGACGGCCCATGAACACCGCACGCGGTCGGAGTTCAAGGCGTCCGCGAAGACGTGGACGCCGCTGTTCCCGTGGAAGGGCAACCTGGGCGAGGAGCGGATCGACATGCAGCGGCGCGTGCGCGACGTGATCCAGGCGCGCGACGGCGCGCTGCTCGTGATTGTGGACGACGGCGGCGCACGCGGCCGGCACATCCATCGAGCCGGCGAACGAACAGAATCTCGATCGCCTCGCGGGCATCCTCAGTTCGTGAAGGCCTCGGCGATCTTCAGTGCAAGGGTCTCGGTGTCCGCGTAGGAGATGTTCGACATGACGGCGACGACGATGCCGCGGCCGGGAAACGTCATGAGCGACGCCGCCATCCCGCCGAGCGTCGTCCCCTCGTGGCCGACCCAGTGTGTCTGCATGCCGGCGAGCGTCACGTGCTCCACGTCCCAGCCGAGACCGTAGCCCGTCTCCTCGCCCGAGGTCAGTCGCTGCGGAGTCTGGAGCAGTTGGACCGTCGCGGGCTTCAGCAGCGCGCCACCGTTGACGGCCATGCCGAAGCGCACGAGGTCGGACGGCGTGGACAGGAAGGCGCTCGCGCCCGCGAAGCAGGAGTAGTCGAGTGGCCGCATGCCGTGCAGGCCGTAGCGCGGATCCGCGGCGAATCTCGGAAAGTAGAACGTTGCCCGATTCGGAATTCTCCGTGCTGCGGACTCCGGTGTCGTGCTGCGCATGCCCAGGGGCTCGAAGATCCGCCGCTGCATGAACGTCAGGAAGGGCTCGCCGGCGGCGGTTTCGACCGCCGCGCTCACCGCGATCCAGCCGTAGCTCGAGTAGTAGTAGTCGCTTCCCGGCGTGAACAGCAGCTCGCGCTCGTAGCCGCTGAAGTACTGCAGGGCATCCACCGGCCGCGCGCAGTGCCGTGTGTACAGCCCCGCCTCGTCGCCATCGTTGGGAACGCCCGCGACGTTGGCCATCAGGTGGCGCAGGGTGACGGTTCCCCGCCGTTCAGGCGGAGTGGGCGCGTAGGTGTCCTCGAACGCGGGCACGTACGTCTTGATCCCCTCGTCGAGGTCCAGCGCCCCCTGCTCCAGCAGCAGGCCGACTGCTGCCGATGTCAGCGGCGTGGACGCGGTGCCGATGCGGAACAGCGTCTCCGGCGCGACCGGCACGCGCGTCTCGAGGTCCGCCCAGCCGAAGCCCTCCGCCCATACGATGTCGCCACCGACGCCCACCGCCACCGACAGTCCCGGCAGGTTCTGCTCCGTGAGCGCGGCGCGCACCAGTTGCCGTCCCCGCTCCGCGGCCTCGGTCCGGGCCGGCGCCGGGGCCGAACCCGTCGCGGACGGGATGTCCGCCACGCTCGGGTGCAGCACCGTCGCGGTGGCCTTCATGAACCCCCAGAGCCCCAGCAGCGCCACCGGGATCAGCAGAATCCCCACGACGACCAGCGCCGCCCATGTTTCCGTCCGTCCCTTGGCCATGATCCCTCGACGGCGCAGGATCAGCCTTCCAGCGGCTTCGAGTCTTCAGCGTTTCGTGAGCATCCCGTGAGATGTGCCTGAGCGACGTTCGGCACGCCGCCTTTTCATGAACGCTGACGACCGGATGCCCACCAGGCACCACGCCAGCACCAACGGAATCAACAAACAGAGGCTCCCGACGACGACCAGCAGGCTGGAGTAGTTGCGCATGACGGATCCCCCTTCCGCATCCAGGACGAGGTGAGTCGGCGGGTGCCCGTCGCAACGGGCGGCCGCGCACGAGACCGGCCCCCTGCTGGCTCAACGCCGCCGAGCACGCGGAGCGCGATCCCATGTGCGCGATGTGGTTCCGGCTCAATAACCGTGATGTGTGCGACGACTCAGTGCCCGTTCGGGCGTACTCGGACGAAAACACTGAAGACCACTGGACGTGACCCGTAAGCCGGAGCGAGCAGCGCCGGCGTCTCATACGACGTCACCTGCCCGCCGACTGCCGTCTCCAGGAACTGCGCGAGCCGCACCTCGCGCGCGTAGCCGCCCGTGTAGCTGCGAATCGTGCCGGCGCCGTGCCGGTGCACGCCGCCGATATTCGTCGCGACGAAGCGTTCGGCGGCCTCGATGCGCCCCCAGACGATGTGGCCCTGCGACTTGAACGTGGATTCTGCGAGGTAGCTGTCATAGGCGGCCGCGCGGTCGCCAACCGGCTGGGTGCGTCCCCATCCGATCGTCGACGCCCAGTACCCACGCACCGTTGACCGCGTGTAGGCGATCGACCCGGTGATGCGGCGAACATCCTGGTCGGGGACGGCCGCGTCCGGGCTCGCAACCCTGCCACCTGAGGCCTGCATCGTCCAGTTGCGCCCTGGGCTGACCGTGACACGCGATGACCACGAGTCAATGGCGCCTTGCTCGACCGCCACGCGGTCCGGGTCAGGTCCCCGGCCGTGGAAGCCGGATACCTCAGCTCGGACCTGTCTGTACGCGAGCCCTGTCGTCAGCACGTCTCGCGCCTGGTGGGCACCGTCCAGCGCGGCATGGCTGAGCGGCAGCAGGGGATCTTCCGAGGCCGAGAGCCGGTGCATGAACGTGGATGCACCGAGCGCCGGCTCGCCGACGGGGCCGCCGTAGAACGACAGCAGCAGGTTGCGGCTGAGCAGCAGATCGTAGGTGGCGGCCGCCTCCATGATCAGGTCGTGCGAGGCTTCGTACGGTTCCAGCTCCTCCCGGAACCGGCCCGCCGGCTCGAGACTCACCATCGCCCGCGCGGTGAACAGCCCGGGGCCGACCTTCTTGCCGACCATCGGCATGAGCCAGTTGTTCGACACGACCTTCCCCTCGACCCCGGGGCTGTTCTCGGCGATGTTCGCGGCCTGCACGTTGCCGTGCAGCATCCACATCCAGCTTCCGGCGCGCCCGCCGACCATCGGCAGCGGCGACGACGGGGGGTCGACGCTCGTGCCGGAGCCAGCGTGATGAAGGATGGTCGAGAAGAACGGGGTCAGCGCGGGCTGGGCCGCTGGCTCCTGCGTCGCCTGGGCATCGGCCTGAGGCGCCCCGTGATGATGCGCGTGCTCCTGTGCGCGCACCGGCGTCGCGACGGCGAGCAGCGAAACGAGGGCAAGGCCTGTCACTACCGCGCGCGGTCGAACGGCGGTCGGCATGTAGCCGCGGGCGCGAGCGGCGATGTACGCGGCGAGAGGAACGTCGAATCCGACGCAGAGGTCGGGAAACCACGCGGGCACCCAGGCGGTCTGGGGCATCGGGTGCAGCGCGTAGTCCCAGCCCACGTGCAGGAACCAGCCCGCGGCCAGCGCGATCGGCCACCTGAGGCCCGTCACCGCCAGCAGACCGAAGACGGCGAAGCCCGCCCATTCGACCGTCACGTCACTGGCCTGGCCGCCGGCCATCGCCCACGACACATACTGATACGCGGTGGACGCAAGGGCGTACGCGTACACGAATTCCTCGCGCGCCCCTGGAACAAAGCGGACGGCAAACCTGGTCGCGATTCGCGTGACACTGATTACCACCGCCACGTAGACGGCGCCGGCAACGATCAACAGTGAACTCATGTCGAACCTCCTGTGAGCGCCAATGTAATCAGGGGCCCGCGAAGGTTCTTGAACGTTGCGGCTAATCTTCAGAGTCGGCCGGCGACGTGCGGTCGCGTGCTATAGTTCGCGCCGTTCACACGCGGATGGCGGGTCGGAAGATCCTCGGGTCGGGCCAGGTCTGCGTCTGGCCAGGCGGCACGCTCTGGATCGGCGAGGCCACGGGCGCCACCGATCTGCACGCCCATCATGCGGTGCAGATCTCGTTCGGCTGGTCCGGCGACCTCCAATTCAGAACCTCCAGGACATGGACCCGCTTCAGGGCGTGCCTGATTCCCAACGACGTCTCCCATGCCTTCCTGGGCGACAACATCACCGCGGCTCACGTCTTCATCGAGCCGGAATCGACCATCGGGAAAGCGCTCCTCGAGCGCTTCGGACACCGGTCGATCCGAAGCCTTCCTCCGGACCGGTTCGAGCCGGCGGCAACGGTGCTGTTCGACGCATGGAAAGGCGCGCGCCACCCGGCGCGACTCGTGCCTGCGGCCCAGCAGGCGCTGGCCCTGCTCGCCGGCGGCGTCGCACCCGTCGCCACGACCGATCCTCGGGTGCTTGGCGCCATCGAGATCATCAAGTCGCGCCTCGACGGGCCGGTGACTCTTGCCGACGTGGCTCGCGAAGTTCACATTTCTCCGAGCCGTCTGCGGCACCTTTTCGCCGAGGAGACCGGGCTGCCGTTCCGCCGGTACGTGCTCTGGCAGCGGCTCCAGCAGGTCTTCGGGATGATGACGACCGCGACGCTCACCGATGCCGCACACGCGGCCGGCTTCGCCGATGCGGCCCACATGACACGGACGTTCCGCCGGATGCTCGGCATCGCGCCCACGAATCTCGAAGCGGAATGAACGTCGATTAGCCGGTTCGTTCAAGATCTCACCGCTGCTCTCCCGTATGGTGAGGACCAGGAGGGAGAGGACCATGAGCGTCCACTACGACACCATCATCGTCGGGGCGGGCCAGGCAGGGTTGGCCGCCGGATACTTCCTTTCGAGGGTACGGAGCCGGTTCCTGCTGCTCGACAACAGCAGCGAGATAGGCGACTCGTGGCGGCGGCGCTGGGATTCCCTCCGCCTGTTCACGCCCAACCGCTACAACGCGCTGCCGGGCATGCCGTTCCCCGGGAATCCGGCCGCCTTGCCGACCAAGGACGACGTGGCCGCGTACCTCCAGTCGTACGCGGCGCGATTCGACCTGCCGGTGCGACTCAGCGCGTCGGTGTCGGCGGTCGAACACCACCGCGGTGCCTTCATCGTGCGAACCGCGGACGACGAGCTCGCAGCATCGTCGGTCATCATCGCGACAGGTGCGTACGGGCGGCCCTCGGTCCCCTTATTCGCGTCTGAGCTTGCGCCCCGCATCGTCGGCCTTCACTCGAGCAACTATCGCAACCCTCGGCAACTTCCGGACGGCGACGTGCTCGTCGTCGGGGCCGGAAACTCGGGCGCGCAGATCGCCCTCGAGCTCTCTGCTTCGCGCCGCGTCTGGCTGTCGGGACCGAGTACCGGCGCGATCCCGCGTCGTGTGCTGGGACGCGATGTCTACGATTGGCTGTGGCCGACGCTCATGCGGCCGTCCGTCGACTCGTGGATCGGCCGGCGGCTCACGGCCGGGCGGCTGTTCGCCGGCGATCCCCTCGTGGGCATGACCATGCGCGATCTCGAGCGGCCGGCGCTGACGCGCGTCGGCAGGATGACCGGTGTGCGGGTGGGACGTCCGGTCGTGGAAGGCCGAGAAGATCCGCTGGACGTGGCCGCGGTGATCTGGTGTACCGGCTTCCGCCCGGATTTCGGCTGGATTCAGGCGCCGGTGGTGCGGCCGGACGGGTACCCGCTGCATCTGCGCGGCGTAGTCAGCTCGGCGCCCGGGCTGGCGTTTGTCGGACTGCGATACCAGTCCCGTTTGAATTCATCGCTGCTCGGAGGCGTAGGCGAGGACGCGGCCTTTGTCGTTTCGGCGCTGCAAGACCGGCAGCGGGGCGCGGCGTGAGCCCGCGAGGTGCCCCCCTGCCTGAGAACGTCGACTGCCGGCGCACGAAACCGACCGTCTTTGGCCTGTTCGTGGTCACGCTGGCAATCGACTCCGCGTGGCGTTCGTGGAAGATCCTGGTGCGGGATGCCACCCGACGTCCCGCCGCCGTGACCGTACGAATCGACGGTGGCTCGCCGCGAACGGGAGTGGTACTGCGAACCCAGGTGGCCAGGGTGCGCGCCGACACGTGGTTGACGTTCCGCGAGCGTCCGTCCACCGCGGGATGGTGGGTGGTGTGCGTGAGCGTTACCGGTCGGTCTGGCCGCGATACAGCTATGTTCAACGTGGGAATCGGGCGCCCCGACAGGCAGCGTCCTTCTCGCGTCCACCCATGAACATGCTCAACCCCCGGCGATCGGGTCTGGGCGGCAGCTACTCCGGCACGCCGATGCGCTTCAGCACATCGACATCGCGCGGATCGGAGCGCAGCGGGGAACACCGGCACGCCGCGAATGCGATGCCTTGAAGACGAGCCGGTGCGTTGCCGCCTCCGCGAGCGCTCCTACCTGCCGACGGCCTGCCACAGGATCATCGTTGCTGGACGTTGTTGAACCGCCGCCCTTTGACGGCATGGGCCCGCGCAACGCAGGTCACGCGACCTTCCGCGGATATCGCCAGGCGCGCACGCAGGCGCGCCTGGAGCACCGCCGCGTCGCCCGGCGGCAACGCCTGGAGTTGGCCGCCGACGCTCGGCCCCTTGAGGACGGTCGTCCAGTAGTCATCGAAGCCGGGAAAAGTCCGTTGCACCGTCATCACGCGTGTGTCGACACCTTCCAGGCCCGCACGCTGCCACAGCTCCCGCATGACGTCGAGCCGGGAGGCCTCGCGGCTCGGCGGCAGCGGCACCGGCATGCCGAGCGCCCGCATCTCGTCCTGCAGCGCCTGATAGGGAAACCCGCCGCCGTCCATGTCCCAGGCGTAGGCGGCGGCGATGCCGCCAGGACGGATCACGCGCGCCATCTCCGCCACGCCCCTGGCCGGATCAGGCACAAAGAAGATCACGAGCGGCATGACGGCGACATCGACGGCGTCGTCCGCGAATGGCAACGCCATCGCATCCGCCCGTCGAAACGCCGCCGCTCGTCCTTCCAGGCGGAGGCGGGCAAACGCCAGCTGTTCATCCGACGGATCCATCCCGTCCACGAACGCCGGCGCGCATCGATCGAGGACCAGTTCGGTGAAAGCCCCGTTGCCGCAGCCGATATCGAGCCAGCGCAGGCCTGCTGCCGGCGCGAGCCACTCGAGAAAGGCCTCGCCCACCAGCTGACTCCACTTCCCCATGTACTGTTCGTAGCCGAGACCATCGTCGAACCGGATTTGCGCGTGTGTCATGTGTGTCTTATGTACCCTAGTACCCCGGAAACGAAATAGCTGGAAATAGAACGCGCATTGTGATCTAAAAGGGGCATGCCAAAGACTGGACGCCCCAAGAAAGCCTTGGTCCTGACCGATGACGAGCGGAACGCGTTGGTCCG
>Ga0194131_10001317_pt1 | contig 42679 bp, 32 predicted proteins | sample TA2KigO120mmetaG_FD_148631 | JGI IMG/M metagenome (GOLD analysis project Ga0194131, IMG submission 148631) | Freshwater microbial communities from Lake Tanganyika, Tanzania - TA2015053 Kigoma Offshore 120m | ecosystem: Environmental > Aquatic > Freshwater > Lake | place: Tanzania: Lake...
GAAGACTTGTTGGAGCTTATCGACCTGTACGACAAAGATGGGAACTTGGTCTACGCTGCCAAACCTCCAGTCCCTCCTGATCCGAATAAGATCACAATTGACGAGTCTGATGTCTTCGATCCCAATGATTGGGAGTTCTCTGAGCCAGAATTTATCGGAAAAGCAACTGGCGAGAATTACGTCCCACCCACCTAAATTGTGCAGAGGAGCAAATGCCGCAATTTACCCCAAACTGAGCAACGGAAGTGAACAAGAAGGGGTCGATGGCATTCCTTACGTCGGTGAATTCAACGAACAAACACACGGCACTCACAAGTAGAGCTGTTCGGTTCAGCGACAAGAAGGCGTTGGGGCTGCGACACAAATCCCACCGAGCACGGACGTCGGCTGTGGCGTCATGAATTGTGGAGCACGCGGTGTTGTCTCTTGAGCCTCAATTGTCGAAACCAGTCCCCCACTCGAGGTGACCCGGACAAGGCGACTCGCTTTGGAAGAGATCTCCCATTCAGCTTGAGCCAGATGCCTGAGCACGTTGGTGCGCGACAGGCGTCCGAGCAGTCGGCCATCGCGGCAGACGTAGGCTCGCGAGCAACTGCCGTCGCGGAACATCGGGACGGCGATCTCAATCAGCGTGTCAGCGGACAAGACCGTCACGGCGCGACTGATCAATGAGCCGACAAGTTGGCCAGTGAGTTGGCCGTAGATGTGGGATTTCAGCAGGTCAAAATCGGTGACGATCCCTTCGAAGTGATCTTGGAGATCGACGACGCACAGCTCGGTCGCGTCGGCCTCAATCAGCAGACTCAGTGCATCCTCCAGCGACATGTGAGCCGTCACCGTGACGAAGTCCACCGACATCAATTGCGCGACTGTCTTTCGCATGAGGAGGCTCCCACACGAAGAGAATCGGCAAGAGACCTGAGCCTCGGTCAATCGTGGCGATACTTTGCTGAGAAAGACGATTGCGCCGGTCGATTCGGTCGGACAGGGCCTTGGACCTACGGCATATCTCGCCAGAAGGGAACTTGCCAGCGATAACCGGAAGGGTCGTTCGTGGCCGTGACGAGATTCGACGGCAGACGGCACACGAGCGGGCCATCACCTCCAGCGACACGGTACGGCTTACCGAATTCATCGTTGGCAAGACCACGGTTGCTATCAGCCCAACGAGCGTCACGGCAATCAGCAGATCAACCAGCGTGAGGCCCGTCGGAACCGGAATTGATTGGTTGGAAAACAGTTCAGAGACGTACCTCAATCCCGCCGAACCTCGCTTTGAGCCGTCCGAGGGCTCCTCCGATGGACGCTCTGCTGTTGCCCCCAGCGCATGGAAAGAAACGCGGCATGATCCCCTAGAAACTTCCAGCTTTCCATGCCGCGACCGTAAGTTGTGATTCACTGCGCCAGCTCCGAGCCATCAGGGTTTTTGGCGGCGGGACTGACTGCTGAAACCTGGGTCCCAGCGGGCCGGAGTCAAATCGCGTCCAGCGTCTTTTTGTCCGTCGGCCTTGGCCGTAGAATCCCTGCCCCTCCCTGATACGGTCACTCACGAAAGGTTGTTCGGTCATGGTTCGCGTCGCGATCGTCGGAGCGTCCGGATACACGGCTCTGGAGCTGATCAAGATTCTGTTGCGGCATCCGCAGGCGAAAATCACTGCGGTGACCAGCCGGCAAGACGGTTCGCCGCCGATTACGTCGGTGCATCCGAGTTTGACCGGCCGCCTCGACCTGCGCTGCGAAGACCTTTCGCCGCAACAAATCGCCGATCGAGCCGACGTCGCCTTCGCGTGTCTTCCTCACGGAGCCAGCACGGCTGTGATCCCAAAGATCCTTGCCGCTGGTTGCAAAGTGATCGATCTCTCCGCCGACTACCGCCTCTCGGACCCTGCCGTCTACGAGCAGTGGTACGGCGAAGTTCACACCGACCCGACGCGTCTCGGCAGCACGGTCTATGGATTACCGGAATTGTTTGCGTCGAAGATTCCCGGCTGCGAGCTGATCGCGAACCCCGGTTGCTACACCAGCACGTCCATTCTGGCGCTCGCCCCACTGCTGTGCGCGAAACTGATCGAACCGACCGGCATCATCATTGATGCCAAGAGCGGCGTCAGCGGCGCGGGTCGCGCGCCCAAGCTCAACACGTTGTTCTCCGAGTGCAACGAGGGCTTGTCGGCTTACTCAGTCGGCAAGCACCGCCACACACCGGAGATCGACCAAGTCCTCTCCGACGCCAGCGGCCAGAAGGTCAGCGTCATTTTCACACCCCACCTGATCCCAATGGATCGCGGAATTCTGGCCACGATCTATCCGCGCCTGACTCGATCAGCCACGCAGCCGGAACTGCTGCAAGTCCTGCGAGAGTTCTATCGGGGCAAGCCGTTCATTCGTGTCGTCGATCACTTACCGAGCACGAAAGATTCCGCATTCACGAACTACTGCGACATCACCATCCGTTTCTGCCGTGACCAACTGATCGTGATTGCCTGTCTGGACAATCTTATCAAGGGAGCTTCCGGGGTTGCCGTGCAGAATTTCAATCTCGTCTGTGGCTTCGATGAAACGACCGCGTTGCTGCCGGCGTAGGGCGGGATGAGCGCAGCGCCGGCCCACCAACGTTCTTGATCAAAGCGATGGGCCGGTGCTGTGTTGGTCTCATCCTGCCAATTTGAAAACCTCGGAAGACCGGCATCCATCTGCTACAGTCCAGCCTCTCTGGATGTGGCTTAAGTCGTAGAAAGGGAGTCGATGATCGATCTGGCTTTGGTGCCTGTGGCTGGTTGGGGCACGCGGATGTTGCCGGCGACGAAATCGCAGCCGAAGGAAATGCTGCCGGTCGGCCGCAAGCCGGTCGTGCAGTACGTCGTCGAGGAGTTGGTGAAATCCGGCATCCGACAGGTGTTGTTCATCACCGGCCAGGGGAAGACCTCGATCGAGAATCATTTCGACATCGACGCGCCGCTGATCACATACCTTCGTGAGACCGGCCGCGAAGAACAGCTTCAAGAATTGCAGTTCGAGCGGGAAGACGTCGAGTATTTTTACACTCGACAACGACGGCAATTGGGGCTCGGCCACGCGGTGCTCTGCGGCAAAGCGATGATCGGAGCACATCCGTTCGTCGTCGCGCTAGGCGACTCGATCATCGGCCTGAATGCCGAATCGGACATCGTCTCGCGCATGACCACCATCTTCGAGCATGAAAATGCCGACATCGTCGTCTGCTTCGAAGAAGTCCCTGCCGCGGAAGTCATTCATTACGGAATCGCTCGGCCGAAAGACACCGTTGGCGAGGTCTTCGAGTTGGCAGACCTCATCGAAAAACCGAGCGTTGCCGATGCTCCCAGCCGATTAGCCGTCGCAGCTCGATACGTCTTCAGCCCGATCATCTTCGATGCTCTGGCCGAAACGAAACCGGGCAAAGAAGGCGAAATTCAACTCACGGACGCGATCCGCATCCTGCTCAAGCGAGGCCACAAGGGAATTGGTGTGAAACTTAAGGATGATGAACGGCGATTCGACATCGGCAATTTTGAAAGCTACTTCCAGGCGTTCGTCGAGTTCGCGCTCGCCGATCCTCAGTACGGACCTGCTCTGCGCAAGCATGTGCGGCAATTGTTGTAGGTGACTCATGGAACTGCTGCGACAACGCGCGTACGCACGAGCCGGATTGGTCGGCAATCCGTCGGACGGCTATTTCGGCAAGACTATTTCATTCACCCTGAAGAACTTCTGGGCCGAAGTCGTCTTGTACGAATGGGAAGACGTTGAAATCGTCCTCAGCCAGGAAGATCGCAGCCGGTTTCGGTCCGTGAAAGATCTCGCCCAAGACGTTCGCTTGCACGGCTACTACGGTGGCATTCGGCTCATCAAAGCTACGATCAAGCGGTTCGTTGAATTCTGTGAACGCAATCACTTCAAATTGCACGATCGCAATTTTTCGGTGCGCTATCAAAGCAACATTCCTCGGCAGGTCGGTCTTGCCGGATCGAGTGCGATCATCGTGGCGACGTTTCGAGCGCTGATGGATTTCTACGGCATCGAAATCCCCAAGCAGGTTCAGCCGTCGCTGGTGCTAAGCGTCGAAACCGGTGAACTCGGTATCGCGGCCGGTCTGCAAGACCGAGTCATTCAGGTCTACGGCGGACTCGTCTACATGGATTTCGCGAAAGAGCACATGACCGAGCAGATGGGCCTGCAATGCGGCGTCTACGAACCGCTCGAACCGATGCTGCTGCCGCCGTTGTACGTCGCCTACAGCACAGGCGGCAGCGAACCGACCGAGGTGTTTCACAATCCGCTGCGAGAGAAATTTCGCGCCGGCGATCAGGCGGTCATCGCCGCGATGCTCAAGTTCGCTGCGCTGGCCGCACTAGCACGCGAAGCAATTGTGAAGCGCGACACCGCCCGTCTCTCGACTCTGGTGGATGAGAACTTCAACACGCGCTGCAGCATCTGCCAGTTGGCGCCGAAGCACGTCGAGATGATCGAAGTGGCACGTCGTACGGGAGCGAGCGCCAAATTCGCCGGTTCCGGCGGAGCAATCGTCGGCATCTATTCCGACGAGGCGATGTTTGAGCGACTCAAGAACGACCTCGGTGCGATTGGCTGCCAAGTCATCAAGCCGATTCTGGACGTTCCGTAGTTCAGCCTCTCCAGGCTGATCCAACGCGGACTTGGACGTTCGGTCCAGACGAGAAACCCCGACCTACTCAATCCCCAGGTTGCGTTCGATGCTCAGGGCTTTTGGCGAAGCGATCCGTTTGTGAAGTGGATCGTTGTCCTTCTCGCTTTTACGCATCGTGCTGGCCGTTCTTCCGACGCTTGTCCATTCGTCTTCCGATTCATTAGTCGTATCTCGATAATCGTTGGGCCGCGGTTTCAGGTACTTTAGCGACTCGCGCGTGACGCTTTTGGCGGACTGCATCAGTCCGCATCCCGGCAGGCAAAAACCACCGATGATCAGCACGCAAATCCAACGGGTACGAGATCTCATGACCTGCTCCACTGCCCCGATTCAGGCGGGGTTGTGTCAGCTTTCGAGAATTGCGTCCAGAGCAATTCCCCCGGCTATTTCCCAGCCAATTTCGCGGCGCGCTGCTGCACTTCGACCGGAATTCTTTCCAACAGCATGTCGACCACACGATCCGAAGAAATGCCTTCACTGTGAGCTTGAAAGGTCGTGACGATCCGGTGACGGAGGACCGGGTGTGCGACCGCTTTGATGTCTTCAGGACTGACGTGAAAACGTCCTTCGAGAATCGCGCGGGCCTTCGCGCCGAGAATCAGATACTGGCCCGCGCGCGGACCGGCTCCCCAACCGATGTATTTTTTGACGAAGTCGGCCGCATCTGGTTCGTTGGGGCGGGTGGCTCGAACCAAATCGCGAGCGTAGATGAAGACGTGCTCAGCCACTGGCACCTTGCGAACAACTTCTTGCAGCGCGAGGATTTGCCGGCCGTTGAGAGCCGGCGTGAGCGCAGGAGTCTCGCCACCGGTCGTTTGCTTGAGGATGCGCAGTTCCTCGGCCGCATTTGGATATGCGACGACGATGTTGAACATGAACCGGTCGAGCTGCGCTTCAGGGAGCGGATACGTCCCCTCCTGCTCAATCGGATTCTGCGTGGCAAGCACAAAGAATGGAGCTGGCAACAAGTAGCTGCTCGTACCGACGGTGACGTGCCGCTCTTGCATCGCCTCCAGGAGCGCGGCCTGTGTCTTGGGAGGTGTGCGGTTGATTTCGTCAGCCAGCAGGATGTTCGTGAAGATCGGCCCCTGCATGAACTGGAAGCTGCGCTGACCGGTCTCCGGATCATCGCGAAGGATGTCAGTGCCGGTGATGTCCGACGGCATCAAATCGGGAGTGAACTGAATGCGGCGGAACGACAGCGACAAAATGCGGGATAGCGTGTTGACCAGCAGCGTTTTGGCGAGTCCGGGGACTCCGATCAGCAGGCTGTGACCGCCGCTGAACATCGAGATCAACAGTTGATCGACGACATCGCGCTGGCCAACGATGACTTTGCCAATTTCTTCACGCATCCGAGAATACGCCATCGCCAGTCCGCGAATGGCTTGAGCTTCACGCTCGCGAGCAGCGGCTTCCGATTCCTCGACCGGGACGTTTTGCGGATCGGCGACTTCAGACATGAGGATTCCTGTACGGCAAAGACATCGCAGATCGTAATCTGGATCGTCTCAAAACCGTACCGCAGCGGAGGGTTCAATTCGTCCCGCGGATCCCCGTGGTTTGGTCGGAACGGAGATAATTCTGCGACGGAATGAAACGCATGCTTTTTGCCGAGGCTTCGCTCGGCTCGCCATCGGGTGTCGTTTGACGCCAAATGGTGACTTGCCGATTTCCAGTAGCACGGAGCGTGTAGAGTTCTTTGGATTCATCGAAGGTGATCTCGTCGGCACGAGCGTTGAACGTGCGGCCCTCGAGTTTAGCGTTCCCTTTGGCTTCCAGTTCGATGTACGGCTTCTGGGTACCCGTCGGTTTGATTTGGAGAATCTGCAACAGATCGCATTCCATGTCGCCACCGTCCCTGGGAAGTTGATCAGGGTCGATGGTGTCGAGCGGATGTGCGACTGGGCCGTAGACAATATGCACTCGATCCTGAAACTTCGTCTGCCGATCGCGGAGATTGCCGACGGTTTTGCCTTGGAACGTGACGCGAGTGAACTCCCAATTCGAAACATCGGAATCCAGTGGCCGGTTCGCCTTGGCGACAGCGCGCGGCGCGAGTGCCGCGCGTTTGCCCCGGCCGGGACGCCACATGTCGATGCGACCGGGACCGACGGCCTCCATCTGACCACTCACTTGGTTGATTGTCAGTCTCGCGAATTCGCCATGTCGAATTTCGGACGGGTCTTCGTTGACGAATAACCGTTGATCGACTTGAACTCCGTCTTTGCAAATCACGTGTTGTACTTCAGCCGTCTGCGCGGGGCCGGCGTCATCGCGGAATGAGAGCCGCTCGGTCATCACAACTTCCATTTCCTCACACTGCAGGCGGCTGTCTTTGAGTACGGCGTTGACGTCATCCAAGAACGTCGCTGTTTGGCCATCGAAGAGCATTTGTTCCTTCCACTGCACCGTCATCAACGTTGGTTTGCGAAATGGCGCGCCATCAAACGGGTCATTTTTCACCGGCATCCGCAACACACCCGCGCCTTCGATCCAAACGCGATTGTTGCGACGATCCAGGAAGACCTCTTGTCCCTCGAGATCGAAGCCGCGTGCTCGAATCATCGCCGGCTGACCGAAGACATGCAGCACCTGCTGACCCTCGCGGCTGGCGTTTCGCAAGTGCAATCGGTCACCCAGCAATCGCAACGGTTCGTCGTTGCCTTCACGCGGCTGTTGGAAATCGACTTGGCCTTCGGTCCAGACCTCGGTCAATTCGGGCTGATCGGCGACTTGTCGCGACCCGCTGGCCAGTTGCACATTTGCGCGAATCAAATCCGAGCGGAATTGCAGCGGTTGCGGAGAATCTTTCAGGCTATCGAGCTTGTCAGGAGTTTTGGTCTTCGAGTTGATGGTGGTCTTTGCGTCGCTCATCCCAACCTGACTCACGCGAGATCGTGACATCGATCCGTCGGCCGATTCACCGGTCGCGGACGATTTGTCGTCAAAGTTGACAATGAATCGCTTCGTCTCGGCGTTCAATTGCGGGCTCAGTACGACGACATTGTCCTGCGCCTGAAGTTGCCTTGGCCGAAACTCACGAGTCGCAGGATCAGGAACCGAATGAGCGGCCGCGTCGTTGACCGTGACGATGGCTGCTTTGCGAGTGCTGCCAGCACCTGCACGGAGTTCGGCTCTGTTTGACACGTGGGTCGGCCGGTCGTACCAAAGCTGAATCTGTTCCGCTTCGAGGCTGGTCTCTCGATTCGGTTGCGCGATGAACGCGTCGCCGACAAGTGTGACCAGATCCATTTCCGTATCGAGCACTTGCTGCAGATCAAAATGTGATTGCCAATTCGCCGAGAACTCCACGGCATTTGAGCCAGGCACTCGGCGACGCATTCGGCCCGGTCCGTCGCCGTGGACAGAAACCACTTGACCGCTTTCGTCGTGTGTCAGTTGCAGTTTGGGACAATTCAGGTCAGTGGCCGAGGATTTATGCTGCACAAAAACCGATTTCAAATCTGGCCCCGCCGATTTTCCCGCCGCCGGAACCACAACCAGACTCAAAGTGCGAGCGACAACGTCATAAATCAAACTGTTTGCCAAGACAGTCAAGCCTCTGCTGGGAGACTCGGCGACGACACGTCTTCCGGTCATGCGTGCCTCCCGCAATTCAAACGAACCTCGGTTGGTGTCCGAAGTTGTGCGTGCGTTCTGCAGATCGAGGCCATCTAAGATTGGTCCAGTCGCCGACAGGGCTTTGGGGCCATCGCCTCCAAGGATCGGAACGAACGTCGGTGCGTCGCCTCGCGATCGCGGCGTCTGATCATTGTCTCGATGGGGGTTATTCATGAAGTCCAGTCGAAAGTCTTCGCCCTTCAATAAATCAGGTTCAGCGTTGGGGATGAACCGCTGGACAATGACGTTGCCATGAAACGAAGCGACTTCTTGTTCGGGATTGAATTGAAAGACTTCATCACAGGTCACATGCAGCGGGTTATCCGGATCGGCGAGGTCCATTTCGACATGTCCGCGCAGTTGCACTCGACGGAATCCGGCAACGGCTAACAGTTGGTTTGGCCGAAGCGACTCAGCCGAGGGCCGCAGATCCGCTTTGAAACCAAGATCGGCCGTACCGTGATGCTGTTGAAAACTGAACACCACGGGCGAATCGCTGTGCAACACGGGCGAATCGTTTTGAAGCTCCAGCGACTTTTCGTAAAAGAAGAAATCGCGTCCACGAATCGAAAGTCCATCCGGTCCGGCGGCAACGACTTGGCCCTCGAGTTTGCCGCCGATTACGCGACCGTACTTGCGATTGTTGATCGGATCAAACTCCGACGAGAATTGCACGAGCCCGGAATCCGACACAAGCGTCATTGGTGGCTTATTGTCATGCGTATCGGAGTCATCCGCACTCTCGTCGGGCGTGTTGAACCAGATCATCGCAAACGGACGAAACTCGTAGAGATTCTTCGCCTTGTCATTCAATTGCCAACTGTTTGTGTAGATCACGCCATTCGCCATCGCAATCTGACGCTTCGCGCTGGCCGCCCACGCAGCATCGGGTAGAAACTGTTCCGCGTATTGAATGTTGCTAGGAGGCGGTTCGAATTTCAGATCGTCGTGATTGCTGTTCGGGCGTTGCAGAGCAGTCAGCATCTTGGGTGCCAATCGCGGCGTCACGACCAGCGAGTACAGCCAGTACAGCCCGGATAGGCTGGTAATGACGGTCAGCGTAAATGACAACCGCTTGAGCACGGGGGACTCCAGGAGGATCAACTACGTCGTCGACGGAGGCATCAGTCCGATCACATCGGTGATGTCGATCAACCCGATCGGTTGTCGTTCGTCGTCGACGACAGGCAGTTCGCTGATCTTGCGATTCGACAACACCTCGACTGCCTCATGCAGCAACGAGTCCGCATCAATCGTCAAGGGGGACATCGTCATCGACTCGGCAATCGGTCGATCCAATTGCCCTTCGCGATGCTGTTCGAGCAACCGGGCCAAATCGCTGTCGGTGAACAGCCCGCTCAGTCGGCCGTCGCTGTCGATCAACATGACGGCTCCTGTGCGCCGACCGTGACTGGTTTGCAACGAAAACACCTCGCGGATCGTCGCTGACTGCGGCGCGATCCGCAGTTGTGTTCCGCGCCGCATCACTTCGCGAACAGTACGTAGCCGACGCCCCAGACTACCTCCGGGATGCAATACTGCAAACTGCTGCGGGGTGAATCCTCGCGAGCGACTGAGCACCAGCGCCAGCGCATCGCCGACCGCCAACATCGCGGCGGTGCTGCAGGTCGGAGCAAGGCTCATCAGCCCCGCCTCGCGAATCGAACCAAGCCGCAGCACGACCGCGGCCTGTGAACCAAGCGTGCTAAACTCACTCGCCGTCAGCGCGATGCATGACAGTCCGAGACTGCGTGCAGCGACGACGACGTCACAGACCTCCTGAGTTTCGCCGCTGTTGGACAGCGCCAGCAGCACGTCGTCACTGCCGAGACAACCAAGATCGCCGTGCAAGGCCTCGGTCGGATGCAAGAATTGCGAACGCGTTCCGGTCGAAGCCAACGTCGCCGAGATCTTTTGTCCAATCAGACCTGCCTTGCCGATCCCGGTGACGACGACCCGGCCATTTGCCTGCAAGATCAGTTCGACCGCGCGGCAGAAGTCCATGTCCAGCCGGCCAGCCAGTTCGAGCAGCGTTTCTGCCTCTTGCTTGATGACCGCACGACCCTCCCGCAGTTGCTCGAACTGCGAGAATGTCGCGGCCGTGCGACTCGCCATTGCTGCCATGCTCATGATCGTCATCCTTGACGAATTGTGCCGAAAGTAAAACGGGCATTCTTGACCATCGCAGGTCGGTCAAGAGTCCCCAACCTACGAGCGGCGGGTTATAGACCCGTTCAAAAAAACGAGTCAATTGGCACTCGCGTCGCCCACGTTCCTCAGAACCCCAAGCCTTCGCCGTTGAGCACGCTGGTTCCGACGGTTCCGTCTTTGATCTCGAACATTGTCGGGAAGCGTCGGGCGAACGGTCGATTGCTGGCCGGGCAGTACTGGCGGCTGTTGCCTTCGATGGCCGCGACTCCGGGAATACGGGCCGACAAGCTGGCCGAGTGCAGGAACGAATAGCCAGGACACGACAAATCTTGAACACACAAAAACATGCCCAGCTTCTGAGCTGCCGCCGCGAGGATCAGTGAATCCGTCTGGCCTTTGCACGCCTTGAGGGCCACGCCGGTGTAGCCCATCTCGCGCGCTAGCAGTAGTGATTCGTAATCGACCAACCCTTCGTCCAGCACGACCGGCTTTTGCTTCGCGACCTCGTGAAGTTTCAATTCGGGATGTGCTTTCAGATGCCGGCTGGTCGGCTGCTCGATGTACTGAATCCGGTCGTAGGCGGCGGGCGAACCGGCTTTGACCCGCGCGAGGAATTCCAAAACGTACGCGGCGTCCTGGCACTTCTCGTTGAAGTCGGTCGAGTAAACCCACTCTTTGCAGCCCCGCTTGGCCTGTGCTTCGGCGGAAACCTTCTCGACTTCCAACACGCGGTTCACGTCCCAGTTCAGATCATCACCATTGAGCTTGATTTTCAGATGGGTCAGCCCGTTGTAGTTGATCCACTCCGGCAGTGTTTCCGGTAATTTGTCGTTGATCCGCTTCGTGATTTCGGCGGCAGTCAGCGGGTCGAGCGCTCCGACCAGGTGATACAGCGGCATTCGAGCTTTCGGCTCGCGCAGCGTATATTGATCGAGGTACTCCCCTTTGAATTGCTCGTCGAGGTACGACGACAAGTCCTCGTGGATGTACTGCTTCGAGAGTGCGTTGTAGCTGTTGATCTGATTGACTCGGCCGAAGCCGTCGTGAATTGCGGCGTCGAGCGGACTGGCGGCGACCAATTCAGCCAACTCCGGCATCGGCTCAGCGAGTTTCAGCTCCTGCGGGAGGATTTTGGTCCCCAAGTGCGCGTACTCGCCGGAGATGTGGTAGACGATGTCGATGGGGTCGGAGTAATCCGGGAACAGCATCGCGAGATCGCAGACTCGCTCGCCGAAGTCCATCATCGCCTTCTCGGCGTCGTCAGGACTGACTTTGTCCGATGGCCAAGCCCAGACGTTTCCGACCGGCATGCTTCCCAGCCCCGTTGCATGTTTGCCCGATTTCGTCTCGACGACGACCTCAACGTTGATGAGGACAGACTTACTGACAACTCGACCACCAAACTTCACGGGGGCGCGAAAGGTGATCGGTTCGAAGGAGCAAACCGCCTCCTTGATGCGGATGTCAGAATTCTTGGGCATGCCGGTGGGGTAGGACTTTGGGACGACAATAAAGAAACGCCGGATTGGACTCCATGAGGTCTCCTCCCTCCGGCGACGTCGGTTGGAGCTTAGCTGGAGAGGGCAAACGCATCAAGAACTTCACCGTCAGTCCGTCTTGTGGCAATTCAGGGATTTTGGGACAACCCCGCTCCGGATTTCGGTCGCCAGCGAAGAGAGGGAACTCATGCGACGACTGTTTGCTATGGCCTTTGGCGCGCTGCTTGGAGCGGCCGCCATGTTCATCGCCTTCAAGTTTCATGTCGTGCGGACCAAGGACGATTGGGTCTTCGTGCCCAAACCGAGCGCTATGCTCGTCGACGTCTACGTTGATGTCCGCGAGTGGGACACCGCTGAATGGACCAAGCACCCCCAGTTGGTCAAAGCCCTGGTGTTGACCGGTCGATCCGATCTGATCCGCAAAGCGGTCACGACACGCTTCATGGACAAAACCTTTGGCGAAGCTCCGCCGCGCGACGATGACACGTCATTGAGCTTGCCAAAGTTTGACCGCGAATAATTACTGAAGACTGGGTCACCGGGTGACTCAATTGGAGAACAAGGAATGACCAGCACCGGGTACCACCGCTGTCATTTCTCATTCTCCGTTGTCGGTTCTCCGTTACTCGGTTTGTTATTTTTCGCCATCGCGGTTCTCACCAGCGGCTGCCGCACCGCGCGGCACGAAATCGGTCAGCTCCCCGCAGGACACTCGGTGCGATCCGAGCAGTTGCAGGTCATCAGCGACCTGAAGCTGAAGCTCGACCAGCCGTTGATCCAAGACCTGATTCAACTGCGGAGGGATGTCGCCCACGAATTACAACTGCCGCTCGAAGGGCGCGACGTCGTCGTTTACGTCTTCGGAGACAAGACGAAGTACCAGCAATATCTCGACAAGACATACCCTGGCCTGCCACCTCGCCGCGCTTACTTCGTCGGCACACCGCGCGAGCTGGCTGTCTACACTTTCTGGGGCGAGAGTATCCAAGAAGATCTTCGCCACGAGTTCACTCACGGTCTGCTGCACGCGCAGCTCAAGCACGTCCCGTTGTGGCTCGACGAGGGCTTGGCCGAATATTTCGAGCTGCCGCGTTCAACTCTCAACAAAGTTAATCGCGAGTACGTCCGAAAGCTCGGCATCGCCATCGCCAACAATTGGGAACCGGACCTCGATCGCCTGGAGTCCCTGCAAGACGTCATTCAAATGCAGCGAGCCGACTACCAAGAGTCCTGGGCCTGGGTCCACTTCCTGCTGCACAGCTCCGACGGCTCGCGCGAGGTGCTGCTGAATCATCTGCAAGAACTGCGAGAAAACCCGCACCCCGCCCCGCTAAGCACGGCCTTGCGCGACACTTTGCCCGAGGTCAATTCGCGATACATCGCCCATCTCTCGTCGCTCAACACGATTCAGCCCGCGAGCCACCAAAAGTAAACCGGATGCCCACGTCTGGTCAGCCCCCACCGACGAGCGTCACAATCTCAACGCAATCTCCCCGCTGCAGAACGCACGCCGCATGGGTCGCCCGCGGCACGAGTTCCTGATTTCGCTCGACGGCCAGATATCGCGGCTGCAATCTCAATTCCTCCAGCAGCTTGGCCACTGTGCAGCCCGCCTCGACTTGCCGAGGCTCTCCGTTGACCGAAATCTCCACGTCAAATCGCTCCGTTGGGACGATAAACTCGTCTTGCAAATTCGTCGCGCGAGTTTAGACCTGTCTTCCAAGGCCGGCAAGCAGCCGAAGTTTCCGGGAACTTTGGCTGGTCACGACCTGTCGAACCGCCCGATTTGCCCTCGGCTCACCGACCCGGACAAGGAGTCATTGCCATGCAGCGAGGATTTTGGACTTTCGTCGTCGGTGCCTTTGCGGCCCTGTTTGCCAACCTCGCTCAAGCTCAAGTGGTCATCATCGACCACGGAGCACCCATCATTCGGCCCCCGGTTGTGAGCCGTCCCACTCCGCCGCCGTCGGTCTACAAAGTCCGAACGGTGGACATGAACGTCACGGTCAAAGACCAGATTGCGACTGTGCAGTTCTCGCAGGTTTTTCAGAATGTCAGCAGTCAGGTTCTCGAAGCCCAACTCCTCTTCCCCATGCCAGAGAATGCGGCCGTCAGTCAACTCACGCTGCTGGTCGATGGCAAAGAGCTCGTGGGCAAGCTGATGAAGAAGGACGAAGCTCGCGCGATTTACGAGTCGATCGTCCGCCAGCGAAAAGACCCCGCGCTGCTGGAATATCTCGGCCAAGGATTATTCCAGACGAGCGTCTTCCCAGTGCCGCCGCAGGCTGAGCGGAAGGTTGAGATCCGCTACCAGCAATTGCTCCGCAGCGAGAGCGGGGTGACCGACCTACTGCTGCCGATCGGAACTCACAAGCACGCGCATCATCCGATTGAGTCGATGAACATCAACGTGCGGATCGAAACCACTGAGCCACTGAAAGCGGTCTACAGCCCGACGCACACGATCGACCTTTCTCGCCCGGACAGCACGCACGCTGTCAGCAAGCTGACGCTCAACCACGTCTCCAATCCGGATGATTTCCGTCTGCTGTTCGGCACCGAACGGGGAGCCGTCGGCATGAGCGTCCTCAGTTATCGGCCCAAAGATTCTGAAGACGGCTTCTTCCTGATGCTCGCCAGCCCCGACGTTCGGCCGGACGCGAAGCCGTTGCCGAAAACCTGCGTCTTCGTCATCGACCGCAGCGGCAGCATGACCGGGCAGAAGTTTGAGCAGGCTCGCGGAGCACTCAAGTTTCTGATCCAACAGTTGCGACCGGAGGACAACTTCAACGTCGTCGTCTACGACTCGGCCGTCGAAAGTTTTCGACCGGAATTGCAACGCGCCGACGAAGCAACCATCAAAGCGGCTCTGGGATTCGCCGACGGCCTGTACGCTGGCGGCAGCACGAACATTGACGGAGCGTTACAGACCTCGCTCAACCAACTGACGGATCCGAAGCGTCCCAACTACGTCCTGTTCCTGACCGACGGCATCCCGACCGTCGGCGAACTCAACGAGCAACGAATCGCCGCGAAGGCGAAAGAGGCGAACAAGGTCAACGCACGCGTCTTCAATTTCGGAGTCGGCTTCGACGTCAACAGCCGGCTGCTCGACCGTCTCTCGCGAGACCACCGCGGCCAGTCGGTTTACGTCCGGCCGAACGAGAACATCGAGGCGTCGGTCTCAGCGCTGTATCGCAAGATCGGCTCGCCGGTGCTGACCGACATTGCGATCAATGTCGAATTCGACGCGGTCATTCCCGCCGCAACAACGCCGCTCATCAGCCGCACGTACCCGCGACAATTGACCGACTTATTCCAGGGCGAACAACTCGTCTGGGTCGGCCGCTACCGCCAAGCCGGCACCGCCAAAGTTACACTGACCGGTGTCGCGGCGGACGAAAAGAAGACGTTTTCTTTTCCCGCCGCTTTCGTCGCCAAATCGAATGACGAAACTTTTGGATTTGTCGAAAAGCTGTGGGCCACTCGCCGCGTCGGAGAGATCATCGACGAACTCGACCTGCGAGGACACAACCAGGAACTGGTCGATGAACTCGTGCGGCTTTCGATCCAGCACGGGATCATGACGCCGTACACGAGTTTTCTGGCCGACGAAAACGTCCGACTCGCCGATAGCAGCAATGCGGCTCGCGCGAGTGGCGTTGCCCGCCGCGAGCTCGAAAAGGTCGATGGCGCGGCGGGATTTGAACAGCGCTCCTTCAAAGGACAACTTCAGAATGCTCAAAACGCGCCGGCTGGTGGAGCTGGTGGCGGACTGCCATCCGTTGCGAAGTCCGCGACTGGGAGGCCCAATCAGGCTTCGACAGCCACTCGTCCAAGACCGGGCAGTCCGTTTGATCCGACGGCACCCAGTGATGACAAGGCATTGCCAGCGGAATCAAATCTCCGCCAAGTCGGACAGAAGTCGTTCTTCCGCAAGAACAATCAATGGCAAGACTCAACCGTTTCCGACGAGCAAGCCAAGAAAGCCATCCGCATTCGCCTATTCAGTCGCGAGTACTTCGACCTCGCCGCCAAGCACGCCGCGTTGGCGAAGTACATCGCCTTTGATGAACCCGTGCTGGTCAACCTCGGAGACACGACCTACCAAATTGATCCCGAAGAGCCCGAGAAGTCGTGATCGACTCTCGACTACGCCGCCCGACGAGTCTTCTGCGCGTCCGGCGGCGTCGGTTTTTTGAGGAAGAGTTCCTCACCCAACACCACAACCGCAACTGTACGAACGACGATCCACGCATCGTTTGCGAACGACACACTCCCAACGTATTCCGCATCGTAGATCCAGCGCTCCGGCCACGTCAGGTGGATGTTGCCATGCACCTGTGCCAGCCCGGTCAGACCCGGCCGCACGAGCAATCGCTGCCGAGCAAGATCGGTGTATTCCGCCAACTGAGCCGGTAATGCCGGCCGCGGGCCAACCAGCGACATGTCGCCGTTGACAATGTTCCACAACTGCAGCAGTTCGTCGAGCTTGAACCGCCGCAACCAGTACCCGATCGCCGTGACCTCGTCGGTTTTCCCGATGATTTCCTGGTGAGATGTTCGATGTCGGTCGGTCATCGTTCGAAACTTGAACGTGCGAAACGCGACACCGTTTCGGCCCATCCGCTCCTGAACGAAAACAATCGGACCGCGAGACGTCAGCTTGATCGCCACCGCAATCGCCGCCAACAACGGGGCGACCAACAACAACGCTGGTACCGAGACGCACAGGTCCAACAGACGTTTGCCGAATGTTCGATAGGGATTTGAAAAACAAATCATGCTGTCTTCCGAAGCGGGACAGTCTTCGCAATTGCCGAAATCGGCAACGGCAATCCGCGCTCGCTCAACCAATGGACGTACAAATCGGCGAGCGATTGCCAGAGGTCTTCGCGGCGGAAGTCTTGCAAAGCACGGCGGCGACCCGCCTCGCCATGTCGGTGACGCTGCAATGGATACCGAAGATACTCTGCAGTCGCCGCTGTCAGCGAGGCCAAGTCGTGCAACGGCACCAGAGTGCCTGTGACTCCATCCACAACCGCATCGAGCGTTCCCGTGGCTGAGTAGCCCACAACCGGAACTCCGGCTGCCGCCGCTTCCATCGGCACATTCGGAAACCCCTCGCGAGACGACGGAAAGACGACGACGTCAAACAGACCGTAGTGCAACGACGGGTCTTTGATCGCACCGGTGAGAATGATCTGCGGATGCTGCTGGAGGCTCTGCCAAACTTCTGTCGGAAGGGGATCTCCCGGTTCGGCCCAGCCGATCAGGATAAGCCGCAGATCGGGAAACTCGACGAGCAGTCGCGTAAAAGATTCGTGCAGGTCGACGATCCCTTTGTCGCGAGTCAATCGGCCGACGAAGCCGATCACCGGTGCATTCGCGGGAATCCCCAGCGAAATCCGTAATTGTTCGACCTGCGCAAATTGTTCGGTCGAGTACTGAAACCGCTCGGCATTCACGCCGTTCGATGAACCGTGCCGCAGCACAATCGTCTTGTCAGCAGTGACCAGCCCCCGACGAATGAACTCCCGCCGCAGGCTGTCGCCCACGCAGATCACCTGCTGAGCACAGCTCGCGGCAATTCTTTCCGTCGTCGCGAGCAACTGCTGCTTGAATCCCGATGTTGTTTCCAATCGCAAACCGCGCAGCGTGTAAAGCCGCACTGGCACTCCGGTCAGCTTGGCCGCGAGCATGCCAAGCAGTCCCGCTTTCGGGGTTCCCGCATTGACGATGTCTGGCCGCAGCTTGCGAAAGCACCTGCAGAGTTTCGCGAGCGTTGTCACATCGGCGGCCGGAGAGATCTCGCGCTCAATCGGGATTGGAATCGTCGCCACTTTTTCACGTTCGCGCACGACATCGAGCGACTCGCTAGGTGCGGCGATCACGGTGATGTCAAACCCTTGTTCGCGCAGAAACGTCAGTTGCCCGTGCATCAGGTTTTCGGCACTGATAGCGTGCGTCGTGACGTAGGCCAACTTGGGATGGCGAGTGTTTGTGGACGTTAATTTCGACATTCGAGCTTCGTCATTCTTTCGTCATTGTCATCAGGCGGCGTGTCGTTCAGATCGCTCGTTCGCGGCGAGCCAATCGGGAAGCAAATCCAAGGAAGTGATTTCGTGATCGGATTCAAAGCCGGGTTGTGCGTCCAAATGGCCGTGCTCAGTGTCTGGCCGGCGGATGCGAATGGTCTGCAGGCCGAGTCGACGTGCTCCGATGAAATCCTTTTTCGGGTTATCGCCGACGTAGACGGCGCGTGACGGATCGACGAGCATCTTGCGGAGCAGTTCCAAATATGGAATCGGCGACGGCTTCCAATGCTCGCGGCCGAAGTCGTCCGAGTAGACGATCGCCTCGACGCGGTGTTGCAGGCCGAGAGATTTCACCTTGCGCCGCTGCATCTCGGCTATGCCGTCGGTGAGCAGGCCGATGCCATAGCGCGGCCACAGCAATTCAAGCAGGCGATCGGCGTCCTCGAACAGCCTCAGTTGTGGTTCGTGCGAGCGGTAGGCTCGGACCAGTTCGGCAATTAGCGCGTCGTCGTACAGTACGTTCAGTTCCGCGAGAACCGTGTCGAAGATCGAGCCGCGGACTCCGCGTTCAAACGCGTGCCACAGCGACTCGAAGAGTTCGTCGGCGGACCGTGACAAGCGCTCGGCCAACACGGCTGCGGCCGCACGAAAGCCGCCACGAGCGAATTCCCGCTCCGGATACAGCGTGTCGTCAAGATCAAGCAGCACGGCACTCAGAGATTTCGCGCAGACAGGGGATGTCCGCGAGACTCGCTGCGGGGACATACACCCCCTCCTCGTAACGGAACATGTAAAACTCGTCGGCAAAGTCGCCGACACACGGTTCGATCGCCTGGCCCAGCGCCATGCGGATGATTTGTTTCGGGTAGTTGGCTCCCGCCGCGATCGACAACGGCAGACCGCCACCCACTCGCGGGTTGATCTCGGTGAAGCGAATCGCCGAATCGGCTTCCTCACCTGCAAAGCACTGCACAGTCAACGGTCCGACTCCGCCGAGCTTCGTCGCCAAGTCGACCGTCGCATCGATGATTCGCCAATCTTTGCAGGTGGCTCCCTTGCTGATCTCGCCCGCACGAACTTCCAGTCGGCGGCGCGGGACGGCGTTGATAACTCGACCGCCGAGATCGCACAGAACGTCGACCGTATATTCCTGCCCCTGTGCGACCTCTTGCAGCATTGGCTGCGGGACATAACGCACAAAGAAATCCAATTCCTCACGATTGCGAATTTTGTACGCGTGCTGGCTGCCTGACCCGTTCACCGGCTTGATGAAAACAGGGTACTGTGCCTCACCGTTGCAAACAGACTCGATCGACAAACAGCGGACCGTCGGGATGCCGCGCTCTTCAAAAAAACGGGACGTACTCGCTTTGTCGCGACAGATTTGAACCACTGGCAGAGACGAGATCATTGCCAGCGTGCCGATCTCACTGAACTGCCCGCGATGCGCGGCCAGCACCAACAAATCGACATCGATCAGCGGAAGCGCCAGCTGGACTCGATGTCGATGGCACACCTCCAGCAGCGTCGGCACATACGCCGGATGATCGCAGTGCGGAATAATGTACGACTTGTCGCAGACGCTCAACACCGCCGAGTGCGCGGAGGAATCCACCCCGATGATCTGGCCGTCGAGATCCAGTTCTTCGAATGCCTGGCGAAACTGATTGACCAGTGAGACCTTGCGGCCCGCGCAGGTCAGCAACAGAGTGAACGGGGGCTTTCCCATCCTTGGAAATCCGCAGGGTGTTCGAAGTGGGGCGCTCACGCCCAACGAAGGGTCGGGCTTGTAGCGGACGATTCCAAATTCAGGCAACAGGGCTTGTCTCCGACTAACCCGAAGCGCGAGCGAGGGCGCACATCGAACGACGGGACTTGAGTGCGAGTGCAGCGTTCGCCGGCGCTCACGTTTCCAATGAGTCGGTGGCTGGCAACAGCCCCAAATCCGCCGCGATTTCTCGCAAAGCCGCGATGCAAAACGCAATGTGCTCGTCGAGGTCAACGCCGAGATTGGCCGCCCCTTCCGTAATGTCTTCGCGGTGGACGGCTGCGGCGAACGAAGCCTGTTTCATCTTCTTGCGGACGCTCTTCGGTTCGAGCTCTTCCAACCGATTTGGCCGCACCAGCGCGCAGGCCGTGATGAAGCCGCACAATTCGTCGCACGCGAACAACGCCTTGTCGAGCGACGACACGCGCGGGCAATCGGTCAGGTAGCTGGCGTGAGATTTGATCGCGTAGATGATCTCATCCGAGTACCCACGCTCCTTTAAAATCCGCGAGCCCTGCAAAGGATGATCCGGTGCCGTCGGCCAGCGTTCGTAATCGAAGTCGTGCAGCAAACCGACGGTGCCCCACTTATCCTCGTCCTCTCCGAACCTCCGAGCGTACGCGCGCATCGCCGCTTCGACGGCCAGCATGTGCTTGATCAGGCTGTCGCTCTGCGTGTACTCGTGAACGAGAGCAAGATCGTCTGCGCGGCTCATGAGACAACTCCAAAACTAAGAAACCTCTGGAATCGGGTAGCGGAGGGCAATACGGTAGCCCGGCCCATCGAGCCTCGCTACTCGAGCGAATCCCCTCACTCAATTTGAGATTTGCAATCACTGATGAGCCTTTCTCCATCACCCTCTGCGAGCATGAACTCCACCAGTTGGCTGAGCCGTATGCGACATCACGGCCCGTAAGCGTGGCGGTGGTTGACTGATCTGTATGGTTCGTTGGTCGATCACTGGGAGGACGCCGTCACGGACTGTCGAAAGAAGACGCCAGTGACTTGACGCAAGAAGTCTTCTCGGCCGTCGTTTGAGCCAGCCGCTGGTCATCACGAATCATCGCAGCCGATACCCCGCTGGCTCGGCATGAGCCAAAATCTTCTTCAGCGCGTGCCAGCCCGAGCCGTACTTCCGACAGGCGGCACGCTGGCTCAATTCGTTCGTCAGAACTTCACGACGAACTTCCTTCCGAAATTCCATATTGCTACGCAATCCTGTGTCTCTTGGTGAACCGCATGAAGATCCAAGCGAACGCTCTGATCTTCTCCGTTCACCAGCAAACACTTCTGCGCGCCGTCATTTTCAACCGTCGTCAACAGCCAGAAATCGTCTCCCAAACCTGGAGTTGAATCTCAACCGAATCCACACTTCTGAATCGCACGGTCGGCGCGATCAAACCGTCTTCCTCACTTCTCGTCGTGGCGGTACGAGTCCAAACGCGGATGCTTCTGTTGTAAGAGTTTGGTCTCTTGACCCTCTTTCAGCCGCAGATGCCTTTCGAAGAAGGCGACGCTGTAATCGGTGATGAGCTGCGCATTGCCATCTTGCACCACTTCAACTGTCGTCTTCCCCAGCGAGATCAGGTTGGTCCAACCAAGATGTGTTTCATTCTTGAGAACCAGCAAATACTTCGGAGCCGTCAGCTTGTTGTAAATCAGGGGTTGAAACGGGGTGATACCGAAGTCGCGTGTGCCCCCTTGGATCATCACCGGGACCTTGATCTGGGCGATGCTGCCCTGCGTCAGAAAGGGCATGGAGTACGGTGACATCGCGAGCACCGCTTTGATTCGGTCGTCGCGCCACGAGTTCCACGCACCGGCCAAGCCCAGCACTGTGTAGCCGCCCAGCGAATGTCCGCAGGCTCCGATCCTGTTGGCCTGCAAGTGCTCGTACAGGTACGTCTCGTTTTTGCCGTTGAGTTCCAGCAAATGATCGAGCAGCGCGAGCATGTCGTCGCGACGATCTCGAAACTTCTGGTCGGTCCAATTCTTGGCGTCCCCGAATTTCGGCGATTCGATCGGCTTCGTCCGCTTCTGCGACAACGAGTCCGCATGATTAAGCGACGCGACGATGTAACCCTGCCGCGCAAACGCCTCCGTCAAGAAGATCGTCTGATCCCCTGTTCCCAGGAACCCGTGGGAGAACAAGATCAACGGATGCGATCCCTTTGCCACGTCGGCATTCACCGACACCAAGCCGATCTGCCCACCATAGTCATGCCGCTGCGCCTCCTTCGCCGATGGATACCACAAGAACACGTCCCGACGCCGCTCTTCGTCCGCCGCCTTGTACGAAATCGCGAACTTTCGAAACCCCGCCGAAAGCGAGGCCGCAGGTTCATCGGCCGAGGCTGGTGCGATTGCGAGCAGAACGGCGACGACGGTCATCCATAACATCGAAGAGTCTGTGAACGAACGGCTGCGATTTGCAGGTTGGGATTTCGTCCCGACCGGGTTGGGACAGAGTCCCAACCGACTTGGAGAGACCTTCATAGCGTGCCCTTCACCTTGCCGGGCGTTTCGTTCGGATCGCGCAGGAAGGGCCGCATCTTTTCCAGTGTCTTCGGGCCGATCCCTTTGACTCGTAATAAACCCTCGATTGACCTAAACGGGCCGTTCGAGTCGCGGTCGGCGACGATTTTGTTCGCGGTCGCCTCACCGATTCCTTCGATCTGCGTCCACTCGACCCAACTGGCCGAGTTGATGTCGAGGCGAAAGTCGTACCGCCGCTCCGGCTGCCGTTCGATTTCGATCGGCCGCATCCCCCAACCACCAAGTGTCGCCCAGTGATATCCAGAAAGCACCAGCAGCCCAGCCACGACAATCGTCACGAACGTCTGATCGAGTTTGGTCAGCCACAGCCAATGATCCGGAGTCCGCTTGGCTGACACGATCGGTTCGGTCTTCGCAGCCTGGTGGGCTGTCGGTTCAGCCGTCACGGATGAACTGGCCGGAGACGGATCGCTCACCTTTACAGTAGTGTCCGGGGCATTGGCGTTCGTCGCCAACAAATTCGTCTCGATAGGTTGAAGCTGGGACATCGAGTGAGCCCACGGATTCGAGAGGCAACGGATCAACCGAACCGCAATCTTTCTATCGCGAGGCGTAATCATTCGACAGCGTGCGGCCCCTAAACGACTCTGCCCCCATCATTCAGCCGAAAGTTTTGGCAGAATGATGAGGGCAGAATGAGGTTTCCGGCGATCGCTCTTCGCGATTAGTGCTGGAACAAGAACTCCTTCGAGTTCAGGATGGCCCACCCCACGTCCTCGAGGGCAAGACGACGATCTTGCTGAGCCGCGATGTGTTTTTTCGCGGCGTCGAGTTCGGCTTGAGTCGGCTTACGAGACAAGGCGGCGAGGTACAGCGTCGTGATGACCTCATCGTCCGGCTTGTTCTCTTTCGCAAAGACGGCGATGCGGCCGGTGTCGGCTCGGAGCTTTCCGTGGACCGTCGGGCCGTTGATCATTTGCAGAGCTTGCGACAGGTTCGATTCGTTGGAGCGTTCACATTGGCAGGCCATCTCGCGCTGCGGCTGGCCGAAGATCTTCAGGAAGTAGTGGTCGGTCGGTGGATCGGCCAGCGAGACAGCTCGCGTGCCGGGGGGCAAACCAGCGAAGGATTCCGGCACGTTCGTCACTTGGCAGATCGCGTCGAGCAGTTGCTCGGCCGAGAGCAATCGCGTGTTCGAGTGTGAATTGTAAATCTCGTCGTCCTTATTGAAGTTATTCTTGCGGCTGCTGAGTTGATAGGTGCGGCTCTTGAGGATGGTCTTCACGACGAACTTCTGGCTGAAGTTGTTCTTCACGAACTGCGAGGCAAGTTCATCCAGCAGCTTGGCGTTCGACGGTGGGTTCGAGTCGCGGAAGTCATCGACCGGCTCGACGATGCCTCGGCCGAGCAAGTGGCCCCAGATGCGGTTCACGGCGGTCTTCGCAAAGAACGGATTGTCGTTCGAGGTCAGCCAGTTGGCGAAGACTTCGCGGCGATCCTGGCCCGGAGCGTCATCGACATCACCCTTCAGCAGCAGATGCACCTTCATTTGCTTGCCGGTGCGCGGCTGCGTGATTTCGCCGGTCGGCATCGGGTAGATGATTTCCTCGTCGGCCGTGTCACCTTTTTGCCGAGCGATCCGGGTGAACGCAGCGGCGATGCCGTAGTAGTTGTCTTGAGACCAACGTTCGAACGGATGGTTGTGGCACTTTGCACATTGAATGCGGATGCCGAGGAAGAGCTGTGCGGTCGTTTCGACGGCGTCGTTCGGGTCTCGGCTGGCTCGCCAATAATTCGCGGCGGGGTTCTCGAAGACGCTGCCGCTGGCGGTGACCAATTCGTGTGCAAATTGATTGAACGGCTTGTCGGTGCGGATCGTGTCATAGACCCAACGGCGGAACTTGTGGGTGCCGACCGCCGTGACCTTCTTGCTGTTTGATCGCAGAATGTCGGTCCATTTGAGCGTCCAGAAGTCGGCGAAGTCGTCGCTTTCAACGAGCGCATCGATCAGTTGGGCGCGCTTGTCAGCCGCTGGGTTGTTGAGATAGGCGGTCGACTCGTCGATCGTCGGCAAGCGACCGGTGACGTCGAGATAAACTCGGCGGAGGAATTCTTCATCCGAGCAAAGATCGGACGGCAGAATCTGAAGCTGCTGCAACTTCTCGAAGACGAGGTTGTCGACGAAGTTGTTCGGCTGTGGGTTGTTCCAAGTAAAGCCGGGGACGTCTTCCAGGAACGTGATGTAGCTGGTCGTCATCTTGTCGAGGATGCGGGCGAGGATGGCCGTCTCGCCGCGACCACCCTTCGAGACGAGGCCCGTTTCGTTGACGCTGGCGACTTGTTCGTTCGACGAACTGAAGACGGTCAACGCCGTGATGTCTCGCACGCTGCCGTCCGAGTAGGTGCCCATCACCACGAGTTGCTGTTCCTTCGCGGCCGGCTTGAAGACCCGCTTGTTTGGGAAGACTTCCATCTTCACGAGGTCCGGCACGCCATCGGCGTCCATTCGCAGGCCTTCACCAACCCAGCCATGCAACGCCTTGTGAGCGGCATCACCTTTCTTCAATCGGCGTCCGCCGCCGTGAGCCACTTCCATCAACGGCTTCTTCAGCAACAGACTCTCGTCGGGTTGGACAGTGTTGACGCGACGCTGCATGAACTCGGATCGCAGCGTGAGCGTGTCGATCGTCGGATCAAACGCTCGCAGCGACAGCCGGAAGCCGCCCTTGCCGGAGGGCGAACCGTGACAGGCTCCCATATTGCAGCCGGCCTTGGTCAGCGCGGCGAGCGTTTCGTTCTTGAAGCTGACAGGCGACGGCATCGTCATCTCTTTGACGGTTACTTCCGTCGTAGCCTTGAGGCCACCGAACGTCGCGGTGACCTGAGCGGTTCCATCGGCAACTGGCTTCGCGAGCGACCCTTCGATCTTCACGACCGCCGGATTCGACGAGGCGAATTGCACTCCGGCGTTCGTCAGATCGCGAATGTCGTCTGCGCTGTACGTCCCGCTGACCACAAGCTGCTGCTGAGCGCGAGCACCCCGCAACTCAAACTTGCCCGGATCAATCGAGATCGCACCGGGATCGGCGGCGAACACCGAGGCCGAAATGAGATTGAAAACCGCAAACGTGCTGGCGAGAAACTTGCGTTGAAACATAACGAAACCCTCGATGATTTGGTTTCTGATGAACGAAAATTGAGACTGCTGATTTCCCTTTTTCGTCTCACTGTTGCCTTCGTTCCCCTCTGTTCGAATTGAAGTGACTTGAACAGCAGGAAACAGAGAAAACAGAGAGAACTGCAAACGTTGTGTTCTTCTTTGGTGGCGACTGATCTTTCAGTTGAAATTACTCCACAGTCAGCGTGATGTTCGGGGACGTGCCGGCGAGTTTAGCGGCTCCGTTCATCGCGTTGCCCTGGACGTTGATGTTGTTGACGGCTCCTTGAGCCGCATCGGCGGCAGCGGTCAGGACGATTTCGGCTTCAGCGGCTCCCTCGGCAACCGTGGCGGGAGCGGCGGTCACACCCTTCGGAAGATTGGCGAGCGTCAGAGTGATCGGCCCTTTGAAGGCCGGGTTGCGATCAATCGTGACCTTGCCTTTGAGCGTGCCGCCGCGAGCCATCTTATCGGCGTCGAGCTTCACAGCCACCTCAAACGGCGACCGCATGCGGAGCGTGATGCCGGGCGTTGGCTGCGTGGTGTTGACGTTGTTCTGATTGATGGCTCCGGTAAGCACGACGGTGAACTCGCCAAGCGGAGCTTGCGCGTTCGCAGTGAAGACAACGTCGATCTCATTCGTCCCTTTCGCGATCGGCTTGACGGCGGCGGTGATGCCGGCAGGCAAACCGGCCGGAGCCGCGGGAATGACGGCAATCGTGACCGCTTCGTCAAACTTCTCCTGCCGAGCGACTTTGATCTTCACAGTCGCCGACAGATCTCTGCCGAAGACCAATTCGGCCGGTTCGGCGGTCAAGCTGATTGGCATCTTTGGAGCAACGCCAACGGCGAATGATTCGGTCAGATTCTGCGGTGGCCACGGCAAGCCGGCAAACAACGCCGTGAGGGCGGGTGAAACCGACGAGACCGCTTTGTACTCGGCGTTGTTGATCGACGCGGTGCCGACGATCTTGGCGAGCGAGACTTTCCCAGCGGCCGCTTCCGGCGTCGATCGCAATGTCAGCACGGCATTGTCTCGACCGGGGCCGATGAACGTCGGGCTGCTGGTCACACCGGCCGGCAGGTCGATTGCGGAAACATTGATCGTACCCGCATAACCTTTTCGCGCCGCCGTGACCGTGATCAGAGACGTACCTCCGGCGACGACATTGAGCGTGTCGGCCGATGCAGACAATGTGAATCCAGTTTGCACCGGGGTCGCGACGATTCGATAGGCGTACTGCGTCCCCCCTTGGCGATGCAAGTCTTGCACAGCCAGCGTGTAGTCGCCGTCTTCCGGAAACGTGAAATCAAACGTCGGATCAATCGCGCCGAAGTCTTCCTTCGCGGCGAGCTGTCCGCCGGCCGCGTTGAGCAGTCGCATCATCAGCGCCGCGGGGGAACCTTGTCTCCGCGTGATACCACTAAAGGTCATCGCCTGGCCCTTCTTCGCGGCGAAGACGAAGTGATCGATGTCACCGACTTTGTCGAACCGGCCGTTGATCCCTTGCGCGAGATCGGTCCGGTTTGGAGCTTTCGGATCGTCATTCGGTTCGGTTTCGAGAAATTCATCCCGGTCGCTGACGGCGATCTGAGCAAAGCCGCTGCTGGCTCCGTTGGCTCGCTTGGCTCCAACCGACGCCCAAGCAAAGCCCGCATCAGCCGGGAAATTCACAGCGGTCGGTTGTACGCCATCGAGATACAGTCCGGCGAAGTTCACAGTACCCGCAGCTCCCTTCTTGACCGCCAACGGGTACGGCACCGTCACGCACGGGAAGTCGCCAATTCGCAGTCGGAAAAAGTGATTGGCACTCCCTTGAAAACGGATGTCGCGGACTTCGAGCATGTACTCGCCTGCGTCTTTGAACTGGTAACACAACCGGCTGTCGGAACGCAGGCCAGGGACATCGTCGCTGTAAGCCAGCTCGCGTCCCTTGGCGTCGAGCAATCGAATCATCGGATCGAGCGTCGATCCAATCCGCCGCGCGAGCAGGTCAAACGTCACGAGTTGTCCAGCGGCGACCGTGAACTTGAAGTAGTGCTGGCTCAGGTTGCTGACCTGTCCATCGACAGCCGTCGGCAGAGTCAATGCCTGTGCGGCCGTCGGCACACCGTTGCCGGCCGCCTGAGCCACCGAAGGCAAGTCATCGACGACAACCAGCCGAATCGGAGAAGTACCGTTGGCGGTGGCGACTCGGACGCCGTAGATACCGACCGGCACATCGCTGGCGACAGTCACGGAGTAGACGCACTCAGCCGCGTTCATGCCGTTCATCGGCACGTCCGGTTTGAGAACGGTTTGGGCCGCGAAACTGGTCCACAACTGCGTTGGCCCGACGAGAGCACCGCCGTGGATTTTCAAATCATTTGGCTGACCGGGCTTCAAAGCCAGCGGTGTCGTGTAGGTGATCGCGGGAGCCTGCGCCGAAACCTGACTCGCCATCGCGAGCAGGACCATGCCGGCCAGAAAACAGGAGACCGAGTAACTACGTTTCAACATGCACCTCACGCCTGGGGAAGGTAGGAGTCTCTGGCGTCACATCCTGTCACGTCAGCGACCAATGGCGAGGGGGGACTCATTCCGGTTGTTTGGGAAGGCTTTACTGGCTGGTCAATATAGAAGTGCCCTCCCCATTGGTCAAAGCGAAAGGGGGACGACTTCCCGAACGACGTCCGATTGCGCCGGTCGTGCGGGTGCAGACACCGTGGATCAAGAGCGTGAGAAGAGGGCCTATCGAAACGTAAGTCCGCGGCTTCAATGACTCCGACGCCAATTGGTTGCGGGACTTCTCGAACAGCTTCGCACTCTCCAATTCAGGCTCGCGCAGATGACCGACGAGGGGCTGCGACAATTCCCACGATTGATGCAGAGACTTGCCAGCCTGACTCTCGACGATATTTCCGATCAGGAACGCCGGGCTTTATCAACTTTCCGATTTGCAAAACTTGGAACAACTGGGATTGGTTGGGCTCACCATGAGTGACGATGGGTGTAAACCTCTGAGTCTTTTGAAAGGCCCCTTCGTCCTCAACTTGTCCAAGACGCGGATCATCAATGCCGGAGTTGTGCATCTTCGAGGGCTGGCTCAACTGGCGGGATTTGTTGCGAGTGACACGCAAGTCACAGCGGCCGGCATCGCCGAACGGAAGCAGGCGTTGCCGAAATGCGTCGTTCGACTTCAGTAGCGGCAACCGAGTTCTGCAAAGCTCATCGCCCCGTCCGAACACCCAACATCACGCCAAAACTTCTTCAATCGGCTGCCCGCCTTGAGCAATTTCGACCGGGCGGTTGTTGTGATCGGGGACGCGCATTTCCGGGTCGATACCGAGGCAGCGATAGATCGTCGCACACAGATCGGCGGGGCGTGCCGGCTTGTCCTTCACATAGGCAGCTTGCGAATCGGAGGCTCCGTAAACCGTGCCGCCGCGGATGCCGGCTCCGGCCAGCAGCGAGCCGTAGCAGTTCGTCCAATGATCGCGGCCCGCGTTGCCATTCACACGCGGTGTGCGGCCCATTTCGCTGGTGACGCAGATCAATGTTTCGTCCAACATCCCCCGAGCCTGCAAGTCGGCCATCAACGCCGACATTGTTTGGTCGAAGCCGGGCAGCTTGTTGTTTTTCAGGATTTGGAAGTTTTTGTGGTGCGTGTCCCAAGCGTCATAATCGACGTTGACTGGCCCCCAGAACAAATCCCAAGTCACGTTCACGAAGCGCACGCCTTGCTCGATCAACCGCCGAGCGATCAGGGTCGAGTTCCCGAACAGCGTGTTGCCGTAGCGATCGACCGTCTTCGGGTCTTCGAGGCTCAGATCGAACGCGGTACGCAGCTTCGAGGAGGTCAGCACGTCGAACGCTCGCTGTTGATTGCGGTCGAACGACGCGGTCGCGAGGGCTTGCTCGGCTTTCGCACGTTGGTCGTCGATCTGTTGCAACAACGAGCGGCGCGAGTTCAGTCGGTCGACGGTCATCCCGTCCTTCAGGACGCTGTTTGGTAGAAGCGGTGCGCCGCGCACGATCTGCGGATTGCCGGGCACCGGTACGAACCCGTCCTTGTCGTAGTACGGCATCGACTCGGTCGTCAGTCCGTCGAAGCGTTTGCCGAGGAAGCCGCTGTACGGTCCCGCTCGGCGAAACGCCTGGCCCCAGCCGAGCCAGACCGGCATGTAAACGTAATCGGGCAGCTTCTTCTGTCCTGCGCCGAGGTATTCGCAGATCGACCCCATGCTCGGCGGATCGGTATCGCGCGGGTGTTGATCGGGAGGCATCAAGTCATAGCCGGTGTAACACGGCAGGCAGTTATGACAGCCTGCCTTGTGATTGATCGAGCGAATGAACGCCGTGCGATGTGCCCACTGAGCGAACTGCGGCAGGTGCTCGCAGACATCGATGCCGGGGACGCTGGTCGCGATCGGCCGGAACTCGCCGCGCGTTTCCGACGGACCTTCCGGCTTCAAGTCATACATGTCCTGGGTCGCAGCGCCTCCGAGCAAAAACACGAAGATCACGTTCTTCGCCTTCGCGTGTCCGACGTGCCCCGCCTGCTCGGCCGCCAGCATCTGTGGCAGGCCAAACCCGCCGAGTGCCGATAACGCCCCGGCCTTCAGCGTTTCGCGCCGAGTGATTCCGTCACAACACCTTCGCGGACTTCCAAGCATCGTCAGCATGTTTCGAGAATCTCCGGCCGAAAAGGAAACGCATCAATCGCGGTTGATCGTAGCTTGGTATCGGCATTTCGGCTAGCAAAAGTTCGGAGTTCCGCCCTCAGGCATCCTCGACGTCGCCGTCACCACTCCTCGTGACGAACCTGATGCGTGCGAACCACGAACGGCCTGAAGCGTTCCAAGTGTATGAGCAAGAAGGCTCATCGCGCGGAGCGATGATGGCTACGAACGCCGCAGGATCAGCACAACGTCTTGCGTCATCGGCCCGATCGTCACCGGTTTCTTGAGGTCATACGCGAAGTCAAACGTCGCGACGTGTTCGAGTTCGGGGACTCGCGACAGCAGATCGAACAGCTGCGCCGCCGTGTAGGTGCGGTAGTGCATCTCGTCTTCGATTCGGAATTGCTTGGTCGGCATCCAGATATCGAACGTCATGCCGAGGTATTCCATTCGTCGTTTGCGATCGACTTTCTTCGACCACATGCGCGAGCAGACCTGCACATGCCCTCGGCGCGCAATCCACGACTCCTCTTCGTCGTGCGGCCCACGAGTTGGCAGCAGGTGCAGACCGAGTGCGTAGACCCCTCCCGGAGCCAACGCCGCAGCCATGCACTTCAAATGAGCTTCGGCGGTCTCTTCTGTCGGCAGATGCCGAAACGTATTGATCGTGTTGAACGCGGCATCTACCGGTCCTTTCAGTTGAAAGTCGGCCATGTCGCCGACGGTGACGCTCTTCACGAAGCCATGCTTCTTCAGTCGCTCGTTGCAGTACGCGACCGCCTTCTCGTTGAGGTCGTTGCCGCCAACCTTGCAACCCGCCTTCGCGAATTGCAGCAGCAGCCGACCGGTCCCACAGGCCGGCTCGAAGACGCTGCGCACTTTGCGAGTCGCGTACTGCTCAAAGCAGCCTTGCAGGAAGTGGAACTCCGCTCGCCAGTCCGAGCCAAACAGCAATTCGTAATACTGGGGGAAGTCGTAGATGCTGGCTTGGATGGTTTCGGGCATGAGCGATGGGCGAGGGGCGAGGGGATTAGAGATAAGGGGTCAGAGGAATTGCGTCGCCGTCCAGATCGCGGCGAGAGCGAACGAGAGGATTGCGACTGCGGCTCCAACCGTAAAGCGCCACGCCAGAGCTTGTTCGATGAAGAGCAAAGCCAACACCGCCGCGAGCAGGTTGATCGTCAGCGAATGCGAGTCGGTTTCCGGATCGTTGGTTGCCGCCGTTCCCGGCGAGTTCTCGTCGCGGACGATGATCGCACGACCTTGTGGGTTGTCAGCGGAGGTGGCCCACTCGCGCGGGTCGAGCCGCTGAGGGTCACTCTCGCGAGGATCGACGTTGATCGCGAAACGTTCGCTCGTGCTGCCGCTCGCCAGCATGTAGTTGCCGGGGCGAAGCGTGTCGTTGATGACGATTAGTGAGCGACCGTCACGATCGACCGGCGTCAGTGTCTTCGTGGTTCCGTCGGGTGTCGTCAGCGTAACGTTGATCGCACCATTCGGAACCTCGCGTTGCTCGAATTCGCCGACGAGAGCTTCGCGCGGTTGCGAGCGTCCGGTGGCGGCGTATTCGGTTAATTCGTGGATCAGCGGCACGAAGCCCGCCGCCCAGATGGCCCATTCGCCCCACGACTCGTCGAGTGCAGTCGTGATGAGCACGCAGCGGCCCCGGCCGAGCGGTTGCGTCACAATCGCCGGATCGCCGTTGGAAAAACGGAGCGCGACATCGCTGTCGAGCCGTTTTTGGTCACTCGATTCGGCACGTACGAACTGCCGAATGAGCGCCGTTTCCAAACCCGCTCCGGGATTGCCTCGAAACTCGTGCAGCAACGGGTGGCTCAAGTCACCTGGATCAAAGCCGAAGACCGACGGCGTGCCATCGGCGTTGGTACTCGTGACGACATCGTTCAATCGCAGAGTCAGCAGTCCTCGCGGCCCAAACGCGGTTTCGTTGAGCTTCTCAATCGAAACCGTGGGACCGAGTGACACGATCACTCCGCCACCGTTTTCGGCGAAGCGCCGCAGACGCTCAACGTCCAGTTCGCTTAACGTGCCGACATCGCAGACGAAGATCACGTCGTGCCGGTCGAGGTCGACGTTCGGCAAATCCGAGTCTGGCACAGTTGTCACTCGCAACCAACGCGAACTCGCTGCTCGGTCGATCGTTTTTGGGGACAAGGCTTGCTCGACGAAAAACGTCGCTGCGTCGCGCAGACGGGCCGAGGGGCGGCCATTGACCAGCAACACGCTCAACTCCGATCGCACGCGGAGCGGCAACCAGCGTTCATTATCGGCCAGTAATGAGTCCCCTTCCAACCGTACCGACAACGAGTGCTCGCCCGATGCCGGTGCGGTCAGTGAGAACTCAACCGTCGTGTCTTGGCCCAGCAGCAAGTTGACGCGTCTTGATTCCGCGAGCTGATCATTGATGCGGAGTTCGACTCGCCTCACGGTGAGCGGCACGGTTCCCGCATTGCGGAGCGTCGCAGTCACGGACATCGGTTGCTCGGCGGCGAGGATTGGCGGATCGGTTGTCAGACCGACAACTGCCGCGTTGTCCGGCTGCGCTGTTCCAACGTCGATGAGCACCAGTTCGTGGGGCAGGTTTCTAGACGGTCCGTCCAATCCGGGCAGGTTGTCAATCTGCCCCGCGCTCCAGTTGTTTGCTTGAAAATCCGAAATCACGACGACTTCGCAGCGTTCGTTCTGCTGTTTCAACGCAATCAGTTCGGCAAGTTGCTCCAGCGTCGCCGCGACATCTCCGCGCTCGAACGTCTGCGGCAGCCGGTCGATTTCATCCAACGCGCCGCTGGACACGAGCGTCGGCTGACGAATCACTAATCGCGGCTCTGACCCGGCAATGCGTGCCAGCGCGAAGCGGTCGCCAGAGCGGCTTTGTTTGACGAGGTCTCGCGCGATGGCCTTACCAGCGTCGAACAACGTCGAGGAGGGATCGCCCTCGGCAGCCGCCGTCTTCCGTCCCATGCTCAGTGACGCATCGAGCACGATGACTCGTAACGTCGGTGGGGATGAGGCCACAAGCTTGTCGCCGTCCGCCCAGCGCGGCCGCGCGAACGCGAGCACAATCAGCGTCAATATCAGCATTCGCGCCGCCAACAGCAGCAGTTGCTCCAACCGAGTCCGTCGCGACTGCTTGCGAGCCGCCGCATGAAGGAACTGCATCGCTGCCCAAGTCACTTCGCGATAGCGGCGGCGGAACAGCCAGTGAATTAACACCGGTACAGCCGCCAACGCCAGCCAACCCAGCAAAGCGGGACTGGCAAAGCCGAAGGCAAGCAGGTGGAGCGAGGTTATGGTCATTGCGGATCGAATCCTACCAGACTACCGGTTGACCGGCGCGGGTCCGCTTGTTTTGCTTTGCCGCCATGACAGCCTCTCAGATTTCACCGATCGGACTGCGGTTGCTCGACCGGCGTCGCTTCTTGAACGACTCGGCCCACGGGTTGAGCGGTCTCGCTCTGGCGACGTTGCTCGCGCAAAACGGATTGTCGGCGGAAGACCGATCGCCGATCCGGCCGAAGATCAATCCGGCGACTCCGTATGCCGCTCGGCCGGCACACTTCGCGGGACGGGCGAATCGCGTGTTGATGATTTTTTGCTCGGGCGCTGTGAGCCATGTCGACACGTTCGACTTCAAGCCGGAGTTAGTTAAGCGACACGACACACCGATGCCGGGGTCCGACAAGCTCATCACGTTTCAGGGAGAGAACGGTAATCTGATCAAGCCACTGTGGACGTTCCGGCCCCGTGGTGAGTCTGGCAAGATGGTCAGCGAATTGCTGCCGCAACTCGCCGGTCTGAGCGACGACATGTGCTTCATTCATTCGATGACAGCCAAGTCGAATACGCATGGACCGGCGGAAAATCAGATGAGCACCGGCTTCATCCTCGACGGCTTCCCCGGAGTCGGTTGTTGGGTCAGCTACGCGTTGGGGAGCGAGTGCTCCGACCTGCCGGCGTTCGTGGCGATCCCCGATCCGCGCGGCGTGCCGCAGATCGGCGCGAGTCATTGGAACTCGAAGTTTCTGCCGGCCGCGTTTCAAGGAACGCCATTCACCGCCGACAAACCGATTCCGAACCTGCGCCGCCCGCCGGAGATTTCCGAGTCGACAGACCTTGCGACACGCGACTTCCTGCGGCGGCTTAACGAGAAGCATTTGGAACGCAATCCGGGCGACACTGAACTGCTCGCGCGAATCGCCAGCTATGAACTCGCCGCGAAGATGCAGATCAGCGCGGCGACCGTCGCGAATCTCGAAGCCGAATCGAAAGCGACTCACGAGGCTTACGGCACTCAGGACGAGAACAAGAACAAAGCCGGCTTCGCGCGGAACTGCCTGCTGGCTCGGCGGCTGATCGAGCGGGGCGTGCGATTCGTGCAACTCTTCAACGGCTCGTACGCGATGGGCGAGGGTGTCGGTAATTGGGATGGACACAAAACTCTTCAGCAGCAGTATTCGGTTCACGCGCCGATCCTCGATCAACCGTGTGCCGCTCTGCTGCGCGATCTCAAGCAACGCGGTTTGCTGGAAGACACACTCGTCGCGTGGGTCACGGAATTCGGACGGATGCCAACCTTCCAAAAGGGAGCGAACGGCCGCGATCACAACCCGAAAGGCTTCACCGTCTGGCTGGCCGGCGCAGGCGTAAAGACTCCGTTCTCTTACGGCGCGACCGACGAGTTCGGTCATCAAGCGGTCGAGAACGCCTCCACGATCTACGACCTGCACGCCACGATTCTGCATCTGCTCGGCCTGAATCACGAACGGTTGAGTTTTTATCACAACGGCATCGAACGCCGCCTGACCGACGTGCATGGGCACGTCCTGCGCGACGTGCTGACGTGATGGTCGGGCGAAAAGCAGTGCAAAGTGACTCGTTCAAAGGTAAGAGTGTCGGACAGATGTTGTCGTTGCCGACTTCTTGATTTTGCATTTTGCACTCTTCACTCTGCACTCTGTTTCTCCTCCTGCGAAACTGTGATCGAAAAGGCTTCTCGTGTCTGGTTGGCAAACCCTCGAAATCGCCGGCAAAGCGGCCGACATCTTTGAACCGTCTCGGCCGAGTGATCCCGCGCGAGCTGTGCTCTTTCTGCACGGACACGGCTTGCAGACGCTCGCGGGTAACGCGGCGTACACCGTGGAACTCGAACGACTCGGCCTGCGAGCGATTTGCCCGCATGGAAAGCGTTCGTGGTGGCTACCGGTGGTTTGCCCGGAGTTTGATGCCGAGCTGTCGCCGCTCGGGCACATTCGCTCGAACGTGCTGCCGTGGTTGGAGGCAACCTGGCAGGTGAAGCCTCCCGCGTTGGCCGCGTTCGGCGTGAGCATGGGTGGACAAGGGGTCCTGCAGTTGGCGTATCGGCATCCGAACGAATTCCCGGTTGTCGCCGCGATCTCGCCGGTGATCGACCTTCAGGAGTGGCTGGGACATGGACTGCCGCTCGATGAGATGTTCGTCGATCAAGAAGCAGCTCGGCAGCAGACGGCGACGTTGCAGGTGCAGGGCTTGAACTGGCCGCGGCATCAGTTTCTCGCGTGCGATCCGACCGATCGCGATGCGTTGCCCGGCGTCGAGAAGCTCGTCAGCAAATTGAACTCGTCCGGCGTCCCCTTCGAGCGTGACTTCACGACATCACACGGCGGGCACTCGTGGGAGTACTTCAATCATCTGGCTCCGAGCGTGATCCAGTTTCTGGCGAGCGGCTTGGACGCGGAATATCGCCGAGTGGCGTGACGTTTTGGGTTGGGGCTCTGTCCCGATTCTTTAGCGAGGAATCTCCAGCCGACAGCAGCCGAGGTTGATGTGCTCTGTGATCCGTGTCGCCTTCGCTCGCCTGAAGACCTCTTCGTGAAGACTGTAGACGACGAAACGGCCTTCCTTCTTGCGTTCGACGAGGTCCGCGTGGCGAAGAACGCCCAGATGGTGTGAGACCGTGACCACTTCCAATTCCAAGCAATCGGCCAACTCGCTGACGTTCATCGGACAAACTCGCAGCGAGTCGATGATCTTGATGCGAATCGGGTCGCCAAGGGCGCGCAGTTTTTCGGCGCATTGATCCGATTGAAGAGTGTCCGTTTGCAGAGTTTCTGAAGTCACGTTGTCACCCTCGAAAGGGATAAGGGGAATCGCCGACATTCACGTCGAGCAGTCGAGTCATACGACCGGAAACTATCTCGCTCAATTGTCCGCTCGACGCAAGTGGGTGCTCTGCGCCGTCGCCTCTTCGAGAATACGATGTGTCGGCACGGGACGACCGGGGCGGAAGCATTGCAGTGTGTCGATCTGCGACTCAGCGGGGACTGCCGTACACGCGGCGCGGACAACTTCACGAACGAGGCGTTCGAGTTCCGCCGGATCGGTGGCAACACGCGCGTTGACCACAACGCTGGCTTGAGAAACTCGGCAGTTTGACGGGAGCGAAAGTTCCGGTTCGGTGAAGCTGCTGACGAGATTCGCGACGCCGTAAAAACCTTCCCATAGTCCGATCGTTTTGAGGTGCGCGGTCTCAGCACCGATCGTCGAGAACTCGGTTCGCAGTCGGTGAATGATGTCGAGCAACAGATCGTCCAGTTCAAACGGCTGAGCGCCCGTGACACGAATTTGGCTGTTGAGCCAACCGAGTTCCGCTTCGCCGTCCGCGTAAATGTCGTAATCGACGTCCATCACCCGCTGGCCGAAGTCGCCGCGTTGTTCCAGGAATTCGCAGAACGCCGCAAAGCCTTCGCCGCTCTTCGCCGACATGCGGAGGATCGGACGGCCGGGGAATTGCTCCTCCAACCGCTGTGCGAGATCGTTCACGGCTTCCGCCGACATCTCGTCAATTCGATTGATGACGACGAAGTCCGCCTCTTCGATCTGCTTGCGAAAGATGTACGCCGCTTTCGGCGAGAACCCGGCTCCCGCCTCGTTCCGCAGAATTTTCGCGCCGTGGCTGGGCTTGATGATCACGCCGTAGGGAGCCACATCCAACGGCTGCTCGTAGATCTGCACCAATGGCCGCACGACTGTCGCCACCAGATCGGTGCAACTGCCGACCGGCTCGGCGATGATCACGTCGGGCCGCTCCGCGACTCCGAGCGTCTCGACCGTCGAAGTCAGCGCATTGAAGTTGCAGCAGAAGCACGAACCGGCCACTTCACCGACATCGAAGCCTTGCGCTCGCAAGCTGTTCGTGTCGACCAGATCGGTTGTCTGGTCGTTGGTCACGATCCCCACGCTCAACCCTTGCGCCATGTAATGCCGCGCGAGCCGTGCAATGGTCGTTGTCTTCCCGGCTCCCAAAAATCCGCCAATCATCACGAAACGTGGGTTGCTCATGGTTGCTCTTCCATTCTCAGAGAATCTTTTTCGCGGCGATCTTCAAATCGCAGACGTTGCAATTCTGCCCGTCGCAATCGCGAGACGACGTTCTAACGACATCGAGAACGTCAGACAAACGCACTGCTTGCCAAGAGAGGCCGCTCATCGCGAATTCCGTCGTCAAGGGGGGCGCTCGCTGGAGTCACGTTCTGACAATGATTAGAAGATTCTCTGCCAATCAGATCCGCACGCCTGTTATTCACCTGAATGGGGAGACGTTTCGAGTGAGCCAAGAGTCCGCTCCTTCGTTGTCGCGTCAGATCGCCGCCGAGGTGTTCGGTACGTTTCTGTTGATTTTCTTTGGTTGCGGAGCCGTTCACGCCGCCGTGTTAACGGGAGCGCAATCTGGCTTGTGGCAAGTCGCGATTGTGTGGGGCGTTGCGATCATGTTGGCGGCGTACTCCGTTGGCGGCGTCAGCGGGGCACACATCAATCCCGCGATGACTTTAACGCTGGCATTGTGGCGGGGATTTCCGGTAAGCCGCGTGCTGCCATTTATTGCGGCTCAAGTGGCCGGAGCGATGCTGGCGGCCAGCCTGCTGTTCATTTTGTTCGGCCCGCAACTCGCGGCAAAGGAGAAAGAGAAACTGGTCGCGCGCGGCGAGCCGGGGAGCATCGTGACAGCGATGTGCTACGGCGAGTACTTCCCAAATCCCGGTGGGCTTGCGGCGGGTGACGAGCCGTACTCGGCAGAGAAACACGCCCAATGGCGGGATCTGGGTTCACCGACAGTGGCGTTTTTGGCGGAGATGTTCGGCACGTTAATTCTGGCGTTTGTCGTGTTTGCTCTGACCGATGAACGGAATCGAGGTTCGCCGGCAGCGGGACAGGCTCCGATTTTTATCGGACTGACCGTGGCGGTGCTGATTTCGGTTATCGCTCCGCTGACTCAGGCGTGCTTCAATCCCGCGCGAGACTTTGGGCCGCGACTGTTCGCTCGGTTTGCGGGTTGGGGAGACATCGCGCTGCCGGGACAGGATCAGTGGAGTTGGTTGACCATCTACATCCTGGCTCCGATTCTCGGAGCAGCCGTTGGTGGCGGACTGTACGAGTTCGTTATACGCCCGGCGTACTCGGGGTCTAAAGGAAAGTCCGCGTGAGAATTCTTTCGATTTCGTTTGTGATGTATTGCTGCTTGAGTGTGGTCGCCGTCTTGCGTGCCGACGAACCGCCGAAGCTCGATCCTCGGCAGCCCTATACGGCCGAGCGGTTCAATCCCGTGACCTACGACATTGAGTTTCTCGTCACCGTCACTGCTCCGTACAAGACAAAGAAACTGAGCGTGTGGCTGCCAATTCCACCGAGCGATCATGGGCAGGAATTGCAGTCGTCGGAGCTGACGACGTTTCCTGAATCGGTGAAGCCGCAGATCGCGAACGAGCCGCTGTTCGGCAACCGGTTCGCGTTTTTCGAGTTTGCGAATCCACAGGGTGCTCAGGTCATCCGCCACAAGTTCCGCATTCGCTCGTGGGAGCTGCGCTGGCAGCTCGATCCGACTCGCGTGCAGACGATCAAGCAATGGCCAACCAGCTTCGATTCGTACCGCCGCAGCGAATCGCAAGCGGTCGTGTCGGATGCTCGATTCGAAAAGCTCCTGACCGAAATCCTGCCGCAGCGACGCGGGCCGCTGCAGGATCTCGACTCCGTGATGAGCTGGGTGGATGGACACTTCGCCTACGACCATGTGAAGGCGTCGCTCAAGGCGAGTTCGGTTCACGCGCTCGAGCAACAGCGCGGCCATTGCAGCGACTACCACGGCTTTTGCGCTGCGATGGGCCGATTGCTTGGTCAGCCAACGCGAGTCACCTACGGCATTAACACTTTCCCCAAGAACTCGCCGTCGCACTGCAAGCTCGAAGCGTTTCTGCCACCGTATGGCTGGGTCAGCTTCGATGTCTCGGAGACTCAGAAGTTGTCGCAGATGATCCGCTCAAACCAGGACTTGTCGGACGCGCGACGTGTGGAGTTGCTCACGGCGGCACGGCTGAGGCTTGTCAGCGGGTTTCGCGACAGCACCTGGTTCGTGCAAACGCGCGGGACTGACTACGACCTGGTCCCGAAGGCCTCCGCGCGAGTTCCTGTCGTCCGCACGATTTACGCCGAGGCAGATGACCAGCCGCTCCCCGAACCCGATCCCGCTAACGTGGATCAAACGACGTTTTCGTGGATGACGGCTCATCGGTTTGAGCCAGATCGCGCCGTCAAATACCCCTTCTCCGATTTTCAGAGCCTGCGCGACTGGTCCGATCGTAAGTAACATCCGGTTGTCGCTTCCTGGAGTTACCGAAAAATCCGGGACTCGACAGTCGCATTCTCTTGGCGGCATCGGGTACTCTCGTGGCCGATTTTCGATCGGCTCCGCAAATGGAGCGGCCTAATTGAAACCCACCCCGCTGTCCCTCCCGAACAATTTCCGGTCGAGTGCTTCGCGTCGGATGCGAGGCTCGACAACGGTTCAACAGAACTCGATGGCAGTCCAATAAGAAGAGGTGTCGCGATGCGTGTGCTTGGGCATCGTTTTGTGGTTGTGTGCTTGGGTTTAATCGGCCTGTCGACTGGCTCGACGTTATTCGCGGCCGAGACTCCGGCAACCGATGCGGTCAGCTTCGACAAGCAGGTCCGCCTGATCTTCCAGGCGAATTGCCAGGGCTGCCATCAGCCGGCAAAGGCGGGCGGTCAGTACGTGATGACCGACTTCGGCAAGCTCGTCAAAGGGGGCGAGAGCGGGTCGGCGGCGGTCGTGCCGGGGAAGCCGGCCGAGAGCTATTTGATTCAGCTCATCACGCCAAAGGATGGCAAGGCAGAGATGCCGAAGGGGAAAGCTCCGCTGACGGCGGCCGAAATTGAAATCGTCTCAAAGTGGATCGCTCAAGGAGCGAAGGACGACACGGCCGCTGGAGCCAAGCAGCGGTACGATCAGGATCATCCCCCGGAATACACGCGGCCGCCGGTCATCACCTCTCTGGATTTCTCGCCCGACGGACAGACATTGGCGATTGCCGGTTTTCACGAAGTGCTGCTCGCGAAAGCCGAGACCGGTGAATTGGTCGGCCGATTGGTTGGACTGTCAGAACGAATTGAATCGGTGCGGTTCTCTCCCGACGGAGCACGGCTCGCGGTGACGGGCGGCCTCCCGGGACGCATGGGAGAGATTCAAATTTGGGATGTCGCTACCAAGAAATTGACGCTGTCCGTCACGGCAACGTTCGACACGGTCTACGGCGGAAGCTGGTCGTCGGACGGCAAGCTGATCGCGTTCGGCGGCGCGGACAATCTCGTGCGAGCGATCGACACGACGACTGGACAGCAGGTTTTGCAAAACGGAGCACACACGGATTGGGTGCTCGACACGGGATTTTCGCCGGACAACACGCACGTGATGTCGGTCAGTCGAGACATGACGGCGAAGCTGACGGAAGTCTCGACGCAGCGGTTCATCGACAACATCACGTCGATCACGCCGGGTGCCCTCAAGGGAGGCATTCAAGCGGTCGCAGCGTTGCCGAACCGGGATGAGATTCTGACGGGCGGCTCGGACGGGACGCCGAAGGTCTACCGCCTGTATCGCAAGACAGCTCGCGTGATCGGTGACGACGCGAACATGCTCCGAGCGCTACCCGCGATGCGCGGCCGCGTGTTCGGAGTTGCGACCAGCCGTGATGGGTTCCGCTTCGCAACCTCGAGCGCGCTGGACGGGACCGGGCAGGTGTTCGTGTTCCGATTCGATCCGGCTCAGGTGCCCGAGAACATTAAAGGAATGCTCGCAAAGAAGTTCACTGACCGCACGCCCGCCGAGAAGGACGCGATCGAGAATCACTTCAAAGCGGCGGCGCTCGCCGATTCGAAAATCGAGATTAAGGCGAACGTGTATTCAGTCGCGTTCCGACCGGACGGGAACATCGTCGCGGCGGCGGGTTCCGACGGCATCGTGCGATTGATCGACGCGAACACAGGAGCGATCACGAAAGAGTTCTCGCCCGCTCCGATTAAGCCGACGAATGTCGCAGCTCCCAGCCAGCTCGCGGCGAATTTCAAGCCGGCGGTCGAGAAGCTGGAGACCGAGTCGCTGCCTCCCGGAACGAAGGTCGTCGGGCTGGAAGTTGTCCCGGCCTCGATCAAGCTGACCAGCCCGTTTGATTACGCTCAACTGCTCGTCACGGCGAAACTCGACAACGGCGACCGCGTCGATGCGACCCGATTGATCCAGGCACAGCCTGCCGCCGCAACGGTCACGATCTCGCCGAACGGTATCGTCAAGGCGACCGCCGATGGAGCTTCGGCTATCGGCTTGAAGCTCGGCGATCAAACGGCAACTGTCCCCGTCGAAGCGGCGGGCATCGCGGCTGCGTTTCATCCGGACTTCATCCGCGATGTGAACCCGATTCTGTCGCGCGTGGGCTGCAACGCCGGAACGTGTCACGGCGCGGTCAAAGGGAAGAACGGCTTCAAGCTTTCGCTGCGTGGCTATGACCCGATTTACGACGTGCGTGCATTGACCGACGACCTGTCGTCGCGCCGTGTGAATGTCGCGTCGCCCGATGACAGTTTGATGCTGCTCAAGACGACGGCCGCCGTGCCGCACATGGGGGGGCAAGTCATTCAACCAGGCGAGCCGTACTACGAAATCGTTCGCCGCTGGGTTGCCGACGGCGTGAAGCTGGATCTCAACACGCCGCGCGTTACGAAGATCGAAGTCTTCCCGACAAACCCGGTCGTGCAGTTGATCGGAGCCAAGCAGCAGCTTCGCGTCGTCGCGACGTATGCCGACGGCCACACCCGCGACGTGACTCGCGAGGCGTTCGTCGAGAGCGGCAACACCGAAGTCGCTGCGGCTGAACGCGGAGGCATCTTGAAGTCACTGCGACGCGGCGAAGCTCCGATGCTCGTGCGCTACGAAGGTTCCTACGCCGCAACTACGCTGACCGTGATGGGAGACCGCACCGGTTTTGTTTGGCAGCAACCTCCCGCCAACAACAAGATCGACGAACTCTCCGCCGCCAAGTGGCAACGGATGAAGATTCAGCCGTCGGGACTCGCGTCCGACGCGGACTTCATTCGTCGAGTCTATCTCGACCTGACCGGCCTGCCGCCAAAGGCTGAGGAGGTGAGAGCATTCCTCGCCGACGCTCGCGACACCAAGATCAAGCGCGATGAGCTGATCGATAAGCTGGTTGGCTCAGACGACTATGTCGAATATTGGTCGAACAAGTGGGCCGACCT
>Ga0194131_10001324_pt1 | contig 42568 bp, 23 predicted proteins | sample TA2KigO120mmetaG_FD_148631 | JGI IMG/M metagenome (GOLD analysis project Ga0194131, IMG submission 148631) | Freshwater microbial communities from Lake Tanganyika, Tanzania - TA2015053 Kigoma Offshore 120m | ecosystem: Environmental > Aquatic > Freshwater > Lake | place: Tanzania: Lake...
AATTGCAGAACTACGCGCTGAACATCACGCGCGGCACGTTGACCGTGACCCCGAATCAGCCGCCCGTCGCCACCGCGCAAACGGTTTCCACGGACGAAGACACACCCAAACCGATCACGCTGGCGGGAACCGACGCGGAAGGCGCGACGCTCAGGATCACCATGGGACAACCGCCGCAGCGCGGCACCGTTTCCGGTGCTCCGCCGAACGTCACGTACACGCCCGCCCTCAACTACAACGGACCGGACTCCTTCACGTTCCGCGTCCACGACGGCTTCCAGGATTCTCCGCCTGCGACGGTCTCGATCACCGTCAATGCGGTCAACGATCCGCCGACGTTGGCGCCGATCCAGAACATCGGTCTGCACCCGGACAGCGGCGTGGTCACCGTTTCGATCTTAGGCGTTTCTCCAGGTCCGCAAGGAGAGGAAGGACAGACCGTCACCCTGACGGCCTCTTCGGGCAACACGACAAAAGTCACGGTTGTGGGGGTGGATCAACCGACCGCGACCCAACCGGGAGCCGTCCGAATTCAGCCCGTGGCCGGCGTGACGTCCGGCGACGCAATCATCACGGTCATCGCGAATGACGGCGCGTCAGCGAACTCGACCTCCTCCAGAACTTTCACCGCCTTCATCACGCCTCGCATTTTGCGGCTGGTTAACACGACTGGACTGGCGGGAGCGCAGGTGGCGGTGCCGCTGCAACTGGTGGCGCAAGGCAACGAAAACACGATTGGCTTCAGCGTCGATTTCGACAAGACCAAGATCGCGTTCGACAGCGTGATTCTCGGAGCGGATACGAGCGGCACCAGCGTGGGAGCGAACCTCCAGGTTAATCCCAGTCAGGCGGACCAGGGACAAGTTGGCTTCGCCCTGGCGCTGCCCGCCGGGCAAGTTTTCTCGGCCGGCACGAAACAAGTTGCGTTGATCAGGTTCAACATTCCGATCACCGCTCAGCCAGAGGTCACTCGCATCCGCTTCTCGTCGTTCCCGCTCTTCCCTGAAGTGGTGGATGCCCAGGCCGCCCGGCTGCCCGTGGCGCCGGCGGGAGCCGACCTGGCCATTTCTCTCGGCTACGAGGCGGACGTGACCCCGGCGCCGTTTGGCAACAACGACGGCTTGGTTACGGTGACGGATTGGACCAAGGTTGGAATCTTCGCGATCCATCTGGAGAATCCCAGCAGCCCGAGCGAATTCCGGCGGGCGGACTGCGCGCCCCGCGAGTCGTTAGGGGATGGCGAGATCAGCCTGGCCGATTGGACGCAAGCGGGGCGCTATGCGACGGGCCTGGATCTCATCGGGACCGGCGCCGACGCCAAAGTGCCCAAAGCCGGCGGCCCTTCCGGCACATCTCAAGGCGCGACCGGCACGCAAGGCCTGAGTTCCGGCGGAAGCAACGTCGCTTTGAAATCTTCAGGCCGCATCACGCGAAGTGTTCGCCTCCATGATCGCAGAGTGCAGCGCGGCCAGCACTTCATCGTCCTGGCGTCCGTGGAAGCGCGCGGCGATGAAAACACAGTCGGGTTCAGTTTGAAATACGACCCGCGCGCCATGCGTTTTGTCGGCGCCCGGCCGACCGGTGGCGCTCAAGGAGCGACTTTGCTCTTGAATGACCGCGAACTTGAGAATGGCCGCGTTGGGGTGGCCTTCGCCCTCCCGGCCGGCAAATCCCTGCGCGCCGGAACCGGAGCAGTCCTGGAACTGGAATTCTCTTCCAATGCTTCCGCCACCGAAGCGATCTCCCTCGTGCAACTGGCGGACGCGCCGGTTCGCCGCGAAGTCGTGAGCGTCACCGCCGATGAATTGCGCGCGAGTTATTCGGACGCCACCGTGACGATTCAGGGCGCGGATTCTCCAGCGTTGGAGAATCGCCCGGCGCGGAATTTGAGCGTCGTGGACCGGGCGCCTGCGGGTGAGCTGGTGCTGCGTCTGGCCGGCGCGCCGGGAACCGAACTGGTGATCGAAACTTCACCTGATCTGGTGAATTGGACGCTGCTCAAGACCGTGACAGTCACGAACGGGCAGGCTGAATTCGTCGATCCGGACGCGAAGAATCTTCCGGGAAGGTTCTACCGCGTTCGACCTGTGCGGTAAGTCGGAGCGCCGGTGGGCTCGCTTATGGCCGGCGCTTTCACTTCGTCTCAACCTCTGACACACAGGTCAATGAATATCATGAAGCGGTTGAGTCTGCTGACGACTTCAGCTCATTCAAGACTCTCGCGAAAGGAGCGCGGGCAGCCTGCCCGCGCAGGTTTTTCGCGCGACTCTTTGAACACCGCGCGGGCAAGCTGCCCGCGCTCCTTCACGCTGGCTTGCTGGCTGGCGGTATTTTTCTTGGTCTCTTTGTTCGGCGCTTCCGCCTTCGCCGCGACGGTCGTTCGCGTCGTCAGTACGACCATCGGCGAGAACTCGACCGGCACCGCAATCATCGAGATGGTCGCCGATGGCAACGAAGCAGCGCTGGGTTTCACCCTGAACTTCGATCCGGCTCGCTTGACCTTTGCCAGCACGACGATCGGGGGGAGTGTCACCGCGGCGACGCTGAACGTGAATAATCTGCAGGCGGCCAGCGGCAGGCTTGGCGTCGTGATAGGGATGCCCCCTGGCCGGAGCTTCCCCGCCGGGACTTTGGAGTTGCTCCGGGTCAGTTTCACGACCAGCAGCGTGGGCGGCTCGACGCAGATCACTTTTGGAGATGTCCCCGTCGTTCGCGAGGTCTCCAATCGGCAGGCGGTGGCGCTGACCGCGACGTTCACGCCGGGCACGGTGCTGGTGAACAGCCCGCCGATCGCGAACAGCCAGAGCGTCAGCGTGCGGGAGGATGGATCGGTCGACATCACCCTCACAGGGTTTGACGCCAACGGCGATGGGCTGAGTTTCAGCATCGGCAGTTCGCCCACGCGAGGGACTTTGAGCGGATCTGCTCCCAATCTGACTTACCGGCCTAATCCCAACGTGAACGGGCCGGACAGCTTCAGCTTCACGGTCAACGACGGTTTCGCCACTTCAGGCGCGGCGACGGTGAACATCAACATCGCCTCGGTCAACGATCCGCCCACGTTGAGTCCCATTTCTTCTCAAACCGTCGCGGAAGGAAATCCTCTGACGTTCACGGCCTCGGCCACCGACGGCGATGTGCCGCCCGATCCGCTGAGCTTCAGTTTGGAAGGCGCGCCACCGGGTGCGTCCATCAGTCCGTCGGGCGCGTTTACCTGGACGCCGACGGAAGCACAAGGACCTGGAACTTACACGATCACGGTGCGGGTCACCGACACTGGTTCGCCGCCTTTGAGCGCGACCCAGTCGTTCTCGGTCACGGTAACCGAAGCCAATCAACCCCCGGTTTTCCCCGCGCTCGGCAGCCAGACTGTCAACGAAGGAAGCCTGCTGGCGGTGGTCGCTGTTGCTGCGGATCCCGACCTGCCCGCCCAACCGCTCCAGTACAGCCTGGACGGAGCGCCTCCGGGCGCATCGATTGATCCCACATCCGGCATTTTCACGTGGACACCGACGGAAGCGCAGGGGCCCGGCCAGTACTCGATCAATGTTCGCGTGTCGGACGGAGCCGGGGGCACAGCGACCGCGAGTTTCCAGATCAACGTTCAGGAAGTGAACGCGCTTCCGACTCTGGCGCCGATCCAAAATCAGAGCGTCCGGGGCGGGCAAACATTGTCGTTCACCGTGAGCGCGAGCGATCCCGACTTGCCCGCGCAAACTCTCACGTTCAGCCTGCCTTTCGGCGGCCCCATCGGCGCGTCGATCAATCCGACGACCGGCGCTTTCTCGTGGACGCCTCCGGCGGGATTGCCCGACTCGACCGAGTCCGTGACTGTGCAAGTGACCGACAGCGGCGGGTTGAGCGCGGTGCAGAGTTTCAGCATCGCGGTCGCGGCGTCGAACACGCCGCCGTTGATGTCTCCGATCGCGCCACAAACGATCAACGAAGGCGTCGCGCTGACTTTGAATCTCAGCGCCACGGACACCGATCAACCGGCGCAGGTGCTGACGTTTTCCGCGGAATCCGGCGCGCCGCCCGGATTGAGCGTCAGCCCCGCGGGAGCGCTTTCGTGGACGCCGACCGAAGCTCAAGGGCCTGGCAGCTACCAGGTCACCGTGCGCGTGACCGACAACGGAGCGCCGCCGCTCAGCGCCACTCAAGTAGTCAGCATCACCGTCAACGAAGTCAACGCGCCGCCCGTCCTGGCCGCCATCGCGGATCAAACAGTTCGCGCGGGCAATCCATTGACTGTGTCGGCCGCGGCGACGGATTCAGATCTGCCTCCGAATCCTTTGACCTACAGCCTTGGCGCGGGCGCGCCGCCGGGAGCTGCGATCAATCCGGGCACGGGAGCATTCTCCTGGACGCCCACCGCGGCGCAAGGAGGGACGACCGTTCCGATCACGATCGTCGTGACCGACAACGCGACGCCGCCCGGAACCGCGAGCATTACCTTCAACGTAGAGGTCAGTCCGTCCAATACCGCGCCCGTCCTGTCCCCCATCGCGGATCAGACGATTCCTGAAGGAAGTCCGTTTTCTCTCACCGTGACGGCGACGGACGCGGACGTTCCCGCCAACACCATCGCGTACGCCCTGGGTCCCGGCGCGCCCCCCGGCGCCACGATCAACCCCACGACCGGCGTGTTCACCTGGACACCGACCGAAACCCAGGGACCAAGCGTCAATCAGATCACCGTCATCGCCACGGACAACGGCATTCCTCCGTTGGGTGCGACCAACCGATTCACTCTCAACGTCACCGAAGTGAATCAGCCGCCGACGCTCGGAGAGATCTCGGATCAAACCGTTGAGGCGGGACAGGCGCTCACTTTTCCCGTGAGCGCGAACGATCCGGACTTGCCGCCCAACATTTTGACTTTCAGCGTTGGCCCTGGCGCGCCCACCGGAGTCACCGTCAATCCGGCCACCGGAGAATTTTCGTGGAGACCGACCGGTTTGCAGGGCCCCAGCACGAATCGCATTACGATCCAGGTCGCGGACAACGGGACGCCAAGCCTGAGCACGAATCGAACTTTCACCGTGATCGTGACGCGCCTGAACCAGCCTCCGGTCTTGGCGCAGATTGCGAATCAAACCATCGCGGAAGGGAGCCCATTGACGTTTACTGCGAGCGCGACCGACCCTGACCAGCCTGCCCAAATCTTAGCGTTCAGTCTCGCTCCGGGCGCGCCCCCCGGCGCCACGATCAACCCCACGACCGGCGTGTTCACCTGGACACCGACCGAAGCGCAAGGCCCCAGCACGAACGTGATCAACGTGCGCGTGACCGACAACGGCACGCCTCCGGTGCGCGCCGCGCAAGATGTGACCATCGTCGTCACCGAAGCGAACGTCGCCCCGGTGTTGGCGGTGATCCCGGACCAACCCATCGTCGTCGGCGAAACCGTGCGATTGACGGCGCGCGCCACGGACGCGGATTTGCCGGCCAACCTCCTCACCTACAGCCTGGATCCGGGCGCGCCCGGAGAAGCGACGATTGATGGCGCGACGGGCGCCTTTGCGTTTGCGGCAGCGCCCGGGCTGCCGCCGAGCACCAACGTGGTGAGCGTCCGCGTTACCGACAACGGAGTGCCGCCTCTGAGCGACACCAAAAGCTTCCGCATCGTGATTCGCGCCGGCGTCAACTTGCCTCCGACGATTACGCAAATCTCGAATCAGACCACCCCGGAAAACCGGCCTACGCCGGCCATCGCGTTCACGATCAGTGATCCCGACACGCCGATTGCGAACTTAAGAGTCTTTGCCACTTCCTCAAACCCGACGCTAATTCCAGTGGCGAACATCGTGTTCACGGGTGAAAGCACGAATCGGACAGTGACGATTACGCCGGCGAAGGACCAGACCGGCACCGCCACCATTACGGTCCGAGTGGAAGAGAATACGGGCGCGGGCGCAGGGACGACTTTCGAGATTGCCGTGAATGCCTTGCCACCCGTGATCACCCGGCAGCCGGACAAGCAGGAAGTGGTGGCGGGCGGCCTCGCCACGTTCAGCGTGATCGCGACGGGTTCCCAGCCTTTGAGCTATCAATGGCGATTCAACGGAGCGGACATTCCGGGCGCGACCAATTCGGTGTATGCGGTGTCGAACGTCCAGACCAACCATGCCGGCGCTTATTCCGTCGCCGTTCGGAATCGAATCACGAGCGTTACCAGCGCCGACGCGTTGCTATCAGTGATCGAACTGCTGCGCATCACCAAGCAGCCCATTGGCCAGGCGGTCCTGGCGGGGGGCAACGTCACGCTGGTGGTGACGGCAACGGGCCGCGGCAGGATTCAGTATCAATGGCGTTTCAAGGGCGCGGATCTGCCGGGCGAAACCAACCCGTCGTTGGTGCTTCTCAACGTGGACGTCACGAAGGCGGGAGTTTATTCCGTGCGCGTTTCCGATGAATCCGGCGCGTTCCTGGACAGTCAAGGCGCGGAACTGATCGTCAACGCGGTGGCTTCCTTCACCGAACAACCCCAGAGCCAGACGGTGGTGGAGGGAACGAATGTCACGTTCACGGTCCAGGTCGCGGGCGTTCCTCCGCCGCGACTGCAATGGCAGTTCAACGGTGTGGATATTCCAGGCGAGACAGGCGCGGCGTTGAATTTGCAGAACGTCCGAATCTCCAATGCGGGCCGATACTCGGTCGTGGCGAGCAATCCGGCGGGTTCGACCAATAGCGCCGCAGCCACGCTGACTGTGGCCACTGCTCCCGCGTTTTCGCGCCAGCCTCAAAGCCAGACCGGGAAGCCGGGCGACAGCGTGACTTTCACCGTCAGTGTCAGCGGCACGGAGCCGATCCAGTATCGCTGGCGGTTTGTCGCCAGTGCGGCGGGACCGGCCAGTCCGAGCGGCGGCCGCAGCGTGTCGCTGCTCTCTGCCGGGAGACTCGCGGCCCTTCCTGGAACTGAAATTGCCGGAGCTAACGGGCCAACCCTGACGATTCCCAATGTCCAGGCCGGGAACGTCGGCGAGTACATTGCCGTGGCGAGCAACGCTGCCGGAACTGCGGTCAGTTCCGGCGCCAGGCTGGACGTTTTGGCTCCGGTCACGATCACGCAACACCCGCAAAACCAGACCGCCAACGCTGGAGGGACCGCGGCTTTTTCCGTCACGGCGACGGGCACGGCGCCCATCATCTACCAATGGCGCGTCAATGGCGTCGATGTTCCGGGGGCGACCAATGCGACTCTTAACCTGAGCAATATCCAGGCGACATCCGCGGGAGCGGTTCAGGTCGTGGTGGCGAACGCCGCCGGCCCGGTGGTGAGCAACCCGGCCACGCTGGTGGTGAACCAGGGTGTGACCATCGTGACGCAACCCCAAAGCCAAAGCGCGACCAACGGCGCTTCTGTTGTGTTCAGCGTGGTGGCGGCCGGAACGCGTCCGCTTACATATCAATGGCGCTTTGAAGGACAGAATATACCCGGGCAGACTGGCCCCAGCCTGGTGATTGCCAGTGCGCAGGAAACGGACGCCGGAAACTTCAGCGTGGCAGTGCGCAACGTGGCCGGAGAAGTAATCAGCGGCAATGCGTTCTTGACGGTCATTCGCCCGCCTTCCATCCAGACCCACCCGGCAGGCCAGAGCGTCAACCTCGGCGCCACGGTGACCTTTACAGTCGCCGCTTCGGGGGATTCACCGCTGACGTACCAGTGGCAAAAGAACGGCATAAACATTTCCGGAGCGACCAGCCAGAGCTTGACGATTTCCAGCGTCCAGCCAGGTGATCAAGGCACATACAACGTCGTTGTCAGCAATCCAGGCGGCGCTCTCACGAGCAACCCCGCCACGCTGGCCGTTATCTTGCCTCCGATCCAATCGAGTAACTCGGCGCAGAATCCGCCCGCTCCCGTTGAGTCTTCGGAAGGATCATTTGACGGCGGCAGCAACGAAGGAGGTGCTGCTGGCGGCCAGGTCGCGCGCAAAAACGCTCCGGCGCGCGCCAGTGAAGAACGATGGTTTTCGTGGCGCGCCCCTCAGAGCGGTATTGTGACGTTTACGACGGTGGGAAGCACGTTCGACACGGAGCTGGCGGTGTTTACCGGAGTTGCCCCCAACTTGACGGAAGTGGCGGCGGACGATGACCGGGGCGGCTTCTTCGCCAGCGAAGTAAGATTCAACGCTCAGCAAGGCACAAGTTATCTCGTCCGCGTGAGAGGGTTTGGCGGCGCCGCCGGAAAAATCGTCGTGGGCTTCAAACTCCAGCAAACCGCGCAAAGGCTACCGGAGATTACCTCGGCGCCACCGCTGGTCCAAACTGTGACCTCGGGCCAGCCGGTCACTCTCCGCGTAGAAGCGCGCGGAGATGCGCTGACTTACCAGTGGTTGAACAATGGAACAGCCATTCCGGGCGCGACCCAGAACCAATACACGATCCCCAGCGTGCGCGACACCGATGCCGCGAGGTACACGGTGCGCATCACGGCCAATCCTCCGGGACAAAATCCGGTTTCGATCGAGAGCTTGCCCGCCATCGTTCAGGTCGGCACGACCGGTTCGTCCGCGGTCGATAAATTCAAGAGCGCACCGTCTTTGACCGGCGGACAGCAATTGCAGTCCCTGTCCGGCGATTTCATCAAGAACGCGGGCGGTTCGGTGGCGCGCGGGTATTCCGGTTCGCAAGTGTTCAACACTTTCGGGGCCACCAAAGAGCAAGGCGAACCGAACCATTGCGATGTCATTGGCGGCGCTTCCCAGTGGTTTGTTTACCTGGCGGTGACCAACGGGCCGGTGCGCATCAGCACCGAAGGCAGCAATTTCGACACGGTGCTGGCGGTGTACACCGGGCCGGGCACGGATTTCGCCAGTTTGAAGCTTGAAGGCTGCGATAATAACAGCGGCGCCGATGGCAAGACGAGCGCCCTGACGGTGAACGTCAAGCAAGGCACGGCCTATTACGTCGCGGTCGATGGCGTCAAAGGCGCGACCGGCACGGTTAAATTGAGCTATCTATTCAGCACCGGGCCGGCCATCACGGCGCAGCCTCAATCTCAAGCGAAGGCACTGGAAGAATCCGTGGCCTTATTTGTCGTGGCGACAGATCCATCCAGCGCGCTGAGCGGGGTTGCTTCCCAGATCAACTACCAATGGCAGAAAGATGGTCTGCCCCTTCGCGGGGAGACGAATAGTTCGGTGGGCTTGCTCAGCGTCAAGCTGGCGGACGTCGGGGATTACCAGGTCGTGGTTTCCAATTTCGCGGGATCGAGCACGAGCGCCGTGGCGCGCCTTTCCGTCAATGTGCCTTTGTCTTTTACGCTGGCGCCGCAGAGCCAGACGGTCAAGCCCGGCAATACTGCGACCTTCATCGCGGCTGCGAGCGGGACCCCGCCCATTTCCTATCAATGGCGTTTCAACGGCGTCAGCGTCACAGGCGCGACCAACGCCACATATGAGATTCCGAATGTTCAGCCTGCCAATGCGGGCGCTTACACGGTCGTGGCGCAGAACCCGGCGAGCACCATCGAAAGCCCCGCTGCTTTTCTGGGCATCAACCAGGCGCCAGCCATCACCGTGCCGCCCGTCGATCAGGTGGCGGCTTTGAATGGCTCCGCGACCTTCGCGGTCACCGCCGTTGGCACTCCGCCACTGAGCTATCAATGGCGGTTTATCGGGGTCGATATCCCCGGAGCGACGAACGCCACGCTGACGATCAATAATGTCAGGGCGGCCAATGTCGGTGAGTACACCGTCTTGGTGAGCAACGCCTCGGATTCCGTGGCCAGTCCGCGGGCGAGGCTGGACCTTCGCATCCCGCTGACGATTCTTGAGGAACCTCAAAGCCTGACCGTCACTGCGGGAAGCAGCGCCATCTTCAGCGTGCGCATTGGGGGGCCGGCGCTTCTGGCCTTTCAATGGCGCAAAGACGGCGTCGCGATTCCCGGAGCGACCTCAGCCAATCTTGCCCTTTCCAACGTCCAGCCAGGCGACGCCGGGCAATACACGGTGGCCGTAGCCAGCGGAACGGAGTTTGTCGAAAGCAAACCTGCCACTTTGACCATCGGGGCTGCGCCGGTCATCACCCAACAACCGGTCGGGCAGATTGTTTTCGCCGGGGCAACCAACGTGTCCTTCAGCGTGACGGCGACCGGAGCCGGGCCTTTGAGCTACCAATGGTTCAAGAATAACGCGGCCATTCCGGGCGCGACCAACAGCACGCTGGCGCTGGCCGTTGCCCAGGTCGCTGACACGGGCGTTTACTCGGTGACTGTCAGCAACGCGGGCGGCTCGGTCGTGAGCGACCTGGCGGTGTTGACCGTCCAGCAAGTCGTTTCCGACGCGCGTTTCGATCCGGTGGCCGGATTCCAATTCCGCTTGAGCATTCCGGCTGGAAAGACCGCCACCGTTGAGTCCTCCGCCGACTTGGTGAACTGGACTTCGATCACGCCCGTTCCGGTGACGGGCATTGTGGATATCCAGGATCCGCAAGCCGTCGCGGGCGCGCTGACCTTCTACCGCATCATCGTCCAGTGAAAGTAGGGCAGGTTTTCCAGCCTGCCCTTGGAGTGGCGGTAGGGACGGATTCCACTCCGTCCCAAATCAAGCCTCGAGGCAGACCGCCACACAGGAAGAGAAGATGGGCCGACGGAGGCTCCTGGTTTTTCCGTTGTCCGTCTCTCCCTTCAAGAGACGCCGCAAGGATTAATCAGGGACGGAGTGGAATCCGTCCCCACCGCACCTACCGCACTTTCCGAGATCGCCCCATCGATCCAAGAAAACCCCAGAGGACGCCGATGGCCAGTCCGACCCCGTGCACGGTGTTGGCCACGGCCATGATGCCGGTCAGGCAAAACACAAACCAGATCAGCATGAAGGCGACGATCGACGAGTGAATGAAATAGCCGGACGCGGGATCGAAGCGCGCTTTCATCCAGATGTAACCCAGCAAGCCGTACACGACGCCGGACATCCCGTAAAAGTTCGGGCCGCTCACGAAGAACTGAGCGAGATTCGAGCCGGCGCTGATCACCAGGACGAGCAGGCCGAGCCGCCAGGGGCTCTGGCGCGCCTCCACCATGCTGCCGAGATCTTTCATCCAGAGCATATTGAACAGGATGTGCAGAAACCCCGGAAACGGCACCATCGGCGCGTGCATGAAAATCGGCGTGATGGCGCGCCAGACCTGGCCGTGCCGAATCTCGGGCAATCCGTAGCGCAAACGCGCCAGAATGCCGTCGGCGTCGTATTCGCTGATGAACAGGAAATTCCAGAAATCTTTGTCGCCGCCGAACTCCATTGCCGCCCAGACCAGCACGCTGATGCCAATCAATGTCATGGTCACCGGCCCCATGCTGTACGATTCCTGGGAGCGCAATAGTTCCGCCCCGTTGATGTATCTCCGGGCGGCCGCTTCGTCCTGTTCCTTTTCCTTTTCGCGAAGCTCGGTCGCGCGTTTGGCCACGGAGCGATATTCCGTGTCATCGGGCCGAGAGAGAAAGCCGTTGAGCAGGACGCGCGCTTGATTCACGTCGTCTTCGCCCTCGACCCAGACGACCCAGGATCCGTCCCGCTCTGCTTCGATCTGGTTCCTGATCCCCTGGACATAGAGGTAGTCGCCGAACGTGCGCGCGTGCGCTTCATTCTGAAGATGGCCAATCATCCGCATACAGCTTTGTGCCTAGCGGTACAGGCTCAAGCGTCACGACGCAATCCACAAATGGGCCACATGACCGTGCGGACCGCAGCCTTTAGGCTGCTTCCACGCACTCTTCATCGTCGGCGTTGAAGCGGGCTAAAGGCCACGATCGGGGAGACGGTTTCCCCTGAAAGTAGTAGCAAGTCGTTGAATTCCAAGGGGCGTAACTTTCATGCGAAGTGGTGTCCCAGAATTGGGATGGGGGATTCATAGGAAGCTTCCACGGTTCTTAGAACCATGCCCACTGCCCGTGAACCGAGAACTGCGCGCACCGCAGCCTTCAGGCTGCTTCCGCGCACTCTCCACAGTCGAGGGCTGAAGCGGCCTAAAGGCCGCGGTCCGAACCGACGGTTCATGGGAAGGAGCTGAAGTTGTTGGCCATCGCTCTTCTGGTTGCTCCTGTTCAGAGTACACCGCTCACGGCAATCCCATTCCGCCGATCCCTCCCATTCCCCACGGCATTAAGGGCCTGTTCGCGGCAGGGATGCGGGCTTTTCGGATGCGCTAAACTCGGTTATGTTGTCGCAGCATCTGAAACGGATATGATCCGGCAAACGATTGTTGAAATTGAAGAGCGGCTCCGGAAAACGGAGTCGATCAAGGAAGAGAACAAGGCCGAACTGCTCGACTTGCTTTCCACGCTCAAATCCGAAATCGAACAGCTTTCCCGGACGCACGGGGAACAGGCGCAGAGCATCGCGGGCTTCACGAACGTTTCGACTCACGAAGCGATGCGCGACGAAAAGAACCCGCAGTTGACCAGGCTGGCCCTCGACGGCCTGTCCGCCTCGGTCACCGGCTTCGAGAATTCCCATCCTAAGCTCGTCGAGATTGTGAACCGAATCTGTCTGACGCTCTCGAACTTGGGCATCTGAAGTTGCATCGTTTCATGAAACCGTAACGCGCGCTGAGTGCGATTAAAACTGTCGGTCCACGAGGTCTTCTCCCTCTCTTCCCGAAGGGAGGAGAGGGCTGGGGAGAGGAGGAGCGTTGGATCGCTTCTCATGTTTCCAAGCAACCCTCTCTCCAACTTTCTCCCCCTCGTTCCTCGCGGGGAGAGAGGGAAGTCAATCGGAGTCGCTGACCGACACTTAAATCGCACCCGGCGCTCCGTCGGATTGACACAGGCCCATGCGATGTCTAGCCTGCGTGCAATCAATCGGAAAACTCGCCTGCTCAGCCCGGGACAATTGTTGTATTTGAGTTGCCTGCCTCGTGTGCCAGGCGAACCGATGAGCCAAATCAGAAACTCACCTATGACAACGCGCTCCTTCTTCGTTCAACTTCGCCGCAAACCTGATTCTACCGCGGATTTCGCGGATAAAACGCCGATGCGATCGCATCTCCATCCGCGAAATCTGTGAAATCCGTGGTCGGAACATCGGCTCAGAGATTGCCAGGAAACATTCTCTCAGCGCTTTGCCTTTGCGCGGCATTCTTCGCGATTCCGACCGCTCGCTCCGCCCCGGCCGTGCTCCTCTTTGAAGACGATTTCAATCGCGGCATTCCGGGCTGGACCGCGGTGCAGCCCACCGCCAATTACCTGGATGGCCCGCTGCGCTGGCAATACGACATCGTCAGCGAGTCCTTCCTCGAACAGAGCAACATTTACACGGATGCCGCGGACGCCTCGCCCAGCGCCACGGCGGTGATGCTAATCAATGATGCCAACGCCGGGACCAATTTCACCTACAAGGCGCGTCTGACCGCGGGCGACGACGACGCGTTCGGCCTTATCTTTGGATACCGGGACGCCAACAACTTTTATCGCGTCACCTTTACTCGCCAGCGCCGAACCGTGCCGGGTTATCCGTGGAACGGGTGGAACGTGGACCGCAAAGTCAGCAACGTTGCGACCAACCTCTTCGGCCACGGCACGCCGGACCACGTCGAATCATTTTTCAACACTCAGTATCAACCCTTCGACGTCACGATCGCGGTGACGGGCAATAATTTGTTCAGCCTGACGGTGCTGGACGATCCGGACGGCGCCAAAACCGAATACAAACTCGTGGAATCGAAACCGCTCCCAGGCCCGGTGAATGGCCGCGTCGGCCTGGTTGTCTGGGGCATGAGCGGGACGGCTTTGCGCGCGTTTCGGATTCAAAATCCGACCTTGGATCCGGTCAAAATTGTCGGCAACCCGAATGCCCTCACGAATTGGACAGCCGTCGTGCCTCCGCGGACCGATGGCAGCGGACTGGATTCCGGCAGCGGCAACGGCGGACGGCCGATCTGGTCGCTGGCGTTGGGGCCGAATGCCCTGGGCACGTTGCACGAGAACAGCGACTCGTTTGGCGGCAATGATGCCGAAGGCGCCATTGATTTCGCTGCGCCTTCCGTCATCGCCGGAAACGTCACTTGGTCCAACTACGTCATGACCGCGCGGATCATTCCGGCGGACGATGACGGACACGGCATTCTCCTGCGGTACAAGGACGAGAAGAACTTCTACCGCGTCGCGCTGCGAGCGCAGGATTCAGCGACCGGTCCGCCGCAAGGTCTCTCGATTCAGAAAGTGGTCAATGGTGTCTTTGAAGAGGTCTATCGCGACAACCCCGTCAAGTTCAGTCCGCCAAACAATGTGGCCTACGACATCACGGCGGCGGTGCTGGGGAATCGGCTGCAAATCTTGCTCGTCAGCAATCCGACGGGCACCGCGCAATCGTTTTCTTACGGGCCATTCGATCTCACCGGAGCTGCGGTGGCGAATGGTAAGATCGGGCTTTTCAGTTGGGGCATGTCGCGGACGGAATTTGATTTCGTGCGCGTTCAGGGAATCGACGGCGTGCCGCTCCAGGTGAACTCTGCCTTCGGCGCGCCAAACCCCGGCACGGGACTCCAGGCCTTCCCACCGGGCTCGACAGTCGCGGCGTCTGTGGCCAGTCCGGTTGAGGACCTGCCCGGCGTGCGGCGTGTGGTAACCGGTTGGACGGGGTTTGGGTCCGTTCCCGCGAACGGCACGGCTTCCAGTGTAAGTTTCACGCTGAACGACATTTCCGGTTTGACCTGGATCTGGCGCACGGAAGTCAAACTCGCGGCCACCGCCGGCGCGGGCGGACAAGTCACGGCGCCGACCGGCGACTGGCTGCCGGAAGGAACGAACGTCGTTGTCACCGCGCAGGCCAATCCAGGATTCGTTTTCGCCGGTTGGTCCGGCGATCTGGCTTCGGCGGAGCGCACGCTGAATCTGCGATTGAACCGTCCCTACACCATTACCGCGCGATTCGAAGCCGATTCGGACAACGACGGACTCCCGGACAAATGGGAGCAATCTAACTTCGGCGGCTTCACGGCCGCGGCGGATGGCGACGCGGACAAGGACGGAAAGAGCAATCTGGTCGAGTACCAACGCGGCACTGATCCGAATACCGCCGAAGCACTCGTGGCATCGGATGGTCTGTCGTCGCGCTGGGAAAACGTGCAGCGCGATCCGGCGTTGCCCGGTCAATGGGCGATCCGGGATTTCGGGCGCGGCTTCAAAGGCGCGTGGGAAAACAGCAACGACTTCCGGAACGCGAACGACACGAATTTCCTCGGCGCAGGTTTCTTCGTGGACAACGCCAGCTTTGAAGGGTCGCGTCTGATCATCCGGACGAATGTTTGGAATCCGGCCTGGAACGATTTCACGGCTCAAACCGTCTTTAGCGTGGGCGATAACGACGGCAACTGCGTTTATTTCCGCTACAAAGACGAGAACAACTGGTATCGCGTGACGATCCTGGGCGAGGCCAACAACGATGTCCCGGCGCGGCCAGTCTATGGCGTTTCCATCCAACGGCGCGTGAACGGCCAGTTTGCCGACCTCGCCCGCGATGCCACGATCGCGACCGATCCCCCGGACAGCGCCGGTTACAAACGCGTGCGCATCACCGTCACTGCGCAAGGCTCGAATTTTGAAGTGCGCGTTGTGGGTTGGGATGCCAAAGCCACGCCGCCGAACTGGCTGGCGGCCTCCGAAGTCGTGATTCGCTTCACCGACGACCAGTTGACGACGGGCCGGTTTGGCATCGGGGATTGGGGGCAAAGCGGTGGATCGTTGACGCCGGAGAATCCGGTCAACGCCGGCGTCCTCATCGAGAGTGTGGTGATCACGGCGGGCGGCACTGAAGTATTTCGCGAGGATTGGAGCCAGTTTCCCATCTGGCAAGCCAGTCCGTCGTTGCCGCAATTGCCGCCCGGTTGGACGCGGCCCGTGACGGGAACTCCCGCCGGCAACTGGCAAGTCAGCGCGCACGGAACCATCATGGAACTGTCGAACTACAGCACCGCCACCACCGGAACGGTCAATCAACCGAAGGCCAATGGCGAGAGCACCATTCTGCTGGCGCCTCCGCCCGGAGTGCCCAACTACTTCCTCGAACTCGGCTTTCACCCGTTCGACGACGATGGCCTCGGCTTCGTGTATGATTTTCAGGACACGAACAATTACTCGCGCGTGCTCTTCGTGAGCGAGGCGACCGGAAATACGCGGGTGCCGCAAGGCGTGAGCGTGAGCCGGAAGTCGGCTGGAGTCTGGTCAGATATCCTTGTGGGGGACAACACGTTTGTGTTTCGAAATGGCAGCCCGTTCGCCGTGGAGTTCGCCAACAACAATGGGGAGTTTCGCATGTCGGCCCGAAACGTTGATGATCCGGGCTCGGTTCGGACGTGGAGCTGGACGGGACCCGCGGCGGGTGCCACGAACCGGTTTGGGTTGACCGCCTGGGGTATGTCGGACGCACATTTCCTTTACGCGCGCGCTTACGGTTTGCCCACGCGCGGCGCCGCTGGCGGTGACCTGCGCATCAGCAAAGTTTCGCTCTCCGGCGGGAATCTCGTCCTGGAGGTTTCGAATCCAGGCGGCGCGCCTTACGCCGTCGAAACTTCCACGACGCTGGCTTCGGGGTCGTGGACCGTGATGGCCCGCGACCAGACCGGCGGGCAATGGACCACGCCGCTTCCCGCGGGCGCCCGCGCGACTTTCTATCGGCTAAGCCGTGGGCGTTAACCCGAAGATCGGAGGCTTGAATGCAAACGAACGTGACGAAACGAATGGCTAGCTCGGTAAGGACGCGTTCCACCGCGTCCCTGATATTCCCCGCCAAGCTCATCGAACGGGAGCCGGACGCGGAGAAAACCCGAGACCTCAGTGTTCCCATCGTCCCGCACCCTGTCGGCCATTTGGCTCAAGGTCTAAAGTGGGACGCAGTGGAATGCGTCCCTACCGGACGTTGGAAACGAGCCTTCACGTTGATCGAGTTGCTCGTCGTGATCGCGATCATCGCGATTCTGGCCGGCATGCTGTTGCCGGCCCTCGCAAAGGCCAAAGAGAAGGCCCGCCGCATCGGTTGCCAGAATAACACGCGCCAGATCATGTTCGCGGCGCACCTCTACAGCGATGATTATCCGGGATATTTTTACAATACCGCTACCATCGGCAGTGACGAAGCGCCACTCTCCTTCTATCCGAGATACCTTTCCACAACGAAAATCTTCGTGTGTCCGAACACCAAGAACATCGTCCGAGAGAATGTGACGAACCGCCTGGGTGAAATCATCGACCTGGGAGTCACCTCGCATGGCGACCGCGAATACAACAAAGGCGGCCATAGCTATGAGTTCTTTGGCATTTTCGAGCGTGAACACTTGAACGGGGTTCGGAAGAACCCGACCACCACGGCCTTTGCCCCAACGAAAATAGTCATAGTCCTGGATGCGGACGATGGACTGGAGCGCATTCCGGACGACGCCAACAATTCGCCGGACCCGATCAACAATCATGGAGCGAAAGGCTGGAACTGGGGTTTCGCAGACGGCCACGCGGAATGGGTCACGGCCAAACGCACCTCGGACGCGCTGCACGAAAGCTGGATGACCACCGGCGTCGGGACCAAGCCGTACGGAGAGCGGTGAACGGAGTGTGGAGCGTTTGAGGCGTGGAGTGTTGAAGCGTTTCCGACAGAGTTTCACGCCTCAGGGGAACAAAGATCTCAGTCCAGGAAAGCGGGTGCACCAATTCTCCGACTTCTTTGTTCTCTTCGTTGCCTTTTGTTAAAAACTCAGAAGCCAACGAAGTGAACAAGGCCGGACTATTCCTCCGGCGGCGGAGGGGGCGGAGGCTTGTGGATGAGTTTCTTCAGCTTCGGGCCGAATTGCTGAAGCACCGTGCCCAGGATGATCACCAGGGCGATGGGGAGCACGATCAAGTTGAAAAAACTTTGCGCGGATTCTTTCGCTTCTTCCTTCTTCTTTTCCCGCACCGCGCCGGCCGGGCGGCTATGCGTTGTGGATCCGCCTTCGGCTTCTCCTTGATCTCCTGAATCCGCTTTGCCACCGCGGGATTCTTCGCAGGTTAGCCTGGCCGCATCTTCCTTGCCCGAGGTCTTGCTGCCTGGTTTTCGTTTGAGTTCCTCTTGCGCTTTTTGTCGTCGCCGCCGCAGATATTTCGGCCCGAAAATCGCGATCGCGAGGAAAGCCACAACCGACAGCGAGATCATGACAATCTTCTGGATCATCTCGCGCCGGCTGGTCTGGGCTTGCGCTCCGACGCGTGCCTCGCGCTCCTTGATCGCGGCGCGAAGATCGCCCGCCACGCGGCCCACCCCATCGCAGAATTGGAACAGGCGCTTTTCTTTGACGTTGGGTTCGCCGCCAATCCATTCCTCGCCAAAACGGCCGTCGGCAAATCTTTCTTCCAACGCGAATCGGGTTCCGGGAATCGCAGAGCCGGGGCCAGGCCGCCAGCCCCAGACGGCGGTTTCCTCTTCGGCATTCCGAGCGGAGGCGCGCGTCAGCCCGGACGGAGGGTTATCTCCTCCTTCGGTGCCCTCTCGGATTTCGCAGACTTCCACGGGAGTCTCGACGCCAGCGATTTCACACGGGCCGTGGTCAAACCAGGCAAAAACGCCGAAGGGCTTCAGGTCGTCTTTCTTGGTGGACAGCCTCAATTCGTTGAAGATGGGGCGCGTCAGGCCCGGATGTTCGCTTGAAGCTGAAGGGCGAAGCGGAGAGCGACCTCGGATTGATTGAACTGAATGAAAAAGGAATCGCCAAACCGGCCGATCTCTTCGCCCCCTTTCATCTTCACCAACAGATCTCGAACGACAGTGGCGTGACGCTGGATGAGCGTGAGATTGTCGGCTTCCGACTGGGTTGAACGGCAACTAACCGAGACGAACAGCAACGTTCGCCGCTCGGTGGAGCCGGGCCGGAGGCACCTGGGGCACAGTTTCCGAGGGTTGCTCCATAAGCTGTTTCATCCGGATTTGTGTCTTTGCATCTTACGTTCCTGCCAATCCGGGAAGCCAGTCCGAATCTATCAGGTTTCAGCCGATGTGTCTAGCAAGCATCTCGGCCTGTGGAGGTTTCGCAAACACTGCTCTCGCGTGCCTCTCAGAGTTTGCCAACTCTGAGCGTGTCTCAAATGTGGACGGGCAAACAGACAGCCTGTCCGAATTCTGGCTGCCTCCCGGGTTAGTGGCCTGAAACGCCTACAAAAGCGGTAGGGCAGTCCTGCCGGTCTGCCGTATGTGGTTAGTGTCGGTACGGACGGATTCCACTCCATCCCTGATTAATCCTTGTGGCGTCCCTTGAACGGAGAGACGGACAACGGAAAAACCAGGAGCCTCCGTTGGCCCATCGTCTCCTCCTGGGCGGTAGTCTGCCTCAAGGTCTGATTTGGGACGGAGTGGAATCCGTCCCTACCACGTACGGAGCTCCGCCCCACCAGTGGCGGACTCGATTACCGGATTACTCTTGTCGCGCCTTTGATAGAAGCTTACTGTCGCGGGCAACGTGGACGGTTCGGAGATTGGCAAAGCAGCGCCAAAACCGTTACTAAGAAACGAATGGCTAGCGTCGCCGAACAACTTCGGGAAGCGCGAGAAAAACGCAAACTGACCGTTTGCGACGTCGCGGCTGCGACGAAAATCCGAACGGATCATGTCCGGGCCATGGAGGAGGGAGACTACCGGGTCTTCGCCGCCGCCGTGTATATCAAGGGCTTCGTTCGAAGTTACGCCAATTTACTCAAGCTCGACACTTCCAAGGTCATGGCCGACCTGGATGCCGAACTCTCGGCTACGAAGGAGTTCAGCGAACCTTCAAGCCTGGCCGGAAGCCCGCGAGGACTGGTTGACGCGGTCATGCTTTGGGCGTCCAAGCTGAACTGGCAACTCGTCATCGTGCTGTTCGGAGGGGCGCTGATTCTGGCTCTGGGATTCTGGAGTTATCGTGCCTGGCAGCGATACCAGACCGCAGACCCGCTCTCCGGACTGGGGCCGGGACTTTATCAGCCGCCGCGAACCAATGTCGGCGAGGTGCTGCCGCTCCCCCGGCCAAACGAATGAGTTAGCGTCAAACGTCAAACGTAAAACGTAAGTGACGTGAGACGTGCGTGAAGTTGCGTTTTACGCATTACGTTTTACGTTTTGCGCATTACGGTTGCCTTCCGCCAATCGCATCCCTTAAGTTCCCGGCCCAGTGACGAAAACTTTCGACAACGCTGATCCAATTCGCGTCGGCCTCGTGTCGCTCGGCTGCGCCAAAAACCTGGTCGATGCCGAAGTGATGCTCGGCTCGCTGATCAAAGACGGATTTGAAATCACCAACAACGCGGCGAACGCCGATGTGGTGATCGTCAACACTTGCTCGTTCATCGACTCTGCGCAGGAGGAGAGCGTCGATGCGATCCTGGAATCCGATGCGTTGCGCCAGGCGAGAAATCCGGGGCAGGGATTGATCGTGTCCGGCTGTTTGCCGCAACGGTTCCGAGAGGAATTGCCGAAGTTGCTGCCCGAAGTCGATGCGTTCATCGGGATCGATCAAGTGGCGCAGATTTCGGAAGTGGTCCGCGCGGCTTTGGCCCGGCGAATGGCCCGGCTTCAGGAAGCGGAGGCCGGGATTCTCACTCCCAGTCCTAATCTTAATCCTACTCCTAAGCTTACCCCTAAGCTTACTCGACGAGGGGACGACCTCGAGGGGATTAGGAGTAGGAAAACGGGGCGTTCTGAAATCGCGGTTGGTGCGGCGTCGATGAAAGCGGAAGGCGGGTTCGCGCATACATCGCGCGTTGCCATCCCTCTCGAAGCCCTCGTTGCTGTTCAACCGCGCCCGAAATACATTCCGGATTACGCCACGCCGAGATTTCGGCTTACCCCCCGGCACTTTGCCTACGTCAAAATCGCGGAGGGCTGCAATCATCCTTGCAGTTTTTGCACGATCCCAAGGATGCGCGGCTCGCACCGCAGCCGGCCCCAACGCGATCTTGTTGAGGAAGCCCGGCGTCTAATCGCGGATGGCGTCAAAGAACTGAATCTGATTTCGCAGGATTCCACTTACTACGGCCTGGATTTGCGCCCCAATCGAATTGGCTCCATCGCAGCGCCGGATAATTTCAAAGCCGCGGCCCGTGCCTTGCCCGTCGGCGCGGCGACCTTGTGTACCTTGTTGCGCGCGCTGAATGATTTGCCGGGCGAATTCTGGATCCGGCTGCTTTACACCCATCCGGCGCACTGGACCGACGAATTGATCCGCACGATTGCCGCATGCCCGAAAGTCGCGCGCTACGTGGACATGCCGCTGCAACATATCCACGACAACATGCTGGAACGGATGCGCCGCGAAACTTCGCAGCAATATATTCGCGACCTGATCGCCAGAATCCGGGCCGGCGTGCCGGGAATCGCGCTGCGAACGACTTTCATCGTCGGATTCCCGGGCGAGACCGAGGCTTATTTTGAAGCGCTGTTGGATTTTATCCGCGAAACGAGGTTTGAGCGTCTGGGCGTGTTCACGTATTCGAAGGAGGACGGAACCCTGGCCGCCCGCATGATGAGTCAGGTGCCGGAACGGATCAAAAAGCAGCGCCGCCGCCGCGCCATGGCCGAGCAGTTGCGCGTGGCCCGCGCCGTTTCGCAGTCCTTTGTCGGGCGCGAGATTCGAGTGCTCGTCGAACGCAAGGCGACGGAAGCCGACCTTCACAAGGCGAATGTCTCGTCCTGGGAACACGGACTGATTCGCAGCGGCCAGAAGGCGGGCCAGGCCTTGAAGGGAACTTATTTGATCGCCCGCGGCGAGGCGGACGCGCCGGATATCGATGGCCGCGTTTATGTGCGCGGACGGTTGCTGTTAGGCGAATTCGCGGATGTCAAAGTCGTTGGCCACACCGATTACGACTTGATCGCGCAGCCGGCCGCAGAAAGTAATCAGTGATCAATATTCAGTAATCAGTTACAGAGGGCCCGCAAGCAGCGATCGACTATTTGCCCATTTAGCTCATTTAACCCATTTAACCAGTTAACCTTGTTGTAACACCTGACGCCTTTGTCTGCCGTGCTGCCTTGCTGGTGATTATAGATGAACCTTCCCAACCGGCTCACTTTGGGACGCCTGGTCCTGACGGTCGCCTTCCTCGGTGTCGTCTTCTGGAGTTTTCCTTTCTCGAATACGTGCTCGCTCGTCCTGTTCGTCGTGGCCAGCGTCACCGACATTCTTGACGGACGAATCGCGCGGCGCCATCGGCTCATTACGGATTTCGGCATCTTGATGGATCCGCTGGCGGACAAAATCCTCATTTGCTCGGCCTTCATCGCGTTTGTTGGGCGCGAGCAAGTCGCCGCCTGGATGGTGGTGATCATCGTGGCACGCGAACTGGCGATTACGGGCTTGCGGTTGCTGGCGGCATCGAAACAAGTCGTTCTGGCCGCGGAAGGCTACGGCAAACATAAAACGTTCTCGCAAGTCATCGCGATCATCTCGGTGCTGGTGCTGGCCAGCTATCCCGAATGGGGTGAGTGGGGCAAATGGCTTTTCCACGGGTGGGTGCCAGCGTTTGCGGAGCTGGCGAAATGGGTTGCGGTAGCGTTGACACTGGTTTCGGGAGCGCTTTATCTCTCCCGCAACCGCAACCTCTTCCTTAAGGATCTATGAACGCTCCGGTAGGGACGGATTCCACTCCGTCCCTGACTCTACTCCGTTATCGAAGGAGCGATTCCAGGGACGCGGTGGAACGCGTCCTTACCTGTTCGGGACCTGTGCGCAGGGTTCCGAAACCATGGAAGCTTCCCGAGACCGCGGCCCTTTCCGCATGAAGCGGCTGGTTGTTTTCATCGCGCAGGGATTCGGCGTCGGCCGATCACCCGTCGCGCCGGGAACGATCGGGTCGGTGCTTGGATTGGCTTGGTTCGCCTTCTTGATTTCGCCGGCGAATTCTCTCCTCTTCGCTTTGGGATTGATTCTTAGCTTTGGGCTGTCCGTCCTGGTTACGGGGAGGGCGGAACAGGAATTGGGACAAAAGGATCCCGGCTCCATCGTGCTTGATGAAATCGTTGCCGTGCCGGCGTGCTTCGCCATTTGGATCATCGTGGCGTGGCGCCAAAGCGGACATTGGCCGGACGCCGGATTTTTCTTTCGTTCGGAGAAGTGGCTGACCGTGCTCGGGGTGCTGGCCGCGTTCCGGGCATTCGACGTGCTTAAACCGTGGCCCGTTCGGCAGGCGCAGAACTTGCCGGGCGGCTACGGCGTGACGGCGGACGATGTTCTGGCCGCTGTTTACGTGAATCTCTGTGTCCTGGGCGTTTATTTCATTCAGCCGAATTGGCTGCTATGAGAAGGGGATGTGTCATCTTCACGCGTTTTGCGTGGAAATGATCACGCGCACTGCTTCGCGTTAAATCGGTTAAAAGGTTAAATCGTTAAAAAAGTGGTTGAGATCGGGTGAACCACAGTCAGCGGGCGTTCGCGCGCGCCGTGACAATTCTCCACGCTGCGGCGAGCCAGGCGAAACCTCCCCCATTTAACCTATTTAACCCATTTAACGATTTAACGTTTCAACAGCGCTACGCCTCCGTGGCACTGACGCGCTAAATACTTTTTTACCGAAATAGAATTGACACTCTGATTCGTTTGATTAGAGTGCAGCGACCGTTACCCAGTAATAACCGAAAAAACTATGAACCATGTTTTCCGCAAATACAAAGTCGGGGCTTTCACGCTCATCGAGCTGTTAGTCGTTATCGCCATCATCGCCATCCTTGCCGGTATGCTCCTTCCTGCGCTCGCCAAGGCCAAAGCCAAAGCGCAACGCATCAAATGCGTCAACAACCTGAAGAACGTCGGGTTGTCCTTCCGCATTTTCGCCACCGATAATGGCGACCGCTTCCCGATGAGCGTCAGCACCAACGAAGGCGGCTCTTCCGAATTCGCCGTCGCCGCCAGTGCGACCGCCATTCCTGAAGTTTGGCGCCACTACGCCGCGATGTCCAACGAGTTGAGCACGCCGAAGATCATCGTCTGCCCGGCGGACGGATCGAAGACCGAAGCCACGAACTGGACGGTGCATCTCACACTCTTGCGTAACAAGGCCACGAGCTTCTTCGTTGGACAGGATGCCGATGAGACGCGCCCGCAATCGTTGCTCGCTGGTGACCGGAACATCACCAATGGCGGCGGCACGCATATCGCGCGAACCGACATGGACAAGTCCCAGGTTATCAAGCTCGGCACGAACCATACTTCAACCATCGGCGCTGGTTGGTCGAAGGATTTGCACCAGAATCAAGGCGACGTGGCCCTGGGCGACGGCAGCGTGCAGCAGATCAGCACGGCTCGCTTGAAGGACCAACTGAAGACCTCCGACAGCGACAATACGCTGGCTTTCCCTGGTCAATCTCCGAAGTAACCGGACTTCCGGCTTAGCTTTCACAAAGGCATCCGCAAGGATGCCTTTTTTGTTTCGAGTGAATCCGGTAGGGACGGATTCCACTCCGACCCCAATTAAACCTTGAGGCGGACCAATGCCAGAAAAGTGACGATGGGACTACTGAGACCCCAGGTTTTCTCGTCCTCCACTCTCCGCTCAACGCACGCGCCAAGGAGTGTCCAGGGACGCGGTGGAACGCGTCCGGAACGCGTCCCCACCGAAACTACTGTGCAGACCGTGGGATTGACGACAGATCGACCGGAGAACCGTAGCGCAGATTTCCAATCTGCTGTCTCGCCGATTTGCAATCGGCAGGGCGCCAGCCAATCCCAGCGCGCTCGGACCGTGAGCCGCCCCGCAGAATGCAATTCTGCGATACGGCAGAGTGCAACTCTGCGCTACGAGCTTTGTCGCCCATCCTACGGACCAAGCAGTAAGCTTGGCGCGAACCATCTTGCCAACGTTAACTGTCACCTCGCGGAAGCAGTCAACTTGATGATCTGATCGAGACGCGTATTCGGTTGGAAGCCGACCGTCCGAAGGAGCTTTTCGACCACGGGCTTTCGGCGTTGCATGTCCTGGAATCCAGCCGCGTAGGCTTCGCTGTAAGGAACAAATTCAATTGGTGATTTGGATTTCAACACTCGCACGACCAGCTTCGCCAAATCCCCGATGCGGATCTCTTCCGTGCCGCCGATGTTGAAGACGCCCCCTCTGGCTTCGGATGATTGTTGCAGGCGGATCAGCGCCTCCACCGTATCGACGACGTAGCAAAAGCATCGAGTCTGCTGTCCGTCCCCAAATACTTTCAGGGGCAAGCCCGCCTTTGCCGCGGCGATAAAGCGGGGCAAGACCATGCCGTAACGCCCAGTCTGTCGCGGGCCGACAGTGTTAAAAAGTCGCGCGATCACCACGGGCAGACTTTTTTCCTGCGCGTAGGCCAGTGCTAGAAACTCGTCCATGAGCTTCGAACAGGCGTAGCTCCAGCGCCCCAGAAAAGGCGGCCCAATCAGCAAATCGTCTTCCTCGTTAAACGCCGCCTTCTGGCTCTTGCCATAAACCTCCGAAGTGGACGTCAACAGGACAGGGACGGATTTCGCGCCGGCGGCCTGCAAGATCACTTCCGTCTCGTGCAGGTTAGTTTGAATCGTGCGAATAGGCGAGTGGACCACCAATTCCACGCCAACCGCCGCAGCCAGGTGAAAGATGAAGCTGGCGTTCGCGATGACGGCGTCGAGGTCCCCGCACTCGGAAACCTTCGCGCGAATGACACGAATATCCGGGTGGGAGATCACCGCCTGGAGGTTGTCCAGGCTCCCGGTTGAACAATCGTCAATGACGGTGACGGCGTTGCCTTCGCGCAACAGCCGCTCGACCAGATGCGATCCGATGAACCCGGCGCCGCCGGTGACAAGTATGTGAGTTTTCAGTTGTCAGTTGTCAGTTGTCAGTTGTCAGTTGTCAGTGGTCAGTGGTCAGTGGTCAGTGGTCAGCTAATCGAGTTAATCAGACCGTTCACGACGCGACCAACTTCCGACGTTCGCGCGAGCAAGCTCTCGGTCTGGCTATTATCGAGATAACCTAACCGTTGGGCGATGATTAACTGGGTCTCGGATTCCAGCAGAGAACCGTGAGCAACGCGGAGTCCCCGGACAAACTCGTTCGGCGTTCTTCGGCCTTGGCCCTCCGCGATGTTGGACGGAACCGAAACCGCCGCGCGTCGAACCTGGCTGGTCAATCCGTATATCTCGCGTTGCGGAAACTGATTGGTCGCCTCATAAACGGCAACTACCAGGTCAATCCCCTTTTGCCAGGCGATAAGGTCTCGGTAATGCATGATCTTCATATTTTCCTCCTTGATGTATTGTTTGATGTCGTTTGCCAGTCCACCTCCAGGCGGCTAGCAATTCGCGACCTTTCTTGCCCAGAACGCTCGCCACTGGCAACTGAAAACTGACAACTGGCAACTGGCAACGGTTCACTCCAGCGCCTTTACCACCGCTTCCGCCAACTTCTGACGGTACGCAGGGCTGGCGATGAGGCGCGCTTCGTCCGGGTCGGACAGGTAGCCGCCTTCGAGCAAAACGGCGGGGCGATTTTGCTCGCGCAAGACCGTCATGAATCGCGCGCGCTTGATGCCTCGATCGTTCCGTTCCACCAGTTGCACCATGGCGTGGTGCAGGCGGACGGCGAGTTGAAGATTCTGTTCGTCAAAGTCGTTGTTCGGAAAAATCATGGCAGGCACGTCTTTGAACTGGCGGACCAGATTGGACGGCATGCCCGTTGGGGTCAGGCAGTAAGTCTCCAGTCCGTGGTGCTCCGGCCGGGCCGATTGGGCATCGACCGAGTTAAAGTGCAGGCTCACGAACAAGCTGGCGTTCGCCTGTTCGGCGATGCGCACGCGTTCGGCGATGGGCACATCGACATCCGAAGTGCGCGTTAACACGACGCGCCAGCCTTTGGCATTCAGAAGCGGCTTCGCTCGAAGTGCCCAGTCCAGGGTGTAATCTTTTTCAAACCCCGTTTTGAGCACGCTTCGGGCGCCGGTTTGCTCGCCGCCATGGCCCGGATCGAGAACAACGATGCGACGCCCATCCAATCTCGGTCCCGAAGAAGCGAGCAGCGGCGCGAAATTCTTCCGCAAATCCAGCGTGTGGAGGAACGGGAGGCCGTCGCTCAACTGCGGGACAAAGCCCAATGCCAGCGCCAGCCCGTTCCAGTACGCGACGCGGCTGCCGATGGTGAGCGAGAGCACGCCGTTGGTGCTGCGGCATTGGAATGTCGCTCCCCAGCCGTTGTCGAAGCGCTTCGGCGCTTCCAGGCCGTTCAGGCGATTCCAGTTTTCGAGCGCGACCCAGCCGGTGGTGGGGAGCGATCGAGCTTCCGGACGTTTCGAGTCTGCAACGTCGATTGGCGTGGACACCGCAGGAAGCGCGTTCGATGACGCAGCCTGAAAGCCGCCCCCGGCTCGCGTTGGCGTAGAGAATCGCAGTGCAACCTGGCGGGTGGCGTTCGTGCCTGAAGAACCCTCCGGCGGCGGCAGTTTCAAGGGTTGAACTGCCGGCGCCGGAGGCAAGGTCGTTCCCAAGGGGGTGATTCTTGGAGCTGTTTTCGGCGGACTGGGACACGCGGTCAGAAAGACGAGCGCCGCCATCAAGGCAGCGAACAACCAGGGCTTCGGCACGCGGACATTTTGCGTACGATGACTCTCGACTCAAGCAGATGTTTCGTCGATGCGTCAGTGAAGGTGGGACGAGGCTTATAGCCGAGCCAATGCCATCGAGGAACGGCTCGGCTATAAGCCTCGCCCCACCTTACAGTATACCTTAGCACCTTAGCTGGGAGGGACACTGAACTCAGTAACCGGGCTGTGATCCGGCGTTGCTCGCCACACCCGCAACAATGGCCACTCCTGACGAAGTGCCCAACCGGTTGGCGCCGGCGGCGATCATCGTCAGCGCCGTTTGCGTGTCGCGGATTCCGCCAGCCGCTTTGACGCCGAACTTCGCCCCCACAGTTTCCCGCATCAATTTCACGTCCTCGACCGTGGCACCGCCTGGACCGAAGCCGGTCGAGGTCTTCACAAATTGCGCGCCGGAATCGAGCACGATCCGGCAGGCCGCGACCTTTTCCTCCGCGGTCAGATAACCGGTTTCCAGAATGACCTTCACGGGACGTTCGTCCGCCGCCTCCACAACGTCCCGCAACTCGCGAAGCACGTACGCGTGATCGCCCTCTTTGAGGCGCCCAAGGTTGAGCACAACGTCGATCTCGTGCGCTCCGTTGTCGATGGCGACCTCGACTTCGTACCGTTTCGCGTCCGGATCCACTGCGCCAAGCGGAAAGCCGATCACGGTGGCGACCTTTACAGCGCTTTCTTCGAGGAAGGCGCGCGCTTCCACGATTCGCGAACCATTCACGCACACGCAATGAAACCGGTGCTGACGCGCTTCGGCGCAGAGTTTTTCAATGGCGGCGCGCGTCGCGTCCGGCTTGAGCAATGTGTGTTCGATGTGCGGAGCGATGTCTTTTGCAGTCATCGGAGCGATTATGAAACTTCAAACGAAGCCTTCGCGGGTAGGGCGGTGCTGCTGCGCCGCCGTATCGACACAAAACCATCTGCGCGGCAACGAAGCCCTACCGCGCTCAGGGGAAGCTTCCTCGGCTTCAGAACCATCCACACGGTCCATGAACTGGTAAGGCGTTCCACCGGGTCCCTGAAATTGTCTTTTTGAATTGCAGAATAAAGTCAGGGACGGAGTGATCCGCGTTTCGCGAAGCGAACGTTCTATCTGGGGAAACCGATGGCGGGGCTTGGGAAGCCCATCCGTCCCTGCCAAATTCATGAGAAGTCGGGGTAATGGAAGGAATGGCCGCGTCGCCGTCACGACTTCGGCAGCAAATCTGCCACCAGAGATTTCTCTTCCTTCAATTCATTGACCGTGGCGTCGATCTTGGCCCGGCCAAACTCGTTGATCGGCAAACCTTGGACAATTTCAAGCTTCCGTCCGGTGCTCCGGATGGGGAAGGACGAGATCAGTCCTTTTTCAATGCCATAGCTGCCGTCCGAGCAAATACACACGCTGTGCCACTCGCCGGCCGGCGTGGGGTTGACGATGGAGGAAACGCTATCAACGATCGCATTGGCCGCGCTGCCGGCGCTGGAGGCCCCGCGCGCCTTGATGATGGCCGCGCCGCGCTGCTGGACGGTGCTGATGAATTCGCCCCTCAGCCACGCCTCGTCTTTGATCACCTCGGTCGCGGGCGGGCCTTGGATCTTGGCGTTGTAGAAATCAGGGTATTGAGTCGAGGAATGGTTCCCCCAGATGGTGAGGTTGGTCACCTGGGTGACATCCACGCCGGCCTTCCGCGCCAACTGGGATTTGGCGCGATTCTCATCCAGGCGCGTCATGGCGTGCCAGCGTTCCCGCGGCACATCAGGCGCATTGCTCATGGCGATGAGACAATTCGTGTTGCACGGATTCCCAATGACGAGGATCCGCACGTCGCTGGCGGCGTTCTTCTGGATGGCCTGGCCCTGGCCGATGAAGATCTTGCCGTTGATGCCCAGCAAATCCTTTCGCTCCATGCCCGCCTTGCGCGGCACGCTTCCCACGAGCAGCGCCCAGTTCACGCCGCGAAATCCTTCTTCAAGGCTCGCGGTCGGAACAACGCCTTTGAGCAACGGGAAAGCGCAATCGTCCAGCTCCATCACCACGCCGTTGAGCGCGGGGAGGACCGCTTCAATCTCGATCAGATGCAGAATCACCGGCTGGTTCGGTCCGAACATGGCGCCCGAGGCGATGCGAAACACCAGCGCGTAACCGATCTGGCCCGCGGCGCCGGTCACGGCGACACGAAGAGGAGTCGTACTCATAGGTTCAAAGAACGCGCAGTATAAGAGCGGCGTTTTTGGCGACGCAACGCAAATTCGAGATCACCAATTGTGGCCCTACAGTAGCATGTTGCACAGTTCGAGAAGTGTGCACGGGGGAACACAGCATTGCTTTCTGACACCGCAGAGACATTTCCCGAAACCGGAGCGCGGCATTCATGCCGCTTGCGCGCCAATCACGGCCGGACGTTGCATTTGACCAGAGCGTGCCCGTCGATCCGAACGTTGGAGCGGCATAGATGCTGGGCTCCTTCCGAGAAGCTTTTGAAGCCGCCGTGCTCCAGAACGAAGCGCCGAAATTCAAAATCGTCATTTGAGATTTGAAATCGGCCGGCGCTTGCAGTCCTATTCAGCCGCTCGCGCTTTGCGCTTATGAACAAGATTCAAACCCAGTTTGAAGGACTGCTCACCGAATACTTTGACAGCGTGCTGGAGGACCATCCGACTTATGCAGCCTTCGTCGGCCTCAAGGAGGGGGAAGGCAAACTGGCAACGGCCGGACTGGACTTCGAACAAAAGCAGGAGAATCGGCGGCGCCGAACGCTGGCCGCGCTCGAGTCCATTTCCCCGCGTGATCTCACGAACGAACAGCATCTGGACCGACTCGCTCTCCGCAGTCAAATCTTGCGCGAAAGCGAAGATTTCCAGCGCGGCCGTCATCGGCTCGATCCGAATGCCGCCGACCAGGTCCTGAACATTCTCCTTCACGAGCTGATTCGCAGCGAGGACGAGCCCAAGCGCGCGGCGCGCAATGTGCGCTCGCTGCTGGACCGGGCGCCACAATTCCTCGATCAGGCCGCCGGGTTGATCGACCGGCCCGAACCAGTTTGGCGCAAGATCATGACGCAAACCGCCGCCGGCGCACCCAGTCTGCTTGAGGCCGTGAAGGTCTTTCTGGCTCGCGTCGAACCTTCGCCGGGCGATGCGCGCCAGATCGATTCAGCCCAGAAGTCCATTGTGAAGTATCGCGATCGAGTTTCGGCGCGTCCGCTCGCGAACGAAGGATCGTTTGCCGTGGGCACGCCGATTCTTCAGCGCCGCGTGCGCGATGAACTGGGATTGGACTACACTCTCGGCGAGATTGAGACTTTGGCGCAAAGCGAAATCGTTCGTGTGGGCTCGCGGTTGCGCGAAGCCTGCCGCAAGTTGGGTCCGAGGAAGAGGTTTGAGGATATCATCGATGAAGCCCGCTCGCGCTGGAATCCCGGCCCCGACCTGGTGGCGATTTATCGCGCGCAGACGAAGAAGTTGGTGGCGGCATTCAAATCCGCAAAAGCGGTGTCGTTTCCTCCCGGCGAGAGCCTCGAAGTGCGGTTGGTTCCGGAATTCATGCGGCACCTCTTCCCCACGGCGGCTTACAGCCAGCCGGGCGCTTTCGAGAAACGGCAGCGGGGAATCTTTTGGGTGAACGACCTGAGCGTGACGAAGAAAACCGAAGCGGAGAAACGCGCCGAGCGCGCGCAGCATTTCGGGTTGAGCCTGACCTGCGCGCACGAGGCTTATCCCGGACATCATCTGCAATTCGTCACGGCCAATCGGCATCCGCGGCGCTGGCGCCGGTTGTTCGCGCACGCGGTGTTTTACGAAGGCTGGACGCTCTGGTGCGAACAGATGATGGTCGATTTGAAGATCGACCGTTCGCCCTGGCTGGGGGTCCAGCAGCTTCACGATGCGCTGTGGCGATGCCACCGCATCCTGGTGGATTTGCGGCTGCAAACGGGTCGTTACACCTACGCGCAAGCCGTCGGCCACATGCAGAGGCATTTGGGCTTCACGCGCGCGCGGGCCGAGGCGGACGTGAATTGGTACACCGGCCAGCCAGCGGTCCCGATGAGCTACTGGCTGGGCCGATTGGAGAACGAACGCCTGCGCCAACGCCTGATGAACGGACGCGGCTGGCGTTTGCAGAAATTCAACGATTGGCTGTTGAGCTTTGGAACGCTGCCCCAGGCCTGGCTGGAAAAATACGGGCTCGACTAGATTCTTGGGAAGCTTCCAAGGTTCTGAAATCACGCATTCTGACCATGAACGGTAGGGACGCGTTCCACCGCGTTCCACCGCGTCCCTGATCAGTACCTTTCGATCGCTAAACAAAAGTCAGGGACGGAGTGGAATCCGTCCCTACCGTTCATGGGAAGGATTTCAGATTGCGGAGGCAGAGCCTCCTGGCGTGGACGCCTCAATAGGAATACGTGACCGAGACCTGCGCGAGTCCCCAGTCGCGGCTCCGGTAAAGTTTCTCGAACGGTTTGATATCCGCTTCCACCGCAGCGTAGCGGCTGAAATAGGCCCCCCCCCACGACCTTGACTGACCAGCGCTCCCCTTGCCGACGCAGACCGAGGCCGACCTGAACCGTTTCCAGCGCCGGGGCAGCGACGTTGAAAAGCTGCGGATTGTCTATCTCGCCATTGTCCTGGTAATACCGTCCGAACACGCTCAGGAACCACGTTTGCTCCCAATCGTATTCGAGCGTGGCCGCGAATGAGAACGCGTGAAAATTTGGCTCTTCGACGGAAAAACCTGTAACCGAACGCAGCACCCAGCGCTCGGCGACGGCCCAATTCATGGAACCTTGATACGAAAAGCGCGGTTCGCGTTCCGTTGTGGCCACCACCTGGAATTCGTTGAGTGTCCGGATCCGCCGAGTGAGCACGTTCTCCAGGGCCAGCCGGCCGCCGGCGGTGTGGAGCCGGTCGGGACTGCGAAGGAGTTCCGTGCCAATCTGAGGCGGAGGGAGCACGACGATTTCGTAGCCGGACGGAACGTTGCCCTGGCTGTAGAGGGCATCGATCTGGAGAAAGGCCGTGGCGGGCTGGTATTCCCAACGAAATCCGGCCGAGAGATTGTAACCGTTGGGATTCACCGCTCGGTATCCCCGAACGTCCGAGTAGTACTGCCGGTAGTATTCGTTCAGCCACAGCGTGCGGTAATTGACGTATCCGTCGTAATAGCCGCCCGATCCCAGCAGCGACAGCGACGGAGTGACCTTCCGCTTCAACCCGCCTTGAACCGCGACGCGATGCTCGCTCAGGTCCGCAGCCTGGCTGATGATGTCGAAATCGGCGGGTTGATAGTCCAGGTCAAGCGTGCTGTAGGACAAACTCAAATTGAGATCCAGATTACGGCGCGTTTGTCGGTAAGCCGCGGAGCTGTCTGTAAGATTGATTCCGGAAGTCCAGAGCCCCTCGGAGTTCACCTCGAACAGATGGTTCGCCGAACTCGGCATCGAACTCTCTGCGGAAGAAGAATCCGGCAGTCCGTCCGTGGCCGCGAGAAGTTCAGAGTCCGATATGGAAATCAGAGCCGCGCAAACAGCCAGCGTCGCGCGTCGTGGAGCCGAGGAAATCATCCGAGCGATAGAAGCCTCACGTCACTGCGCACAGGCGCTGCAACCCACGGCCCGGGCGCCGCCCGAAAACATCGATCCTGGCTCAGTCTGCAGCCACATCTTGGATTGATAGACGAAGGCGCCGGAATCATTGAACAGCATGTTCGGCTTCGACACGAGCCGTTGTTGAAAGGCTGGCACCGAAGAGCAACCGCAGAGCATCGGCAAGCCGACCCCCGCGATGACCAGCGACAATCCCCTCTTCACTCGCCGCATCCACGGTCTGGTCAGTAAACTCGGCGCAGCGTGGCTGATTTTTCTTCTTCCTCTCCCCGCGAGGGACGAGTGGGGAGAGGACCGAGGAGAGGGGTTACTTGCAGATTCAAGCATGATTCTAAGACTCATAATCTGAATTCCACAGCAGTCGGCGGGATCAGAACTGCCTGATCCTCGCTTTAACCTTGTAACGATTTAACCGCGGTGCTGGTGGACGAAACTCGTCGACTATTTCTCCGCCTTATCCAGTTTTTGTTCGATGCGTTGCAGCCGCCGGTCGATGTCATCGAGTCGCTTCTGCGTGTCGGAGCTGTGTTCCCGATGCTGGACGTTGATCAGCGGCGGCACCGCTACGCAGCCGCTGAAGGCAACGATAGAAATGAAACCGAGCAAAAGATAGAACGCTGCTTTCTTCATGTTGGACCACTAAGTTGATTCATTCAAACAAACAAGCTTCACGCGTCGGCTGGAGCGTGTCATTCCATGAATCCTCTGGCAACTGGGAAAGGGTTTGAAATTTGAAAATTCTCGTGCCGTCGGCAACCCGAGTGTCTATGGTCATTTGCGCATCATGGATCGACGACGCAGCGCGATGAGGTGGCCAGGACCGATGTCCCTGGTCTGGACTTTCGCAATCCTTCTTCCGGCCAGCGCGCCATTGCGGGCGTGGGGCGCGCCTGCCTCTTCAGATCATGTTCTCCCTCTTGTGCTCGGCCCGCAGACGGCGTCCCACGCCGAGGCGGATTCAGGAGAAACTCTGTTGGGCGAACTCAACTGCCTTGCGTGCCACACAGCCAGCGGCACGGTCAAAGCTCGCGTAGCTTCGCGGCCATCTCCGATCCTTGGCGCGGAGGGCCTGAGGATCACGCCGCAGTATCTGCGCGCCTTCTTGACCGCGCCGCACAACGAAAAGCCCGGTACCACGATGCCGGACTTGTTGCACGGCATGGACGCGTCGGCGAAATCCGAAGCCGTCGAAGCGTTGGTTCACTACCTGATCTCGCTCTTTCCGTCCGCAGCTTCGACTCCCACCGGGGCCGATCCGTTGAAGATGCAACAAGGGCGGCGGCTGTATCATCAAGTCGGCTGCGTCGCGTGTCATGCCCCGCACGAAGTGGCCTCGGCTTTTCGTCCCGGAATGAACGGTGATCGGTCATCTGCGAGTCCCAACGCGCTGGCGAATCTGGCCTTGTGGCAGGCTGCTTCCGTTCCGCTCGGAGACCTGGCCAAGAAAACCACGGTCGAAGCGCTGGCCAAGTTTCTGGTCAATCCCTTTCAGTTTCGGCCCTCCGGTCGAATGCCGTCGCTGAATCTGAACGAAGCGGAAGCCAGCGCGATCGCGATTTACCTCCTCCGCGAGCAAGCTCCCGGCCTGTACGATCCTACGGCCACACTCCACAAAATCAAAGGGCTGCGCTACCAGTATTACGAAGGACGCTTTGGCGGCGACACGGTTGACTTTGATTCGATGCGTCCGCGCGATTCCGGCGTGGCGGACCGATTCAGCCTGGATCCGCGCCGCCGGAACGCGAACTTCGGCCTGCGTTTCACCGGCTTGATCCACATCCAGACCGAAGGCGACTACACGTTCTACACCGAGTCTGACGACGGCTCGCGGCTGTGGATCGGCAGCACGTTGGTCGTGAAGAACGACGGGCAGCACGCCATGGCCGAAGCTCAGGGCAAGATTCATCTAAAGCCCGGCGAGCATCCGATCATCGTAACCTACTTCAACGGTGGCGCGGAGTTTGGTCTCAAAGTCTCGTATCAAGGACCTGCGTTGCCCAAGCAAGAAATTCCTCCGAGTCTGCTCTCGCATCTGGGCCAGCCGATGCTGCCGATTGGCAGCGAACCATTCGCCCTCGACGCGGCGAAGGTTGCGCGCGGGAAAGAACTGTTTGGGTCGTTTGGCTGCGTGGCTTGCCATCCAACAAAAGATCGAACGGGCACTTCCACGTTCCAGGCCAGGTCCCTGGATTCACTGAAGCCCGACGCTGCCGAGGGCTGCCTCGGCGAGAGCGTCGCGGCTGGTCGTCCGCAGTTTCGTTTGAGCGATACCCAACGCCGAGCCTTGCGCACGACCCTTGCTCACCAGAGCAAGCTGGCAGCGCCGCGCAACGCCCAGGATCAAATCGTGCGCACCATGACCGCGTTGAACTGCTTCGCCTGTCATTCCCGGAACGGAGTCGGCGGGCCCGATGCTGCGCGCGGCGAGTATTTCGCCACGGTCGGCGAGGTCGATTTGGGCGACGAAGGCCGCATTCCGCCACATCTGACGGGCGTGGGAGCGAAGCTGCGCTCCGATTGGCTCGGCGAGGTGTTGATGTATCGCGGCACGGTTCGCCCTTACATGGCGACGCGCATGCCGCAATTTGGCAAGGCGAACGTCGAACATTTGGTCGCTGCCTTCGAGCGCGTTGATGAACCTGCATCCGAGGCGAACGTGTCCGAAATTCCCGCCGAGAACTTGATGCGCCTCGCCAAGTCCGGCCACAAGCTCGTGGGCCGCGACGGCCTGACCTGCATTTCGTGCCACACCTTCGCGCAGTTCAAATCGCTTGGTGTTCCGGCGATGGACATGACGCAAATGGCCAAGCGGCTGCGGAAGGAATGGTTCCGGCGTTATTTGCTCGATCCCGCTTCGCTCCGGCCGGGCACACGCATGCCGAGTTTCTGGCCGGACGGCCTCGCCGCGAACAAGGAAATCCTCGGAGGCAACACGGAGCAGCAGATCGAAGCGATCTGGGCGTTCCTTTCTCGCGGACGCGAGGCGGACATACCGGCCGGTTTGATCCAGGCCCGGATGGAACTCGTCGCAGATAAAGAGGCGATCCTTTACCGCAACTTCATCGAAGGCGCGGGCGCGCGCGCGATTGCCGTGGGCTACCCGGAAAAAGCCAATCTCGCTTTTGACGCGGAGAACCTTCGGCTGGCGATGATCTGGCAGGGCGCATTTCTCGATGCTTCGCGCCACCGCAGTGATCGCGGCGCCGGCTTTGTGCCTCCGCTCGGCCACAACGTTGTGAGAATGCCGCCCGGTCCGGCGTTCTCGATCTTGAATGATCTGCAAGCGCCCTGGCCCGAGGCGGTGGGCAAAAAGGCGGGCTATCAAATGCGCGGCTACCGCCTCGACTCGAAGCAACGCCCCACGTTTCTTTATTCGCTGAATGATCTTCAAATAGAGGATTACCCCGTAGCAGCGCCTGGAGAAATTGATCCGAAGCTTACCCGAATGCTGACGTTTCGCGGTGGGAAGGCAACGGATAAACTCTGGTTCAGGGCCGCCGTGGGCTCGAGGATTGACGCCAAAGCTAACGGCGAATTCTGGGTGGATGGAAAACTGGCGTTGAAATTCGACCTCGTCGGCGCGGCTAAACCCGTCATCCGCGAGAGCGGCGGGCAGAAGGAATTGCTCGTCCCGATCATGTTTCAAGACCGCGAAGCTCGAATCCTCGAAGAGATGATCTGGTAGAATGAACTGGCTTTGCCGTGAACATCTGAAGCGAAGCGCGGCCTTCAGGCCGCTTCGGCGCTCGAGAATCCCAACGGGATTCTGCCCCAAAGCCCAGGGTTGCGAGGAACGAAACCTACTGGCGCTTTGGATCCGCCGGGTCAGCCTAAAAGCGGCAGAGGACTGCCGCACTCCAAGACGCTGGCGCGCGACTCGCTCCTTTCCGTTCATGAGAAGCTTCCTTGGTCTGATTACCATGCTCACACGTCATGAACCAGGTAGGGCGAGTTCGTCCCGGCGAGCCGCTCGACGTGCTTGGAACACGTCCGACGCGGCTCGCTGGGGACAGGCTCGCCCTACCGTCAGGTTCATGGGAAAATCCAGCCAATGAAAGTTCTCACCATTTTGTTGGCGTTGATCGGGTGCGTCGGCACACTTCGCGGTGCCACCACGGCTGCTGAGGAAAGCCATTACTACGAAATCATCACGCTGCCCACACCGCCCGGCGTCGTCCTGGAAGCGAGCGGGTTTCAAATGCTGGAGAACGGCCGCATCGCGGTGTGCACGCGTTACGGCGATATCTACCTGATCGACGGCGCCTTCGCCCATCCGCCGAAGGACGTGAAGTACCTGCACTACGCCAGCGGCTTGCACGAAGCGCTTGGCCTGGCGGCGCGTGACGGCTGGCTTTACGTCATTCAACGCGGCGAACTCACCCGCACCAAAGACACGGACGGCGATGGCCGCGCGGATTTGTTTGAAACGGTCAGCGACGATTGGGGTTTGAGCGGCGATTACCACGAATACGCCTTTTGCTCGAAGTTCGACGCGGAAGGTTATCTGTGGGTCGTGCTGTGCCTGACGGGGTCCTTCACGAGCGACCTGGAATTTCGCGGCTGGTGTTTTCGCATTTCGCCCGACGGCAAGGCCATCCCGACAACCAGCGGGATTCGCTCCCCCGGTGGGATTGGAATGAACACGGCGGGCGACATGTTTTACACCGACAATCAAGGTCCGTGGAACGGAGCTTGTGCGCTGAAGCAATTGGTTCCCGGCCATTTTGTGGGCCATCCCGCCGGGAACCGCTGGTATCCGCTCGCTCGAGCAAGCATGGGCCTTCGGCCGACCGATCCGGTCAGCAACAGCCGCATGCACATCGAGGCAAAAAAAATTCCGCAGCTTGTCCCGCCGGCCATCCTGTTTCCGTACGGCAAGATGGGCCAGTCGGCCAGCGGCATTGCTGGCGATCTGAGCCGGGGCAAATTTGGGCCCTTCCAGAACCAACTGTTCGTCGGCGATCAGACCCACAGCACCGTCATGCGGGTGTTTCTGGAGAAAGTGAATGGCCGTTATCAAGGCGCGTGCTTTCCGTTCAAGCAAGGCTTTGCTTCCGGCTGCCTCGGACTCGAATTCGCGCCAGACGGCTCGCTGTTTGTCGGGGGGACGGATCGCGGCTGGGGCGCGCGCGGCGGAAAACCTTTCGCGCTGCAACGATTGGTCTGGACCGGGCAGACGCCTTTCGAGATTCACGAAATGCGCGCGAAACCGGATGGCTTTGAGCTGACCTTTACTCAGGCGGTCGATCCAGCATCCGCGAGCGACACCCGTTCATACCGGATGGAAGCGTTCACTCACATTTATCAAAGCAACTACGGAAGCCCCGAAGTGGACAAGACCACGCCGACGATCCAAAGCGCCGGTGTGAGCCAGAACGGACGGAGCGTCCGATTGGTGGTCGAGGGGATCGTGGAAGGACACGTCCACGAACTGCACCTCCCGGGCGTGCGTTCGGCGGAAGGAAAGCCAGTGCTTCATCCCGTGGCTTATTACACGCTGAACGCGCTTTCCGGGAACTGAGGATTGGTTCGTTGCAGGAGGACACGGAACAGAGAAACAACCCCTCACCCTATCCCTCTCCGCTCGGCGGGGAGTATCTGTTTAGCGTTGGTAGGGACGGATTCCACTCCGTCCCAAATCAGACATCGAGGCAGACTGCCGCCCGGGAGGAGACGATGGGCCAACGGAGGCTCCTGGTTTTTCCATCGTCCGTCTCTCCGTTCAAGGGACGCCTTCAGGATTAATCAGGGACGGAGTGGAATCCGTCCCTACCACGCTTAGAGCGTGTCCGAAAATTCCGCGGGGTCTTGTTTTCGCGCCAAAGGCCGGATGGCGAGGCGCGACGAAGGAGAATATCCTCCCTGGATCTTCGACTGAGGAGCAACGAAGCCAGGCGGCCTTTGGCGCGAAAACCCTCCGGGCGGCGGGTCTTTTGTCCGTGGCCTGCGTTGGCTCGGTCCTTACAGCCCGCGTTGGGGATGCTCGGACCTCGCCGCCTTGGCCACAGCCAAAATCCCTCGCCGCAGGACCCCGCGCAATTTTCGGACACGCTCTAACAGTTTTGTACCACCAAAAAGATGGACAAAAGAGCCGAGCGGGCGTTCAGAGGTTCAAAGTGAGAACGGGCGCCTGCGACTCGGTCCTCTTCGTTGCCTTCTGTTCAAATCAGGTTGTTGGCGGTAAGACTTCCCCATGTCGAAACCCACTGATATTCGCTGCACCGGCGCCCGGCTCTATTTTCTGCCGCTCACGCTTCGTGTGCCTCTCAAGTTTGGACTCGAAACAGTGACGTCGGTGACGTGTGCGCGCGTTTGCCTGCGGGTGGCCAATTCCAAAGGTCAGATCGCGGAAGGGTGGGGAGAAACACCGTTGAGCGTTTCCTGGGTGTGGCCGAGCGCGTTGCCCTACGAGGCTCGTCATGAGGCCATGAAAGGCTTCTGTCTTCTGCTGGCAGATCAGTGGCCGAGATTCGAGTTCGCCGGACATCCAATCGAGATCGGCCACGACTTCGTGGAGGAGCGACTCACCGCGCTGTTGAAAACGTTCAACGCGAAGCGGAAGAGTCACGCCTCCGGGAGCAGCCAAAGCCATGAGACTCCGACCTCCAAATCCGCACTCCGCGCTCCGCACTCCGCACTGGAGCCGATGCCGTGGCTCGCGGCTCTGGTGTGCAGCTCGGCCTTCGATCTTGCGTTGCACGATGCTTACGGCGCTTTGAATCAGGTTCCGGTGTATCAAACCTACAACGCGCGCTTCATGAACGCCGACCTCACTCACTACTTGACGGCGGCAAAGGGGAGCCGCGTTTCCTTTGCGGGACGTTACCCGGAAGACTATTTCGCGCGACCGAAGCTCACGCGGTTGCCCGCGTGGCATTTGATCGGCGGCAAAGATTTGTTGCGGGCGGACGAGTTGACGGGATCGGAACCGAACGATGGCTATCCCGTTTTGCTCACGGACTGGATCCGGCGCGATGGTTTGACCTGCTTGAAAGTGAAACTCCGGGGCAACGACGCGGCGTGGGATTATCAGCGGCTCGTCGAAGTCGGAAAGATCAGCCAGGAACACGAGGTGGTCTGGCTGACGGCAGACTTCAATTGCACCGTCACGGACCCGGCCTACGTGAACGAAATGCTCGATCGCTTGCTGGTCGAACATCCGCGCACTTACGCCATGATTCTGTATGTCGAGCAGCCATTTCCGTACGACCTCGAAGAAAATCAGATCGACGTCCACAGCGTGTCCGCGCGCAAGCCGCTGTTCATGGACGAAAGCGCGCACGACTGGCAACTGATCCGGCTGGGGCGCGCGCTCGGCTGGAACGGCGTGGCTCTGAAGACATGCAAGACGCAGACGGGCGCTTTGCTGAGTTTGTGCTGGGCCAAAGCTCACGGGATGACGCTCATGGTGCAAGACCTGACGAATCCGATGCTGGCGCAGATTCCGCACGTGCTCCTGGCCGCGCACGCCGGCACGATCATGGGCGTGGAAACGAACGCGATGCAGTTCTATCCCGAAGCGTCGAAGCCGGAGGCCGAGGTGCATCCGGGAATTTACCAGCGCCGCAATGGGCAAATCGATTGGGCCACGATCTCAGGGCCGGGCTTCGGTTATCGATTATCCGAGATCAAACGCGCCTTGCCGCCGCCGGCTACGGAGTTTGTCTCAATTTAACAGGAGGTTGAAACTGTAGCGCAGCCTTTTCAGGCTGCGGGTCCTGCGGGCTTTCCAGCCCGCAGTCAGCGACGGGCGACTGGAAAGTCGCCCGAACCAGCAGGCTGGAAAGCCTGCTCTACGTGCACCGGCCGCGATGCGCACTGCTCAAGAGCCAATCTTCGGGCCTGGAACAAAGCCCTGCGGTTACGGGATTCATTGTGGTGTAGTGGCAACAGCGATACAGATCTTCGTCGTCGCGGATCAAGTGATCGTAAGACTCGACTTGCCAGAAGCGTGTGCCCGTCCGATTCAAAAGGTGATTCGCTTCCCGCGCCGTAAAGCCTTTCCAACTTTGCAGAATCTTACTGAGCGTCCATCCGGGGTGCGGACGCACGACAACATGGACGTGATTCGGCATCACGACCCAGGCCGACAAATCGAAACGCGTGCCCAGGTGAAACGTGAGCGCACCAGCCATCAGTTCGCCGATTTCGCTTCGCATCAACCAACAATCGCCCTGGCCTGCATCAAGATACTTATCCACTCGCGATGAGTACCAGCGAAACAACTCTTCTTGTTCAAGCCACGTGAGCGGACGCTTAGCCGACCGCGCGTTCTGAATAATGGCTTCCCGTTCCGCTTTGAACTTCAGAAGGACTTCCCTCGGCAGTGTGCCAGCAAGCCGGAAGGTCACAAAATAGGAAGTGCTTTCCCGCTTCAGGTGCGGCAATACCCCGCGCGAGTGAAAACCGGCCCGCAGATTGTCTTGCCCAGATTCGGAATCATTAACCTCCATGCACATGTTTGTGCGCGAGCCGTCGCAAACGAGCAAGCAGGAAATTCCGGCGCTGAGTAGCGCAGCCTTTTCAGGCTGCGGGTCCTGCGGGCTTTCCAGCCCGCAGTCAGCGACGGGCGACTGGAAAGTCGCCCGAACCAGCAGGCTGGAAAGCCTGCTCTACGTGCACCGGCCGCGATGCGCACTGCTCAAGAGCCAATCTTCGGGCCTGGAACAAAGCCCTGCGGTTACGGGATTCATTGTGGTGTAGTGGCAACAGCGATACAGATCTTCGTCGTCGCGGATCAAGTGATCGTAAGACTCGACTTGCCAGAAGCGTGTGCCCGTCCGATTCAAAAGGTGATTCGCTTCCCGCGCCGTAAAGCCTTTCCAACTTTGCAGAATCTTACTGAGCGTCCATCCGGGGTGCGGACGCACGACAACATGGACGTGATTCGGCATCACGACCCAGGCCGACAAATCGAAACGCGTGCCCAGGTGAAACGTGAGCGCACCAGCCATCAGTTCGCCGATTTCGCTTCGCATCAACCAACAATCGCCCTGGCCTGCATCAAGATACTTATCCACTCGCGATGAGTACCAGCGAAACAACTCTTCTTGTTCAAGCCACGTGAGCGGACGCTTAGCCGACCGCGCGTTCTGAATAATGGCTTCCCGTTCCGCTTTGAACTTCAGAAGGACTTCCCTCGGCAGTGTGCCAGCAAGCCGGAAGGTCACAAAATAGGAAGTGCTTTCCCGCTTCAGGTGCGGCAATACCCCGCGCGAGTGAAAACCGGCCCGCAGATTGTCTTGCCCAGATTCGGAATCATTAACCTCCATGCACATGTTTGTGCGCGAGCCGTCGCAAACGAGCAAGCAGGAAATTCCGGCGCTGAGTAGCGCAGCCTTTTCAGGCTGCGGGTCCTGCGGGCTTTCCAGCCCGCAGTCAGCGACGGGCGACTGGAAAGTCGCCCGAACCAGCAGGCTGGAAAGCCTGCTCTACGTGCACCGGCCGCGATGC
>Ga0194131_10001325_pt1 | contig 42566 bp, 38 predicted proteins | sample TA2KigO120mmetaG_FD_148631 | JGI IMG/M metagenome (GOLD analysis project Ga0194131, IMG submission 148631) | Freshwater microbial communities from Lake Tanganyika, Tanzania - TA2015053 Kigoma Offshore 120m | ecosystem: Environmental > Aquatic > Freshwater > Lake | place: Tanzania: Lake...
CCTCCCATGGGTGGACCGCCCCCGTCGAGCACTCGAGGCTCCGGGGGCGGTCGTATTTTTGGCCGCGCGACGTCGTAAATGCATTGTGTTTGTATTTTGCGGTGCCGCTTGACGTCGGCAGCCGTTTTCGATTCGGCGTGCAGGTGACGGACGTCCGTCGCCGGGTCGGGTGGCCGACGCTGTAATTCCAGTCACTTGGCGGTGGCACGCCTCTGGCACTCGGCGCGGCGCGGAGGCGAGTGCCGTGGTGGATGTCAACAATCGATATCGCGTGGGGGGCACCGTCTACGGCGCGGTCCTCTGCGGCGTGGAGGCGGTTCGCGTGGAGGTGGAGGTCGACCTCCTCCGCCGCTTGCCGTGCGTGGTGATCGTCGGCTTGCCCTCGCCCAGCGTGCGGGAGTCTGCCGAGCGCGTGCGCTCGGCGATCCAGGGGGCGGGCCTCGAGTTCCCGCGGAGCCGGGTGGTCATCAGCATGGCTCCGGCCAGCCTGCGCAAGGAGGGCACCGGTTTCGACCTGCCCGTGGCCATCGGCATTCTCGCCGCTCACGGCGTGGTGCGGGCCGAGGCGGCGAGCCGGTGGCTACTCGGGGGAGAGCTCGCGCTCTCGGGCCTGCTGCGCCCGGTCCGCGGTGCGCTGGCGATGGCCTGCCTGGCCCGCGAGCAGGGCATGGCCGGGCTCATCGTGCCCGAGGAGAACGGTGCCGAGGCGGCGCTGGTGCCGGGGCTCGAGGTGCGCGTCGCGCGCACGCTGCTCGATGTCGTCCAGCACCTCAACGGCGACGCGGAGCTTCCTGCGCCAGCGGAGGGGGAGCGCGTGCCGGAGGCGTCGCCGCTCGACCTGCGCGACGTGCGCGACCAGCCTCTCGCTCGCCTCGCACTGGAGGTGGCGGCTGCGGGTGGACACAACTTGCTGCTGGAGGGCCCGCCCGGCTGCGGGAAGACCATGCTCGCCGCTCGGCTGCCCGGGATCCTGCCCCCCCTCTCCCCGGAAGAAGCGCTCGAGTGCACCCGCATCCACTCGGTCGCCGGCTTGCGCAGCGAGGGCCAGGGCATGATCGGGTCGCGGCCCTTCCGCGCGCCGCACCACTCCGTGTCCACCGTCGGCTTGCTCGGCGGGGCGGACTTGCGCCCCGGCGAGGCCTCGCTCGCCCACAACGGCGTGCTGTTCCTCGACGAGTTCCCCGAGTTTAGGCGCGACATCCGCGAGGGCCTCCGGGGGCCCCTGGAAGACCGCCGAATCGTGCTCACCCGCGCCTCCGGAACGGTCTCGTTCCCGGCGGGCTTCTCGCTCGTGGCGGCGGCCAACCGGTGCCCCTGCGGGTACTTCGGGCACCCGCGGCAGGCCTGCCGTTGCTCGCCGCCCGAGCGACAGCGCTACCGCAGTCGCCTTTCCGGCCCCATCCTCGACCGGATCGACTGCCGGCTCCTGCTGTCGCCGGTCGCAGCGGACGCCCAGTTCGACGGCCGCGAGGGCGAGGCATCGGCCGCCGTGCGGGCTCGCGTGGTGTCGGCCCGGGCGAGGCAGTCGGTGCGCAACGGGCCGGGGGTGAACAACGCCGCGCTCCCCGCCGACCAGCTCGCGAGCCGGGTACTCGCCAGCCCGGCGGCGCTCTCGGCGCTGGTCGATCACGTCGACCGCGCGGGGACCAGCGCCCGGGCTGCCAAGCGCGTGCTCCGCGTCGCCCGCACCGTGGCCGACATCGAGGGCGCCGTGCACGTGGAGCCCTGCCACCTCGAGTCGGCGCTGCGCCTCCGCGTGGACGGCCTGCCCGAGGAGGCGCCGTGAGCCCTTCCTGCGAGAGCGCCGTCGTCGAGCTGGTGGTCGATCGCGTGGAAGACGGCGTGGCCGCCGTCGAGGTTCCCGGTGGCCAGGTGGTCGACGTCCTCGCGCTGGTGCTCCCCGCCTCCCTGCGGGAGGGCGACCGGGTCCATGTGTGCGTCGTCGAGGCGCCCCGCAACTTCTCCAGCTCGCGGGGGGCCCTCGGGCGCCTGGTGCGGGCGGAGTTTCCCCACAACCCAAAGGAGTCAACGTGTCTGAAGAAATGATGAACAAGAAAGCGGCCCTGCTGGCGGCGATGGCCGGCATCGAGAAGGCCTTCGGCAAGGGCGCGGTGATGCGTCTCGACGGTCCGCCCGAGGCGGTGGAAGTGATCCCCACGGGCAGCATCGGCCTCGACCTCGCCCTCGGCGTCGGCGGCTACCCGCGCGGGCGCATCGTGGAGATCTATGGTCCCGAGGCCAGCGGCAAGACCACGCTCACCCTGCACGCGATGGCGGAAGTGCAGCGCCTCGGCGGCACGGCGGCCTTCGTCGATGCCGAGCACGCGCTCGATCCTAGCTACGCGAGTCGCCTCGGCGTGAGGCTGCCCGACCTCGTGGTGTCGCAGCCCGACAGCGGCGAGCAGGCCCTCGACATCGTCGAGGCCTTCGTGCGCTCCTCGGCCGTCGACCTCGTGGTCGTCGACTCGGTGGCCGCGCTCGTGCCGCAGGTGGAGCTGGAGGGCGAGATGAGCGACGCGCAGGTGGGCGTTCAGGCCCGGATGATGTCCAAGGCGATGCGCAAGCTCACGGGAATGGCGTCGCGCAGCAAGACCACGGTCATCTTCATCAACCAGGTGCGCCAGAAGATTGGCGTCAGCTTTGGCCCGAGCGAGGTGACCACGGGCGGCAATGCGCTGAAGTACTACGCCTCGGTGCGCGTCGACGTCCGCCGCATCGGCCAGGTGAAGACGGGCGAGGAAGTCGGCGGCAACCGCACGCGGGTGAAGATCGTCAAGAACAAGCTGGCGCCGCCGTTCCGCAGCGTGGAGTTCGACCTGCTCTTCGGCAAGGGCATCAACAACACGGCCGAGCTGCTCGACCTCGCCGAGTCGCAGGGCGTGGTGTCGAAGTCGGGGGCCTGGTTCTCGCTCGGCGAGACCAAGCTCGGTTGCGGCCGCGAGAAGGCGATGGAGACGATCGACGGCAGCCCGGAGATCGCCGCCCGCCTGCGCGCCCTGATCCGCCCCGACCGGCTCGCGCTCGCGCCGCCTGCCGAGGCCTAGTCCCCCCCGCGCGCGGGCGTCACCAGGCGCCCGCGCCTCGTCTCGTCGACGATGGCGCCAGCCTCGGCCACCAGCGTGCCCCCGGCGTACACCTGGTCGGGCTTCGGCGCCACCCGCTGGCCCACGAAGGCGCTCCAGCCCACGCGCGAGAGCACCTGCGCCGCCGTGAAGCGCACCAGCTCCTTCTCTGAGAACACCAGTAGGTCGGCGTCGAAGCCTACCTCCACGCGACCCTTTCGCGCGAAGCCGAAGATCCGGGCCGGGTTCTCCGCGCACAGCTGCACCACGCGCTCCATCGGGATGCGACCCTGCTTCACGGCGGCAACCAGGAGCGGGAAGGTCGTCTCGACCCCGGGCATGCCCGAGGGCGCGCTCGCGTAGTCCCGGTCTTTCTCCTCGCGCGTGTGGGGGGCGTGGTCGCTACCCACCGTGTCGACGAGGCCGCGCTTGAGCGCCGCCCACATCGCCCGCCGGTCGACTTCTGGCCGGATGGGCGGGTTGACCTTGCCGAAGTTGCCGAGATCAGTGTTGGTGGACAGCCAGAGGTGGTGCGGGGACACCTCGGTGGTGATCGGGAGGCGGCCGCGCACGGGCTCGAGCACCTCGAGCTCGGCGGCCGTCGACACGTGGCAGACGTGCACGGGCCGGGGGTGGGCGCGAGTGAGCTCGACGAGGCGCGCCACCGCCGCCCGGGCGGCCTCGGCCGGACGGCTGTCGTGGTGGCTGGGGGGCGTGCGACCTGCCCAGGACTCGCGGTAGCGCTCCAGCACGCGCTCGTCCTCGGCATGGACGCCCATCAGCGCGCGGGTGTGCTCGAAGAAGCGCACGAGCGTGGCGTCGTCGACGAGGAGGGGACCGGTCGATGCCCCCATGAACACCTTGATGCCGCAGGCGAGTGGCGCCGGCCCGTCGGCGAGCGCGCGGGCCTCGTCGACGTTGCCGGCGGCCGCGCCCACCCAGATCCCGAAGTCGGCGAGCGAGCGCGCCTCGGCGAGCGCGCGCTTCTCGGCGAAGTCGGCGCGCGTGAGCGTGGGCGGGCTCGTGTTGGGCATGTCACAGACGGTGGTCACGCCGCCCGACACCGCCGCGCGCGAGCCGCTCAGCCAGTCTTCCTTGGCGGGGTGGCCCGGGTCGCGGAAGTGAACGTGGGTATCGACGAGGCCGGGGACGATGAACCGCCCGATCGCCGAGATCGTCCGGCGGGCAGGCCCCCCGGGTCGCGAGCCGATGTACACGACGCGCCCGTCTTCCACGCAGATGTCGGCTACCCGCCGCCCCTTGCCGCTGATGAGCGTCCCGTCTTCGATGACCAGATCGTACACGGAAGATCCCGTCGCGACTGCAGATGTAACCGATCCGCCGACCTGGGGCGCGATATGGCGTGCGGCCGATGGTCGACCGCCTGCTGCTCCTCGCCGGCCCTCCCTTCGGGCCCGCGCTCTTCCGGGGCGTGGAAGCTCGCTTGCGCACGCTCGCGCCATCCCTCCGCGTCGAGAGCGCTGCCGTCCCGCGAGGCGACGGCCCGCCCTTCGCGCCGGAGGCCGCGGGGGCGCTGGTCTTCGCGCATGGCCTCGCCATCCCGGCGGCCCTGCGGTCGGGGGCCGGGGCGCTCATCCTCTCGAATGGGCCGATCACCCGCCTGGATCCAGCCACGCGCTCGCTCGCCGCCCTCGGTCCCCTGCTCGCGCCGCTGCTGCATCCCGCGCCGTGGCTGCGCTGGTTGCGCTCCTCGGCGGGTCTTCGACGCGCCGTGGCGAACCCCTACGCGATGGACCGCGACACGGTTGCCGCGCTCTGCGGTCCCGCCGTCGCCGATCGCGAGGGGCGCCGGCTGGTGGCGGCGTACCTGCGGTGGCTGCCGAGCGCCGTGCCCGGCCCCGCTGCCGAGTGCCCGACCTGGGCGCTCTGGGGAGACGAGGACGTGCTATATCCAACCTCAGAGGCTGATTTATTCGATGCGCAGGCGAGTGGTGGACGCGTGACCTGGCTGCCGGGCGGGCGCTTCTTGCACCCGGAGGAGCTCCCCTGGGCCGTGGCCGATGCCGTCCTCGCCCGGGCGCGGGAACTCGCGGTTCCCGGTGCCGGGGCACTGCCCACGGCACCCATGTCGCGATCGGACGGGAGTCGCCCGGGCTCGACGAAGTCGACAAACTCAAATAGCTTCGGTGAACATGTATAGTTCATCGGATCGCCGCCGCGTGGCACGCGGCTTGCAACGGTGGCTGGGCGGAGACGCTGTTGCTGGCAGCGGGCAGGCTCACCCCCGCCCGCCCCGCCGCAGGGGGCGCCCGGTTTGGAGGCCGGGCGCCCCCGCCCCCGGCGGGAACCCGCGATGAGCGGTATCGACTTGGCCTCGCTTGCCCGGCGCGTCGAGCTCGACACGTCGGTGGTGGAGCGCATGGCGCACGCGCGCGACCTGTGGCCCCGGTCCACGCTTTCCCTGGTCGAGGGGGCGCTTCCACCCTCGCCGGCGCTGGTGGCGTTCCCGGCGGACGAGGAGCAGGTGCGCGCCGCGCTGGACTGGGCGGTGGTCAACCGTGTCGCCGTGATTCCCTGGGGCGCCGGCAGCGGCGTGTGCGGGGCGGCGGCGGGAATGGCCGGCTCGCTGGTGCTCGACATGAAGCGGATGGCGCGGGTGGGCGAGGTCGACGCGGCGACGGCCACCGTGCGGGTGCAACCTGGCGTTCTCGGGCAGCACTTCGAGGACGCCCTCGAGCGGCAGGGCTGGGCCTGCCGTCACAGTCCCTCGTCGATCTGGTGCTCGACCGTGGGCGGCTGGGCCGCCTCACGCTCGGCAGGGCAGTTCTCGAGTCGCTACGGCAAGTTCGACGACATGGTCGCGGCCACTCGCGTCGTGGCGCCGGCCCGCACCTACCGGACCGGCCTGTGGTGCGACGGCGCCGACCTCCACCCGTGGGTGCTCGGGGGTGAGGGCGCGCTCGGTGTCATCACCGAGCTGCTGGTGCGCGTGGTGCCCGTCCCCGGGGCGCGGTGGCTCCGCGGCTACCGTTTCCCCTCGGTGGCCGCCGCGTGGACGGCGATGCGAGAACTGATGCAAGCGGAGCTACACCCCTGCGTGTTGCGTCTCTACGACGCCGTCGACACGCGGGTGGGCGGCCGGGGCAAGGGCGCGCGCTCGTCCCCGGGGATCCTCAAGGGCCTCACCACGCTGGTCACCGGCGAGATGAGCCTGCGGCTGCCGCTGTCGCTGCCACGACTGCTCAACGCGCTGGCGCGCTGGGGGGGCGAGGAGTGTGTGCTGGTGGCGGGCTGGGAAGGCGACCCCCGGGTCGTCGAGATCCTGTCGCGACATGGACACGATATCCTCACGCGCGAGGGCGCCGACCTCGGCGCCGAGCCGGGAGAGCACTGGTACGCCCACCGCCACGACGTGTCCTACAAGCTCGCGCCCATCTTCTCGCGAGGCGCTTTCGCCGACACGATGGAGGTGGCCTCGACGTGGTCGCGGCTCCCGCAACTCGACCGGGCGGTGCGCGCCGCGCTCGGCGAGGAGTGCTTCGTGATGGCGCACTACTCCCACGCCTACCGCGAGGGATGTAGCATCTACTTCACCTTTGCCGGGGCAGGAAACCTCGACGTGTACGACCGCACATGGGCGCGCGCCCTCATCGCCGCCGCTTCCGCGGGCGGCACGGTGGCCCATCACCACGGCGTGGGCCAGGCGAAGATGGAGGCCTGTGCGCGCGAGATGGCCGGGATCAGCAAGGCCTTCCACGAACTGAAGCGCGACCTCGACCCGCTGGGCATCCTCATCCCGGGCCGACTCTTCCCCGAGGTCGACCTGCCCAACCCGGCTGCGCCCGCCCCGAGTCTCGACCCGCTGTCGCAGGTGGCCACGCTGCCGGCGCAGCAAGGCGCTCCCGAGCGCGACGCCGCCCTCGCCCGCGAGGGCTGGGCGCTTCGCTATCCGACGGAGCTGCCGCTCTCCCGCAGCCTCGCCGGTCCGCGCCCGCCCTGGGACACGCGGCTGCTCGGCGCGAGCGTGATCGGCGACGACGGGCGGCGCGTGGTCTTCGTCGACGTGCCGCGCTCGGGCGCCGGCCCCGACCCTCGCGCGAGCTTTCCCGCCCGAGCCTACGAGACGGTGACGGTCCCCATCGTGCGCCTCGCCGACGACGCGTTCACCGTCGATACCCTCGCTCAGGACGTGCGGCCCGCCCGCCGCGTCGGCACCGGCTGGGAGATCCGCGGTCCGGCGGCGCCGGAGCTGGCGCGCCTCTGCCAGGTGCCGGAGACCAGCACGTGACGCCCACGCTCGACACCTGCGCCTATTGCCCGCGCCTGTGCCGCCACGTCTGCCCGGTGGCGGTGGCCACGGCGCGCGAGTCGGCGACGCCCACCGCGATGGCCAGCATGGCGCTCCTACACCGGCTCGGGAAGATCGACGCCGCCACCGCGCTGGCGGGTACGGCGCTCTGCAGCGGCTGCGGTGCCTGCGAGCGGCACTGCCACCATCACGTGCCCTTCCCCACCCTCCTGCGCAGCTTCCGCGCCGAGCTCGGCGTCCTGCCCCCCGAGGCCCCGGCGATCGCGCTCGCGCCCGGGCTGCCCGCCGAGCTGCCTCGGTTCCGAACCTGCGCCGAGGGTGCGGACGGCACCGACGGGGCGCCGGCCTGCTGCGGGCACCGTGACGGCTTCCCGGAGGCGCAGCCCGAGGCGGCGCGGATGATGGCCGAGGCGGTGACGCGGCACTTCGCGGGCCAGCGATTTTCCTGTGCCAGCTCTTCTTGCGCGCGCTGGCTCGCCCAGCATGGCGCGCAGGTGGTGGCGCCGACCGACACTCCATTTGCCTAGGGCTTCATCATGCGAACCGACGACGGCCACGGTGCCCGCAACCGCTCCGAGAGACTCCTGCTCATCGCCAACCCGCGCGCCGGAGGCGGCCGGGCCGGCGCCCGCCGCGCGCAGATCGAAGCAGCGGCGACGCGGGCCTTCGAGCAGGTGGAAATCGTGTGGACCGAGGCTCCGGGGCACGCCACGGAGCTGGCGCGGGCGCGGGTCCGGCCGGGCGACGTGGTCGCGGCACTCGGTGGCGACGGCACCTGCAACGAGGTGGTGAACGGGCTGATGGACGACACCGGCCCGCGCGAGCCCAGCGCCATCTTCACCACGATCCCCTTCGGCACGGGCGGCGACTTCGTGCGGAGCCTGGAGATCCCGAGCCGCCTCGAGGATGCGCTCTGGGTGGCGGCAACGGGCACCACGGTGCACGTCGACGTGGGGCACGTGGCGTGGGAGAGCGGGGCCACCCGATGGTTCATCAACGTGGCCGGCGCGGGCGCCAACGCCGAGGTGTGCGAGCGCGTGAACCGGTCCGGGAAGCGCTGGGGTGGCACGCTCACATTCCTCTGCGCCATCCTCGCCACCGTGCGCGACTTCAAGCCCTTGACGACACAATGGCGCTGGCAAGGGCCATCAGGAACCGGTGAGGTTGAAGCTCCCGCCTTGGCGGCATTTGTTGCTAATGCGCACTACTGTGGTGCAGGACTGTGGGTTGGGCGCGACGGATCGATGGCCGACGGCGCCCTCGACGTGACCCTGATTCCCCCGCTGACGCTCGTCCAGGCGCTCGGCGCGCTGTTCCACGCCCGCACCGGGCGCCTCGAGAACATACCCGGCGCGATCCGCTTCCGTGCCGATACCATCGATATGGTAGGGGTATTGCCCATCGAGACCGATGGCGAGCCACGGGGGCCCGGCCCCGCCCGGTTCAGCCTGCGGCGCGGCGCCTTGCAGGTGAGGGGGGCCTGGCTTCGACCTCCGTTCTCAAATTGAGATTTATAATAATTTACATTTCACTCAAATGCGAGAAATCCTCATTGCGCCGTTGCCATCCGTGAGCAAACTTGGATAGATGAGGTGACCGGAACGAAAGGACTCCGCGCCTTTCTCCCCGGGGGCGTCGCGTTCGCGCGCCCGCGCCCTCCTGGACCCCCAGGAGAGCACGGTCTCGAGAATTTGCGTCTTTTGCAGTAAACCTCATTTCACGCAGCAAGGAGCCCACCATGAACAAGGCCGATCTCACCGAGCAGCTCTCCGTCAAGGCCGCGATCCCCAAGATCCGCGCCGCCCAGTACGTCAACATCATGATGGACACCATCCAGAACGCGCTCACCAAGGGCGAGAAGGTCACCATCTCCGACTTCGGCACATTCACCGTGTCGCAGCGCCGCCAGTTCAAGGGCCACAACCCGAAGAACGGCAAGGTGATCCAGGTCCCCTCGCGCCGCATCCCGGTGTTCCGCGCCGGCAAGGGCCTCAAGGAAGCGTTGAACCCGTAACAGGGTTTTTCGGGGGCGCCGGCCCATCGCCCGGTGCCCGTCGCAGATCGCGGTCGCTTCGCCGGTGGGGCCCTAGCCTCGTCGGCGTCGCGCTTTTCGGTGTCCCCGCTTTCTTGACCACCCCCCACCCCCGCGCATAGCAACTCCCGGATGATGGACGTCGACACGCTGCCGCCCCCGCTGTTCCGCGCCGCCACGGCCCGGTTGCCCTCCCGCTACGGTGATTTCAGCGTCGTGGCCTTCGAGCGTCCCGACACCGGCGAGGAGTTCGGCGTGGTGGTACGGGGCAACCTCGACGGCGCGGAGGCCGTGCCGGTCCGCCTGCACTCGGAGTGCTTCACCGGCGACGTGATGGGCAGCCTCAAGTGCGACTGCCGCGACCAGCTCGAGGCGGCGCTCTCCTTCATCGGCCGCGCCGACAAGGGGGCGGTGGTCTACCTGCCCCAGGAGGGCCGAGGCATCGGCCTCGCCAACAAGATCCGGGCGTACGCCCTTCAAGACCAGGGCATGGACACCGTCGAGGCCAACCTCGCGCTGGGCTTCCCCGACGACATGCGCCGCTACGACGTGGCCGCGGAGATCCTTCGCCAGCTTGGTGCCCGCTCCGTCGTGTTGTTGACCAACAACCCGTCGAAGGTGGCGGGCGTGGTGCGCGCGGGGCTGCCGGTGGTGGGGCAGATCCCGCTGCGGGCCACGCCCAACGTCCACAACCTCACCTACCTCGACACGAAGCGCGCCAAGTCCGGGCACCTGCTCTAGCTGGCGGGCCACTGCGGATATTGCCGTTATCGCCGCCTTCGTCGACAGGGCGTTGACATCCCAGGGGAGCGACGGCTAACCTGCCGGCGCGCCGTCCCTGGCGCGGAGGTTCTCCCAATGGCCGCTCGTCCCGTCCTGCCGCTGGTTGGTCCACTGCTCGTCCTCGCTGCTTGCAATGGCGACACGATCACCACGGTGGCCACGCCGTACCCCGACATGAAGCTGTCACAAGACCAGCTCGAGTTCGGCAAGCTCGAGTGGGGAGAGACGCAGTCGCGCACGGTGGTCCTGTCGAACGAGGGCTTCGTCATCGAGAACGACGTGCTCCGTGGCATGGATATGGGCGTGGGCTCCCACGAGGACAGTCGCGGGGGCATCGACATCGGTCCCGGCATGGCAGGCAGCTTTACCGTGGCGTGGAATGAAGACGACATCGAGTGCGACCCGCTCTACGCCGGCAGCGAGAGCGCGGGCGACGGCGAGGGGACGTCGCCCGACGCCAAGGCTGACTCGGGCGGTGGCGGTGGCGGTGGTAACGATAGCGAGGGTGGCGGCAGCGGCGGCGACTCCGACGGCGGCCCGACCGACTCCGGCGATGGCGGCGGCGAAGGCTACCTGTTCCTGCTCCCGCCTTCCTGCTCCATCCCCATCACCGTCAAGTTCTCCCCCGCCGACGTGGGCGACGTCTGGGGCTCGCTGTTGATCGACAGCGTGCAGGCCGCCACCCCGGTCGACGACAACGGCGAACCGACCGACGAGCTGCCCGAGTACCTGCGCGATCCAGTCAACTGGTCGCAGCAGGTGTGGCTGCACGGCGAAGCTGAGAATGGCCAGGGCGCCGTGGTGGTGTCGCCGCGCAACTGGGATTTCGGCTACGTCTACCCGGGCGGCGAGGAGGCCGAGCCGGCCCGCGTTGCCATCAGCAACGTCGGCACCGGCGAGATCACCGTGGGTAGCGCGACCCTGACCGCCGACTGCGACGGCGCCTTCGCCATCACCTCGGAGACCATCTCCAACCGCGTGCTGGCCGCCGGCGAGAGCACCCTCGTCGAGGTTGCCTACACCCCCGACAACACCGACGCCGCCTACTGCGAGATGGAGGTCACCAGCAACGACGCGGCCAACAGCCTCGTGTCGGTCACCCTCAAGGGCAACAGCGGCGCCGACCCCGACAACACGCCCCCCACCGCCGCCGTGCGCTGGCCGGAGCCGGGCTACGAGTACAACAGCCCGAGCCCGCTCGACCTGGAGATCAACGTCTTCGACAAGAACCAGCCGGCCGACTCGCTCACCTGCCGGGTGAAGAGCATGCTCCAGGGAGCCAACATCGCCGACTGCACGCCCAGCGACGCCTCCGGGCACGTGGTGTTGTCCATCCCGAGAGACAGCTTCAACACCGGTGTCGACACGCTGACCGTGGTGGTCACCGACGCGGAAGGCATCTCGGCCGAGGCGAGCGTGTCGGTGCTGGTGAACACCGCCTACCCCGACAGCGACGACGACGGCGACGGCTTCGGCGTCGAGTCCGACCCGCCTGACTGCGACGACCACAACCGCGACAGCTACCCTGAGGCGGCCGAGGTCTTCGACGGCGAGGACAACGACTGCGACGGCGTGACCGACGAGGGCACCGAGGGCTACGACGACGACGGCGACGCCGTGACCGAGGCCGAGGGCGACTGCAACGACTACAACGCCCAGGTGTACCCGGGCGCGCCCGAGCGGGCCGACAGCGTCGATAACGACTGCGACGGCCGCACCGACGAGACCACCTCGCTCTACGACGACGACGGCGACGGCTTCGCCGAGGTGAACCTCGACTGCAACGACGCCGACCCCGACGTTAGCCCGGCGGCCACGGAGATCTGCGACGGCATCGACAACGACTGCGACGGCCTGGAGGACAGCGCCGACGGCTGCATCTCGACCGACAGCGAGCCCATCGTGGTGGGCACGCCTCGCCCCTCGCAGAATGCCTGCATGGAAGGCGAGAGCATCGCGCTCAGCGCCGAGGTCTTCGACGCCGACGGGCAGGCCACCACCTACCTCTGGGGCGACGACAAGAGTACCAACGGCTTCGACAACGCGACGGCCCAGACGGTGAACTGGACGTGTCCGCAGCTGGAGGATGGCATCTCGGGGCGCAACTACACGCTCTTCGTGCTCGCCACCGACCTCGACGGCCAGCAGGTGTGGGGGTACACCGTCGTGACCGTCTACCCCGACGATCATGGCCTCTACGACGACTACGAGGTGACCACCGTCACCGAGGGCAGCGGCTGCGGCTGGAGCGCAGGGGGCGGCGCCGCCAGCGCCGTGGGCGTGCTTGGCCTCGCCGCCCTGCTGCGCCGTCGCCGGTCCGACTAGGCCGCCCCAGGCCTGTCGCAGGGCGTGGGGCAGGCGTGTCCCACGCGCCGCGGATTTCCCGCCTCCGGCCGTCCGGCACGGGGATTGCCTGTGCTAGCGTAGCCCCATGCGTCCCTCCCGCGGCCAGAGCGCGACCGAGCTGGCGATCGCCCTGCCGATCGTGCTGGGACTGTTGTTCGCCGTGGTGGAGCTGGGCTTCTGGTTCGGCGGCACCCACTACGCCAACTACGCGGCCTTCGCCGGCGCGCGAGCCCAGCAGGTGGGGGGCAACCCCGAGGCGGCGGTGAGCGCGCTGCTCGATGGGCGGGCCACCCGCGACGCCACCGCCCGCGCCGACGGCAGCGCCGTGCGGGTCGACATGCCCTGGGAGGCCGACCTCCCCTTCGTGAGCGGCATTGGCGACTTGTCCTACGACGTGACCGTGGTCGCGGGCCCCGACGAGGAGGGCTACGAGGGACTCTCGGGCGATCGCGCCGGTCGCTATGGCGACAACAACTGCCGGGGTCGCTGTTGAGGCGCGCGCGCCACCGCCGGGGCGCCGCCGCCATCCTCGTGGCGCTCTGCCTGATGTCACTGATGCTGGTGGCGGCCTTCTCCACCAACATGGGCATCGCGGTCAACGACAGGATCCGCATGCAGGAGGCGGCCGACCTCTCCACCTACGCGGTGGCCTACAGCGAGGCGGCCTCGCTCAACGAGCTGACGCTGCTGAACCAGCAGATTGCCAAGGAGGCGCAGGACTGCCGCGACACCCTGTGGAATGGCGGCGCGCCGTGGTCCACTCCCTGCAACTGCGGGATGACCGATCCGCAGGCCGAGATCGAGATGCAGCTGTGCAAGGTCCGCATCGACCTCGCCATCGAGGACTTCGTGCGGCGGGCGCAGTACGACGAGACCGTCCGGGAGGCGCTGAAAGCTGGTTACGCGACCGCAGGCGCAAACTTCACGGGGACGGAGTCGCAGACGAGCTTCTTCCACGACGTGAAAGGCAGCCCCACGGCCCGCGGCACCTACAATGTGATCTGGTCCACGAGCACCCTCGGCGGTGACAACAAGACGCCCTCGATCGCGGACTTCCGCCAGATCGCCGAGACCGCCTTCAACTACCGATTCAACAACTACTGCGTCACGTCCCCGCCCTGCGGCTTGAGCGAGTTCGGGCGGCTCAGCCCGACGGTCGAGATGCCCACGTGGTTCTACAAGTCCACCCGCGACCCCGACGTGTGGGTGCTTGGCCGCACCTCGGGCACGCCCTTGAAACGATTCGTCGACAGCGATTTCCGAACGCGCCATCGCCACCATGGGTTCTTCGGTGCCTCGTCTACCGGCGGCGACGACAAGCTCTACGCCTACGCCGTGGCCAAGCCCTACGACGGCAGCGTGGGGCCGAGCGAACTCGAAGGCTACCAGGCCAACGGCAACATGGAAGTCTATGGCGTCTACCAGGCCCAGGGCATCGAGCTCCCGATGCGCTCGATGTACGACGAGTACCGTGCTCGCCTCGCCGGGGTGAACGACACCCTCGTCGGCGACCTCACGCCCGCCGACCTCGTGGGCATCGACGCCGCCCGCGAGAACCGCCCCTGGGACACCTCGAGGTTCGAGCACTGATGCGCCGCCGGGGCCAGTCGGCGGTGGAGGCGATGCTGGTGGTGCCCATCATCGCGATGGCGATCATGGTGATGTACTACCTGTGGAGCGTGGCCTGGGCGGTTCAGAACGCTCACATCCGCGCGCGCGAGTGCGTGTTGCACGGCGACCGGTACGCCCCGGCCGACGAGCCCTGCGACGCGCCCTTCACGGCGAGCAACTACACCCGCGCCAACTCCACCACCTTCCGATTTGCCGGCGGCGCCAACGACCGGACGCTCTCGGTGTTCGGCCGCGCCGAAACCATCCGCACCACCGCGGTCATCACCAGCACCTCCGAGTGAGCAACAGGCCTGCGACAACCGCCGTGGGTGCCCTCAGGACGTGATCACCGAGGCGGGCGCCCATCCACCCCTCGGCGAGCAGCATCGCCCGCTCGCGGGCCGTCCAGCCGCCCTCGGGGCCCACCGCGAGGACTAGGCCCGCAGGGGCGCTAGGAGGCGGCGTGGTGGCGTCGAGGTCGCCGAACACCCTCGGCACGCCCAGCGCGGCCGCGCGCGCCAGCGCCCCGTCCAGGCCGGTTAGCGCGAGCAGCGACACGGGACGCGGCCGACGGCACTGGCGGGCGGCGGCCAGGGCCACCCGCTCCAGGCGGTCGAGCCGGGCCGGGGCAGGCAGGCTCCGCTCGGCGGGAAAGAGCCAGAACTCGCTCGCGCCGGCCTCGGTGCCGAGGGTGACGGCCTCCTCCACCAGCGCCGGGCGTGGCATGCCCAGCAGGACGACCGCCGTTCGCGGCGGCGGTGCAGGCGCGGGCTCGCCGATCTCTATCTCCACGCCATGTCGCGACACTGCACGCAGCACCGCCGGGGCCTCGGAGTCGGCGTCGAAGACCTCCACGGTGTCGCCGGGGGCGAGGCGAAGCACGTCGCGGACGTAGTGCGCCTCGTCGTGGTCGAGGCGGGCGAGGCCCGGCGCGCAGCGGGGGACGAGCACCCGCTTCATGCGACGGCGTACACGAGTGCTACCCAGCCCTCGCGCTCGTCGCGTTCCACGAGTCGGAGTCCCGACATCGCGGTCTCGACGAGGTGGGCGCGGTCGGCGAGGATGCCGGCGAAGGCGAGGTTGCCCCGCGCCAGGCGGCGCAGCTCGGGCGCCAGGTCGGCGATCACCTCGGCGTAGAGGTTGGCCACCACGAGGTCGTAGGGGACTTCCAGTCGCGACAGGGGGCTCTCGTCGAAACTCGCGGCGAGGCCGTTGAGTCGCGCCGCCTCCCGCGCCGCTGCCACCGCGTCGGGGTCGATGTCGGTGCCGTGCGCGCTCATCCCCAGCTTCGCGGCGGCGAGCGCGAGGATGCCCGAGCCGCAGCCCACGTCGAGGCAACGCTGGCCGGGCACGGCGAGGCGATCGATGGCGGCGAGGCAGGCGCGGGTGGTGACGTGGTCGCCGGTGCCGAAGGCGTTGCCGGGCTCGATCACCACTGCCCCCGGCACCGCGTGCCAGGGCGCGGCGATCACCAGCCGATCCGACACCTGAACCGGCTGGAAATGTTGTTTCCAGCCATCGCTCCAGTCGGTGTCGACGACTTCTTCCCAGGCCGGTTCCCGTCCCCCGAGGGCGGCGCGAACCGCTGCCTCGGCTGGGCGCCGCTCGAACCAGGCGCGGAGCAGCACCACCGCCGGTGGACGCGGCGCGCGTCCCTTGTCCCAGGGCTGCTTGTACCGTACCGTCGTGCCGGGGGGCACGTCTTCCTGGAGGCCGGTGGCGCCAAGCTCGAGCAGGGCCTTGCCGGCGCGGGCCACCTCGGGGCGCGGCAGGCTCACGGCGAGGGCGTGCCAGCCCACCGGCGGTCTACTCGTGCTCGTGATCGTGAGGGGCAGGATCCGGCACGGGCGGCAACGGTTGCCCCGAGCGTGCCGCCGCGAGCAGCGCGTTCACCGCCGCGGTGTCGCCGGGACCGATCTTGAGGCGCAGCCACTGGTCGCCGTGCGTGCCGAGCAGGAACAGCGAGGGCGTGCCCTCGATCTCGGCGGTACCGCCGCCCTCCACGTCGGCCTTCACCGCGTCGGTGGCGGCCGGGCTCTGCAAGCAAGCCTCGAAACTCGCGCTCTCGATGCCCTGCTTCTCGGCCATGAAGCGGATGTCGGATGGGGCCAGGTACGTCTGGTTCTTGAACATCGCCTCCGACAACTCCCAGAAGCGGCCCTGGAGGCGGGCACACTCGGCGGCGGCGGCGGCGGCGCAGGCGTACTGGTGGCCCTCGAAGGGCACGAAGCGGTTGCAGGCCTGGGCGATGGGGTAGTGCTTGAACAGGAGCTTCGCGTCCTTGTTCTCGGTGACGATCGCCTTGAGTATCGGCGCCATCAGCGCGCAGTGCGGGCACTCGTAGTCGGCCCACTCCACCAGCGTGAAGCGCGCCGCCGGGTCGCCCTTCACCGGTTCGGTGCCGTCGAGTTCGACGCGGCCCATGGGCTTCTCGTACAGCGCGGCGAAGTCGATGCCGCCAGCGCCGGTCGCCACGGGTGCCGCTGCCTGTCGCGACACGAGCACCCCCGCGATGAACACCACCATGCCCACCACCAGCGTGGGGCCGGCGTGGTCGCCGAGGCCCTTGCCGAGGAGGCTGCCCACGTTGCCGCCCGCCCGCTTGCACAGCGCGTAGCCGCAGCCGAGCAGCGTGGCGTTGAGCACCCACGTGAGGGTGCAGAAAATGCAAAGCGCACCTTCGTTGTAGGAGGCCCACGCGAGAAAGATGTCGTAGCCGACGGCGATCACGCCGCCGACGAGGACGAGCGCGCCCGCGCTGGCGCCCTTCGCGCCGCGGAGCGCGTAGCCGAGGAAGGCCATCGCCGCGTAGAAGCCGAGGCCGTAGAGCGCGATCGGCACGCCGCCGAGTTCGCTGTGCTCGGATGTGTTGATCTTGTCGCAGTTGAGCACGCTCGACGCGGTGCAGAGTGACGCGCCGCCGCTCTTGGCCACGAAGTGCTGGGTGGTGAGGTACACCGAGGCCAGCGCGCCGGTGCCGGAAGCGGCGAGGACGCCGAGGGCGGCGGCGCGCACGGCGACGGCGATGACGAGGGCGGCCACCAGCACCGCGCCTCCGATCAGCGCGGGCGCCGGAAGACTGCCCACTCCGTCGGCGGCGTGGGCGGCGGAGACAAAGGCCAGGAGCAGAGTTCCGAAGTGCATGGCAGGCGCGGCCTAACCCCTTCGGCGACGCCGAGCGGCCTACCCCCGGTTCAGCGCCCTCGCGATTTCCTTTCGATCTTCCTGCGCCCGCAGGCTTTGGCGCTTATCATGTTGTTTCTTGCCTCGACCAACGGCCATTTCTAGCTTCACGTGCGCGCCGTCGAAGTAGAGGCGGAGGGCGACCAGAGTGAGCCCTTTCTCGCGGACCACCTCGCGAAAGTGCTCGATCTCGTGGGCATGGAGCAGCAGCGGCCGGGGACGGTCGGGCTCGTGGTTGAACTGGTTGGCCTGCGGGAAGGGCGCGATGTGCGCCTTGAAGAGGAACATCTTGCGCCCCTCGAAGCCCACCCAGGCCTCGTTGAGATGGGCCTCGCCCGCGCGCAGGCTCTTCACCTCCGACCCTTTCAACAGCAGCCCCGCCTCGGTGAAATCGGAGAGATCGTAGTCGTGGCGGGCCTTGCGGTTCTCGCAGATGTTCCGTTTCTCGCCCTTCCGGGGCGCTTTGCCTTGGGCACCCATGGGGTCTCCGGGCCCACCGGGGCGGCGAGCGACGCCCGAGCATGCGCACGCGCGAGGTTGGGGACAAGTCACGTCGTGACAAGTGGGCGTAGGTCGACTATTGTAGTGTCAAGTGTTGCAAGTTATCCATACGCCATTCAGGGGGAGGAACACGGCATAGAAAAAAATTCATCCAGCTGATGGATCTTTTTCCCACGAATTGGATTACGCTCCCACGTGAGAGGAGGAGTCTCCCGTCCACCCACCGGGCGGGGGCCACGGCATGCTGGAGGTCCGTTTCAACCAGCAGCTCACGATGGACCCCCGCGGGCGGGTGACGCTCCCCTCGCGCCTGCGCTCCGCGCTGGAAACGCATCGCATCTCTTCCCTGATCTTCATCGTGCACGGCAAGCGGCTCCGGGCGTACACGCCCAAGGATTTCGCCGAGCGCGTCGAGGCTCCTCTGCTCGTCGACGACGCCTTCGACCCCTACCAGGACGAGAAGCAGGTCCTCCGGCTCGGCAGTGCCTGCGAGGCCGACGTCGACAAGCAGGGGCGGCTGGTCATCCCGCCCGAGCTGCGCGGGCTGGTGGGTCTCGGCGAAGACATCACCATGGTGTCGATGCTCGACCGGCTCGAGGTGTGGAACAGCGCCGATTTCCAGCAGGCCTTCGCCCAGGCCCAGCGGCGCGCCGAGACCCTCGGCGGCTACGGCAGCAGCGGGGGGGGGGGTGGATGAGCATGTCCCCGTCCTCCTCGACGACGTGCTCGCGCTGCTGGCGGTGCGGCCCGGCGGCTTCTACGTGGATGGCACGCTCGGTCTCGGCGGGCATTCCTCGGCCATCATCGCCGCAGGCGGGCGGTTGCTCGGCACGGATCGCGATGCCTGCGCGATCGCTCGCGCCCGCGAGCGCCTCGGCGCGGAGCGTCCCGGAGCCGCCGCGGAGCTGCACCACGCTCCATTCAGCCGGCTCCCCCCGATCCTCGGCGGGCGGCTGGCGGATGGCATCCTGCTCGACCTCGGCGTGTCGTCACCCCAGCTCGACCGCCCCGAGCGGGGCTTCTCCTTCCGGGCCGACGGGCCCGTCGACTTCCGCATGGACCCCTCCTCGGGTGAGCCCGCGACTGCCTGGCTCGACCGCGTGTCGGAGGTCGAGTTGGTGCGGGTGCTCTTCGAGTACGGCGAGGAACGGCACGCGCGCCGCGTTGCCCGCGCCATTCTCGCCGCGCGGCCCTTCCGCGGCACGCTCCACCTCGCCGAGGTGGTGGCGAGCGTGGTGCCTCGCGACGGCCGGATCCACCCGGCCACCCGGACGTTCCAAGCCCTGCGCATCGTCACCAACGACGAACTCGGTGAGCTCGACCGCGCGCTCCAGTCGCTCCCTGGCTGCCTTGCCCCGGGCGGGAGGCTCGTCGTGATCAGCTTTCACTCGCTGGAAGACCGTCGCGTGAAGGATCGCTTCCGCGATCTCGCCGGCGCAGACGCGCCCCGCGACCTCTACGGGCATCCCCTCGTTGCGCCGGCCTACCGCCTCGTCGAGCGCCGGGCCCGCAAGGGCGAGAGCGACCCCAACCCGCGCGCCCGTTCCGCCCGCCTCCGAGCTCTGGAGCGCCTGCCATGACCACCACCACCCGTCGCATCGACCTCGTCGCCTTCCAGTCCGCCGTGCAGAACGGCGCGCCGGAGTTGCGCATCCTCACGCGCTTCCTGGGTACGCTGGTGTGGGTCACGGCGGCGCTGGCGGTGTACCTGTGGACCCGCATGGAGGTCCGGGAGACCTCGCGCCTGCTCGACATCGAGCGCGCCGCCCTCGCCGAGCAGCTCACCCTGCGCGAGCGACTCCAGGTGGAGCGCACCATGCTTCGCAGCCCGGGACGGCTGGGCGCGGTGGCGCTCTCGGAGAACCTCGCGGCCCCGGCGCGCGTCATCGACGTGGTGGTCGCCCGGTGAAGTCCGCCCGTCCCCACGGCAAGCACCCCGCGGGCGAGCGCCCGGCCGGCCGTCGCCCGGCGGCGCGCTCGTGGTTCGACCGGCCGTGCCGGGTCGATGCCGGCGCCGACGCCGAGCTGCTCGCGGCCACTCGTGCCCGGGCGCGCGTCGCCGCGGTGGGGCTGTGCGTCGCGCTGCTGCTACTGTGCGTACGCGCCGGCTGGGTGATGGGCGTGCCGGATGAGCGGCTCGAGGAGCGGGGCCGCGAGCAGTTCCGGGCCTCGATGGAGGTGCGCGGGCGCCGGGGCAACCTCTACGATCGCCACGGCCGCGTGCTCGCTGCGACCACCAACCTGCCCTCGCTCTACGCCAATCCTGCGAAGCTCAGCGACGCCGAGGTGGAGGCGCGCGTCTCCGCGATCGTCACCCTCACCGGGAAGTCGGAGAGCTGGGTTCGGAGCCGCTTCGTGGTGCGGGCCGACGGCAAGAAGGCGCGCGAGGTGAAGCTCGGCGACGCGCTCGCGCCGGCCGAGGCGAGGGCCATCGTGCAGGGTCTCGGTCGCGACCAGATGTGGCTCATCGACGAGCCAGTGCGCGTGTACCCGGGCCGCGACCTTGCCTCCCCGCTGCTCGGCTTCACCGACGTGTTCGACGAGGGCGCCGCCGGGCTCGAGAAGGTGCTCGAGAAGGATCTGGCGGGGGAGACGGTGCGCCTGTTGCAAGAGCGCGACCGTAAGGGGCGCGCCATCGACGGCGGCCTAGACGACGCCGACGTGGCCAACGCTGGTCACTCGGTGATGCTCACGCTCGACGCGTCGATCCAGTTCGCCACCGAGCGTGCGCTCGACAGCGCGATGGCCGCCAGCCAGCCGCTGGCCGCGATGGCGGTGGTGATGGACGTCAAGACCGGCGCCATCCTCGCCATCGGCAGCCGCCCCTCCGGCAACCCCAACGACAGTGGCGCCCGCGCGCAGGCCGACCTGTTCAAGAACCGCGCGGCGATGGACCAGATTGAGCCTGGTTCGGTGTTGAAACCCTTCGTGGCGGCGGCGGCGATCGAGGAGGGGCTCGTCACGGCGGAGACGATGATCGACTGCGAGCTGGGACGGATGGCCATCGGCCCCGCCGTCATCAAGGACGACCACCCGCAAGGGGTCATCTCGGTTCACGACGTGATCAAGTTTTCGTCGAACATCGGGGCGGCGAAGCTGGCGATGCAGTACCTCGGCGCCGAGAAGACCCTCGCCTATCTCAAGGCCTTCGGCTTCGGCCGCTCGACCGGCCTCGGACTCCCCGGCGAGTGGCGTGGGGCGATTCGCAAGGCCGACAACATCAAGCCGATCGAGCTTGCCACCACCTCGTTCGGGCAGGGGATCACCGCCTCGCCCATCCAGCTCGCGAGCGCAGTGGCCACCCTCGCCAACGGCGGCGTGCGCATGCACCCGCGGCTGGTGGAGGCGATCCTCGACCGCAACGGGCAGGTGGAGCTGCCGCGCGAGCCGCGGGAAGACACCCGGGTGATCTCCGAGGAAACCGCCCGCGCCATGGCGCTGATGATGGAGGCGGTCACCGAGCAGGGCGGCACTGGCACCCGGGCGCGCGTGCCGGGCTACCGCGTGGCCGGCAAGACCGGCACCGCGCAGAAGGTCGCCAACGGCGTGTACAGCGCCGAGCGCGTCTCTTCCTTCGTGGGCTATCTCCCGGCCGACAGGCCTGAGATCGCGATCGCCGTGGCCGTCGATAGCCCCACCGTCGGGAGCAAGTACGGCGGGATCGTGGCCGCGCCGGTCTTCGCGGAGATCGGCGCCTTCTCCATGCGCTACCTGGGCATCGCCCCCGACGCTGTCGCGGCCGAGCCCGAGCCGCTCGTCGCCGCGACCGCCCCGGTCGAGGTGCGCGCCGACGGCCAGGGCCGCTGGATCCTCCCCGACCTCTCGGGCCGCACCCTGCGCGCCGCCGTCACCGCCATCGAGCCCGCCGGGCTCGAGATCGCGGTGGAAGGCTCGGGCCGCCTCGTGGCCCAGTCCCCGCCCGCCGGCACCCCGGTGGTCCCCGGCGACGCCGTCGTCCTCCACTTCAACTAGTTCTTTCCCACCTCCGCACGCTTCCTGGGCGGCTCCGCCAGAACGTGGACAGCAACAGGGCTCCCCGCCCCGTTGCGCGGTCCCCGCGCGGGCCTCACTCCCCCCCGGTGTTCCCCGGTCGCTCCCCGCGACCCGCACCTCGGGCCCGTGGCCGAACCGATCCGCCGCCGACTCTCCCATCCTGATGCAGGGTGGCGCCGCCCGGGAAGCTCCCTCCACCCGTCCCACCTCCCTCCCGCCCGCCTCATGACCATCACCGACCTTCTCGCCGCTGTCCCCGGCAGTGTGCTCCTCCGGGGGCCAGGCGACCGCGAGGTTGGCGCCGTCCGCGACTCCGATGCGGAAGTCGCGGGCGGCGACCTTTTTGTCGCCATTCGCGGCGCGCGCGTCGACATGCATGAACGCTTGCTTGGCCTCGCTCACGCAGGTGGCCTCGTGGTAGATCGCGAGTGTCAGCTGCCCGAGGGGCCAGCGGTGATCAGGGTGGACGACACCCGCCGCGCGCTGCCGCGGCTCTGCGCGCAGGCGCTGGGCAACCCCGGCGCGCAGGTCCCGGTGGTGGCCGTCACCGGCACCAACGGCAAGACCTCCACCACCTTCCTCGTCGCGGCGATGGCTCGCGCCGCCGGTCTCCGGGCCGGGATCATCGGGACGACCGGGCACTTCGTCGATGGCGAGCGTCTCGACTCCACCCTCACCACCCCCACCGCGCCGGTCACGCAGGCCTTGCTCGCGCGCATGCGCGACGCCGGGGTGGGGCTGGTGGCGATGGAAGCGTCGAGCATCGGGCTCGCGGCCTTCCGGTGCGACGCCATCCCCTTCCGCGCCGCCGCGTTCACCAACCTCACCCGCGATCACCTCGATGTTCACGGGACGATGGAGGCCTACGCCTCCGCAAAGGCACGCCTGTTTCACGAGCTGCTCCAGGGCACCGCGCTGCTCAACGCGCGCGACCCGGCGTCGCGACAGATGCGACCGGTGCGCGGGGCCACCTGGTGGTTCCACGGTGACGACCTCTCGGCGAGCGAGGTGCAACTGTCTTCTACCGGCACCCGCGCGCGTTTCCACACGCCGCTCGGCGACTTCGACGGCACCATGCGCCTCGTCGGCGCCCACAACATCGACAACGCTCTCGCCGCCCTCGGCCTTGCCCTGGCGGCCGGGATCCCGCTCGACGCCTGCGCGCGCGGGCTCGCGGAGTTGCCCGCCGTCCCCGGGCGGCTGGAGGCGGTGCCCAACACTCGAGGTCTCGCGGTCCTCGTCGACTACGCGCACTCCGACGACGCCCTCGCCCGCGTCCTGGCCACGCTGCGCGCGGTCACCGCGGGCCGCATCATCACCGTCTTCGGCTGCGGGGGCGATCGCGACCGGGGCAAGCGCCCGCTCATGGGCCGCGCCGCCGCGCAGGGTAGCGACGTGGTGGTGGTCACCACCGACAACCCTCGCGGCGAGGATCCCGCCGCCATCGTGGCCGACATCGTCCCCGGGCTGGGGGCCGCCCCGCACCGGGTGGTGCTCGACCGGCGCGAAGCCATCGCCACGGCGGTGGGCCTGGCCCGGCCGGGCGACGTGGTGCTCATCGCGGGAAAGGGCCACGAGCCCTACCAGGAGATCGAGGGTAAACGCCACCCATTCGACGACCTCGCCGTGGCCCGGGAGGTGATGTCGTGATTCTCGACGCCGCGCACATCGCCCGCGCCACCGGGGGACAGCTCCTCGCCGAGGGACCAGCCGGCCCCGTGGGCACCGACTCCCGCCGGGTGGCGCTCGGTTCCTGGTTCGTCGCGCTGACCGGCGACCGCTTCGACGGGCACGACTTCCTGCCACACGCGGCGGCGGCCGGTTGCGCCGGGGCGGTGGTGTCGCGACGGCCCGAGCGCTGGGACCGCGGGCTGGTGCTCGTTCCCGACACGCTCGTGGCCCTGCAAGACCTCGCTCGCGCGGTGCGTCGCGACTTCCCCGGCCCGGTGGTGGGCATCACCGGCAGCGCCGGCAAGACTTCCACGCGGGTGATGGTGGTGGACTGCCTGCGCGGCCTCGGCCACGTTCACCACACCCAGGGCAACCTCAACAACCACGTGGGCCTGCCGCTCACGCTGCTCGCGCTGCCCGTCGATGCCGACGCCATCGTGCTCGAGATGGGCATGAACCACCGGGGCGAGATCGCGCTGCTGGCCGACATCGGGGCGCCCACCGTCCGCCTCGTCACCAACGTCGGCGCCGCCCACGTGGAAGGCTGCGGCAGCATCGAGGGCGTCGCCCTCGCCAAGCAGGAGATCTTCGACGGCGCGCGCCCGGGCGACGTGGCTTGCTTCAACCTCGACGACCCGCGCGTGGCGGCGATGCCCCTCCCCGAGGGCGTGCGCGTGGTCACCTACGGCACCGCGCCCGGGGCCACGGTACGCCTCACCGACGTGGCGGTCGACGGCGAGCGCCTCCAGACGCGCCTGCGCATCGACACCCCAGACGGCACCGTGCGCGCCACGCTCGACGTGCCCGGCGCCCACCTCGCCCAGAACGCGGCCGCCGCCGTGGCGGTGGCCTACGCCCTGCGCGTGCCGGTGGAGGGCCTCGGCGTTGCGCTCAGCCGCTTTGCCCCCGAGGGCATGCGCAACCGGGTGGAGTGCATCGGCACCGCTGCCGTGCTCGACGATGCCTACAACGCCAACCCCACCTCGATGGTGGCGGCGATTCACGCGCTCGCGGCGCTCCCCGGCGAGAAGATCGCGGTGCTGGGCGACATGCTCGAGCTCGGCGCCGAGGAGGCCCGTGGCCACGCCGAGGTGCTGGAGGCCGCCCGCGCCCTGCACCACACCTGGGTGACCGGCCCGCGGATGACCGAGGCGGCGGCCCAGTTTCCCGGCGTGGCCGTGTTCGCCGACGCCGAGGCGCTGGGCGAGGCACTGGTCAACCAGGGGGTCGGGCTGCCGGGCGAGGGCGTGCGGCACGCGGTGCTCGTCAAGGGTAGCCGCGGCATGCGGATGGAACGGGTCGTGGAGCGGCTCCGCGCCGCACGGAAGAACTGATGCTGTACCACTTGTTGTTGCCTCTGGGCGGTCCCTTCAACGTGATCCGCTACATCACCTTTCGCAGCGCCTGCGCGATGGTGACGGCGCTGGTGCTCTGCTACGTGGTTTACCCCGCGTTCATCGAGTGGATGCGGAAGAAGAAGATGGAGCAGATCATCCGCGCCGAGGGGCCCCGCGACCACCTCGAGAACAAGGTGGGCACGCCCACCATGGGCGGCGTGGTGATGCTCGGGGGCCTCGCCATCTCCACGCTGTTGTGGGCCCGCCTCGACGAGCCGCTCGCCTGGCTCGTGCTCACCGTCACCCTCGGCTACGGCGTCATCGGCTTCATCGACGACTGGAAGAAGGTGATGGAGCGGTCGAGCGACGGCCTCTCCGGCCGCTACAAGATCCTCGGGCAAGTGCTGATCGGCGGCCTGGCGATCGGCGGCGCCTACGCCACCGATCGCATGGACGCCACCTTCCACATCCCCTTCTATAAGCACGCCGTCTTCGACTTCGCGAACCTGTGGACGGGCGCGCCGGCGCTGCTGGGCTGGGCCTACGTGGCCTGGGGCATTTTCGTCCTCACCGGCACCTCCAACGCGGTGAACCTGACCGACGGCCTCGACGGCCTCGCCATCGGCGCCACCATCACCTCGGCCGGCACCTTCGCCGTGCTCGCCTACGTGGCCGGTCACACCGAGTTCGCCGAGTACCTGCGCATCCCCTACGTGGCCGGGGCCGGCGAGGTGGCGATCGTGGCGATGGCGCTGCTCGGCGCCGGCCTGGGCTTCCTCTGGTTCAACTGCTACCCCGCCCAGATCTTCATGGGCGACGTGGGCGCGCTTGCCATCGGCGGGGCGCTCGGCAGCATCGCGGTGCTGGTGAAGCAGGAGCTCCTCCTCGCGCTGGTGGGCGGCGTGTTCGTGATGGAAACCCTCTCGGTGATGATCCAGGTGTTCTGGTTCAAGCGCACCGGCGAGCGCGTGTTCCTCATGACGCCCATTCACCACCACTTCGAGAAGGCCGGCTGGGGAGAGCCCAAGATCATCGTGCGCTTCTGGATCATCTCCGGCCTGCTCGCGCTCGTGGCGCTCTCCACCTTGAAGCTCCGGTAGGCGATGGGCGGGCACCTGCTGGTGGTGGGGATGGCGCGCAGCGGCGTGGCGGCGGCGAGGCTGGCCCTGCGCAAGGGCTTTCGCGTGGTGTGTACCGATCGCCGCCCCGACGCGCCCCGGGTGGACGGCTGCACGCACGTGTACGGGGAGCACCGGGCCGAGGACTTCGTCAACGCCGCACAGATCGTGGTGTCGCCGGGGGTGCCGGCGCGGATGCCGCTCTTGCAACAGGCCATCTCGGCGGGCGTACCGGCGGTGGGCGAGCTGGGCTTCGCCGCTGCCTACCTCGACTGTCCCATCCTGGCCGTGAGTGGCACCAACGGCAAGTCCACCACCACGCACCTGCTTGGCCAACTGATGAACCAGGGCGGCGTTCGCACCTTCACCGGCGGCAACATCGGGCTGCCGCTGTCGGAGGCCGTCGACGGCGGCTTCGAGTGCGCGGCGGTGGAGGTGTCGAGCTACCAGATGGAGCTCCCCGGGGCCTTCCGTCCCCGCGCGGCGGCCATCCTCAACCTCACGCCCGATCACCTCGAGCGCCACGGGACGTTGGATGACTACGGCGCCCACAAGTGCCGGATGTTCGCCCGGATGGGGCCCGACGACGCGGCGATCGTCCCCGCAGGCGACCCGCGGCTTCGGCGGCTGGCCGATGCCGAGCCTGGCCGTCGTTTGCTGCTGGGCTCCTCGCCGGGCGTGCGGGTCGACGGCGACCGGATGCAGCTCAGCGGCGTACACGACCCCGGTCCGACGGCCATCGGCGGCTTCGCTCTCCCCGGCGCTCACAATCGCGACAACCTCGCTGCCGCCGTGCTCCTCGCCGTGTGTGGCGGGATCTGGCGTCGCGACATTGATGTGTCAACGCTGCGCGGGCTGCCTCACCGGATGGAGCTGGTGGGCGAGCGCGACGGCGTGCGGTTCGTCGACGACAGCAAGGCCACCAACGTGGAGTCGGCTCTCGCCGCCTATCTGGGGTGGACGGGGCCTTTCGTGGCCCTGCTCGGCGGCCAGGGCAAGGCGGGCGCCAGCTACGACGCGCTGGTCGAGCCCCTGCGACGCGCTCGCGCGGTGATCTGCCTCGGCGCCGAGGGCCCGGCCATCCACGCGGCCTTGCGCCGCGGCGAGGTGGAGGCGGTGCTGGCGCCGGGGATGGCGGCGGCGGTGGCCGAGGCCCGGCGGCTCGCGCGCCCCGGCGACGCGGTGATCCTCTCACCCGCCTGCGCCTCTTTCGACGAGTTCGCCGATTTTGAGCACCGCGGCCGCATGTTCCGGCAGCTTGCGCTAAACTATTGACAGGTCAAGGACTGCCCATGACTAAGCCCGCCGAGTCCGCCCCGCGCCGCTATGACACCCCGCTCCTGGTGGCCGCCGTCCTGCTCCTCGCCTACGGCCTGGTGATGGTGTGGTCGGCCTCGGCCTTCGTGGCGGCGGAGGAAACCGACAACCCCTACCACTTCGTCCTGCGCCAGGTCATCGCCATCGGCGGGGGCCTGGTCCTGGCCCTCGGCGCCACGCTCCTGCCCTACCGGCAGCTCGGTCGCTACGCCACGCATCTCTACATTTTCTCGCTGGTGTTGCTACCGGCGGTATGGTTGCCGGGCCTCGGCCACACCGCCAACGGCGCCACGCGCTGGTTTGGCGTGGGCGGCTTCAACTTCCAGCCGGCCGAGCTGGCCAAGTTCTCCGTGCTCGTGGCCCTCGCCGCCTTCCTGCACAAGCGTCGGGGCGAGCTGCACGACTGGAAGAACGTGGTGATCCCGGCGGTGCTCGTGGTGGCCGTGCCGCTCTGCTTCATCGTCGCCCAGCCCGACTTCGGCAGCACCGCGATCATCGCGCTGCTCTGCGGCGTGATGGTCTTCTTCGCCGGGCTGCGCCTGCGCTGGATGGTCGCCGGCGGCGCCGTGCTCGCCTCGCTGCTCGGGCTGGTGATGGTGCTCGAGCCCTATCGTCGCGAGAGACTCATCAGCTTCCTCGACCCATTCGCGAACTGTGCCGGTTCGGGCTATCAGGTTTGCGAGTCGCTCCTCGCCTTGCACCACGGGGGCCTCTGGGGACAGGGCCTCGGCGACGGCGTGGCCAAGCTCCTCTACCTGCCCGAGCCCTACAACGACTTCATCGCGGCGGTGCTCGGCGAGGAGCTCGGCATCATCGGTTTTGCCGTGCTCGCCGGGCTCTACGCCCTCGTGGCCTGGCGCGGCATGGAGATTGCTCGGAGTGCCCGCGACATGTTCGGCTCGCTCCTCGCATCCACCCTCACCGTGATGATCGTGGGACAGGCCTGCCTCAACCTCGGGGTGGTGCTCGGCGTGGTGCCGCCCAAGGGGCTGGTGTTGCCGTTCGTGTCGTACGGCGCGAGCGCGATGATGGTGAACATGATGGCGATCGGCGTGTTGTTGTCGATCAGCGCCGAGGCGCGGCAGGATGAGCCCCTCGCGGCGCCGGCCGGGCTCGCGGGGGCCTAGCCGATGTTCCGCGGCAAGTTCCGTCGCATCCACTTCGTCGGCATCGGCGGATCCGGCATGTCCGGCATCGCCGAGGTGCTGATCACCATGGGCTTTGCCGTCACCGGCAGCGACACGAAGCGCTCCGCCGTGGTGGAGCGTCTCTGCCAGCTCGGCGCCGTCGTCCACCCCGGGCACGCGGCCGCCCACGTGGTCGGGGCCGACGTGGTGGTCCGGTCTACCGCCATCCGCGACGACAACCCCGAGGTCGTCGCTGCCCAGGCGGCCAAGATCCCGGTCATCCCGCGAGCGGAGATGCTGGCCGAGCTGATGCGGCTCAAGTACGGCATCGCCATCGCGGGCACGCACGGCAAGACCACCACCACGTCGATGGTGGCCCGCTGCCTGCACTCCGCCGGGCTCGACCCCACCGTGGTGATCGGGGGACGGCTCGACAGCTTCGGGTCGAGCGCGCGGCTCGGCCAGGGCGAGCACCTCGTGGCGGAGGCCGACGAGAGCGACGGCAGCTTCCTGTTGCTCGACCCCACCGTGGCGGTGATCACCAACATCGACCCCGAGCACATGGAGTACTGGTGCGACTTCGACCGCCTGGTCGACGGCTTCGTGAGCTTCGCCAACAAGGTGCCGTTCTACGGCTTTGCCTGTGTCTGCCTCGACCACCCGGTGGTGCAGCGCTGCCTCCCTCGGTTGCGTCGCCGGGTGATCACCTACGGCTCTGGCGCGCAGGCCGACTACCGCCTCGATCGGCTCCGGGCCGACGGGCGGATGCTGTCCTTTCGCGCCTGGCGAGGCGAGGTCGAACTCGGGGAGATCAACCTCCACCAGCCGGGCCGTCACAACGCCTTCAACGCGCTCGCGGCGGTGGCGGTGGGCATCGAACTCGACCTGAGTTTCGCGCAGGTGGCGCAGGGCCTCGAGGGCTTCACCGGGGTTGACCGCCGCTTCTCGCAGCGCGCCGACGTGGGCGGGGTGTTGATCGTCGACGACTACGGCCACCATCCCGTGGAGATCGTCGCCACGCTCACGGCCGCCGCCGAGGGCTACGAGGGGCGCCGCATCGTCGCCGTGTTCCAGCCGCACCGCTACTCGCGCGTGGCCAGCTTGAAGGAAGATTTCTGTCGTGCGTTCAACGCGGCGGCGGTGGTGGTGGTGGTCCCGGTGTACGCCGCAGGCGAGGCGCCCATCGAGGGCGCGACCCAGGAGGCGCTGGTGCAGGGGTTGGTCGACCACGGGCACCGCGGCGTGGTGACGGCCCCGTCCGTGGATGGCGCCGTCGATGTCCTGGTGTCGCTGGTCCGGCCCGGCGACCTCGTGATCACCCTCGGCGCGGGCGATGTCAATCGTGCCTGCGGCGCGCTCGCCGAGCGCCTCGGCGCGCGCGGCTAGGCGATGGGCTGGCCCGGTCGCGAGGAGGAGCCGATCGCCCGGCACTTGCCCTTGCGGGCCTGCCCCGGCGCTTTCGAGCGATGGGCGGTGGTCGACAGCGAGGAGGAGCTGGTGGCCGCCATCCGCGCCGCGCGGGCCGAGAAGCTGCCCGTGCGCGTGCTACACCCCTTCGCCGACGCTCTCCCCCCCGAGGGCGGCATGGGCGGCCTGTTCCTGCGCCTCGGCCGCGACTTCGAGGACATCCGCGAGGCCGGCGAGGGGATCGACGTCGGCGCCGCCTGCCCGGTGGCACGCGTCGGCCTGCGCCCGGGTTTCGAGTTGCTCGCGCGGGCCGGGGGGACGGTCGGCGACGCGCTCGACGAGGGCTGGCTGCGCCCGTGGGTGACGGGCGCCCGGCGTTTCAAGGGACGGGGCTTCGAGGACGCCGCCGAGTTGGAGCCCGACCCGAAGGCGCTCGTGGTGCGCGTCCGGTTGCGCCCGGCGGGCAAGCTGGCCCCGGTGCGCGCGGGGACGATCTTCCGCGAGCCGGGAAGGCGTGGTCTCGACCTCCGGGCCCTGCTCGCCCGCAGCGGCGTGTCCGGGGTGCGCCTTCACGGCGCCTCGCTGGCCGAGGACGACGCGGCGGTGCTGGTGAACCGGGGCGAGGCGTCGCCGCGGCAGGTACGATTGCTGGTGGAGGCGGTACGCGAGCGCGTGCAAGTGACCACCGGGGTGGAGCTGGACCTTCGATTGTTGCCCCCGGGACGGGGCGGGAGGATGTGATGGTGGACAAGTCAACGGCCCGCGTGGGCGTACTCATGGGTGGGATCTCGCCGGAGCGGCCGATCTCGATGAAGTCGGGCGCGGCGGTGTCGCGCGCCTTGCGCGCCCGGGGCTGGACGGTGGTGGACATCGACGTGGGCCGGGACCTCCCTTCGCAGCTGCTCGCCCACCGGGTGACGCACGCCTGGCTGGCGCTGCACGGGCCCCTCGGGGAGGACGGCTGCGTGCAGGGCCTGCTCGAGGTGATGCGCATCCCGTACACCGGCAGCAACGTGCGCGGCAGCGCCATCGCCATGGACAAGATCGCCACCAAGCGATGCCTGCGCGACACGGGCATCCCCATGGCGAGCGATCGTAGCTGGCGCCGCGGCGATGATTTCCCGGTCGACCTGAAGTTTCCGGCGATGGTCAAGACCCCAGAGGGGGGATCCACGCTCGGCATCCGCAAGGTGCACGACGCGGCCGAGCTCGAGGCGGGGCTCCTGTACTGCCTGGACTTCGCGCCAGAGGTGCTCATCGAGGAGTTCATCGAGGGCTACGAGATCACCGTGGCGGTGCTCGAGGGAACGCCGCTGCCCGTGGTGAAGATCGAGCCGCTCAACGAGATCTTCGACTTCGCCGCCAAGTACGAGAAGGGCAAGACGCGCTACCTCGTGCCCGCGCCCATCCCCGAGCCGGTGGCGACCCGGGCGCAGGCCCACGCGCGCACCGCCTACCGCGTGCTCGGCCTCTCGGGCGTGGCCCGCGCCGACTTCATCGTCGATGCCGACGGCACCCCCTGGTTCCTCGAGATCAACACGCTGCCGGGCATGACGGAAACCTCGCTGTCGCCGATGGCGGCGGGGCAGGTGGGGATGAGCTTCGAGGACCTGGTGGAGCGGCTGTTGAACGGCGCGCGCTGCCACGTGCCTGACTTCGCGAGAGGCAGCTAGCCGTCGCCTACAAAAAAGTTTTGCTCTTGCCTTGTCAAGAGGGGGTGCATCCTGTATCTAGGAGAGGAACTGGTTTCCCTTGTCCCGCTACCTCCGCCCGATCCTGTGGTCTCTTGGCGCCGCCGCTCTCGCGGGCGCGATCGCGTGGCTGCTCGTCGTGTCGCCCCACGTTCGCTACCGGCACCTGCGGGTGGTGGGCGCGCAGCGGGCCGAGGCGGCGCACCTCCGTCACCTCGCCGACCTGCCACTCGGCGAGCCTCTGGTCCTGCTCGACCTCGACCGCGCCGCGGCCGGGGCGGAGCGCCACCCCTGGGTGGCGAGCGTCGAGGTGCGGCGGAGTTTCCCGGACACGGTGGTGCTCCAGGTGCGCGAGCGCGAGCCGGTAGCGATCGTGCAGGTTGACGGCCTCTACCTGGTTGACGAGAGCGGCGAGCCTTTCGTGCGCGCCCTGCCCGGCGACCTCGACCACCCCTACCTCACCGGCCTGTCGCCGGTCATGGCCGCCGAGCAGCCCGAGGTGGCGCGCCGGGTGGTACGCGAGGGCCTCGCTTGGCTGGCGGTGCTCCAAGACAAGGGCGGCCTCCCGGAGAGCGCGATCTCCGAGCTTCACTTCTCCGAGCAATCGGGTTACACGGTCATTCTCCGCAACGGCGGGGAAGTGCTCCTCGGCTTCGCCGACCGCGAGCGCGCCTCCCGCCTGGTGCAGTTGGCTCGGAACGGTCTCGACCTCAGTCGGCCCCACCGAGTCGATCTCGCCTCCGACCGTCTCGCGGTGGTCACGCCCCTCTAGCCCCTCCCCGTCTCTCTCCCCGCTCCCTCCACTCAACCCTCCCCGGCCCAGCCGGACAGATCCCCGCAGAGGTCTCCCATGATTGACATTGTCGAGAACGAACTCGTTGGCGCGCGCATCAAGGTCGTCGGCGTCGGTGGTGGCGGCGGCAATGCCGTCAACCACATGGTCAACTCCGGCCTCTCCGGCGTGGAGTTCATCGCGCTCAACACCGACGCGCAAGACCTCAAGCGCTCGCTCGCCGGCCGCCGCTTCCAGCTCGGCGCCCAGCTCACCAAGGGCCTCGGCGCGGGCGCCGACCCCGAGGTGGGTCGCGAGGCGGCCCTGGAAGACCGCGACCGGATCGCCGAGCTGCTCGCCGGCGCCGACATGGTCTTCGTCACCGCCGGCATGGGCGGCGGCACGGGCACCGGCGCCGCGCCGGTCGTCTGTGAAGTGGCGCGTGAGCTGGGCTGCCTCACCGTCGGCGTAGTCACCCGGCCCTTCTCCTTCGAGGGCAAGAAGCGCAAGCGCCAGGGCGACGAGGGCATCGAGCTGATGATGCGCAGCGTCGACACGCTCATCACCATCCCCAACCAGCGCCTGCTGTCGATCGTCGACGATCGCACCCTGTTCACCGAGGCCTTCGGCATGGCCGACGACGTGCTCTTCCAGGCGGTGAAGGGCATCTCCGACCTCATCAACGACCAGGGTGTCATCAACGTCGACTTCGCCGACGTGCGCACCATCATGGCCAACAAGGGCCGCGCGCTCATGGGCGTGGGCAAGGGCACGGGCAGCCACCGCGCCGTGGATGCCGCCCAGTCCGCGATCAGCTCGCCGCTGCTCGACGACATCAGCATCGCCGGCGCCACCAGCGTGTTGCTCAACTTCACCGGCGGCCCGGGCATCACCATCTACGAGGTGAACGAGGCGGCGCAGATGGTGTCGGAGGAAACGGCGGAAGACGAGAACGTCATCTTCGGCCTGGTCATCGACCCGAAGATGGGCGAGGAGGTGCACGTCACCGTCATCGCCACCGGCTTCCAGGAGGCCCGCGCCGGACGGCAGAACACCACCGTCCCGGCCGAGGTGCGCATCGCGCGCGCGGTCAACGCCAACCTCCAGCCCACCGCCCCCGGCAAGCGGGCGCTGAACAGCGGCTACGAGTCGCTGCGCGACGACTACGACGTGCCCACCTACGGCCACGGCTTCTTCCGCCGCGACTAGGCCCCCCTCCTTCCCTCCCCCGCCCGCCGGGGCCGCCAACCTGAGGGCGGACCGTGCCCGAAGGGCGGGAGGGGGCGATAGAGTCGCCTTGGCATGATCGCGGTCCTCGCCCTCGCCTGCGCCGAGAACGACCCGCCCAGCCCACGCGCCCTGCCCGGCGACATCGATGGCGACGGCGTCCCCGACAGTGCCGACACCGCCTACGATACCGGCCCGTGGGACACCGCCGACACGGCCGGCGACTGTGTCCCCACCGGGGTCGAGGACGGCAACTGCGACGGGGTGGACGACGACTGCGACGGCCTCGTCGACGGCGGCCACCGCGTGCCGGAGGACTACGCCACCATCGCCGAGGCCCTTCGCCGCGACGACACGGTGCTGGTCTGCCTCGCGGCGGGGACCCACGAGGGGCCGGTGTCGATCGGCGGCCCGGCGGTGATCCAGGGCGCCGGGGAGGGGCTGAGCATCGTCGAGGGGGGTGGACCGGTGGTGCTGATGTTTGGCGGCGGCGAGCTGCGCGACCTCACCGTCACCGGGGGCGCGGCGGAGATCGGCGCGGGCGTCCGGGTGGACGGCGGTGACAATCGCCTCTCTCGCGTGCGCATCAGTGGCAACCAGTGCGTGGAGGGCGGTAGCTTCTGCCTCGGCGCGGGCCTCGCGGTGATGGGCGGGAGCCTCGCGGTGGAGTCCGTCACCATCGACGGCAACACCGGCGCCGCCGCCAGTACCGGCAGCGTGCTCGGCCTCGGCGCCTACGTGGGGGGCGGCACGGTGACGGGCACCGGCCTGGCCGTGATGGAAAACACGCTGGCGGTGGATGGCGAGGTCGACGAGATCGATGTCTTCGGTGGCGCGCTGGCCGTCACCGGGCTCGGCCGCGTGGTGCTGAGCGACAGCTCGTTCTCGTCCACCACCGTCACCGGCGCCGCGAGCGCATGGGGTGCGGGCGTGTATGTGGAGCTGTCCAACCTCGATTTCACGCGCGCGTGGATCTCGGGCAACGTCGCGGAGTGTGCCGGCGGCGAGGGCGGCGGCCTCTTCGCGTCGAGCGCCGCGGTCACGCTGTCGAACGTGGCGGTGGTGCAGAACGAGCTGGCGTGTACCGGCACGGCTTCCGGTGGGGGGCTCGGGTTGACCGGTGCGAGCGTGGTCGAGCTGCAGCAGTCGGTGATCGCGGCCAACGTGCTGTCCGGCCACGTGGCCCGCGGCGGCGGCGTGTACCTCGACGAGGGCGACACGCTCTCGCTGGTCAACAGCGTGCTGTACGCCAACGAGCTCCTCGGCACGGTGTCCGAGGGCAGCGCGGCGGCGGGCGCGGGCTCATGGACCGTGAGCTACACCGACCTCTACGCGAACCTGCCGTTCGATTCGGTGATCTCGGGGCTCGCCGAACCGGACGACACCAGCTTGAGCGTCGACCCCCTGTTCGCGGGTGTACCTCCCGCGGAGTGGGACTTGCGCCTCGCCACCGGGTCGCCGCTCATCGACGCTGGGGCACCCGAGTGCGTGGACGTGGATGGGACGCGGTGTGATTTGGGGGTGTTTGGCGGGCCGAACGGATCATGGCCCTGATTTTTCGTGCCGGTGCCGCGGCGGCGGTAGTGGAGCACCACCTCACCAGGGTGTAGCTCCACGCGCTCGACGAGCTGGCCGGGGGCACGGCGCTTCTCTTCCACGCTGCCGGCCGTCCAGGCGTCGAGCACGCCGCGCCGGCGAGGGACATCGCGTACACGAGGCGGCCGCGCCGTATCGACGTGCAGAACCCCGTCCCTGGCGACGTACCCGTGGTGCGCCGGAGGAGGTCGGAGGGGGCTTGCGGTCCCGCAGGTGGGGGCGTATCGTCGAGGCGTGAGTCGCGAGGACTTGGTTCGAATTTCCTATCCGCAGCTCGCGCTGAGGTCGTGATGCCGCCCCGCGTGGACCCGACGCTGCGCTTCTACGAGGAGGTCCTCGGCCTTTCCTACCTCCACTACGGGATGTGGGAGGGAGATCCCGCCACCCTCGAGGGGCTGCGCGCCGCGCAGGAGCGCTACGCCGAGCGCCTCGCCGCGTGGATCCCCGACGGGGTCCGGACGGTGCTCGACGTGGGGTGCGGCACGGGGGGCAACGCGATGCTCTTGACCGCCCGCGGCTACTCGGTCGAGGGCCTCTCGCCCGACCCGTTCCAGCAGGAGCGCTTCACGACGCGGACGGGCCTCCCGTTCCACCTGTCACGCTTCGAGGACTTCGAGCCCTCGCGCACCTGGCAACTCGTGCTGATGAGCGAGTCGTGCCAATACATCCGGATCTCGAGGCTCTTCGACGCGGTGCGACGCGCGGCTCCGGGCGGCTGGCTCCTCGTGGCGGACTACTTCGTGAACGCGAAAGGGGAGGGGCCCCTCGAGCGGAGCGGGCACGTGCTCGACGGCTTCCGTGCGCGCGCGAGCCGCGACGGCTTTTACATCGAGCGCGAAGAGGACATCACCGAGGCCGTGCTCCCAACGCTGGTACTCGCGAAGGGGTGGATCGACCGGTACGCGCGGCCCGCCGTTCGCCTCGTGTCGGACACCCTCGGGGCGCGCTACCCTTGGACGCTCGCGGTGCTGCGGTGGATGTTGCGGAGGCGGCTGGCGTCCATCGCGGAGCAGGCGGTGCTGGTCGACGGCGAGGCGTTCCGGGCGGTGAAGAGCTACCGGATGTTCCTCATCCGGGTGCCGTGATGGATGAGCGGTCCGGCGCCTCGGGCAGGGCGATGCCGCCGGCCGTGGCGCCCACGTGCCAGTGGGTGGCCTCGTAGCGGTAGCTCAACACCGGGTGCAGACGGAACGCGTCGCTCACGTCCCCCTTCAACAGCGCCAGCACGGGGCGTGGCCCACGCTCGGTTCGTGAAACTGCGCCGCATCGCGCTCGCGAACCTCGCGCTGGTCGGACCGCGCACGGTCCAGGTTGCCGCGGGCGGTGGTAGCGCGACGGGACGAGGAGGCGCAGCGAAGAGAGCTGGCTACGGCTCGACCACGAGCGTCGCGGTGTCGGCGTACGTCGGCTCGCCGGGCACCTCGAGGAACGCGACGAGCGTGTAGGTCCCGGCGCCCATTCCGGTCGTGTCGAGCTGCCCGAGCAGCCCGGAACGCACGTCAGGGTCGCTCGTCACGGCGATCGGCACCGGCTCGCCCGACCCTTCGGCGAGCCAGGCGAGGGTGAGCACGGCGCCCTCGAGCGTCGGGTCGGCGGTCTCGACGAAGGCGTCGCCCTCCAAGTCGACGACGTCGCCCTCCGAGACCGGCCCGGGCAGGTCCTCCAGGCGGACCGCGATCACGGCACCCTGGTCGTCGGCCGTGACGGTCGCCGTGGCGGAGGGATTGTAGGGGTTGCAGACGTCCGCGGAGACGCAGAAGGGCGAGCAGGCGTCGTGGCAGACGTTGTCCCGGAGCGCGGTGCCTACGAGCACCAGCCGGGCCTCGTCCTCGGCGTGCACGAGCGAGCCCCACACGCTCGAGTCGACCACGACCAGGCGCGAGTCGGCCGCAGCGAGCACGACCTGCGAGTTGATCACGCTCGAGCGCACGGTCATCTCCGCGCCTTGCCCCATCGTCGTGAGGACGGCCCACTGCAGGACGCTCGCGTCGACCTCGACCCGCGCTTCCTCCAACGCGCCGAGCTCGTTGATCGTCGAGTCCGAGATGTACACGACCCCCGGATCGGCGACGCTGGAGTTCGAGACGTAGACCTGCCAGGCCACGGGCGAGAGCATCACATTGTCGAGTTCGAGCACCCGACCTTGGCTCGAGAAGGTCTCGGTGACCGTTCCGAGCGGCAGGCCCACGATTGTTTCGTCGGTCGTCACTTCGGCGAGGTAGTAGCCGATCGTCACGTCGCGCTCGTTGTCGCGGATCGTGAGGTCCGACATCGGCAAGGACATCACGTTGACGCCGGCGTAGGCGTCGGCGATGTCGACCTGGTACTCGATGCCGGTCGCGCCCTCGGTCTCGCGCCCGAAGGACCAGGTCGCCGGGAGCGCGGGCAAGGCGTCGAGCGTAGCGACGGAGCCCGGGACGAAGAACAGCCAGATGCCGGTGTACGAGCCCTGGCCGGAGATGCGCACGGTGCTCTGCTCCAAGGGGTAGATCTCGGTCGGGACGTGTGCGGCCTCCGTCGCTTCGAGGGCCGCCTCCCCATCCAGGCTCGCGAGCAGCCAGTTCTCCTGCTCGTCGAGCTCGACGTTCTCCAGCTCGAAGGCAGAGCGGTCGTGCCCTGCGTAGGACATCGTGAGGTTGCCCGTGGCGTCGATTGCGCGCGTGAAGAGCGCCAGGTCTGACCACTCGACGCGAGCGTCGTCCGAGGCGGCGATCTCGTGCTCGAAGTAGGCCTGCTGCACGAAGCGCAAGGTACCCCCGCTCATCGCGAAGACCGCGTCGTCCTCGAGCAGGAGGTCGCCGTCGAGGTCGAGGTCAGCCCCGTCGACCTCGAAGCGCGCACTGCCCGAGAGGAGCACGTCGCCTTGGATCGAGCAGTCCTCGACGAGCCGGAGCGTGCCCTCGTCGACCTCGAGCCCGTCGGTCGGGCAGTCTCCCGGGGGCTCGGCGGGCCCCGTGCCGAGCCCGCTGTCCGGGTCGGAGTCGGCCCCGGGCTTCGGTTCGGACCCGCAGGCCAGGAGCAGGACGGGAAGGAGGGCGAGGGGCGCCGCCGTCATGACTTGCCTCCGGTGCGAGGGTTGGACCCCGGGCTCGCGGTGGAGGTGCTCAGCTGCGAGTGGGCGGCCATGGTGGACTCCGGGCTCGCCGGAGAATATCACCTTTCTCCAGGTGGAATTATCCGCACGGCGGACGTGACCGTCAACGGCGCCGCAGGGGTGTCCTTCGGCACCTCGCCACCGGGTCGCCGCTCATCGACGCTGGGGCACCCGAGTGCGTGGGCGTGGATGGGACGCGGTGTGATTTGGAGGTGTTCGGGGGGGCCGAACGAGGCATGGGGGCAGCCCGGGCAGGACCTCGGCGTTGTCGCCGTGCAGGATCTCGACGAGCACGGCGCCGGCTTTCCCGTGTCCCGGGCGGCTGGTTACGGAACGGGAGCGGAGGCTCGAAGTGCTCCCCTACCTCGTCGTGCTCGGCGTCGCCCAGGACGGTGGCCACCCGCAGCCCGGCTGCACGCGCGCCTGCTGCCGCCCCGGCGTCACCCCGCACCTTCCCACCTCCGTCGCGATCGTCGACCCCGACACGCGCCAGCGCTGGCTCCTCGACGCCACCCCGGCGCTCCCCGAGCAACTCGCGCGCCTGGACCGCTCCTCCCCCGGCACGCTCGACGGCGTCCTCCTCACCCACGCCCACGTCGGTCACTACCTGGGCTTGGCCTGGCTCGGGCGCGAGGCGATGGGCACCCGCGGGCTGCCGCTCTACGTGCAGCCGCGCATGTCGAGCTTCCTGGAGAAGAACGGACCGTGGAGCCAGCTCGTCGCGCTCGGGAACGTGCGGCTGGTGGTCGGCGAGCGGGTGCAGCTCAACGAGCGGCTCTCGGCGCGGGCGATCGTCGTCCCCCACCGCGACGAGTTCTCCGAGACCGTCGCGTGGCACGTGCAGGGGCCGAGCCGGGCCGCGCTCTACCTGCCCGACATTGACAGCCTCGAGCGCTGGGGCACGCGCATCGAGGACGCGCTCGCGACGGTGGACGTCGCCTGGCTCGACGGCACCTTCTGGGCCGACGGCGAGCTGGGGCGCGACATGAGCGAGATCCCGCACCCGCGGATCTCCCAGACGATGGCGCGGCTCGCGCCGCTGGCCCCCGCGGAGCGCGCCAAGGTGCGCTTCATCCACCTCAACCACACCAACCCGGCGTTGGATGCTCGCTCGCCCGAGCGCGCGGCCGTCGAGCAGGCAGGATTCCGCGTGGCGGAGGAGGGTGAGCGGGTCGAGCTGTGACGCCCGCGGCCCGGGATGGCGCCACCCATGGGTGGCTAGCGTGGAGGTGCGGCGGAGTTTTCCGGCGACCTGGACCACCCTTGCCGCATCCTGGCGGTGCTCCAAGACAAGGGCGGACTCCTGGAAAGCGCGATCTCCGAGCTTCACTGCTCCGACCTGCGAAGGCCAGCAGCAGCCACCAAGCCGCGCCCCCCGCCCTCTTCGTGCGTGGCCGTTGACAGCCCGACCCCGCTTTTTTTTCCACCCACGATGGCACGGAGCGTTCATCCTCGCTAATCTCCGAGGACTTATTCGACGCCAAGAAAACGCAGAGGCCGGCCGCGACGGCGGCACCACAGGAGGACGTAATGACCGACACCCGCTCCGCCCGCGAGCGGATGCGCATGGGCCGGACCGCCGTGCAGGTGGGGCTGGATCGCGCCAATCTGCTCGAAGCCTGGATCGACCGGGTGCCGACCGTGGCGCACCTGCCCGGTGGACAACCGTGCAATTTCGGGGCGGATCTGGCGGCGGACACGAGCGAGCTCACGTGGAAGGCGTGGGGAGAGGCGAGCGGGATGCTGAAGCAGTTCAGCGAGTTCCTGGACCTCGTGGGGGCGCCGGCGGTGCACAAGGAGCGCCTGCTCGCCCAGCACCGGCGATTGCAGCCCAAGGTCGCGGGATCGTTCATCGAAGCGCGTTCGGACGGGGCCGACCTGGGCTGGTTCGTGGTCGATCCGCTGCCGCTGGAAGCCGCGGTGGCGGAGGCGGATCCGTCGCGGTCGCTGGACGCCTTTGCCTCGTGGGCGCGCGAGACGGGGATTCTGCAAGTCCAGGGCATCGGTCGCTCGGTCGGCGGCGGCATGACCCGGCTGGCGGCGATGCTGCCGGGCGGCGACGCGGTCGAGCGGCACGGTGCGCTGGCCAAGGCGCTCGGTGTGCGGCAACTGGGCGACGGTGCGGCGGCGTTGGTGCGCGGGCAAGCGGGCGCCGTCGGCATCACGTTGGCGCTGGGGCTGCCGCGTAGCGCCGATGACGCCGGCGTGGCCGATTTCGGCGTGGTCCTCGCGCAACCCGACGCGCGCGCGGTGGTCGAGTTGCTGATGTTGGCGGGGCTGGGGACGGACGCGACCCTGGCGCGGTTCGAGGGGTTCCTGGGCGTCGACGGGGCGGTGGCGGTGGTGGTCGGTGCGCGCGGCGGGAAGCTGGTGCCGGTGTTCAAATACGCGGCTGGCACGGATCGAGTCGGGCCGCTCTAACTTGCCGCGGAGACCCTCCGCGGGCGCAGCGAGGCCCACCAGCATCGCCTTCTCCCTCTGCGGCGGCATCGTCGTCTACGAGCCCAATGACACCTACCCGACGCGACGATTGCCAACGGCCGTTCGAGGCTGCACGGAGGGCACGGGAGGAGGTCGGATGTAACAGATCCATCGGCTGTCCACCCTCGCGAGCAAATGGAGGCAAGTAAGGTTCAGCCTGCAGGGTTTAGGTAGACCATGGCAGGTGGCCCCGAAAAAACTTTAATGACGCCACATTCAGGTATTGAAAAGTGATTTTTCGTTCGGAGTTGCTTTGCGATCTCATCAAAAAGAGCTGACGATATTTCTATTTCCACAGTGGAGGAATTGTGATTAGCATCAAGGCCTCTGGAGGCCAGTCTTGCTGCTTCTTGTATTTGTGTCTCATTAAAATCAGTACCGGCAGCCTCGTGAAAAACGGCAGTAAAAAGTTCGATGGAAATAAAAAAATATCTGTGAGTCCTCCCGCCTGCCATTGGTAAATCCTCTCCCGTCCTGGGGTTTCTCCCCTGAACTCCTCCCGTGCGACGGATGATAAAATTCCCAAGACTGGTTTTTACGCAGTCATGCTTGGCACTCAGTTCGGCCAGACTAGTTGCAAAGGAGTCGAACTCATTTGCGATCTTTTCAGTCATGGGCCTCTGCGTAGAACTCGAAATGCATGTAGCGATTGCACAGTGTGCTTGAAATTTGATTGAAGTTGCAATCGGATATCAACAAGACACTGTACTGTCGACGGCGCGCGGCGCGCGGCGCGCGGCGCGAGGGTGGTGGTTCGAATTTCCTGTCCGCGGCCCCGGCGATGCCCGCGGGCCTCGAGCACGCGGAGGTGCGCATCACGACCGACGCGCCGCCCCCTGCCCCGACTTTCCGTCCACTCGTACGGGGTGCGCGGGTGGGGGCGCGTCGGCGAGCTCCTCGGGCTGGGCAAGGACGACCCTTCAAGGCGGGCGCGAGGGCGCCGCCGCGAACCGGGCATGGGCGGGCCCTCGGAGCCAGTGTGCTCCCACCAGGACACACGCCCGCGCTCCGCGTCAGCGCGGGGTCGCCTGTCGCTGCGCCACCGCGTCGGGCCGGGCGCGGACCCGCACGTCCACGATCTCGCCAGCGCGTGTCGCTCCGCTCGTGTCGCGCCACGAGATCGCGGCGCGCTCGCGCTCGCAGTTCCCGTCGCCGTCGCATCGCGGCTGGTCCACCCCGTCGATGGAGATGCTCACCACGCCCAGCGCCGCGAGCCCGGCGAGCTCCGCAGGCGCGGAGACGCCGTCTCCGTCGATGTCCGTCCAGGCGAGGAGCTTGGCGAACGCCGGGTCGGCGGCGGTGATGGCGCGGTCGCCGTCGCCGTCGAGCGGCGCGAGGGCGGCGAAGCCGTTCGGGGCCGCGCCCGCCCCGAGCGGGGTCGAGGATCCGAAGAGCTCGGCGCCGTCGGTGATGCGGCCGTCGCCGTCGCGATCCAGCGCCAGCCAGGGCGTGGCCGCCGTCGGCCAGTCCCAGCGCGTCGCCACGCCCGGCACGAGCGGGAAGCGGTGCGAGACGGCGGAGAACCGTACGGGCCCGGGCTCGAGGACGAGCACGAGCGGCGTCGTACACGTGTAGATGGTCCCGTCGGAGTTGCGGCACGTGAAGCTGGGGTAGCCGTCGCCGTCGGGGTCCTCGAGCGTGATGTTCCCGTCGCAGCGGTCGTCCACCCAGTCGTAGAGGTAGTCGTACCAGATGTTCGGGTACTCGGGGTTGCGCCGATTGCACCACGCCCAGAACTTCTCCTCCGAGCATCCGTTCTCGTTGTCCTCCGGCGAGCAACGGTCGCCGTAGCCGAGGTCGCCGTTGCAGTCGTCGCCTTCGGTCTCCTCGCAGACCTCCGCCTCGATCTCCGCGTAGGGATCTTCGTTGTCGTCGCTGGGCTCCCCCGTGTCGGGCCCGCCGCCGCCGCCGCCGCCGGTGTCGCCGCCGCCGCCGCCGCCGGTGTCG
>Ga0194131_10001334_pt1 | contig 42363 bp, 33 predicted proteins | sample TA2KigO120mmetaG_FD_148631 | JGI IMG/M metagenome (GOLD analysis project Ga0194131, IMG submission 148631) | Freshwater microbial communities from Lake Tanganyika, Tanzania - TA2015053 Kigoma Offshore 120m | ecosystem: Environmental > Aquatic > Freshwater > Lake | place: Tanzania: Lake...
GTGCAGCGCCGCCGTCGCCTCGCCCAGCCGCGCCAGCGCGGGCAGGGTGCGGGCCCGGCGCGCGTCCTCGCGGAGCGCGCCGAGCATCCACTGCCAGCCGTCGCCCGCCCCGCGCACGAGGTGCTGGATCACGGCGAGCGTGGCGGTCGCCTCGCCCTCGCCGTACGTCAGCCATCCCGCCAGCGCGGGCGTGTGGGGGAAGGCCGCCTCGTCGGTCAGGTAGCGCGTGATCTCCAGATCGGGGTTGACGCCCGCGGACAGGCGGCGGAAGCACTTCACGATCAACGTCTCGCCGATCACGAGCGAGGTGTTGCTCTGCTCGCCCCCGACCTTGCGGACCGGCGCCGCCGGATCGAGCGCGGCCGGGAAGGCGCGGGTGCGATAGCCGGCCAGCGCGGCGTGCCGTCCGTCGACGCGGCCGCCGTCGCGCGCCAGGGCCACGAGCGCGCGGGTCACGGCCGGATCGTCGAGCGCGTCCGCGGGCTCGTCCCCCGCGCTCAGGGGCACCGCGTAGCGCTGCACGTCGCCGTCGTCGAGCGTGACGCGCAGGATGTGCAGCGCCGCGTGCGCCACCGGGAGCGAGTCGTCGAACTGCACGCCCTGGATGCGCCGGCTCTTCGCGCCGAACCACCGCTGCTGCGGCAGCCAGGCGAGGAGCGGCTCAGATCGCAGTGGCTTCGATGCCATAGCGCACCGGCCCGCGCTCGCGCGGCTCGAGGCGGAACCAGTAGAAGCCGTGCGGGCCCAGGCTCAGGAAGAACGGGTCGGCGCCGATCTGCGGGAAGCGTGTCTGGCCGAGCAGCTCGATCGGGACCGCGCCCCGGTGCGCCGAGAGGTCCAGCTCCACCGGCTGCGAGGTGGCGGCGAGGTTCGCCACGACGAGCAGCGTCTCGTCCTCCCACGTGCGCAGGAAGGCGAGCACGGCCTGGTTGCGCGGGTGCAGGAACTCGATGCTGCCGCGCCCGAAGGCCTTCGAGCGCTTCCGCGCGGCGATCAGCCGCTTCATCGTGTTCAGGAGCGACGACGGCGTCTTCGCCTGCGCGGCCACGTTCACGGCCTGGTGGCCGTAGATCGGGTCGTTGATCACCGGCAGGTAGAGCCGGTCGGAGTCGGCGGTCGAGAAGTCGGCGTTGCGGTTCGACGACCACTGCATCGGGGTGCGGACGCCGTTGCGATCGCCGAGATGGACGTTGTCGCCCATGCCGATCTCGTCCCCGTAGTAGATGATCGGCGTGCCCGGCAGGGTCAGGAGCAGGCAGTTCATCAGCTCGATGCGCCGGCGGTCGTTGTCGAGCAGCGGCGCGAGGCGACGGCGGATGCCGAGGTTGAGCTTCATCCGCGGATCCGACGCGTACGCGTAGTACATCAGGTCGCGCTCCTCGCGCGTGACCATCTCGAGCGTGAGCTCGTCGTGGTTGCGGAGGAAGAGGCACCACTGGCACGAGGACGGGATCGCCGGCGTGTGCGTGAAGATGTCGGTGATCGGCAGCCGGTCCGCCCGGTGGATGCCCATGTACAGGCGCGGCATCAGCGGGAAGTGGAACGACATGTGGAACTCGTCGCCGTCGCCGAAGTACGGCCGGACGTCCTCCGGCCACTGGTTCGCCTCGGCGAGGAGGATGCGGTCGCCGCCGTACTCCTGGTCGATGACCCGCCGCACGTCTTTCAGGATCGCGTGCGTCTCGGGAAGGTTCTCGCAGCTCGTGCCCTCACGCTCGATCAGGTACGGGACCGCGTCGCAGCGGAAGCCGTCGAGGCCGCGGTCGAGCCAGAACCGCATCACGTCGAGCATGGCCTTGCGCACGGCCGGGTTGTCGTAGTTGAGGTCCGGCTGGTGGCTGAAGAACCGGTGCCAGTAGTACGCCTTGGCCACGGGGTCCCAGCTCCAGTTCGACCTCTCGGTGTCGGTGAAGATGATGCGCACGCCTTTGTACTTCGTGTCCGTGTCGCTCCACACGTAGTAGTCGCGGTACGGGGAGCTCGGATCGGAGCGCGCGGCCTGGAACCACGGATGCTGGTCCGAGCTGTGGTTCATGACGAGGTCGGTGATGACCCGGAGGCCGCGCGCGTGCGCCGCGTCGAGGAACTTCTGGAAGTCCTCGACGGTCCCGTACGACGGATGGATCCCGTAGAAGTCCGCGATGTCGTAGCCGTCGTCCTTGAGCGGCGACGGGTACATCGGCAGGATCCACAGGCAGTCGACCCCGAGGTCCTGCACGTAGTCCAGGTGCGCGGTGAGCCCCGTGAAATCGCCGATGCCGTTGCCGTCGGCGTCGAAGAAGCTCTTCACCGGCACTTCGTAGAAGATCGCGTCCTTGTACCAGTCTTTCATTGCACGTGGGCGGGCCCCGCGATGGCCCCCCACACCCCCCAACGGTTTCTCATCGCTCCAGCCGGAAGATCTGCGCGGGGTCCGCGCCCGGATAGAGCTTCACAAAGCCCGTGCGGCCCTGCCAGTACCAGACCTTGTCCGCGAGCAGCTCGTGCATCTTGTACGGCTCGTTCTCCGCGATGCCGAGCTCGTCGATGGGCACGGTCACCAGCGAGTCGCGCTCGGTCGTCGGGTCGAGGTTCGCGGCCACGAAGATCACGTTCGACCGGTCGGGCGTCGCCTTCGAGTACCACAGGACGTGCGGGCTCGTCGAGTCGTGGAACCGGAGGTTCCGGTAGAGCTGGAGCGCCGGATTCTTCCGGCGGATCGCGTTCACGCGCGTGATGAACTCCACGAGGTTGCCGGGCGCGTCCCAGTCGCGCGCCTTGATCTCGTATTTCTCGGAGTTCAGGTACTCCTCGGAGTCGGGGCGGACCGGGACGTTCTCCACGAGCTCGTAGCCGGAGTAGATCCCGTACAGCGACGAGAGCGTGGCCGCGAGCACGAGGCGCATCTTGAACGCCGGGCGCCCGCCGCGCACGAGGCTCGCGTGCAGGATGTCCGGCGTGTTCGGCCACAGGTTGCCGCGGAAGTACTCCGCGACCGGCGGCGTGGTGATCTCCTCGAGGTACGCGCGGAGCTCGTCCTTCTCGGTGCGCCACGTGAAGTAGGTGTACGACTGCGTGAAGCCCGCCTTGGCGAGGACCTTCATCATCTTGGGCCGCGTGAACGCCTCCGCGAGGAAGACGACCTCGGGATGCCGGCGCTGCACGTCCCGGATGAGCCATTCCCAGAACGCCACCGGCTTCGTGTGCGGGTTGTCCACGCGGAACGTCTTCACCCCGTGGCCGACCCAGAAGAGGACGATCCGCTTCATCTCCTCCCAGAGCGGCGCGGGATCGTCCGCGTAGAAGTTGACCGGATAGACGTCCTGGTATTTCTTCGGCGGGTTCTCCGCGTACTTGATCGTCCCGTCGGGCCGGTGGAAGAACCACTCGGGGTGCTCGCGCACGTACGGATGGTCCGGCGAGCACTGGATCGCGAAGTCGAGCGCGACGTCGAGGCCCCGGCGTGTCGCGGCGGCGACGAAACGATCGAAGTCCTCCAGCGTGCCGAGATCGGGATGGACGGCGTCGTGGCCGCCTTCGGGCCCGCCGATCGCCCACGGGCTGCCCGGCTCGCCCGGCTGCGCGGTGAGCGCGTTGTTCCGGCCCTTGCGATGCGCGCGTCCCACCGGGTGGATCGGCGGCAGGTAGACGACGTCGAAGCCCATCGCGGCGGCGCGCTCGAGCTGCGCCTCGGCCTCCTTGAACGTCGCGGAGCGGCCCGGCGTCCGCCCTGAGCGCGGGAAGAACTCGTACCAGGCCGCGAAGCGCGCGCGCTCGCGGTCGACGTAGAGCGGGAACTCCAGCTCCGCGCGCGTCGCCATGCCGCGGTCGAGGTGGCGCGCCATCAACGCGGCCAGCCCCGGGTCGCGGGCGGCGGCCGCCTGCCCGCGCGCGAGCTTCGTGGCGTGCTCGGAGAGCGCGCGCGCGTCCGCGCCGCTCGCGCGCTCGGCCGCGGCGGCGACGAGCGCCGCGCCTTCCGTGAGCTCGCCGGCCACGTCCTGCTTCGCGTCCACGCGCTTCACGAGATCGGCGAGCCAGCTCTGGAACGCGTCGGTCATCGCCTCGATCGTGAACACCCACCGCCCGATCGCGTCGACCACGATCTCGCCGGCCCAGCGATCGTTGTCGACGTAGCGCATCGGGCTCTCGCGCCACGCGCTCTCGGTCTCCGGGCGATAGAGCACGAACGCGACGAGGACGTCGTGGCCTTCCTTGAAGATGTCGGCGGCGACCTCGACCGTCGCGCCGAGCTCGCGCTTCGGCGCGTACCGGCCCGCGTCGACCGCGGGCGCGACGTTCTCGATCACCATCGTCCGGCGCGTGGCGGCGGCCGCGGCGGCCGGAGCGGGGCGCTTCGCCTTCCTGGCGGTCACGTCCAGCGCTCCACCAGGTAGGCCTTCTGGCGCTCGAAGGCGCGCGCCACGTTCTCCGCCGCCTCTTCGCTCGCGGCCGCGCTGCGCCCGCGGGTGGCGAGCACGTACGCCGCCGTGCGCCCCAGATAGAGCGGGACCAGCGAGCGCAGCAGGTGCTCGCGATGGATGACGGCGTAGTGGTGGCCGAGGGCGAAGTCGTAGACGACGCGCGCCCACAGGTCGTCGGGGAAGCGGAACTCGCGGAGGTCCGCGGCCTCGAGGCTCAGCACGTCGCCGAGTGTCTCGGGCGCGAGCACGTGCTCCCACACCGGCGTCAGGTCGCGCAGGCCGAGCTGGAACGCGCTCGCCATGCGCTCGACGTCGACCTCGCGCGGCTCGATGCCCGGCAAGCGCGGCTCGCCGACGGCGGGGAGCGGCTCGCTGCCGCGCACCTCGCGCCACAGGTCGTCGTGGCGGTCCATCACCGCCAGCACGCCGCCCAGGGTCTGCGAGACCATGGCGGGCAGGTCGCTCGTCCGCGTGCGCGAGCGGATCGCGCGCGGCCCGAGCCACGCCTCCCACACGGAGAATCCGTCGGCGATGGCGGTGCCGAGGATCCAGACATCCGCGAGCTCGCGGCCGGCCCAGTCCCACTTGGGATTCACGAGCAGGTGATCGACCAGGCGGCCGGACAGCGCCTGCTGGCCGCCGAGCGGCTGCCGCACCCGGCGTCCGTACAGCGCGCGCACGAGCGGCGCCACGAGGAGGTTCGTGATGGTGCCGTCGAAGCGATGCCGCGCGTAGGCGGCGGCCACGAAGTCCGCCTTCTCGTTCCACACCGGCGTCAGGAGGCGATCGATCCAGTCCGGCGTGAGCGAGATGAGGTCCGGCTCGAGGAGCAGGACCGCGCGCGCGCCGAGGCGCTTCGCCGCCGCGAAGGCGCCCCGCAGCGCGGCGCCGCGCCCCGGCACGCCGTGAAACGGCACCGCGACGCGCTCCCCGAGCGGCGGCTCGTGCGTCACCACGACGGACGGCGCGCCGGCGGCGGCGACGAGGTCCGGCGTCCCGTCGGACGAGCCCGCATCCGCCGCGACGTAGGCCACGCTCGCCCCGGTGAACCGCTCGGTGAGGCCGCGCGCGGTCGTGGCAAGCACGGCCGGCAGCGTGTCGGCGTTGTTGTAGGTCATGAAGACGACCGCGATCTCGCACGTGCCGGCGCGCGCGACCTGGGCGTCGAGGGCGGTGCGCTCCGTCTCGGCGGTCGCGGTCATGACGTCAGGTGGATGAGCAGGGCGAGGTAATCGGTCAGATGGCGCGTGACCAGGAACTGCCGTCGCACGAGCTCGCGCCCCGCGGCGCCCATGCGCGCCGCGATGTCGGGATTGTTGAGCAGGTGGCGCACCCGGAACGCGGCGCCTTCCACGGAGTGCACCGCGTAGCCGGTGACGTCGTACACGATCTGCTGCGTGAGCCCGCCCGCGATGCCGCCGATCACGGGCTTGCCCTTCCACATCGCTTCGGCCACGCCGAGTCCGAAGCCTTCGCGGACGGACTTGTGCAGCACGACGGTGGCCGCCCGCTGCAGCGCGTTGATCTGCAGGTACGCGTCCGGCGGCAGCTCGCGCACGAGGATGTCGGGATCGTGCTCGGCGGCGCGCCGCAGCTCGGCCAGCACGTCGTAGCTCTCGGGATCGTCGCCCGCGGTGCCGGCGAGCACGAGGCGCACGGGATGGTGCTTCTTCACGAGCCGGTAGGCGTTGACCACGCCGAGGGGGTCCGCCGCGCGCGTGAAGAGCCCGATCTGCACGAGCAGCGGACGGTCCTGGGCCACGCCGAGCGCCTGCAGCACCCGCGTGACCTCGCGCGGCGCCATCTCCCGGTGCTTCTCCGAGAGCGGATCGATCGACGGCTGGATCACGTACTGCGGGATGCCGAGCCGCCGCCCGAACCGCGGGAGGGGGAACACCGCGCCGTCGTACTGCTCCACGAGCGCGCGGAAGACGCTCCACGCGCGCCGCTGGGGCGCCGAGCAGTCGAAGTGACAGCGCCAGAGCCACCGCCCGCCGCCCGGCCGGCTCGACACGATCGACGCCGGCTGCACGTCGTGGACGACCACGACGTCGGCCTCGAGCCGGATCTTCTTCGCGTTGATGCGGTTCATCTCCATCCAGTGTCCGAGCGCTTCGTCGTCGAGGACGCGCTCGCCGCCCTCGAGCGCGTCCTGCAGCGCCGCGGACGTCGCGTAGAAGACGGGGTCGCCGCCCGTGATCTCCCAGGCGGCGTCGATCCCGACGTCGTTCAGCAGCGGGATCAGCGGCTGGAGCGCCTCCGGTGCGCCCGCGCCGAAGCGGCCGCCGCTCAGGTGCAGAAGCCGCCGTCCGCGCACCCGCTCGGCCAGCTTGAGGATGATGTCGACCGCGCCCGGCGACGCGACCTGGCGGTAGTCGTCCAGGCGCATCATCCGCGGCGCTCGAGCTCGACGTCGACCAGGCTCAGCACCCGCGCGCGTACGCGCTCCAGGCTCGTCATGTAGGTGTCGATGCGCTCGATGCGCTCGGCGAGATCCGGGAGCTCGAGCGAGCTGCGAAGCCATTCCGCGAAATCGCCGGCGCGGCGCCCGAGCCGCGTGCGCGCCTCCACCATGTGGAAGTAGATCGCGCTGGCATCCACGCTCGCGAGCCCCTCGCGGAACTCGAGCAGCGTGACGGCGGGCGTGCCGAGCGCGACCTCCACGATCTCCGACTGCTGGAAGTGGAACGGCTCGCCGCCCTCGGCGCGCGGCACCGTGCGCAGCCGGCGCAGGTGGTCGTGCACGACCGTCACCAGCTCCTCACGGAGGAGCTCGAGGGAGCCGTACTCGAAGGGGTTCACCACCGCCAGGCGCTCCGAGAGCGCCTGATCCCGCACGTGCACGGCGACCCACGCGGCGAAGTCGTTGCCGTACGCGGTGGTGATCGGGCGGTGGCGCAGGAAGTACCCGTGCGTGTGATAGAAGATCGACTCCGTCGGCACCTCTTCGAGCCGGTCCATCAGCTCCCGCTCGTCGTCGGCGGTGCGCTGGAGCGCCTGCCGCACCTCCACGCAGCCCGTGAAGACGAACGGCTCGGCCGCGGTGACGCCGGCCTCCATCATGCCGCCTCCAGCAGCGCCACCGGGAAGTCCGTGAGCACGCGACCGACGCGCGCGCGGCGGCGATCGGCGGGGCCCTCCGGGGTGAACGCGGCGCCGGTGAACGCGTCGCGCAGCGGCATGTCGACCTCCGGGGGCAGGACGATCGTCGTGTCCTGCCAGTACTCGTCGCCGATCGGCTCGCGCACGCCGCGCGCGGCGAGCAGGCGGGGCACGACGGTGATGGTCGGCCCCCCCGGGCCGGTGCGCGCGAACGCGCACACGTGCTCGGCGTAGGCGCCCTGGACGTCGAGCGGCCGGTAGTCGCCGCGCGCGAAGAGGTCGGCGTGGCGGCGGCGGACGGCGAGCGCCTGGCGGATCACGAACAGTTTGACGCGCGCGTCGTCCGCCGCGTTCATCAGGCGACGCGCGAGCGGCGCGAGGTCCGCCCCCCCGGCGTCGACGTCGGCGGCGAGACCGTCGAGGAGCCGGCGGCGCATCGCGAAGTCGACGGGCCGGCGGTTGTCCGGATCGACGAGGCTCAAGTCCCACAGCTCCGCGCCCTGGTAGAAATCCGGCACGCCGGGCGCGGTGATCTTGATCAAGGTCTGTGCCAGCGAGCTGAGGATCCCGAACGGCACGACGGCCGCGTGGAACGCGCGGAGGTCGCGCAGGAACGCGGCCGAGACCGATTCGTCGAGGATGCCGTGCACGAACTGCGCGATCGCCTCGTCCCACCGCGGACTCGGGTTCGTCCAGCTGGTGTTCTCTTTCGCCTCGCGCGCGGCTTTCAGGACGTACGCGCGCAGGCGCTCGGCGTCGACCGGCCACGCCCCCACGAGCGTCTGGTAGATCAGGTACTCCTCGTTCGGGCTCGGCGCCTGGCGCCCGTCGACCGCCGTGCGATGGCGGCGGTTGAGCCGCTGCCACCGGCTCACCGCCGCGCGCCACTCGCGCGGGATCTCCGACAGCACGTCGATCCGCACGCGCGTGTCCTCGCCGCGCTTGGTGTCGTGGGTGGCGGTCGCGGTGAGGCCGCCCGCGCCGTGGCGCGCGCGCTCCGCGTTCATCGCGTGGAACTCGGCGAGCGTCGTGCCGAAGCGGCTCGGCTCGCCGCCCACCTCGTTCAGCGACGCCAGCCGGTTGTAGCGGTAGAGCGACGTGTCCTCGAAGCCCTTCGCGGTGATCGGGCCCGTGAGCTGCTGGAAGCGCATCACGAAGTCCACGCGCTCGTGGCGGTCGAGCTCGTCGGCGGCGTGCGCGGTCTTCAGCGCGAGCAGGTCGTGGATCCAGTCGTAGATCGACGCGTCCACGGTCGGCGTGCGGCGCTTGGCCACGGTCACCGCGCGCGCGAGCGCCTCGTGGTTGGCGTCGCTGGCCTGCGCGCTCAGCGTCTTACCGCCCCCGCCGCCCTCCGTGCCCTCGTCGTCGCCGAGGTACGTGCGGTAGACGGGGAAGGCGGCGATGATCTCGCGCAGGGCGCGCCGCAGGCTGTTGAGCGTGAAATCGCGCGAGGAGCGGTGGCGCTCGGAGATGCGGTTCAGGCGATGCGCGAGCACGTTCAGCTCGGACGCCATGGAGGTGTCCATGATGAGCCGCTTCGACTCGTAGACGATCTCGCTGAAGTTCGGATGGTCGCGCGACACGCGCGCGTACAGGTCGTCGATCGCGCGCGCGTTGGTGCGATCCACGAAGATGCCGTTCACGAGGTTGAGGACTTCGTAGCCCGTCGTCCCCGCCACCGCCCACGTCTCCGGCAGCCGCTCCCCGGGCGCGAGGATCTTCTCCGCCACGATGTAGAACGGCTGCGCCGGCGCGGGGCTCGCGCCCTGGACGGCGTCGTAGCGCGCGAGCAGGTCCTGGTCGCGCGCCTCGACGGCCTCGCCGCGGAAGAGGCCGTGGCACAGCTCGAGCAGGCAGTTGCGCTGCAGGCGGCGGAAGTATTCCGCGGGACGGTAGAGCCCGTCGGGATGGTCGATGCGGAGCCCGGTCACGATGCCGTCGCGCACCAGCCGGAAGAGCAGCCGATGCGTCGCCGCGAAGACTTCCGGGAGCTCCATGCGGATCGCGGCCAGCTCGTTGATGTCGAAGAAGCGCCGGTAGTTGATCTCCTCGCCGGCCACCCGCCAGTACGCGAGCCGGTAGACCTGCTCGCCGAGGAGGCCGTCGAGCAGGTCGAAGCTCGACGGATCGCCGGGCGTGCCGTTGAAGCGGGCGACGTTGCCGTCGACGAACTCCCGCGCGTCGGCCGATTCGCGCATCAGCGCGTCGAGGCGTCGCTGGCCCTCGTCGCCCGTCAGCCGCCGATCGCCGCCGGCCGTCAGCGTCGCGAACCACGTGAGGATCGACTTGAGCTCGATCACCGCGTGGTGCTCGGGACCGAGCGCGCGGTCGAGCTCGTCCAGGCGGTGCGCGAGGATCCGCGCGTACGAGCGCGGCGCGATCGGCAGCTCGGTCTCGTAGTAGCGCACGCGGAAGCGCCCGCCGTCGCGCCGGAGCGTCAGCTCGCCGGCGTCCAGCACCACGCCGTACTGGTTGCCGAGGATCGGCAGCAGCACCTTGTCGGCGAGCTCGCGCTTCACCGGGCTCCAGTCGATGTCGAAGACCGGCGCGTGCGGCGAGGCGGCGCCGTACTCGAGCACGTGCGCCCACCACGCGTTGCGCGCGCGCGCGATGCCCATGTGGTTCGGCACCACGTCGACGAGCAGCCCGAGGCCCGCGCGCTTGAGCGCGTCCGCGAAGCGCGCGAAGCCCTCGTCGCCGCCGAGCTCGCCGCGCAGCCGGCCGTGGTCGGCGACGTCGTAGCCGTGCGAGCCCGCCCCGCTGGTCTCGAAGAACGGCGAGGTGTAACAGTCGCTCACGCCGAGCGCGACCATGTAGTCGCAGAGCTCGGCCGCGTCGTCGAACGTGAGCGAGGGCCCGAGCTGCAGCCGGTACGTGGCGCGCGGCACGCGCAACGGCGTCGTCGGGTCGCGGGTGAGCCGGTCGAAGATCTCGTCGACGCTCATGCCGGATCCTCGAGCGGCAGCGCGAAGCCGAGCGCCTGCGCGAGCGGCAGGAGCACGGGGCGCGCCGCGGGCAACGCGCGCCACAGGTCGAACACGCGGTTCTGCGAGCCCCAGCGGTCGAACCCGACGCCGAGCCGCTGCGCGCCCTCGACGAGCGCGAGCACCGCGGCCACGCGCTCCGCCGACGGGTCTTCCGACACCCGCGTGAGCGCGGCGGCGACGGCGTTGCGCAGCACCGGCCGGCACGCGCCGAGGTCGAGACGCAGGCCGAGGGCCTTCGCCTCGGCGGACAGCTCGAACACGCGGGCGGGGATGGCGCCGAGCGCGCTCGTGCGGTTCAGCTCCGCGCGCGCCTCCTCTTCCATGACGTGGCGGCCCGCGAGAGCCAGCGCGTCCGGCACCGGGGCGTCCACCTCGCGGAGGTAGCGCACGAGCTTGCGCGTCTCCTCCCACACGTGGCGGAACGACTCCTCGTGGCGCTCGAGCGCGGCGCGCGTGACGTCCGCGATGAGGCGGCGCCGGCCCTCGAGGAAGAGCTGCGGCAGCCCGTAGGCGTCGCCGGGAAAGTACTTGTCCATGGCGCGGACCATGTCCGCCATGCTGTGGCGCGCGTAGCGCGCGGTGAGGTCGGCCTTCATCGCCCCGTAGGTGGCCGCGTCTTCCCACGCGCGCACGCCGCACGTGAAATCGTGGCCGCCGAAGTGGATCACCGCATACGTGAGGTCGCGTCCCTCGCCCGTCACGGTGGCGACCGCGCGCACGTGGCCGACGCGGAGCGCGGTGCCCTGGTAGGACTCCGCCACCTCGTCGTCGCGGGTCACCTGGTACGCGTACACGCGGGCGACGTCGGGATACGGCTCGAGCACGCTGCTGATCGCGTAGTGCGCGACGACCCGGCGAAGATCGACCGCGGCCGGGCGCACGAGCCGCCGGTACACCGCCCCGCCGTCCGGAAACGCGGGGACGTTCGTGGGCGCGGACTCGAGGCGGCGCACGAGGTCGTCTTCGAGCGCGCCGCCGCCCAGCTCCCGCGCGTACTGCGCGGCCAGCGCCGCGTAGCGCAGGATCTGCACGGGCTCGAGCCCCGACAGCTCGTCGAAGAACCAGCCGCACGACGTGTACATGAGCATGCGGTTGCGCTGGAGCTCGAGCAGCCGCAGCGCTTCGACGCGGCCCGTGTCGTCCAGGACCGCGCGCGCGTGGCGCGCGAGGAACTCGGCGACGCGCTCCGGCGTGCGCGCGAGCACGACCGACACGTAGGCGTCGCGCGCCTCCCACGGGTCCTTGAACAGCCCCCCCGCGCGCGCCTCGTAGAGCGCGTCCGCGCTCTCGCGCAGGGCATCCAGCGCCTCGCGCAGCGGCGCGCGCCAGCGCTGCTGCGTGCCGTCGGTCATGTGGCAGCCGCAGTCGGCGCGCCACCGCTCGATGCCGTGGAAGCAGCTCCACGACGTCCGCTCCCGGATCTCGACTTCCATGGCGGGGGGGACCAGCGCCAGGTACTCGCCGTAGTTCGTGAGCGTGACGTCGGGCTCGTCCGCCAGCCGGTGGAGGGCGGCGGCGAGCGCCATGTCGCCGAAGCGCGAGTGGTGGCCGTACGACTCGCCGTCGGTGGCGCAGTGGACGAGCTGCGGCCAGTCGCGCGCGTCGGCGAAGCCGCTCTTGAGCCGCTCGGCGAACTTGTGGCCGTTCTGCAGGAGGCCTTCGAAGGCGATCGCGCGGGAGATCGGCCCGTCGTAGAAGAAGATCGCGAGGCTCGCGCCGGAGCGGCCGCGCCAGCGGTACGCGCGGCTCGGGTCGATGCGATCACCCACGTCGTGCCAGGCCTCGTCGCCGGCGCCGAGCGGGCGGATGCGCGCCGCCTGGTGGGGCGCCAGGATGGTGAACGCGATGCCCGCCTCGGCGAGGACCTCGAGCGACTCCTCGTCGACGGCGGTCTCGGGCAGCCACATGCCCTCCGGCTCGCGGCCGAAGCGCAGCCGGAAGTCCTCGATGCCCCAGCGGACCTGCGTGACCTTGTCGCGCCGCGAGGCGAGCGGCATGATCATGTGGTTGTAGACCTGTGCGATCGCGTTGCCGTGGCCGCCGTGCGCCGCGACGCTCGCGCGGTCCGCCTCCACGATCTTCGCCGCGACCCCGGGGCGCTGCCGCGCGAGCCACGCGAACAGCGTCGGCCCGACGTTGAACGAGATGCGCTCGTAGTTGTTGGTGATGTCGATGACCTTGTTCGCCCGGTCCAGGCGGCGCGCGGCGGTGTTCGGCGCGTAGCACTCGTCGGTGACGCGCTCGTTCCAGTCGTGCTGGGGCGCCGCGGAGTCCTGGACCTCGACGGTCTCGAGCCACGGGTGCTCGCGCGGCGGCTGATAGAAGTGCCCGTGGACCACCACGAACCGCCGGCCGGTCATCACAGCTCCTCCAGGCCGCGCAGGAACTCGCGCCGTCCGCCGCGCGGCACCACGATGATGCCGGCGCGATCGACGTGATAGCGGCGCCGGTCTTCCTCGGGGTCGTACCCGATCTCGGTGTCGGCGGGAATGATGTTGAAGCGGTCCACGATCGTGCGGCGCAGGCGCGCGCCCTTGCCGACCGTGGTGTGGTCCATGACGATCGAGTCCTCGATCACCGCGCCCTCGTTCACCCACACGCTGCGCCCGAGGATCGAGTTGCGCACGATCGCGCGCTTGATCAGCGAGCCTTCGCCGACCTGGCCGTTGTCGATGTCGCTGCCGATGAACCGCGCGGGGGGCCCGTGGTGCTGGCCGACGCGGATGGGCCAGAGGCTGTTGTCGAGGTCGAAGCGCGGGGCCTCGCCGAGGAGGTCCATGTGCGACTCCCAGTACGCTTCGATCGTGCCGACGTCCCGCCAGTAGCCCTGCTCCTCGTACGGCTTCACGCCCGGCACGTCGTTCGCGTGGAAGTCGTAGACGTACGCGCGGCCCGTCTCGACCATCTCCGGGATGATCGAGCGCCCGAAGTCGTGGTCGGTGCTGCGGCGCGCGTCCGCGAGGAGCGCCTCGACGAGGGGCTGGCGCTTGAAGAGGTAGTTGCCCATCGAGACGAGCGCGCGGCCGGGATCGTTCGGCATCGGCGCGGGCTGCGGCGGCTTCTCATCGAAGCGCGTGATCCGCCCGTTCGCGTCGACGCCGAGCACGCCGAACTCCGTCGCCTGGCCGACGGGCACCGGCCGCGCGGCCACCGTGACGTCGGCGTCGCTCTCGAGGTGCGCGTCGATCATCTGCGAGATGTCCATCCGGTAGATGTGGTCGGCGCCGAACACGGCGATGACGTCGGGCCCGAAGTCGTCGATGAGGTTCAGGTTCTGGAGCACCGCGTCCGCGGTGCCGCGGTACCACGCGGTGCCGAAGCGCATCTGCGGCGGCACGATCGTGACGAACGCGTCGGCCAGGATGCCGGTCGTGCGCCACGCGAGGCGGACGTGCTCGATGAGCGACTGCGACTTGTACTGCACGAGCACGTAGAGCGAGAGCGTCCCGGAGTTGATGAAGTTCGAGAGCACGAAATCGACGATGCGGTGGCGGCCCCCGAAGGGGACGGCGGGCTTGGAGCGGTCGCGGGTGAGCGGGTGGAGGCGCTCGCCCTTGCCGCCGGCCATGATCATCGCGAGGACGCGCGGGCGTCGGGCCACGCTGGCTCATGCCTCCGGCGGCTGCGCCCACGAGGGCTCGAGATGCGGGAACACGAAGTCCTCGCGCTCGAGCCGGCGGAGCGTCTCCGCCGCTTCGGGGGTCAGGGTGTCGCCGCTCTCGAGCTGGCGCGCCATCTCGGAGAGGCGTTTGAACTCCGCGTAGTGCTCGGCCACCCGGCGCTCGGCGTAGTCGCGGGCGGCCTGGGTGGTGATGAGGAACTGCCAGTCGGACGCTTCGAGCAGGAGCAGCTCGCGGGCGACCTGCGCGAGCACGCGCTTGAGATCGCCGCCGGCGCCCTGCGCGCGCGTGAGGTGCTCCGCGTACTCCGCCTCGGCGCTGTACACGCGGTCCCACGTCCACTCGGTCTCGCGGTTGAGCCAGACGCGGTGATCCCCGCCCTCGCCCCAGGAGCCCTCGGGCAGCGCGAGCGTGCTCGCGGGCGGCACGGTCGCGAGCGTCTCGCCGAGCGTCGCGCGCGCGACGCCCGCGGCCGCCATGCCGCGCGCGACGTGCTCGAGCCACTGCGGCCCCTCGAACCACCAGTGGCCGAAGAGCTCGGCGTCGTACGGCGAGCACACGACCGCGGGCCCGTCGGCGCTCGCCTGGCGCAGCGTCTCCGCCACCAGCTCGACGAAGTGGGCCGCGTGCGCCTTGACCTTGTCGGCGGCGAGCGCGGGGTCGTACACGATCTTCTTGCCGAGGTCGCCGGACGAGTCCGTGATGCGCCAGAACCGGAGCCCGCCGGGGAAGTGCTTCTTGTGGAACTCGAGGTAGGCGAACTCGCCGGGATAGCCGTGCTCGCGGCTCCACACCTGGAGCGTGGTCTTCGGGTCGCGGAAGAACGCGATCGCGGAGCCGGTGCCGCCGCGGGAGGCGACCTCGTAGGGGTGATACGGCGACAGCGGCGCCTTGCGGCTCACGTCGGGCCCGGGCCCGCCGAGCTGCGACTTCCGCGGCACGTAGTCCCGATAGAGGAACACCGGCGCGGCGGCCGCCACGAGGTGCGCGTCGGCGACGAAGTACTCGAGCCCGTACTCGGCCAGGAGCTCCTCGATGCCGGGACGCATCCGCCGGTCACCGCGATCCTGCCCCGCGGGCGGCGTCCATTCGTAGCGCGGCCGGTAGGCGCACTCCGGGAGCCAGATGCCGCGCGGCGCCTTGCCGAAATGGCGGCGGTGCGTCTCCACCGCGGTGCGGAGCTGCAGCCGGATCGACTCGTCGCGCGAGAGCAGCGGCAGATACCCGTGGGTGGCCGCGCACGTGATGATCTCCACGTGCCCGCCGCGCTGGAGCTCCGCGAACGTCCCGGGGATGTCGCCGCCGATGCGCCGGTGCAGCTCCCACATCCGCTCGTAGAATTGCTCCCAGTAGCGGGTGAGCGCGACGATGTCGTCGCGGCCTTCCTTCGCGAAGTACGCGCGGCTCTCCTCGCAGGCGCGCCGCACGTTGTCGTAGTAGAAGGAGAGCTCCTTCTGGAACTCCGGCGAGGCGAGCTGCTCGGTCAGGACGGGGGAGATGTTCAGCGTCCACTTGGGCGAGATGCCGTCGGCCACGAGGCGGTGCGCCACGTCGAGGAGGGGCAGATAGCACTCGAACGTCGCCTCGTTGAGCCAGTCACTGCCGTGGGGCCAGCGGCCGTGATTGACCACCATCGGAAGATGAGTGTGTAGGACGAGTGCGAACGGCGACGCTATCACCGTATCCCTTTCAGCAATCCCTGGCCTGAGGAGTCTCCCGACGTGGCAGCCGACCGGCATCAATTGGACCGTATGAATCCGCTCGGCGCAAGCGCTCGTGGGGACGGCACGACGTTCCGCGTCTGGGCGCCGGCCTGCCGCCGGCTCGAGCTGGTCGTCGAGGGGCGCGCGCCGCACGCCATGCGCGAGGCCGGCGAAGGGCTCCTGGAGGCCCGGCTTCCCGCGCTCGCCGAAGGCACGCGCTACCAGTACCGGATCGACGGCGAGCGCTACCGACCCGACCCCGTCTCCCGCTGGCAGCCGGAAGGGGTCCACGGGCAATCCGCGCTCGTCGACCCGTCGCGGTTCACGTGGACCGACGGCGGCTTTCGCGGCCATGCCCGCGGCGACCTCGTGTTCTACGAGCTCCACGTGGGGACGTACACCAGCGCGGGGACGTTCGAGGGCGTCATCCCGCACCTCGCCCGGCTCGCCGACCTCGGCGTCACCGCCGTCGAGATCATGCCGGTCGCCGAGTTTCCCGGCTCCCGCAACTGGGGCTACGACGGCGTCCACCTGTTCGCGCCCCAGTCGACGTACGGCGGCCCCCGCAGCTTGCGGCGCCTGGTCGACGCCTGCCACGCGCGCGGCCTGTCCGTGATCCTCGACGTGGTCTACAACCACCTCGGGCCGGAAGGGAACTACCTCGCGGAATTCGGCCCGTTCTTCACCGACCGCTACAAGACGCCGTGGGGCAGCGCCGTCAACTTCGACGGCGCGGACGCCGCCGGCGTGCGGCGCCACTTCGTGGAGAACGCCCGCTACTGGGTGCGCGAGTTCCACGTGGACGGGCTGCGCCTCGACGCGATCCACTCGATCTTCGACGCGAGCCCGCTGCACGTCCTCACCGAGCTCACCGAGGCCGCGCGCGAGGAAGGCCGCGCGCTCGGCCGGCCCGTCCACGTGTTCGCGGAGTCGCACGACAACGACCGGCGCATCGTGCTCCCGACGGCGGAGGGCGGCCTCGGACTCGACGGCGTGTGGTCCGACGACTTCCATCACGCCGTGCACGTGCGCCTCACCGGCGAGCGGGGCGGCTACTACGCGGACTACCAGGCGCCCGAGGCGCTGCCCCGGTCGATCGCCGAGGGCTTCGCGTTCCAGGGCGAGCGCTCGGAGTACTTCGGCCGCGAGCGCGGCACGCCGAGCGCGGACCTCGAGGGCGAGCACTTCGTGATCTGCGTGCAGAACCACGACCAGGTCGGCAACCGCGCGCAGGGGGACCGGCTCTCCACGATCGTCTCGTTCGAGGCGGTGAAGGTCGCGGCCGCGCTCATGTTCGCGGCGCCCGCCCTGCCGCTGATCTTCATGGGCGAGGAGCACGGGGAGACCTCGCCGTTCCAGTTCTTCACGTCGTTCCTCGACCCGGGGCTCATGGAGGCGGTGCGGCGCGGCCGTACCGCGGAGTTCGCCAAGTTCGCGTGGCAGGGCGAGGTGCCGGACCCCGGGCTGCCGGCGACCTACCTGCGCTCGCGGATCAACCACTCGCTGGCGGGGGCGCCGCGCCACCGCGAGCTGCGCGAGTACTACCAGCGCTGGCTGGCGCTGCGGGCGAGCCACCCGGCGCTCGGCGCGCGGCACAAGGCGCTCGCGCGCGCGGAGCTCATCGGCGGGGACGTGCTCGTGCTGCGGCGCTCGGCGCCGGGCGGCGCGGGCGCCGTGCTCGTCGCGAACCTGAGCGGCGAGCGCCGGCCGATGCCCGAGATCACCGGCCGGCCGCTGATCGACAGCGCCGAGACGCGGTTCGCTGGGCCCGGGACACGCACGCCGCTGGGGCCGCACCAGGCGCTCCTGCTGGACACGGCCGGATAACGCCCGGCTCACGCGGCTGGGCTATGATCGGGCGGTCATGACGATCCTCGAGACGTTCCGCGCCCGTCACCCGAAGGCCGCCGCGCTCGCCGAGCGGGCGCGCCGCGCGATCCCCGGCGGGATCACGCACGACATCCGCCAGCTCGCGCCCCACCCGATCTACGTCGAGTCCGCGCGGGGCCCGCGCAAGCGCGACGTCGACGGCCACGAGTACGTCGACTACTGGATGGGGCACGGCTCGCTCTTCCTCGGCCACTGCCATCCCGCGGTGGTGAAGGCGGCGCAGGCCCAGCTCGAGCGCGGCACGCACCTCGGCGCCAGTCACGAGCTCGAGGTGCGGTGGGCGGAGCTGGTGAATCGCCTGATCCCGTGCGCGGAGCTGACGCGGTTCACGATGTCGGGCACGGAGGCGACGCACCTCGCGATGCGCATCGCGCGCGCGGCGACGGGCCGCTCGCGCATCGTCAAGCTCGCGGGCCACTTCCACGGCTGGCACGACGGCGCGGTGGCGGGCGTCAGCCCGCCGTACGAGGTGCCGATGTCCGCCGGTGTGCCGAGCGCCATGCTGGACCAGGTGCTCATCTGCCCGCCGAACGACACGAAGGCCATCGAGCTCGCGTGTCAGCGCGGCGACGTCGCGGCCGTGATCCTCGAGCCCGCCGGCGGCAGCTCGGGCACGATCCCGACGATCCCCGGCTACCTCCAGGAGCTCCGCGAGGTCACGCGCCGCCACGACGTGGTGCTGATCTTCGACGAGGTGATCACGGGCTTCCGCTATTCGCCGGGCGGGGCGCAGCAGTACTACGGCGTCACGCCGGACCTGACCACGCTCGCGAAGATCGTGGCGGGCGGCCTGCCGGGCGGCGCGGTGTGCGGCGCCGCGAAGTACATGTCGATGCTCGCGTTCCGTGGCGACGCCGCGTGGGACCGCGCCGCGCGGGTGGCGCACGCGGGGACGTTCAACGCGAACCCCGTCTCCGCGGCGGCCGCCATCGCCACGCTGGAGCTGTGCGCCGACGGCGCGCTGCAGGCGCGCGCCAACAAGACCGGCGACGCGCTCCGGAGCGGCATCGGCGAGGCGATGAAGCGGGTCGGCGTGCCGGGCGCGGTGTTCGGCGAGTCGTCGATCTACCACGTGTCGTTCGAGGGCAAGCCGGGGCTCGCGGGCTTCGAGCAGCCGCGCCGCGGCGACGTCTACGACCTGCTGCGCTGCGCGCTGATCAACGAGGGCGTCGACTGCTCGAAGTTCCACGGCTGGATCTCGGCCGTGCACGGCGAGGAAGAGGTCGCGCAGACGCTCGTCGCCTACGAGCGCGCGTTCACGGCCATGGCGGCGGAGAAGGTGTTCGCCGGCCGATGAAGCGCCGGGCGTTGGTGCTGGTCGGGCTGCTGCTCGCGGGCTGCACGTACTACCCGACGATCGAGGACATCGGCGGCATCCGCATCCGCCCGCAGAACGGGCGCGCGGTGCGGCAGCCGACCGGCCTCGCGGTCTACATGGACCTCGACAGCACCGGCAAGTACGGCGACGCGCTGATCGGCGCGAGCAGCGAGATCTCGCGGAACGCCGTCGTGGTGGCGGCGCCGGGCGTCGAGGTGGCCCCCGGCACCCCCGCACGCCTGGAGGTGCCCGGCGCGACACTCGTGCGGCTCATGCCGCAGGGCACGCACATCGTGCTGAGCGAGCTCACGCGGCCGGTCGTGCCGGGCGAGACCGTCATCGTCACGGTCGTGTTCGAGCGGCTCGGCCGCATCGGGGTGCCCACCAAAGTCGTCGAGTAGCCGTGCTATCCTTCGAATCCTGCTCGGGCAGGTAGCTCAGTTGGTAGAGCACAGGACTGAAAATCCTGGTGTCGGCGGTTCAATCCCGTCCCTGCCCACCACCTTCAAGGGCGGATAACTCGAGAAATCCAAGGGTTATCCGCCCTCGCTGTTTTCCGGCTGTCAAGACAGATCAGTGAGCCCCGAAACCACCCTCCAGACGCCTTCAGAAGCCGTTTCCGCGGCGATCTCCGCGCCGGCGCAGGGGAACCCCGCGGTCTCCGCCCTGCGGGCGGTCGCCGAGTACCGGCTCATCTCGACGCCGCAGATCACGCCCTCGTCGACGGCCTTGGGCGTCGGGGCGCGGAGGCGCTTGACGTCTCGCGGCCGAAGGACCTTGCGGAGCGGTATGTCGACCACCAGCTGATGGTCGGGGACTTTCGGGTCAGCTTGACCCGTGCCGTGCGAGCGCGCGGCATCGCTCTCGACTGGCAGAGTGCCAGCCGAGAGCCCGATCAAGCCGGGTGGAAGTCCTCGTGTTCTCGAAATCGATCCCGGAACGCGTCTCATGGGTGTGGCGGTCGTCGAGGGCGACGACGTCCTGTACTACGGCGTGAAAGACCTCCGGAAGATGCGGCCGGCGTTCCAACTCACGCGCGCACCAGCGGACGCCACGACAGACCTGATCGCGCGCTACGAGCCAACAAAAGGCCTCTCCGCTCTTAGAGCGCCAGGAGCGGGAGATCCGCCGCCGCGGCAAGGCCTCCGGCGTCCGCGTCATCCCTAGCGGCCCCATTCGTAGCGGTGCGGTAGGCGCCCGTCAAGGCGTGCAAGCCTTGACGGTATGGGTACGTCTCCTATGATGAGCGTAGTAATACTATGTATGACAAGGACCGCAAGGAGGGACCGCGATGCCGGCGCGAAGGCTTATCACGATCTCGCTCCCGCCGCCGCTTCTGAAGCAGGCGGAGGCCGTCGCCCGCGCGGAGCACCGGACGAAGTCGGAGCTGTTGCGTGAAGCGCTCCGCTTCTACGTCGAGACCCGAGCGGTGCGTAAGGAGACGACCCGTGAGCGGATCGTGCCGCTCCTGGATCGCATCGATGCGCGAACGCGCCGGACGCCGGCGGGGGACATTCGGCGTGTCATTCGCGAGGCGGTGACCGCCTCCCGCAAGGAGGGCCAGTCCCCGCGCGCATGAGGGCGGTCCTCGACACGAACGTCATCGTCTCCGCGGTCCTGATCCGGCGCGGCAACGAACGCCGCCTTCTGGACCTCTGGCGCGAAGGCGCCTTCGATCTCATTGCCTCGCCTCCGCTTCTCGAGGAGCTGGGGCGAGTCTTTTCGTATTCCAGGATTCGCCGCGCGCGCTGGATGACCGATGACGAGATCGTGGAACTCCTCGAGCTGATTGCCACGGAGAGCCTGGTCGTTGAGGGGGCCTCCGGGGTGAAGGCAAGCCGCGACCCCGGTGACGACATGGTGTTGGCCGCCGCCATTGGGGGCGAGGCCGACTACATCGTCAGCGGTGACCGAGATCTCTTGATTCTGAGAACATACCGGGCAATACCGATCCTGCGCCCGGCGGCATTCCTCGCAGTTCTGACGCGGGCGCAGCGCTAATCCCTCGCCTGATATTGGGCGGGTCGGGGGCGGAGATTGGGATGAGACCGCGTAGAGCGGCGCCGAAGAGCGACCAATCGGATATCGACCGCTGCCTGTCCGGGCACTGCATCGGTGGCCTCTGCCCGTGCCTCTGCCATACCTCGCTCCAGCTTTCTCATGGTGAGCTCGCGGCTCCGCGCCGTGACCCGGCCCGCGATTCACGGCGCACTGATGCGCGACGCGTCAGGCGCGAGGTATCTCGCGCACTCAGTGAAGTGCGACAGGGCCGCGTTGCCGGGCCGTTTGCCTCGGCGAGCGCGATGCTGGCGGATATCCGAAGCCGGATGCCACGGCGCAAAGCGAAGCGCGCGAAACCGAGGTAACCCTTCGGGCGTCCGCGATCCGCGGGTAAAAGATTGCCGTTTCACGCGACGCGACGAAAGCCCCGGATAGCGCCTCGCCCCCTCGCTCTGCTGCGAGACCGTTCGGTAACGCGCGCAACCGCCGGAGAAATCGGCCCTTCGCGTTCGGCATGCCGCGTGCAAAAACCCGCGGCATCCAGCAGATCGTGGGGGGCGCACGGAGCATGAGCGAGTCGGGCGCGGTGCAGCAGCCGTCGCGGGTGGTCGGGATCGGGGCGTCGGCGGGCGGGCTCGACGCCCTCGAGCGGTTCTTCGCGCAGGTCCCGCGCGAGACCGGGATGGCGTTCGTGATCGTGCAGCACCTCTCGCCCGACTTCAAAAGCCTCATGGACGAGCTGCTCGGGCGCCGCACCGCGCTGCCGATCCATCTCGTCGAAGACGCGATGCCCGTGGAGCCCGACCACGTCTACCTGATCCCGCCCAAGAAGGAGATGATCATCTCCGGCGGCCGGCTGCTGCTGAGCGAGCGCGACCGCCAGCAGGAGCTCACGCTGCCGATCGACATCTTCTTCCGCTCGCTCGCGCAGGACTGCGGCCCGCGTGCGGTCGCGATCGTGCTCTCCGGCGGCGGCAGCGACGGCTCGCGCGGCGTGCGCGACGTGCACGAGGCGGGCGGTCTCGTGATCGTCCAGGACGTCGAGACCGCGCAGTTCGACGGCATGCCGCGCGCGTCGATCGAGACCGGGATGGCGCACTGGATCCTGCCCCCGGAGGAGATGCCGCGCGCGCTGATCGGCGACGCGAACCGGCCGCAATCCACCCGGACCTCGCTGGACAGCACGCCGCTGCCGGAGACGCACGGCATCGGCGTGGTCTACCGGATGCTGCAGGACGAGTTCGGCATCGACTTCACGCACTACAAGCCGAGCACCGTCACGCGCCGCATCGAGCGGCGGCTCGCGCTCGCGCGCTCGCAGGACCTCGAGGAGTACGTCCGCCGGCTCAAGAGCGACCGCGAAGAGCTCGACGTGCTCTACCACGACCTCCTGATCGGGGTGACGAAGTTCTTCCGCGACGAGGAAGCGTTCGCGCTCCTCGAAGAGAAGGTGCTGCCCGATCTCCTGCAGCGGGGCCCGCGCGACGCGCCGCTCCGGCTGTGGGTCGCGGGCTGCGCGACGGGCGAGGAGGCGTACTCGCTCGCGATCCTCGTGCACGACCTCATGGCGAAGCTCGGCCCGCGCCCCGTGAAGATCTTCGCCACCGACGTCCATCGCGTCTCGCTCGAGCGCGCCGCGCGCGCCGTGTACGACGACGCCGCGCTGGCCGGCGTGTCCGAGGAGCGGCGCAACCGCTACTTCCTGCGCATCGGGGACGCGTACCAGGTGGTCCCGGACCTGCGCCAGATGATCGTCTTCGCGCAGCACAACGTGATCCGCGACGCGCCGTTCACGCGCGTGGACCTCGTCACGTGCCGCAACTTGCTCATCTACCTCCAGCCGGCCGCGCAGCAGCGGATCCTGTCGTTCTTCCACTTCGCGCTCAACCACGGCGGCGTCCTGCTCCTCGGGCCCAGCGAGAGCATCGGCACGCTCTCGCGCGGGTTCGAGCCGATCGACAAGCACTGGCAGCTCTACCGGAAGCAGAGCGACGTGCGCACGCCGGTCGACACGCGGCTGCAGCCGGCCGCGTACGGCGAAGGTCGCGTCGGCCTGCCGACGTTCCCGATGCCCGCGGCGCGCTTCTCGCTCACCCAGCTCCTGGGCGCCTACGACGCCCTGCTCGAAGAGCTGATGCCGCCGAGCCTGCTGGTGAGCGAGCGCGGCGAGCTGCTGCACGCGTTCGGCGGCGCGAGCAAATTCCTGCGCCCGCGCGACGGCCGCCAGGCGCTCGACGTGGTGGACATGGTCGACCCCGAGCTCAAGATGGTGCTGATCGGCGGCGTCAAGCGCGCGATGAGCGAGCCTGCCGGCCTCGTCTTCAAGGGCGTGCGGCTCGACACGGGCGACGGCCCCGTCTCGTACAAAGTCACCGTGCGGCGCGTGCGCGGGAAAGGCGGCGCCGCGCCGAACGTGCTCGTGTCGCTCGAGCCGATGGAGGGCGCGGCGCCCGCCGGGCGAAGCGCGCAGACGGAGATCGACCTCGACCAGGTCTCCCGCGAGCAGCTCGGCACGCTGGAAGCCGAGCTGAGCCGCACGAAAGAGAACCTCCAGGCGGCGATCGAGGAGCTCGAGACCAGCAACGAGGAGCTGCAGGCGTCCAACGAGGAGCTCCAGGCCTCGAACGAGGAGCTGCAGAGCACCAACGAGGAGCTGCAGAGCGTCAACGAGGAGCTCTACACGGTCAACGCGGAGTACCAGCGGAAGATCGCGGAGCTCACCGAGCTCACGAACGACATGGACAACCTGCTCGCGAGCACCGAGGTGGGCACCGTCTTCCTCGACCGCGAGCTGAAGATCCGCCGCTTCACCCCGCACAGCGCCGAGACGTTCAGCCTGGTGCCGCACGACATCGGGCGCTCGATCGAGACGTTCGCGCACCGCATGGACCATCCGGAGCTGGTCGACGACCTCAAGCGCGTGCTCGCGACCGGCCAGGTGATCGAGCGCGAGCGGCGCGGCCCCGACGGCAAGGCGTTCTTCCTGCGCGTGCTGCCGTACCGGGTGAAGGGCACGGTCGAGGGCGTCGTCCTCACGGTGATCGACGTCAGCGGGCTCAAGGCCGCCGAGGACGCGCTCTTCCACGAGCGCTATCTGCTGAACAGCCTGCTCGACAGCATCCCGGACGCGATCTACTTCAAGGACGCGCGCGGGCGGTTCATCCGCGCCAACCGCGCGATGGCCGAGCGGTTCGGCCTCGCGGCGCCGGACGACGCCGTCGGCAAGACCGCGCTGGACCTCGCCGAGCGCGAGCAGGCGCTCGCCCTCGAGCGCGAGGACGAGGCCGTCCTGCGCAGCGGCGAGGTCCAGCACTATCGGCTCGAGTCCCGCGTGGCCGCCGACGGCGGCGAGGCGTGGGACCTCGTGACGCGGCTGCCGCTGCGCGATCGCGCGAGCGCGATCGTCGGCGTGGCCGTCATCTTCCGCGACGTCACGGGACAGAAGCGCGCCGAGGCGAAGATCCAGGAAGCCGTGCGCCTGCGCGACCAGTTCCTCGCGATGCTCTCGCACGAGCTGCGCAACCCGCTCGGCGCGATGGTGACGGCGACGTCGATGCTGAAGACGGACGGCGTGGCCGCCCTCAAGCCGCGCCTGCTCGAGATCCTCGACCGGCAGTCGCAGCAGATGGCGCACCTGCTCGACGACCTGCTCGAGGCGAGCCGCGTCACGCAGAACAAGATCGAGCTGCGCAAGCGCGTGCTCGACCTCGGCGTCGTGGCGCGCGAGGCCGTGGAGGCGATGCGGCCGCAGATGGACGAGCGCGGCCTGCACTTCGCGCTCCGGCTCGGCCAACAGCCGATCTACGTGAACGGCGACGCGGCGCGCCTGCAGCAGATCCAGGTGAACCTGCTCAACAACGCGGCGAAGTACACGCCGCGCGGCGGGCACGTCACGCTCGACGTCGGGGTCGAGGGCGGCGAGGCCGTGATCCGCGTCACGGACGACGGCGTGGGCATCGGACGCGAGCTGCTCGATTCCGTCTTCGACCTCTTCGTGCAGTCGAGCCGGACGCTGGACCGCTCCGCGGGCGGCCTCGGCGTCGGCCTCACGCTCGTGCGCGCGCTCGTCACCATGCACGGCGGCACCGTCGTCGGGCACAGCGACGGCGAAGGGCGCGGCAGCGAGTTCACCGTGCGGCTCCCGCTCGCGGTCTCGGGCGAGGTGCCGGCGCCGGCGCCGGCACGCCCGCCGTTCGCGCTCGGCGCGCGCGCGAAGATCATGGTCGTCGAGGACAACACGGACAGCCGCGAGCTGCTGTGCGAGCTGCTGGCGCACGTCGGCTTCGAATGCCGGGCGGCGGAGAGCGGGCTCGGCGCGCTCGACTTGGTCGCGGAGTTCGCGCCCGACGTCGCCATCCTCGATCTCGGCCTGCCGGGCATGGACGGGCTCGAGCTGGCGCGGCGCATCCGGAGCGAGCCCCGCCACGCGCGCATGATCCTGATCGCGCTCACCGGCTACGGGCAGGCGGCGGACCGGGTCGCCGCGCGGGAAGCCGGGTTCGACGAGCACCTCGTGAAGCCCGTCCAGGGCGAGCAGTTGCTGGCCCTGCTCGGGGAGATGCAGGGATCGCGTCCGGCGGCGTAGACTGGACGCCATGAAACGACGGGTCGCGATCGTGCTGGTCGGGCTGGTGCTGATCGCCGGAGTGCCGCTCGGGGCCGAGGCGCACGGGGGCGCCGCGCTCGGGCTCGCGGCCTTCGCCGCGTTCACGGTGCTCACCGCGCCGTTCTGGGCGGCGGCCTACCACACCACGTACGCCTACCCGGTCTACCACACGCCGCCCGCGTACTACCCGACGGCGCCCGCGTACTATGCGCCGCCCGCGGCCGTCGCCGCGCCGCCGCCCGCGCCGGCGATCCAGCGCGAGGTCGTGTACGCGCACGGGCGCCACGTGTTGCTCGGCGACGGCGTGCGCACCGCGTATCAGTGGGTGTGGGTGCCGAACCCGCCGCCGCCTCCGGCGGCGCCGCCCGCGCCCGCGCCGCCCGCCCCCTGAGGGGCTACGGCGCGTTCGTCGCGACGCCGCGCGCGGCCAGCACGCCGTCGGCGCGATAGACCCCGACCACCGTCACGCCCGCGCCGGGCTTGAGCCACGTGCGCGCATCGGCGTCGAGCTGCGAGAGGTCGACCGTGACGACCGTGCCGCCGTTCGCGCGGATGACCGCCGTCGTGCCCGACGCGTCCTGCACCGCGCCCGGCACCACGGCCCATGCGGACGCCGCGCCGCTCGGCAGCGCGCTCACGCCGCTCGCGATGTGCGCGCCGACCGCGTCGAGCTCGTTCGCCACGGCGGTCTCGCGGCCCATCACGGTGAGGTCCGTGCCGACCGCGACGCCCGCGGGGAGCGTGCCCGGGCCGAAGCGCACGACCCAGCTCCGTCCTTCGTCGTCCTGCACGACCGCGGTCTGCGTGCCGAAGCTGTTCGCGCCCCAGAGCGAGACGCTGCCGGTGATCGTGCGGTAGTCGCCGAGCCCCGCGAGCGCCACGCCGGGCGCGAGCGCGAGCAGAGCGAGGCCGAAGGTGAGCGAGCGGCGGAGGTGGCGCATGTCGGGCCTCCAGGGACGCGTGGGTCCGCAGATCCCCGGTGCAAGAGCGGCACCAGCGAGCTAGCATGGCGGTGAGATGACTCACGGCACGGCGTTCGCGCTCGCCCTCGTCCTGCTCGCCCTCACGCCTCTGACCGCGGCTGCAGACCTGGTCGTGCCGCCCGGCTTCACTGTGCAGGTCTACGTCACGGGCGAGGGGTTCGACACGACCGCGCGCGACGCCCGCGGGATGCCCGCGGCGTCCACGCTCGCGGTCGACCACACCGGCGCGCTCTACGTGGCGCGGACCGGACGCCGGTACAGCGGCGGCGAGGTCGACGACCTCTGGCCGATCTACCGGTTCCCGATCGGCGGCGGCCGCGTGACGAAGGCCACCGAGGCGAAGTTCCTCTACGGGCCGCCGCTGCCGAGCCCGCAGATCGCGGGGCTCCGCGCCGGCCGGGACCTGTTCGTCAGCACCTTCGACCGCGATCGCAGGATCGGCGTGCTCTACCACATGGCCGACGGTCACGCGGAGCTGTTCGCGGGCGGCACGCCGCCGCGCGGCAGCGACCCGTTGCTCACGCAGCCCGAAGGCGCGGCGGCCGACGGCGCCGGCAACCTCTACGTGGCCGATCGGTCGAAGAGCCGCGTCGTCAAGCTCGGGCCGCGCGGCCAGGTGCTCGCGGAGACGCACGCGATCATCAAGCGCCCGCGCCTGCTCGCCATGGGCGCCGACGGCGCGCTGTGGATCGGCGGCGACGGCGGCGCCGAGCAGCCGTGGCAGCGGGGCCCGGGCGAGATCTGGCGCATGGCGGAGGACGCCGCGCCCGCGCTGATCCTGCGCGGCCCCGTCGCCGCCGGCATGGACGTCGCGCCGTTCGGCCACCTCTTCGTGGCCGACCGCGCCGGCAACGAGATCTTCGCGCTCGCGCCGGACGGCGCGCGCATCCCGTTCGCGAAGTTCAGCGGCGGCGACGCGCCGCGCGCGCTGGCGTTCGCGCCGGTGACCCCCGAGACCGAGCGCGCCGGCATCGCGGGCAGCCTCTTCGTGATCGCGATCAGCCGCGGGACGTGGCCGGTGAACGAGATCGTGAAGATCACGGGCCCGTTCGAGCGCTTCGTGCGCGAGGCCGCGCCGGCGTCCGGACGGTGACCGAGTAGCGCTCCGCCGCCGGCCAGCCGAAGTGCGCCCGGCGGCGGCGCATCCACACCCGAGCATAGACCCACCGTCGGTGGGAGTCGGGGACGGCGTCCGAGCAACATCTATGGCGCCGAATTCACGCGTGTTTTCGGGGGCCTGCCCGGTATCGTCGTACGCATGACGCGCGTGTCCTTGCGTCCCGCGGTGCTCGTCGTGCTCGCGCTCGTGCTTCCGCTGCTCACACCGGCGCCGGCCGCGGCGGAGGCGCCGACCGAGCGCGTGCGCGACTTCTTCGCGAGCGTGAATCGCATCATCGCCGACCCCGCGTACGCGAGCCGTCCGATGGAGCGGTTGCCCGCGCTGCGCGGCCTCGTCGCGGACCTGGTCGACTTCCGGACGGCCGCCGCGGTGGCGCTCGGCGCGGAATGGAGCGCCCGCTCGGGCGGGGAGCGGGAGGACTTCGTCCGGCTCTTCACCGACCTGTTGCAGAGCTCCGTGGTGGGCTCGGTGGGATCGCGCGCGCGGCTCGACAACGGCGTGTCGGTGACCTACATCGGCGAGCTCGGCGACGGCGACGGCGTCACCGTGGCCACCAGCGTGCTGACGCGGAGCGGCGGCGAGATGGCCGTGGGCTATCGCATGAGCCGCCGGACGGGGCGGTGGGTCGTGCACGACGTGGTCGTCGACGGCGTGAGCCTGGTCGACAACTACCGCGCGCAGTTCCAGAAGGTGATGCAGCGCTCGGGCTATGCGGGGCTGCTCGGCGAGATGCGCGCGCGCATCGCCGACCTCGGCCCGTCGACGCCGACGGCGACCGCGAGCGCGCCGCTCCCCATCGTCACCGCCGCCGCAGCGCCGCCGCCCGCGCCCCGCGAACCCGGACCCGCGCGTGAGACGGTGCCGCCGGCGCCCATCGTCGTGGCGGCGGCTCCCACGCCTGACACCGCGCCGGTGGCGTCCGCCGCGCGTCCCGTCGAGGCGGCGCGTCCCGTCGAGCCCGCGCGTCCCGTGGAGGCCGCGCGACCCGCCGACACCGGCCGTCCCGTCGAGACAGCCCGGTCGATCGATCGCGCGCGTCCGGCCGACACCGCGCGGCCCGTGCTGCCGCGGGAGCCGGCGCCCACGCCGATGCGGGTGGCCGGCCTGCCGCCCGCGCGCGCGTCGGTGCCGGTGATGCGCGCGGTGGCCGCGCCACGCGGCGGCGCCTACTGGGTCCAGGTGGGGGCGTTCCAGGACGCGGACAAGGCCGTGAGCGTGGTGACCGCGCTGCGCCACGAGCCGGTCTCGCTGATCACCGCACCCACGCAGCCGCTGCTGCGCGTGGTCGTCGGTCCGTTCAAGGACCGCGCGAGCGCCGCGTCGAAGCTTCGCGAGATCCGCGCGCGCGGCTACGACGCGTTCATCGCCGAAGCCGCGAACTAGCTCCGCGCGCTACCGCTCGAAGAGCCCGCCGCTCTGCACGACGTCGAACGCCCACACGGTCGCGCGGTAGCGCGGGGCCGGGGGCAGTCCGCCCACGCGGAAGTACGAGCGATCGAGCGGGGGAACCACGCCGTGCACCCACGCGAGCCGCTGGCCGACGACGTTGCCCGTGCCGTCGAGCGCCTGCGCGAGGATCTGCACCTGCGCCATCGGCGAGCCGTAGTTGTTGTAGACGTACCCCTCGATATCGTTGCCGTCACGGCCGGGCGCGGCGGCGTAGTCGAGCGTGAAGTAGTGCTCCCATCCCTGCATGGCCGTGGTGACCGAGGCCGAGGGTGAGACGGCCGACGCGCCGCCGGCACAGCCGGCCGCGGCCAGCACCAGCACCGCGATCAGGACGCGCATCGAGTTCATGGGAACCTCCTTTACCTACCCATCGTACCGCCCCGGACGGCTAGAATCCGGGGATGAGGGCGCGCTCGCTCGTCCTGGTCGCGATCGTCTTCGGTCTTGGCGTGTTCGCCGGCCGCGCGGTGCCCGCCGACCGCGGTCGGACGCCGGGGACGGACGTGCCGGCGGCGTCCGCGCCGGGCATGGTGCTGGTGCCGTCCGCCACGCTGACGCCGCTTCCCGAGGGGATCAGCACCGACGAGAAGCGGGACGTGGAGGTGTTCCGGCGCGCGCGGGCCTCCGTCGTGTTCATCACGAGCCTGGCCCTGCGCCGCAGCCCGCTCTCGTTCGACGTCCAGCAGATCCCGCAGGGGACCGGCAGCGGCTTCGTGTGGGACGAGGACGGCCACATCGTCACCAACTTCCACGTCACGCAGCAGGCGCAGGCGCTGTCGGTGACGCTCGCCGACCAGTCGGAATGGGAGGCTCGCATCGCCGGCGCCGCCCCCGACAAGGACGTCGCAGTGCTCCGCGTCAAGGCGCCGCGCGCGCGCCTGGTCCCGCTCGTGCGCGGCACGTCGCAGGGCCTGCTCGTCGGGCAGCGCGTGCTCGCCGTCGGCAATCCGTTCGGACTCGACCACTCGCTGACGGTCGGCGTGGTCAGCGCGCTGGGCCGCGAGCTCCGCTCACCGAACGGCCGCCGCATCCGTGACGTCATCCAGACGGACGCCGCCATCAACCCCGGCAACTCGGGCGGGCCGCTGCTCGATTCCTCCGGGCGCCTGATCGGCGTGAACACCGCGATCTACAGCCCCAGCGGCGCGTTCGCGGGCGTCGGCTTCGCGGTGCCGGTCGACACGGTCGCGCGGCTGGTGCCTCAGCTCATCGCGAAGGGCCGCATCGCGACCGCGGGCATCGGGGTGACGCTCATTCCGCAGCGCTACAATGCGCAGCTCGGGATCGAGGGGATCGCGATCGCCGAGGTCATCCCCGACGGGCCGGCCGCCCGCGCCGGCCTGCAGGGCGCCCAGCTCACGCGCGGCCGCCGGCCGGTCCTGGGCGACCGGATCGTCCTCGTCGATGGCAAGGCCGTGAAGGACGAGGACGACCTGCGGGATGCGTTCGAGGCCGCCGGCGTCGGGGGCACCGTGACGCTGACGGTGGCCAATGACCGTGGCCGGCGGGAAGTGCGCGTGTCCCTCGTCGCGATCGACGCTCAGTAAGTCCTTGTTGTCAGAGGTATAAATCTTATCCCATCGAAGGTCTTGACTCTTTAGCACTCCACGAATATAAGTGCTAACAGCGATTTCGGGGCAGGAGCGACGGCCCCGTGAAGCACAGAACCCCCGGGAGGAGCGCATGAAGATCCGTCCGTTGCACGACCGCATTCTGGTGGAGCGTCTCGAGGAGCAGGAGGTCAAGCGGGGAGGGATCATCATCCCCGATACCGCCAAGGAAAAGCCCCAGGAGGGCAAGGTCATCGCGGTGGGGACCGGCAAGGTCACCGACGAGGGCAAGCGCCTGGGCCTCGACGTGAAGGTCGGCGACAAGATCCTGTTCGGCAAGTACTCGGGCTCCGAGGTCCAGGTCGAGGACAAGGAGTACCTGATCCTCCGCGAGGAAGACATCCTCGCAGTGCTCGGTTAATCAACTTCAGGAGGCGAGAGATCCATGCCCAAGCAGCTGCGTTTCGACGAAGAGGCCCGGAGCTCCCTGCTCCGCGGCGTGAACATTCTGGCGGAGGCCGTCAAGGCCACCCTCGGCCCCAAGGGCCGCAACGTGGTCATCGACAAGAAGTTCGGCAGCCCCACGATCACCAAGGACGGCGTCACCGTCGCCAAGGAAGTCGAGCTGCAGGACAAGTACGAGAACATGGGCGCCCAGCTCCTCAAGGAAGTCGCGTCGAAGACGTCGGACGTGGCCGGTGACGGCACCACGACCGCGACGGTCCTCGCGCAGGCGATCTTCCGCGAGGGTCTCCGCAACGTGACCGCGGGCGCCAACCCCATGGGCCTCAAGCGCGGCATCGACGCGGCGGTCGACGCCGTGACGGCCGAGCTGAAGAAGCTCTCGAAGTCGACGAAGGACAAGAAGGAGATCGCCCAGGTCGCGACGATCGCGTCGAACAACGACAAGACGATCGGCAACCTGATCGCCGAGGCGATGGAGAAGGTCGGCAAGGACGGCGTGATCACGGTCGAGGAGTCGAAGTCGGCCGACACCGTGCTGGACGTGGTCGAGGGGATGCAGTTCGACCGCGGCTACCTCTCGCCGTACTTCGTGACGGATCCGGAGCGCATGGAGGCGGTCCTCGAGGACGCCATCATCCTCATCTACGAGAAGAAGCTCTCGGCGATGAAGGACATGCTGCCGCTCCTGGAGCAGGTGGCGCGCACGGGCAAGCAGTTCCTCATCATCGCGGAGGACGTCGAGGGTGAGGCGCTCGCGACCCTCGTGGTGAACAAGCTGCGCGGCACGCTGAAGGCCACCGCGGTCAAGGCGCCCGGCTTCGGCGATCGTCGCAAGGCGATGCTCGAGGACATCGCGATCCTGACCGGCGGCAAGGCGATCACCGAGGACCTCGGCATCAAGCTCGAGAACATCAAGCTCGAGGACCTCGGCAAGGCCAAGAAGATCGTCGTCGACAAGGACAACACCACGATCGTCGAGGGCGGCGGCAAGGCCTCCGGCATCGAGGGCCGCATCAAGCAGATCCGGGCGCAGATCGAGGAGACCACCTCGGACTACGACCGCGAGAAGCTGCAGGAGCGGCTCGCCAAGCTGGCCGGCGGCGTCGCCGTCGTGAAGGTGGGCGCGGCGACCGAGACGGAGATGAAGGAGAAGAAGGCCCGCGTCGAGGACGCGCTCAACGCGACCCGAGCGGCGGTCGAGGAAGGCATCGTGCCGGGCGGCGGCGTGGCGCTGCTCCGCGCGGCGGTCGCCATCGACAAGCTGAAGCTCGAGGGTGACGAGAAGGTCGGGGCGGGCATCGTGCGGCGGGCGCTCGAGGAGCCCATCCGCCAGATCGTCGAGAACGCCGGCCTCGAGGGCAGCGTGGTGGTCGAGAAGGTGAAGGCCGAGAAGACGCCGACCCGCGGCTTCAACGCCGACACGCTCGAGTACGTCGACATGCTGGAAGCCGGGATCATCGACCCGACCAAGGTCGAGCGCTCGGCGCTGCAGAACGCGGCGTCGGTCGCGGCCCTGCTCCTCACGACCGAGGCGCTCATCACCGATCTGCCGGAAGAGAAGCCGGCGGGCGGGGCCGCGCCGCACATGCCCCACGGCGACTTCTAGCCAGATCGTCGCTTGCAGTCGGCGCGATGCGCCGGCGACGGCCCGGGCCTCTGGCCCGGGCCGTTCTTTTCAGACCGCCACGCCGACATTTTCGACGGCCCTCCGGTGAACTGTGCCTACCATCGGGCAAGGGCAGGAGGCCGGGATGAGCCACCAGTTTTCGGGCGAGGAGCGGGAAGCCGTCTACCAGGTGATCGAGAGCCGGCGCGACGTGCGCGCCTTCCGGCCGGATCCGGTGCCCGAGCGCACCCTGCAGCGCATCCTCGACGCCGCGCACCACGCGCCCTCGGTCGGCTTCATGCAGCCGTGGAACTTCATCGTGGTGCGCGATCGCGCGACGAAGGCCCGGGTGCACGACGCGTTCCTCCGTGAGAACGCGCGGGCGGCGGAGAAGTTCGAGGGCGAGCGCGGGCGGCTCTACCGCTCGCTCAAGCTCGAAGGGATCATGGAGGCGCCCGTCAACCTCTGTGTGACGTGCGACCGCACCCGCTCGGGGCCGAACGTGCTCGGGCGCAACACGATCTTCGACACCGACGTCTACAGCACGGCCTGCGCGATCCAGAACCTGTGGCTGGCCGCGCGCGCGGAAGGCGTGGGTGTCGGCTGGGTGAGCATCATCCGTCACGAAGACCTCCACCAGATCTTCGGCATTCCGGAGCACGTGCTGCCGATGGCCTACCTCTGCATCGGCTACCCGCGGGAGTTCCTCGACGAGCCGGAGCTGCAGCGCAAGGGCTGGGCGGAGCGCGTGCCGCTGGACGAGCTGCTCTACTACGAGCGCTGGGGCGTGCGGCCCGCGGTCGACGCGGCGTGAGCGCCGGCCTCGCCGGCAAGGTCGCGCTCGTCACCGGCGCCCAGCAGGGGATCGGACGCGCCGCCGCGCTCGCGCTCGCCCGGGCGGGCGCGGACGTCGGCATCAACTACCTCGACGACGAGGCGGGCGCGCGCGCGGTCGTGCGCGAGATCGAAGCGCTCGGCCGCCGCGCGGCCCTCGCGCAGGGCGACGTCGCGATGCCGGCCCAGGCCGAAGGCGTCGTCGGGGCGCTCGCCGACACGCTCGGCGGCGTGGACGTGCTCCTCAACAACGCTGGCGTCTTCCCGCGCGTCGCCTTCCTCGAGATGAAGGAGAGCGACTACGACTACGTGCTCGACGTGAACCTCAAGGGCACGTTCTTCTGCGCGCAGGCGGCGGCCCGCCTCATGGTCCGGGCCGGCCGCGGCGGCGCCATCGTCAATACGGCGTCCACGGCGGTGCGCGGGGGCCCGCTCGGCGTCCACTACTCGGCGAGCAAGGCGGGCGTCGTCGGCATGACGCGCGCGATGGCCCTCGAGCTCGCGCCGCACGGGATCCGCGTGAACGCGATCGCGCCCGGGCTCACCGACACCGCGCAGCCGCGCTACGGCCACACCGAAGAGGGGCTGCGCGAGCTCGCGAAGACGGTGCCGATGGGACGGATGGCGCGCCCGGACGACATCGCCGACGCGATCGTCTTCCTCGCCGGCGACGAGGCGCGCTACGTGACGGGCCAGACGATGTTCGTGAACGGCGGCAACTACATGCCGTAGGGGCCGCCGCCGCCTTCTCGATCTGCTCGTAGCCCGCGCAAGGCGTTCGTGCGGCCCGGAGTGTACCATCGGGGCCGAACACCGACCGATCCAGGGAGGACATCGCATGCGCAGGCTCCTGACCGGCATCCTCACCGTCGCCCTCGTGGCGAGCGCGGCGGTCGCGCTCGCCCAGGCGAAGTACCCGTCGCGGACCGTCGAGGTCGTGGTGCCCTTCGCGCCGGGCGGCGGCACCGACAACCTGATGCGGACGATCACCGGCATCATCGACCAGAACAAGTGGTCGCCGGTCGCGCTCAACGTGGTGAACCGCGCGGGCGGCTCCGGCGCCGTCGGCTACACGTACCTCATCAACAAGAAGGGCGACCCGCACGTGATCGCGGGCGCGGCGCCGACGATCGTCTCCGCGAAGATCGAGGGCCGGCTCTCCGCCGACCATCGCGAGGGCATGACCGTCCTCATGATCGTGGCCATCGACGAGCTGATGCTCTCGGTGCGCAGCGAGTCGAAGCACCAGACGATCGAGGAGTTCGTGAAGGACGCGAAGGCGCGCGCGGGCCAGGTCACGATCTGCGGCACCGGCACCAACTCCGAGGACCACATCTTCAGCTACCTCTTCGAGAAGGCGGCCGGCATCAAGGTGAAGTACGTGCCGTTCCAGTCGGGCGGCGAGTGCGTGACCGCGCTCATGGGCGGCCACGTCGAAGCCGGCATCATGAACCCGAACGAGATCATCGCGCAGGTCGAGGCGAAGAAGGCCCGCAACCTCGCGGTGGCCGGGAAGAAGCGGATGCCCGACGCGAAGGACGTCCCGACGTTCGCCGAGAAGGGCTACGAGTTCTACTGGGAGCAGATGCGCGGCGTGGTCGGCACGGCGGGCATGCCGCCGGAGGCCGTGAAGTTCTGGGTGGACACGCTCAAGAAGGTGACCGCGACCAAGCAGTGGCAGGACGGCTACATCAAGCGCAACCTGCTGACGCCCGTGGAGTGGACCGGCGAGGAGGCGAACGCGTACCTCGACGGCCTCAAGGGCAAGTACGAGAAGGCGCTCGGCGACCTCGGCGCGCTGAAGAAGTAGATGCGGCGCGCCGACCAGGTCAGCGGCGCGCTGCTGCTGGCCTTCGGGGTGGCGTTCGCCCTCGGCGCGCGCCAGTACCCCTACACGACGCCGAACGGCCCCGGCTCCGGGTTCCTGCCGCTGTGGCTCGGCGCCGTCATGGCCGTGCTCGGCGGGATGCTGTTCGTGCGGGCGTCGCGCGCGCCCGAGGCGGGCCCCGCGTGGCTGCCCGGCGGGCGCGCGCTCACGCGGCTCATGGTCGTGATCGCCGCGACGGCGGTCTTCGTCTGGGTCCTGCCCGTGCTCGGCATGACGGTGACGACGGCGGTGTTCGTCGTCGGGCTGCTCCGGTTCCTCGAGGGGCACACCTGGGCGACGACGCTCGGCGTCGCCGTCGCGACGGCGGCGGCGAACTGGCTGGTGTTCATCCGCTGGCTCCGCGTGCCGTTCCCGCCCGGCGTGCTGGGCTTCTGACGTGGACATCCTGACCGATCTCTTCGCGAACCTCGCGCTCGGCTTCGGGGTGGCGCTCACGCCGATGAACGTGGTGTTCGCGCTGGCGGGCGTCGTCATGGGCATGCTGATCGGCGCGCTGCCCGGGGTGGGCCCGGCCTCGGGGGTCGCGCTGCTGCTCCCGCTCACCTTCGGCATGCACCCGACCTCCGGCATCATCCTGCTTGCCGCGCTGTACGCGGGGAGCATGTACGGCGGCACGATCACGTCGGTGCTCATCAACACGCCGGGCGAGTCCGCGTCGGTGGTGACGTGCATCGACGGCCATCAGATGGCGCTGAAGGGGCGCGCCGGCCCCGCGCTCGGCGTGGCGGCGTTCGGCTCGTTCGTGGCGGGCACCGTCGGCGTCGTCTTCCTGATGAGCATGTCGCCCTTGCTCGCGACGTGGGCGCTGTCGTTCGGGCCGCCGGAGACGTTCGCGCTGATGCTGCTCGGGCTCACCACGGTGACCGGGCTCACCGGCGAGGACGCGCTGAAGGGCTACGTCAGCATGGTGCTGGGGCTGATGCTCGCGATGGTCGGCTTCGACATCGTGTCCGGCGACGCGCGCTACGCGTTCGGCATCAACGAGATGATGGACGGCGTCGACTTCCTGCCGGTCGCGATCGGGCTCTTCGGCTTCGGCGAGGTGCTCGCCGGCGCCGAGGGCGCGGTCAAGATGGAGATCCTCCGCGCCAGGTACGGCCTGCGCGACGTGATGCTCAGCGCCGCCGACTGGGCGCGCAGCGCGTGGCCGATCGCGCGCGGGACGATCTTCGGCTTCTTCATCGGCGTCCTGCCCGGCGCGGGCCCCACGATCGCCTCGTTCTTCTCCTACACGATGGAGAAGAAGCTCTCGAAGCATCCCGAGGAGTTCGGCCACGGCGCGATCGAAGGCGTCGCGGGGCCGGAGTCGGCGAACAACGCCGCCTCCGCGGGCGCGATGGTGCCGATGCTCACCCTCGGCATTCCGGGCTCGGCGACCACCGCCGTGATGCTCGGCGGCCTGATGATGTGGGGGCTGCGTCCGGGCCCGCTGCTGTTCGAGAAGAACCCGGACTTCGTGTGGGGCCTCATCGCGTCGCTGTACATCGCGAACGTGCTGCTCCTCGTCCTCAACATCGGGTTCATCCCGATGTTCGTGCGCGCGCTGCGCATGCCGTACACGATCCTCATGGCGCTGATCGTGGTCTTCTGCATCACGGGCGCGTACGCGCAGAGCAACAAGCTCTGGGACGTCGGCCAGATGCTGGTCTTCGGCGTCCTCGGCTACCTGATGCGCAAGCTCGGCTACTCGCCGGCGGCGCTCGTGCTGGCGCTGGTGCTCGGCCCGCTCGCCGAGCGCGCGTTACGCCAGAGCCTGATCATCTCGGACAGCGGGCTCCTGATCTTCGTCACGCGCCCGATCTCCGGGGTGCTGGTCACGCTGGCGCTGGCGGCCGTCGCCGTCCCGATCGTGCGCGCCGCGCGGCAGGCGCTCGCCCGCCGCTAACCACGCGGCAGGCGGTAGAGCGCGCGCGCGTTGCCCGCGAGGATCATCGCCGCCACCGCGCGCGCCGCGGCGGTGTCCATCTCGCCGTGCGCGACGAACGCGTCCAGCGCCTCGCCGAGCGCCGTGCGGCCCCAGCCCGCCGTCAGCGCGAACAGCTCCGGCACCGCGCCCACGTCCGAGCCGTACATGAGCTTGGAGGCCGGCGCGAGCGCGAGGATCTCCGTGAGCGGCCCCGCCGACGCGCCGCCCAGGAACGGCAGCGCGAGCGAGAGATCGAGATGCACCTGCGGCCACACCGCGGTCATGAAGGCCGCTTCACGGACGTACGGATACGCCATGTGCAGGAGCACGAGCGTCACGTCGCGGCCCTCGGGGCCTTCGAGGATCGGGCGGAGCAGCGTCGGGTTCGCGAGCGGCAGATCGATGTCCGGGTCCCCGAAGCCCGTGTGGACCTGGATCGGCCGTCCCGTGCGCCGGGCGATCTCGAGCGTGCGCAGCACCAGCGTGTCGAGCAGCGGCTTCTCCGTGAGCCGCGGCGGGCCCTGCGCCGCACGGCCCGCGGCGCTCACGTAGGCCGCGAACACCGCGCTCTCCGGCCACGGCGTGATCGCCAGCCCCGAGCGGTACGCGACGATGGTCTTGAACGACACGCAGCGCCCCGCGGCCGCCGTCAGCTCGTCCTCGAACGCGCGCACGAACTTCTCGTAGGACAGCCCGTGGGTCAACAGGCGCTCGGCGCAGCGCTCGATGCGGAACACCTCGTGGATCGCGCAGGGCGCCCACGCGCGCATGGTGTCGAGCGGCATCGCGGTCGGCGGATAGCCGGAGTCGACCAGGAGCGCCTCGATGCGTGCCTCGCTCAGCATCGCGGCGCCCGCGCCCGGGCCGGCGGCCTGCCGCGCCCCGAGCACCGCGTCCACCGTGGGCGCCGTGCCCAGCCGTCGCGCCAGCTCGCTCACGACGCGGCGGAAGTAGCCCGTGTGCGGCACGTGCGCGCGCATGGTGCCGGGCCGCCCCTCGCTGAGGAGGTCGAGCAACCCGTCCGCCGTCAGCGCCGAGGGATCGGCGACGAACGGATGGCAGTGGCCGTCGACGATCGGCAGGTCGCTGAGGTCCATCAGTCGTTGAGGCCCCTCAGTATTTGAAGAAGTGCTGGGCGAGCTCGTACGCGACGTCCTTGTCCGCGAACGCCCGCACCTCGGAGCGCTTCACGAGCACGTACTCGCGCGCCAGCATCTCGCCGAGCGCGTCGCAGAGGACCTCGTCGCGCTCCAGCGCGTCGAGCGCGGCGCCGAGCGTCGTGGGCAGGCGGCGGATGCCGCGCCGCGCGCGCTCGGCCTCGCTCAGCGTGTCGGGATCCACCGCGACGGGCTCGCCGGGATCCAGCTTGCGCGCGATCCCGTCGAGGCCGGCCGCGAGGAGACCGCCGAGCGCCAGATATGGATTGTTGGTCGGATCGCACGGCCGGAGCTCGATGTTCGACGACTCCATCTCGAGCCCGCGGCGCTTCGACGCGACCCGCACCGCCGCCTCGCGGTTGTCGACGCCCCAGGCGGTGTAGGCGCTCGCCCAGAAGCGCGGCTGCAGGCGGCGGTACGAGTTCACGGTGGGCGCGGTCAGCGCCACGAGCGCCGGCAGGTGCGCGAGCACGCCGCCGATGAAGCCGTACGCGGCCTCGGACAGTCCGTACCGGTCGCGCGCGTCGTGGAAGTGGTTCCGGCCGTCAGCGGTGCGCCAGAGACTGGCATGTACGTGGCTGCCGTTGCCGACCTCCTCGAGGAAGGGCTTGGGCGCGAACGACGCGTACAGGCCGTGCTCGAGCGCCACGCCGCGCGCGGTCTCGCGCACGGTGACGTGCGTGTCGGCGGCGCGCATGGCCTCCGCGTAGCGCACCGGCAGCTCCTGCTGTCCCGGGCCGGCCTCCACGTAGTACTGCTCGGGCTCGACGCCCTGCGCCTGCAGCGCGTCGATGATCTCCATCATCACCGGCGCGGCGAGATCCATGCCGATCGTCGAGAAGACCTTGCTGTCGTCGAACGGCACGAAGCGCTCGCCCTCGCGGCGCGCCAGCGTGAACTCGTTCTCGAACGCCGCGCGGAAGACCACGCCCTGCGCCGCCGCGCGCGCGATCGCCCGCTCGAGGACCGCGCGCGGGCACGCGCCCCAGGCGGCGCCGTCCAGCGTCTCGAGCCGGCACAGCAGGCGCGCGGTGCGCGGCACGTAGGGCAGCACGGCGAAGCTGTCGAGATCGGGGACGATGCGCACTTCGCCGATCGGCCCGAACGAGCCCTCGGGCAGGAGCTGGTCGAGCGAGTTCATCGACTGCGCGGCGAGCGTGAGCCCGATCCCCGAGGTGAGGTAGGACGCGAGGAAGCGCGTGTGACAGGCCTTCGCGCGAACGAGGCCGCCGCTGTCGACGAACATGAACCGCACCAGCTCGACCTTGCGCCGCCGGCACTCCGCCACGATCCGGCGGGCCGCGGCGGCATGCGTCGTCTTCCGCGCCATCCGCTCTCCTACCGCTTCCGGAACATGCACAACACGACCGGAGCCATCAGCCCCGTCACGCCGACGCCCGTCAGCGTCAGCATCGCGCGCCACGCCGCGCTCGACGTGCCGCCGATCTTGCCGAGCACCGGGGCATGGTACCTTGCGTTCATCTTCCGGAGGTGGCCCATGCTGAGCCGCGAAGACAACGAGCTGTTGACCCGCACCGGCCCCGGTACTCCGATGGGCGCGCTCCTGCGGCAGTACTGGATGCCCGTCGTACAGTCCACCGAGCTCCCCGCGGGCGGCCGCGTGAAGCGCGTGCAGATCATGAGCGAGCGGCTGATCGCGTACCGGAGCCCCAACGGCATCGCCGGCCTGGTCGGTGAGTTCTGCCCGCACCGGGGCGCGTCGCTCTACTTCGGCCGGAACGAGGAGGGCGGCATGCGCTGCCCGTATCACGGCTGGAAGTTCGCGCCGAACGGCCAGTGCGTGGACATGCCGAGCGAGCCGGCCGAGTCGAACTTCGCGTCCAAGGTGTGCCACGTCGCGTATCCGTGCGTCGAGCGCGGCGGGATCGTCTTTGCGTACATGGGGCAGGGCACGCCGCCGCCCGTGCCGGAGTTCGAGTTCATGCGCTATCCGGACAACCACATCTTCACGTCCAAGCGCGTGCAGGACTGCAACTGGTTCCAGGCGATGGAGGGCGGCATCGACTCGAGCCACATCTCCTTCCTCCACGCGCCGCTGCGCCACGACGCGGCCGAGATCACGACGGACATGGATCGCGTGAGCTTCGGCGTCGGCGCGGCGGTCGCCACCGGCGATCGCGCCCCGCGCTTCGAGGTCGTCGACACGGACTACGGCGTGCTGATCGGCGCGCGCCGCAACGAGCCGGACGGCCGCTGGCACTGGCGGATCACGCAGTACTGCCTGCCGTTCTGGACGATGCCGCCCGCGGGCGTCGGCGAGAAGGTGATCCAGTCGCACATCTGGGTGCCGATGGACGACACCCACGTCGTGAACTGGATGGTGACGTGGCACGTCGAGCGGCCGCTGACGCCGGAGGAGATCCAGCTCCACGTGGAGGGCAAGGGCGCGCACGTCTGCGACTACGCGCCGGAGATTCCGGAGCCGTACGGCGACGTGCGGACCGCGGCGAACCGCGACAACGACTACTTCATGGACTGGAACGTCCACCAGACCCGGATGTATTGCGGCATCCCGGGCTTCGGCGTGCAGGACCAGGCGGTGCAGGAGAGCCAGGGACCGATCGTCGATCGCACGATCGAGCGGCTCGGCACCAGCGACACCGCGATCATCCAGGTGCGCAAGCGCCTGATCGCCGCCGCGCGCGCGCTGCGCGAGCGCGGCACGCGGGCGCCCGGCGTCGATCGCCCGCAGTCGTTCTGCGTGCGCTCGGCGTCGATCATCCTGCCGGCCGGCGCGCCGTGGGTCGAGCCGGTCACGCCGCTCGTGGTCCCGCGCGCGGACCAGTCGCTGACGCTCGCCTGACGCCGATGGCGGGGCGCATGGCGGGGCGCGTCGCCCTCATCACGGGCGGAGGGGGAGGGATCGGCGAGGCCACCGGCCGGCTCTTCGCCGAGGAGGGCGGCGCCGTCGCGCTGGTCGACCGCGATCGCGACGCCGTGATGTCGGCCGCGGCCGGCATCATCGCCGCGCACACCGGCGCCGGCGTCCTGCCGCTCGCCGGCGACCTCTCGCAGGAGCCCGACGCGCAGCGCGCCGTCGACGAGACCGTGGAGCGCTTCGGCACGCTCGACTGCGTGGTGAACGTGGCGGGCATGCGCCTCTACACACCGCTCGCCGAGGCGGAGGCGAAGGAGTGGGACGCGATCCTCGGCGTCAACGTGCTCGCGGCAGCCTACGTCTGCAAGGCGGCGATCCCGCACCTGCGCGCCGCGCGGGGTGGCACGATCGTGAACGTGTCGTCGGTCTACGGCGTGATGGGCCGCGTCGGCATGGGCCAGTACGACACGACGAAGGCGGCCATCCTGGGCTTCACGCGCGCGCTGGCGGTGGAGGAAGCGCCGCACGGCATCCGGGTGAACGCGGTCTGCCCGGGCGGCACGATCACGCCGTACCACGTGAAGCGCGCGGCGGCGAAGGGCGTCAGCGAAGCCGAGCTGCGCGCCTCCCGCGCCGGCGACAACGGGCTGCTCGGCCGGTGGGCGGAGCCGCGCGAGATCGCCTACCCGATCCTGTTCCTGTCGTGCGCGGAGTCGTCCTTCATCACGGGCACGACGCTGATGGTGGACGCGGGCAAGTCCGTCATCTGACATGGGAGGGCCACGACATGGCCCCCCATACCCCCCCCGCGGCTCCCGCGGCGGAGCCGCGTCCGCCGCGAGTGCGGGCTCGCGGCGGGCCACGACATGGCCCCCCATCCCCCCCGCGGCTCCCGCGGCGGAGCCGCGTCCGCCGCGAGTGCGGGCTCGCGGCGGGCCA